>Ga0065165_1001194_pt1 | contig 30037 bp, 27 predicted proteins | sample AraplaMF_Cvi_mMF_FD_63813 | JGI IMG/M metagenome (GOLD analysis project Ga0065165, IMG submission 63813) | Arabidopsis root microbial communities from the University of North Carolina, USA - plate scrape MF_Cvi_mMF (version 2) (version 3) | ecosystem: Host-associated > Plants > Roots >... | reverse complement strand
GTACAGTGCCTCATCAGTAAGGAACCAATACCCCGGCGCGCCAATCCGGGATCGACAAAAAAGGCGCGGATCTTCGCCGCTTCGGTGGCGGGGTCGAGAAGGCGGTCATGTGCGTGCTTGTGCTTGTCGCCGCCGTAGGGCGTCGAGCGCTTGCTCCAGCCACCGCAAGCGACGACACGCGTTTCACCTTCGACGGCGAAGTAGGTGCCGTCTCGAATCAGCTGGGTATCGACGCCAAACACCTCGTGCGTTAGCGCGTAGGCCTGTTCAGGCGTGTAAAAGCCGGCCGACAGTCCAATACCGGAACGTTCGATCAGCTTTTGCAGCACGGGCAGGTCGGCTGGCGTGGCGGCACGTATGTGGAAAGAACTTCGCATCGGACCATTCTACAGCCATGGCCTTTACATCGACGGCGGGTCTAATGGTGGTTAACATAGACATCGATGTCTAGATAAGCTATCTTCGCTGGAACCAGACAAGTTTGTCTAAACCAGTAAAGGGAGCGTATCGTGCGTCACCATGTCATCCTGCTTTCCGTATTGTTGTCCATCTTTCCGGCACGCGCCGAAACCGGCCCGGCCGGCGAGCGGGCCGCCATCATCCAAAGGATCGTCAAGGAACTGAACACCTCCTATATCGATGCCGAAAAGGCCCGCAAGCTGGACCCCGTCTTGCGCCGCGCCGACTTCGGCAAGACGGACAGCGACGAGGCTTTTGCCAAGAGCGTCACGGCGATGATGCAAGACGTGACGAAAGACCCGCACCTGCGCTTGCTTTACAGTGCGGAGCCGGCGCCGGCGCCGGAAGGCGCCAACGCTAAGGCGGCGCCGACCCTCGCGCAACAGCAGGCACGCATGCGGGAAGAGAATTACGGAATCGAACGTGTCGAGCGCCTGCCCGGCAATATCGGCTACCTGAAGACAAGCTACTTCGCGCCCGCGGCCGAGTCGGGACCGGCCATCGGCGCGGCCATGACGCTGCTGGCCAATACGGATGCCCTCATCATCGACCTGCGCGAGAACGGCGGCGGCACCACCGATGCGGTGCCTCTGCTGGCGAGTTATTTTTTCGATAAACGGACACATATCGCCGACCTCTACACGCGCGAAGGGAATGTCATCGAGCAGCAGTGGACTTCGCCGGCCGTGCCGGGCAGCCGTTTTAGTGCAGACAATGAAGTCTATATCCTGACCAGCAAGGAGACGTTTTCGGCAGCCGAGGGCCTGGCCTTCGCTCTAAAAAGCCTGAAGCGCGCGGTAATCGTCGGTGAAACGACGCGCGGCGGCGCACATCCTTCGCTCATCAAGCCGATCAATGCCCGTCTTGCACTGATGGTGCCAAACTCAACGGCGCGCGATCCAGTCACGCTCAAGGACTGGGAAGGCGTGGGCGTGGCGCCCGATGTGGCCGTGCCTGCTGCGGAGGCCTTGACCCGGGCCCAGATCCTCATCCTCGACAAACTGCGCGCACGCAAGCAAGAGCCGGAGGTGCAGGCCGACATCCGCAAGCGCCTCGAGGAACTTGGCTCAGCGTCCTGAGTCCGGCCGGGCATCCACCTTGCACATCCCTTGCCCGACGCTGCGTTAACAGGTGCTTCCCTGGGCATGGGTCGCGCAAAGCGCGCGCCTGAGTGCTGGCGCGCAGCCTGTTGTATCGGTGGTAAACGATGGCGCACACGCTTGCGCTTTGAAGGCGCTACGGCTGTGACGCTCGTGTTCGAGGGGAGCATTGCCTCGAACCGCGACGTCGTGCGCTTGCCGCTGACTCTGTCTACCGGCCTCGACGACGTGGTGTTGTGCCCGGCCTGCCCTGCGAATGCACTCAACAATTGCACACCCGGTGGAGACTGCCCCGGCAATTATTGGCGCCTGAACTTGAGGGACGGTATGCCGATATCGCAGGTGCCGGAGCCGGCAAGCGTGCTCTCGTGGCTGGCCGGCCTGGCACTGCTGGCCGCGCGCGCGGCGGGGCAGGTGCTTAGTCGTCGTCCCGCTTGCCGGTCGGGTTCATGAGCACCGGTCCGCACAAATCGTTCCTGCAGCCGAAACCGACGATCTGCCCACGATCGTTGATGGCCTGGGCGTACTGGATGCTCCACCCGGTCGAGGTGTCGATCAGGTCGTTCAGGCTGCGCACGGGCTTGCCCGGTTCGTAGAAGAAGCCGCCGCTGCCGCTCAGGACGGCGCCGACCACCTGGCCGCGGTTGTTGATGCCGCGGGCGTCGGACGGCTGCTCCACCAGCACTTTGAGCTTGCCCTTTTCCCATAGCGCGGCGCGCCAGTCGAAGCTGCCGTCGTTGTTTTCGATCCGCCCTACGACCGTACCACGCTCGTTCACTTTGGCGGCGATGCTGCCGTAACCGGCGCGTGTAGGCAGCGCCGTCATGGCGCCGTGCTGATACAGAAAGGCACGCGTCACGAAGCCGCCGCCTCCCGTTGGCGTATCGGTCAAGGAATTGCCGACGATCTGCTGGCGGTTGTTGATGTCGGCGGCATCGCTGCTACGCACCGTTTGGCCAAGCGTTCCGAGCTCGTCGACGGCGCCATGCCGGTACAGGAAGGCCGTGTTCAAGCCATCGCGGCCGGTGTACGCACCGACGATATCGCCGGCGTCGTTGATGCCGGACGCGGTGGACGCCGTGGCCTGTGGGATAGGCACTTCATGGGCCACGCCATCGATAAACACGACGGCGCGGCGCCGGAAGCTGCCGGTCGACTGCGAGCCGCCGACCGCCTGGCCGCGCTCATTGATGCCCTGGACGTAGACATTGTCGTCGCCGGGCAGGGGCTGCAGCTCGGTCAGGGTGCCGTCGCGCCAGCAGAAGGCGCCGGTGGGACCTGGCCACATGCCGCAGACGACGCCCTGGTTATTGATCGCCATCGCAACCCCGGAGCCCTGGCCCGCGGTGAAGGGGATGAGCGCGACCGGCTCGTAGGCAGGTGTCGGTGCCGCTTGAACAGACAGGGGCATGGCGGCCAGGGCCGCCAGCAAAACGTGGGAGGACGAGCGGGGCAAGCGTGAGTGAGTTTGCATTGGTATCTCCAAGTAGTTGCCATGGGGAAACCAGAATAAACGCGAGGCCTGGCGCAGCCTTGACCTCACTCAATGCCGAGTTTGTTTAGCCCTTGGCCTGCCGCGCCAGATGTTCCGGATAGCGCGCGCCCTGCACCGTGATCTTTGCCGCGGCCGCGTCGATGCCGGCCAGGTCCTCGGCCGTCAACTGGAGCGCGGCGGCGCCCAGGTTTTCGTCCAGCCGGTGCAGCTTGGTGGTGCCCGGAATCGGTACGATCCACGGTTTCTGGGCCAGCAGCCAGGCCAGCGCCACCTGGGCCGGCGTCGCGCCTTTCTGCGCCGCGACCTGGCCCAGCAAATCGACCAGCGCCTGGTTGGCCTTCATCGCCTCGGGCGTGAAGCGCGGCAGGCTCATGCGGAAGTCATTGCTGTCGAACTGGGTGGTCTCGTCCATCTTCCCGGTCAGGAAACCGCGTCCGAGCGGGCTGAAGGGCACGAAGCCGATGCCGAGTTCTTCGAGCAGCGGCAGGATCTCCTGCTCGGGCTCGCGCGTCCACAGCGAGTATTCGCTCTGCAGGGCCGTGACCGGCTGCACGGCGTGGGCGCGGCGGATGGTGTCGGCGCCGGCTTCGGACAGGCCGAAGTGTTTGACTTTACCTTCCTTGATCAGCTCGCCCACCGTGCCGGCCACGTCTTCGATCGGCACGTTCGGGTCGACGCGGTGCTGGTAGAGCAGGTCGATGGTCTCAAGCTTGAGGCGCTTGAGCGAGGCCTCGGTCACGGCGCGGATGTGTTCCGGACGGCTGTCCAGGCCGCTCCAACGCGTGCCGCCGTTCGGGTCGGGAGCGAAGCCGAACTTGGTGGCGATGACGACCTGATCGCGCAGCGGCGCCAGCGCTTCGCCGACCAGTTCCTCGTTGTTGAAGGGGCCGTAGACTTCAGCGGTATCGAAGAATGAAACGCCGCGTTCGACGGCGGTACGCAGCAGGGCGATCATCGCCTGCTTGTCCGGCGCCTGGCCGTAGGCGTGGGTCATGCCCATGCAGCCAAGGCCGAGGGCGGAGACTTCCAAGTTGCCGAGTTTTCGTTTCTGCATCGTGCGCTCCCGAGAAGGTGAACGACGACTATAGCAGTCCGTCTACTTTGCTGCCGGAGGCGACATCATGTGTGGATCAGCCGGCCGCCCGCAAACGACCAGTTTTCCCAGCTGGTCTCCTTGAACACCACCATCACGTTTTCCGGATCCAGCCCGGCAGCGCGCAGGCGCTCCATCAGCTCGGCCAGCAGCTTCTTCTTGACCTTCACGCTGCGTCCGACAGACCACAGGATCTCGATCAGCACGAAATCCTCGTTGCGCGTGCCGGCGACGTCGGGATAGGCAGGATCGAAACGGAAGTCCGCGGCATCGAGCTCCAGCACGCGCTGGAACTTGTCGGTATCGGGCACGCCGGCCGAGACCAGCGAGGCATGCACGGCATCGAGCACTTTCGCCTTGAACTCGGCAGGCTTCGGTTTGCGGACGGTGAGGGTGACAAGCGGCATATTATTCGGCCAGCGGATCGTCCTGGTTATCTTCGGGCGTGGCGCCCGGGATCGTGTACTTTTCCTCGGCCCAGGCGCCAAGGTCGATTTGCTTGCAGCGTTCGGAGCAGAATGGCCGGAACTTGTTCGCGGGCGTCCATTCTACTTTTTTGCCACAGGTGGGGCAGGCGACGACGGTCATGACAGAATTCAGAAGTTGCAGAGGGTGAGCTCGAATGGTACATCGTCTTCGAGCGGCTTGGGTTTCAGGTCCCCGCCCTGGCTCGTGAAACGCACCCACAGCATGTATTTGTTGGCCGAGATTTCCGGAATCGCGCCCAGGTTCTCGTCGATGGACAGGCGCAGCATCTGGTAGACCTTACCCTGCAGCATCTGCTGGTAGCTGCCGCTGGCGGCGATCATCTTGACCGGGCCGCCGGAATCGCGCAGCAGGCGCAGCACCAGGGCCAGGGCGTCGAACAGCGGGGCCAGCGGCGCGAACCAGCCGGCGATGTCGGCGTGGCGCTGCTCGGCCGAACGATGCTGCCAGGCGTAGTAGGAGGGCAGGTCGAATTCGCAGGCGCCGCCCGGCATCACGGTGCGGCCGCGGATGCTCATCAGCCATTCGTTGTCGCGCACGTTCTGGCCGGTCTTGCCCTGGGCCTTGGCGAGGGCATTACTGACGGCATCGAGCTCGGCGAGCACGGCATCGAGCGCTTCGGTGGCGACGGCGGGGTTGCTGCGGTAGCCCAGCAGGCTTTGCTTCTGGCGTTCCAGTTCCTGCAGCAGGTCGGACTTGAGGTCGGCGCGGCCTGCCACTTCCAGCATATCGAAGATCGTCGCGAGCGCGACATGGTGCTGCTGAGGATGCTCCTGATTCACAAAGAACTTGAATTTCTCGTACAGGTCCTCGAGCCGCAACAACGTGCGAATCCGCTCGTTGAATGGGTATTCGTAGACGATCAAAGTGGCATTCCTCTCGGCGTAGGCTGGCGCAACCCCATGATTCTGAACCATGATGGGCAAAATTACAAACGCTCGTTCGGCAGCTTGGCTAATCTTGCCGCTTCGTCAAGATAAAAGGCGTGCAGACGTTCTATTTGTGGCAACAAGGCGTCCAGGCCATCGTCGTTGAGGAGAATGTCGTCGGCGGCGGCCTGGCGCTGGGCGCGCGTGACCTGGGCCGCCATGATGGCGCGCACCTGGCTTTCCGGCAGGCCGTTACGCGCCATAACGCGCGCGACCTGCACTTCTTCCGGACAATCGATCGCCAGCACGCGCGTCACGCGCTCGCGCCAGGTGCCGGACTCGATCAGCAGCGGCACCACGAAGATCACGTAGGGGCCGGTGGCGATCAGCGCCGCGGCGGCGGTGGCCTCGCGGATGCGCGGATGCAGGATGGCTTCCAGGCGGGTACGCGCGCCGGGATCGGCAAACACCAGCGCCCGCATCTTCGCGCGGTCCAGTGCGCCGTCTGGCGTGGCGAAGTCCGCGCCGAATTCTTCGATCAGGGCCGGCATCGCCGCGCCTCCCGGCGTCGTGAGGGAGTGCGCGATCTGGTCGGTGTCGATGACCGAGGCGCCGCGGGCGGCGAACAGGTCGGCGACGGTGGTCTTGCCGCAGCCGATGCCGCCGGTCAGGCCGACGCTGAAGCGGAGCGAATTCTGCTTATCCATTCAAGGCTGCGCCAGCCCGATCGCCAGGCGCGTCAGTTCCGGAGCGTAGAAGAGGGCGATCATACCAGCGCCGGCCAGGTAAGGGCCGAACGGGATGTGTTCGCCCTTCTTGCGGCGGCCGATCAGGATCATCGCGATGCCGATGGCGGCGCCGACGAAGGAGGACAGCACGATGATCGTCGGCAGCATCTTCCAGCCGAACCAGGCGCCCAGCGCGGCCAGCAGCTTGAAGTCGCCTTCGCCCATGCCGATGTGGCCGCGTATCGCTTCATAGGCGCGCGCCACGATCCACAGGAACATGTAGCCGGCCACGGCGCCGATCACGGCCTCGCGCAGCGGCACGAAGTTGCCGTTCAGGTTGATGAGCAGGCCCAGCCACAGCAGCGGGTAGGTCAGGTCGTCCGGCAGCTCCTTGTGGTCGACGTCGATCAGCGTCATCGAAATCAGGAGGTAAGTGAAGGCCAGTGTCGCCAGGCCCGTCCAGCCGCTGCCGAAATGCCAGACCAGCAGCCCGGACAGGATGCCGCTGACCGCTTCGACGATCGGGTAACGGGCCGAGATCGGCGCCTTGCACTTGCTGCACTTGCCGCGCAAGGCCAGCCAGCTGACGATGGGGATGTTCTCCAGCGCCGTGATCTGGTGGCCGCAGTGCGGGCAGGCGGAACGCGGCACCATCAGGTTGTAGCGCTCCGGGAAGGGCAGCGGCTTGCCCTCTTTGTCGGCGATGTAGTTGTCGATTTCGCGCTGGCGCATGATCGGCAGGCGGTGCACGACCACGTTCAGGAAACTGCCGATCAGCAGGCCGAAGATGGCGGCAACGATGGCCGGGATCAGGCTGCCGGGGAGGGCAAAGAGGAGGGTGTCCGGGTGCATGGGGGCGGGCAAAGAATGGTTGATTTCCGTGAATCAACCTATTCTAGGAGGTTTTGCCAGCTTTGGACACCCACTGTTGCTGCGCCGGGAAGGCCTCAGCCTCTCGATACGCCTTCGACGCACTGGTCGCTGTTGTCCGAGCACAGCACGACGATGGTCATGCGCCGGCCGCAGCCGGCCACGCCGATCGTGTATTGCGCGCGCATCGGCCCGCCGAACAACAAGGGCTGGATTTCCTGGCGGTTGAGTACCTGGCCCGTCGCGCCCGGGCAATCGAGTTCGAATTGCGCGCGGCGTTCGGCCTTGGCGGTCGCAACCGGCTGCATGCGGTCGATGAGCGGCGGCCCGGAGGCGCATGCCGCGGCCAGAAGCGCGAGGACTGGAACAAGATGGCGGCGCATGATGTCTCCCATTGCTGGGTGCAGTATCTGCCGTGCGTTCTCGGGACTCAATACCCCTTTGGTCCAAGCCATGCGCTTCCCGGTACAACATATCACCGCATTCCAGCTGTCGATCCGTGCAGCGGCGTCCGCCGCGCTGGCGGTCGGGCTCGCGCAAAGCATGGATTTTCGCTACCCGATCTACGCGCTGATCGGCGCGGTGATCGTTACCGACCTGTCACCCGCGCAAACCCGGCGCCTGGCCTGGCGGCGGCTGGCCGGTACAGTGCTCGGCGCCATCGTCGGCGCGGCCTTCAGCCAGCTGCTGCCACACAAGCCCTGGGCCATTGGCGCGAGCATCCTGGCCGCCATGGCGCTCAGCCACCTGTGCCGCCTGCAGACGGCCGCCACGGTCGCCGGTTACGTCTGCGGCATCGTCATGCTCGACCATGGCGGCCAGCCCTGGGTCTATGCCTGGTACCGGCTGCTGGAAACCGTGCTGGGGATCGGCACGGCCGTGCTGGTGAGCCTGGTGCCGAAGCTCATCCGCGTGGAAGAGGAGGTCAAATCACCGAACCAGGGCAGTGGATAGGCCTGGTTTCCGTGGGATCGGCACGCGGGCAGGACTGTTGAGCTACGTCTAGCTAAGCACATGGCATGCCGCAGCTTGCCCGCGTGCCTCGCTCCTACTATGGGTTGCTGCGCTTCATATGGCACTACCTAACCTAGTACGGAGGCAATATGTTGAAGTTGTTCAAGATATCGGCCGGGACGTTCGTCCTGGCCGCGCTGGCTCTGCCGGTCGGTGCGCAACAAGTGCCGACCGCCTTGGAAAAATTCCCGACCGCAGAGGACATCATGCGCCCTGCGCCGAAGCAAAACGCTAACACGCCGCGCTATGCAATTGCATTCGGCAAGGTATTAGCGCGCATCGATAAAAGCGGCATTACGAAATTCAACTATCAAGGAGGGCGGGTGGTGTCCGAAGTGCTGCCCAATTCGGTCATTGGCACGTATGAATATGACCGGAGCGGGAGATTTCAGGGTGTCTTCTACAACGATGGAAAAATCATCAAGGTCACGTATAAAGCGGACGGCAGTATTTCCGGCCTCATTACCAACACAAAAGCCCGCGTGACGTTCAAGGGCCAATATAAGCCCTCGCGGAATGCGCTTCCGCTGCGCGGTTTTCTGGCGATCCAAAACGCAGTCAGCGGCATTCAGAACAACGAATGCATTTCTGATGTTGAAGGCGGCTGTGTCGTCTTTGTGCCGGGGCACCGGGAAGAAGAACCGAGCGGCGTTCCCGACGGGCCGTACTACGACCCCAATCCCTTTAGCGGCGGACCATCGGGTGGCAACGCTGGCGGCACGCTGACCATTTACCCGAGGACCGGCACGACCTATGAAACCGTGGAGCAGTGTCAAAAGTACGTGTGCGACCGTGCGAAAGACCAATTCGATACGATCTGCCGGACGGTGGCAAGACCGGGCGCAGACCGCGTCAACTGCTTTCAGAAAAGCCGGGAATACTACTCAACATGCAATCCTAGTTGCGAGCGCGCCGATTGGTCATGGCTTGCGAGCTTCAGTTTCAATTGGGGCTAATTAAACCACCGAACCCAACTTGAAGATCGGCAGATACATGGCCACCACCAGGCCGCCGATCAGCACGCCCAGGATCACCATGATCATCGGTTCCATCAGCGAGGACAGCGCGCCGACGGCTTCGTCGACTTCCTCCTCGTAGAAGTCGGCGACCTTGCCCAGCATCGCGTCGAGGGCGCCGGATTCTTCGCCGATCGAGACCATCTGGGTCACCATGTTCGGGAACACGTTGGCGTTCTGCATGGCCACCGTCAGGCTGGTACCGGTGCTGACCTCGTTCTGGATCTTGCGGGTCGCGTCCAGGTAGACCGCGTTGCCGGAGGCGCCGCCAACGGAGTCGAGGGCTTCGACCAGCGGCACGCCGGCCGCGAACATGGTCGCCAGCGTGCGGGTCCAGCGCGCGATGGTCGCCTTGCGGATGACGTCGCCGAACACCGGCAGGCGCAGCAGCAGGCGGTCCATCGCCTGCTGCACCTTCAGCGAACGGCGCCAGGCCTGGAAGAAGAAATAGATGGCGCCGAACAGCCCGCCGAAGATGATGTACCACCACTTCACCACGAACTCGGACATCGCCATCACGATCAGGGTCGGGGCCGGCAGGTCGGCGCCGAAGCTGGTGAACACTTCCTTGAAAGCCGGCACCACCCAGATCATGATCACGGCGGTGACGATGAAGGCGATCCCCAGGATCGAGATCGGGTAGGTCAGGGCCGACTTGATCTTGGCCTTCAGAGCGAGCGTCTTTTCCTTGTAGATCGCCAGGCGGGTCAGCAGGTCCTCGAGGATACCGGCCTGCTCGCCAGCGCCCACCAGGTTACAGAACAGCGGATCGAAGTAGAGCGGGTATTTGCGGAAGGCGTTGTTCAGGCTGGTGCCGGTTTCGATGTCGGCGCGCAGGTCCATGATCAGCTTGGACATCGACGGGTTGGCGTGGCCCTTGCCGACGATGTCGAAGGATTGCAGCAGCGGCACGCCGGCCTTCATCATGGTGGCCAGCTGGCGCGTGAACAGGGTCAGGTCCTTGTCGACGATCTTCTTGCCGCTGCGGTAGGCCTTCTTCTTGACCTTGGTGACCATGATGCCCTGGCGGCGCAGGGTGACGTTGACGATGGTTTCGCCGCCGGCGCGCATTTCGCCGCGCACGGTCTTGCCGGTCTTGTCCTTGCCTTCCCAGGCGTAGATGAATTCCTTGATCTGGGCGCCGGCAGCGCTGCGTACTTGGGCGGAGGTTGCCATAAAGTTTCCCGTATTGAGATCTATTCGTTGGTGCAGCCGAGCACTTCTTCGAGACTGGTCAGCCCCTGTTTCACCTTCATCAGGCCGGAACGGCGCAGCGAGTTCACGCCTTCGCTTTCCGCCTGGGCGGCGATTTCCATCGCGTTGCCGTTGGCGAGGATCAGGGCCTCGATCGCGGGCGAGATCGGCATGATCTGGTAGATGCCGACCCGGCCTTTATAGCCCGAGCCGAGGCAGCGCTCGCAGCCGACTGGACCGTAGGGTTTCCATTCGCCGTCCAGGTCGCTGTCGCGGAAGCCGGCCGCCTTCAGCACGTCGTGCTCGGCGTCGAGCGGCTGCTTGCAGGTGCACAGGCGGCGCGCCAGGCGCTGGGCCGTGATCAGGATGACCGAGGAGGCGATGTTGAACGGCGCGACGCCCATGTTCATCAGGCGAGTCAGCGTGGACGGCGCGTCGTTCGTGTGCAGGGTCGAGAACACCATGTGGCCGGTCTGGGCGGCCTTGATGGCGATGTCGGCGGTTTCGAGATCGCGGATCTCGCCGACCATGATGATGTCCGGATCCTGGCGCAGGAAGGCTTTCAGGGCGACCGGGAAGGTGAGTCCCGCCTTCTCGTTGACGTTGACCTGGTTCACGCCCGGCAGGTTGATCTCGGCCGGGTCTTCGGCGGTCGAGATATTGATGCCCGGCTTGTTCAGCAGGTTCAGGCAGCTATAGAGAGAGACCGTCTTGCCGGAACCGGTCGGACCCGTCACCAGCACCATGCCGTAGGGACGGGTGATGGCGTCGATCAGCAGCGCCTTCTGGTCCGGATCGTAGCCGAGCGCGTCGATGCCCATCTGCGCCTGGGTGGCGTCGAGGATACGCATCACGGTCTTTTCGCCGAACAGGGTCGGCAGGGTGCTGACGCGGAAGTCGATGGTCTTGGTCGGCGACAGCACCAGGCGCATGCGGCCATCCTGCGGGACCCTTTTCTCCGAGATGTCGAGCTTGGCCAGCACCTTGATGCGCGAGACCAGTTTGTCGCGGATCGACAGCGGCGGCGCCAGGTGGTCGCGCAGCACGCCGTCCACGCGCATGCGGATCCGGTACTGCTTCTCGTAGGGTTCGAAGTGGATGTCCGAGGCGCCCAGCGTGATCGCGTCCATCAGCACCTTATTCAGGAAGCGCACGATGGGCGCGTCCTCGACTTCCGAGGCGGCGGCCGCTTCGGCGGCGCTGGTTTCGGGCGTGTCGTCGGCGAATTCGATCTCGGCATCGTCGCCCACCAGCTCGCTGATGCTTTGTTCCGCGTTCTTCGACAGGCCGGCCAGCAGGGCCAGCAGGGTGTCGTGGGCCACGATCACGGGCTCGACCGAGGCTTCGCTCTGGAACTTGATCTGGTCGAGGGCCTGGGAATTGGTCGGGTCGGACAGCGCCACCGACAGCTTGTTGCCGCGCTTGGCCAGGGCCACCACGCGCTGCGACTGCATCAGGCGCGCGTCGATGGCGTTGGCGGGCAGGGAGTCCGCGCTGAAGGTGGACAGGTCGAGCAGGGGATAGCCGAAGGTTTCGGCGCAGAACACGGCCAGGCTGCGCGCATCGATGACGCCGGCGCCCAGCAGGGTGTCGATGAAGCCGGTCTTGTCCGCCGCCGCCTTCTTTTGCAGGCCGTCCGCCTGCGGCAGGCTCAGGCGCCCAGCCTGGACCAGGGCGCGCGCCAAGCCGGGCAAAGCGGTGCTGCCGGCCAGCGTGTTGGGGAGGACTGCTGCCATAGGATCAGGGACGGAGTGGCGACAAGGAGCCGGACTCGACGGTCATGCCCGGCGGCTGCTTTGGATGATGCCCGTAGGCATCAAATTTGTAAAGAGATTGGGGTGGGGAGAGAGGCTTGCATACCACGTAGACGAAATGGTATTGCAAGGGTGGCAATGGGTGAAATGTCGGCATGGCGGCTCCTGTTGGGTTGACCGGCGAACAATGCCGGCACCCCTGATCAGGCCGCCAGCCAGCGTTTGATAACAACCGGTCGCAACAGTTTCACGACTTTGATTGACTGATTCTGCACCTGCACCACTTCGAACACGATCCCGCCCACCTTCAGCGCGATCGGGAATTCCGGAATGTCCTGCAGTTGTTCGAGCAGCAAGCCATTGACCGTCTTCGGTCCGTCCAGCGGCAGGTCCAGGCCCAGCTTCTTGTTGATGTCGCGCAGCGGGGTGCTGCCTTCCAACAAGCATTCGCCCTTGGGGTTCCAGGCCATGGCGTCGACGCGCGCAGTGTCCGGCGTCGAGGTCGTGAAGTCGCCGATCATTTCTTCGATGATGTCTTCGAGCGTGACCAGGCCCTGCACCTCGCCGTATTCGTCGACGATGATGCCCAGCCGTTCCTTGTTTTCCTGAAAATACTGGAGCTGGGTGAAGACGTCCGTGTCCTGGGGGATGAAGTAGGGCTCGGTCAAGAGTTCGCGGAAGTGTTCGGCGGTCAGCTCGTCGGCCTGGTTCAGCAGGCCGACCGCCTTGCGCACGTGCAGGATGCCGACGATGCGGTTGATTTCGCCGTCATGCACCGGCAGCTTGTTGTGGTAGCAGGTGGTCAGCTGGGCCTTGATCTCATCGACCGGCAAGGACAGGTTCAGGGCTTCGACCTGGCTGCGCGGGGTCATGATGTCTTCGACCGAGATCTTCTCCAGGTCGAACAGATTCAGCAGGATGCTCTTGTGCTTCTGCGGCATGAAGTTACCGCCTTCCAGCACCACGGTGCGCAATTCTTCCGCCGACAGGCGCTGCTGGTGCGCGCCGGCGCCGCCGCGGATGCCCAGCGGGCGCAGGATGGCGGAGACGAACAGGTTGACGAACCAGATCGCCGGCTTGGCCAGGCTCATCAGGGGCTTGAGCACCACGCTGGTGCCCAGCGAGATGTTTTCCGGGTAGGTGGCGCCGATCACCTTCGGCGCAATCTCGGCGAACACGATCAGGAGGAAGGCCACGCTCGCGGTGGCGATCGTGATCACGCTTTCCTCGTGGCCGAAGAACAGGATCGCGATGGCCGTCACCAGGGCGGTGGCCATGGCATTGATCAGGGTATTCGCGATCAGCACCAGCGACAGCAGCTTGTCGGTGCGCTCCAGCAGCCACAGGGTGGTGACGGCGCCGCGGTGGCCGCGCTTGGCCAGGTGGCGCAGGCGGTATTTATTGGCAGCCATCAAGGCCGTTTCCGCCATCGCGAAAAAGGCCGAGCAGAGAATCAGGAGGCAGAGGGCGAGGACGAGTGCCCAAAGGGGTACGGTTTCCAAGGTTGACCGTGAAGAATCAGCAGGGGGAAGGGCCGATTCTAAAGGTAAGGGGGGAGGCTTGCAAGTTTGGCTAGTATGTACGCGGCTATATAAGTAGCTGCGAAAACGTCATTCCCGCGAAAGCGGGAATCCATGCCGAGCTGGCTAAAGATACTCGGTATGGATTCCCGCTTCCGCGGGAAGTTTCAGCGTTAACGAAGGGCGAGGCGTTTTTCCGCAGCCGGTGCCGCCGCCAGCGTCGGCGCATTGTCCAGCTTGAACACGGCCAGCGCGTTCGACAGCTGCACGGTCTGGTCGCTCAGCGATTCCGCGGCGGCCGATGCTTCCTCGACCAGGGCCGCGTTCTGCTGGGTGGTCTGGTCCATGTCGTCGATCGCCTGGCCGATCTGCTCGATGCCTTCGCTCTGGCGCTGGCCGGCTTCGCTGATCTCGGACATGATGTCGTGCACCTTGCGCACCGAGTTGACGATCTGTTCCATCGTCGCGCCGGCCTCGTCCACCAGCGCGGTGCCGGCGTTGACCTTGGACACGGAGTCGCCGATCAGTTCCTTGATCTCCTTGGCGGCGGCGGCCGAGCGCTGGGCCAGGGTGCGCACTTCGCCGGCCACGACCGCGAAGCCGCGGCCTTGCTCGCCGGCGCGCGCCGCTTCGACGGCCGCGTTCAGCGCCAGGATGTTGGTCTGGAAGGCGATGCCGTCGATGACCGAGATGATGTCGACGATCTTCTTCGACGACTCGTTGATCGAGCCCATCGTGTGCACGACATTGCCGACCACTTCGCCGCCGCGGGTGGCGATGTTGGTGGCCGAAACCACCAGCTCATTCGCCTGGTTGGCGTTGGCGGCGTTGGCGCGCACGGTGTCGGTCAGCGAATCCATCGCGCGGGTCGTGTTGCCCAGGCTGGAGGCCTGCGATTCGGTGCGGCTGGCCAGGTCGGCGTTGCCGCTTGCAATTTCGGCGCTGGCCAGCGAGATGGTCTCGGCCGAGGTCTTGATCTCGGCGACCATGGTGGCCAGGCGGGCGCGCATTTCCTTCAGCGCCACCAGCAGGCTGCCGGTGTCGCCGTTTTCGGTGCGGATTTCCATCGACAGGTCGCCGGCGGCAACACCCTGGGCGATTTCGCGGGCGTATTCCGGTTCGCCGCCCAGCTGCTGCCAGATGGTGCGCACCACGAACCACGACACCACGGCCAGGGCCAGGATCACGATCAGCGCGGTGATGACGATCGAGGTCACGACGCCGCGCACTTTCGAGGCGCTGCGCTCGATGCCGTCCTTGAACTGGCGCTGGGCGGATTCGTTGAACTTGGCGACGTCGGCGTTCAGGGTGTTGAGGGTGCTCTGCATGCGGCCGACGGTGGCCTGGGCGTCGCCCTGCTCGAGTTCGAGCATGATCTTGGCCGTCGACAGGGCGGGAGCGTAATAGTCTTCGAATTCTTTGCTCAGGCGCTTGCCGGTCGCGTCCATGCCCTCGATCTTGCCGATCTCGGCCAGGCGTGCGCGGACCTTGCCGGCCTGCTCGTTGATCTGGGCGATACGGGTCTTGTCGCCTTCGCTGACGGCATCGCGCAGACCGTTGGTGATGCCTTCGATCTCGGCAGCCAGCGCCTTCGAAGCGCCAAGGGCCGGGAAGTCGACGCTCTCGGTCATGTGGATGGAGTTCAGGGCGCCTGTCGCGATGCTCGCGCTGACGGCCACGCCCAGGCCGAAAATGATGGTCGAGATGACCGGTAGTGCCCAAATCCTGCGCTTGATGCTCATGCTGCCGTGTCTCCTGAAAATGAAAAAGAACCTGTCCGACCCCGGCTTGCCGGGTGCGGACAGGTGCGTGTCAATGCCAAACCGCTTTACTGCGCGGTGTAGATCACCTTGACAGAGGCGTCGACCGCGCTCTTCTCGATGTAGCCGATCGCCTTCGGATCGGCGGCCACGGTCTTCTTGACCGCGGCGCTGTCGCCGGCTTCCTTCGGCATCGTGGCCTTGCCGGTGAACACCAGCTTGGACCACAGGGCCTTGACCTGGGACGCGTCCTTGTCCGTCACCTTCTTGTAGAACTCGGCGCGGATCGGGGCGCTTTCCGGCTGGTCGACCGGGGTCATGGCCGAGGATTTACCCAGGAAGAACTGGGCGACCTGGTCCTTGGTCATGCTGCTTTCAGCGGCCTTCGGGTTGACGACGACCACCACTTCGGCCATGGCCGGCAGGGCCAGCGCCAGCACGGCGGCGCCTAGCGTTGCTTTGATCATTGTTTTCATCTGTATTTTTCCTTGACCTTAGAACACGAAGTCGAGGGCAACGGAACCGACGGTGACCGGGCCCTTGAAGCCGGCTTGCGGCGCCAGGAACAGGCCGGTGCCGTTCTGCGGACGCACGCGGTCGATCTGGGCCTTCAGGGCCAGCGAGCGGTAGAAGTCCCAGCGCACGCCGATCGAGTCGGTGGTCTGTTCGCCCTGGCCGATGCCGCTGTTCTTCAGGCTGTTCACGCCGGCGCGCAGTGCGGCCATGGTCGGGGTGCAGGCCGCCGGGTAGCCGGCCGGGCAGGCGAGCGGAACGGTGTTGGTCGGGACGCTGTCGATCTTCAGTTCCGAGTGGATGTAGAACGGCAGGACCTTGCCGAAACGGTAGCCGGCCATGGCGTACCAGGCGCTGGTGTCGTTGATGTAGGCATCGACCTTGCGCTTGGCGTATTCGGTCTGAACGACGATGTTGTTCCAGTCCAGGCCCAGGCCGGCCGAGGTGAACGAGGCTTTCTTCTTGTTCAGTTCGAGGTCGCCAGCCAGCTGGTTCAGCTGCGCGAACTTGTAGCCGGTGCCGGCAGCGCGCAGGTTGGTGAACAGGCCATTCAGCGAAGCCGAGGTGTGCATCGACATCTTGCCGTCGGCGCGGCCAAAGCGCAGCGTCAGCGGGCCGTGTTCGGCAACCAGGTTCAGGGCACTCAGTTGACGCACTTCGACGGTGTTGCCGCCGGACAGGTGGCTGTCGATACCGCCATATGCGAGCTGGGCGGTGACGGTGGTGTCGCCAAAGCCGTGCTGCCAGGTGACGTCCGCGCCGTTGATGCTGTTGAACGGCACCTGCGAGTACAGCTCGACCGGCGGACGCAGGAACGTATTGGCGTAGCCGACGTTGCGGTAGTCGGAGATCATGAAGACCGGCAGGCCGATACGGCCGGCGCGCACGCTCAGCTCGTCATTGATCTTGGCCTTGGCAAAGGCCCACGACAGTTCGGCACCGAAGTCGTCTTCGGCATCCTTGCGCACCAGGCCCTGGCCGGTAACGGACAGCCAGCTGTTGATGCTGTAGTCGGCCTGCAGGCCGAGGTTCGAGTCGACACCGGTGGTGAGGTCTTTCTTGGCGCCGGTTGCCTGGTTCGGACGGCCGAATTCGGCCTTGTCGGTGTTGGTCCAGGTCAGGGCGCCGGTGCCGAAGCCGCTGATGCGGACGCCGGACGAATCCTGTGCGTAAGCGGTAGAGACGGCCAGAGGCAAGGCGAGCAGAGTCGCGATAATGCGTTTTTTCATGGGATAAGCCTGCAATTTCCTGTTTCGGATGAATGATTCTTGTTTTACGAGGAAGAGGTCTGTGGCGGGGGTTTGGCCACGGCGGGGTTCCTGTAATTAATTGTAATCACGCACCTTTTTTTGCCGCAAGGAAAATGTAAGCTCACCAATAGTCACAGCTGCTTTATCAGTTTTTTTGTTGTAGCAAACAGACATGAACTCATGTCTATATAAGCAAAAGATATTGAACAGACGTGAGTGCTCGTCAGTTCTGTCAATTCCACCAGTGCGAGGTGGTGCCGGCTTCCGGCAGGCGGGCCTGGCGTGCGGCGTGGACGATGCCGGCGTCGACGGCTTGGTCGGCCGTATAGATGCGCGAGCTGCCGGTGAGGTAGCTGCGGATGTCGTGGGGGGAGGGGGCGCCGCGGGTGGCTTCTTCGAAGATGCTGGCGTAGCGCTCGGCGTCGAAGTCGAGGCAGTCGCGCCATTCCGAGATGCGGGCATGGTCCGCCGCCACCAGGTTGCCGAAGCCCCAGTGCAGCGGGTGGATGAGGAAGCGGGTGCCCGGACAGGCATAGCGTTTCTGGCCGGCCAGGAAGATGGCGACGCCGACCGACTCGACGCTGCCGACGTTCCAGGTGGTCAGCGGCAGCGGCAGGGATTTGAGGAAAAAGTAGAGGGCAAAGCCGGCCGTCATGTTGCCCCCTTCGGTCGACATGTGCAGCTCGATCTCGCTGGCGCCGCTCTGCAGGGCCTGCAGGCACAGGTTGCGGATGGTGCAGGCCGAGGTGGCGTTGATCGGGCCGATGAAATGGACGACGTGCAAAGTCATGCGTGCTTTCTCCCTTGAGTCGGTTCAAGCATAGCAAGATTTGCGATTTCGCCTTGTTCAGCTGCCCCGGTAGGTCGAATACGACCAGGGCGTCACCACCAGCGGCACGTGGTAGTTCTGGCCGGGGTCGGCCACGCCGAAGGCGATCGTCACGCGGTCGATGAAACGTGGTGAGGGCAGGGTCACGCCCTGGGCCGCGAAATAGTCGCCGGCGGCGAACACCAGCTCGTACTGGCCGGCTTTGAGTTGCTCGCCTTCCAGCAGGGGCGCGTTGCAGCGGCCGTCGCTGTTGGTCGCGTCCTCCTTGATGAAGGTGCGCTGGCCTTGGTGGACCGCATACAGTTCCACCCTGACGCCGGCGCCCGGCTTGCCCTGCGCGGTATCGAGTACGTGGGTGCTGAGTTTTCCCATGGTCTGCCTTCCTATATGTCGCGCCTGAAATCGGCTATGTGGACGATGATATATCTTTGTGCTTCTTGCAATATAAGATGGAAGATATACCTGACATCCTGTGAGTCCAGATGAACACCTACGAGAACTACCCGCGCGACCTGGTCGGCTATGGCCGCAATCCTCCCCACCCGCAATGGCCGGGCCAGGCCAGGGTCGCCCTGCAGTTCGTGCTCAACTACGAGGAGGGCGGCGAGAACAATGTGCTGCACGGCGACGCGAATTCGGAGACTTTTCTCTCCGAAATCATAGGGGCGCAGGCTTTCCCCATGCGCCACATGAGCATGGAGTCGCTGTACGAATACGGTTCGCGCGCCGGCCTGTGGCGCGTGCTGCGCATCTTCGAGGACCGCAAGCTGCCGCTGACGGTGTTCGGCGTCGCCATGGCGCTCAAGCGCAATCCGGAAGCGGTGGCCGCCTTCCGCGAGCTGGGCCACGAGATCGCCTGCCACGGCCTGCGCTGGATCTCCTACCAGAACGTCGACGAAGCCACAGAGCGCGCTCACATGAAGGAAGCCGTCGACATCATCCGCGACCTGACCGGCGAAGCGCCGCTTGGCTGGTACACCGGCCGCGACTCGCCGAACACGCGGCGCCTGGTGCTCGAACACGGCGGCTTCGTCTACGATGCCGACCACTACGGTGACGATCTGCCGTTCTGGACCGAGGTGTCGTTCACGGACGCGAATGGCTGGCATGCCCAGCGTCCCCACCTGGTGGTGCCTTACACCCTGGACACCAACGACATGCGCTTTGCCGCCATGCAGGGTTTTAACTCCGGCACCCAGTTCTTCGACTATCTAAAAGATGCCTTCGATGTGCTCTACGCGGAAGGCGACCCGAACGGGCTGAACCAGCCGAAGATGCTGTCGATCGGCCTGCACTGCCGCCTGGTCGGCCGGCCGGCGCGGGCGGCGGCGCTGGCCAGGTTCCTGGATTATGTGCAGACGCACCAGCATGTGTGGATTACCCGGCGGATCGATATTGCGCGGCACTGGCAATTGGTGCACCCGTACGTAAAATGAATTAGTTAGCTTGTAAGCGTCGTCCCCCCGTGCGGGGGCGACGGTGCACGCGGCAACAGTGATATTCGAAATTGATGATATTCAAAATCATCAATTTCTTATAATTATCTCCCCCTCCGGTGTTAATCTCGCACGCTGGGTTAAATCCGAGGCAACAATGTCAACACCGATCCGATTCTTCTACCGCGGGGCCGTTCAGGAAGTCAGCAACGTCTCCCCCACGCAGACCGTCCTGCAGCACCTGCGGGAAGACCTGCATTGCACCGGCACCAAGGAAGGCTGTGCCGAGGGCGATTGCGGCGCCTGCACCGTGGTGATCGGATCGCTGGAAAATGGCCAGCTCGAGATGAAGGCGGTGAACTCCTGCATCCAGTTCACACCGACCCTCGACGGCAAGGCCCTGTTCACGGTGGAAGACCTGGCGCAGGGCGGCAAGCTGCATCCCGTGCAGGAAGCGCTGGTCGAATGCCACGGCTCGCAGTGCGGCTTCTGCACGCCGGGTTTTGCGATGTCGCTGTGGGGCCTGTATTTAAACTCTACTAGCCTGAAAAAGGAAAGCTGCCCCTCGCGCCGCGAAATCGACGACACCCTGTCGGGCAACCTGTGCCGCTGCACCGGCTACCGCCCCATCATCGACGCGGCCCGCCGCATGACCGAACTGCCGCGTGTGGACTTCGACCGTGAGGCCCTGGCCGACACCCTGCGCGGCCTGCAGCGCGAGGCCGGCTCGGTCTATAGCGCCCATGGACAGACCTTCCACGCGCCGCGCAGCGTCGACGAGCTGGTGGCGGCGCGCGCCGCGCATCCGCAGGCGGTGCTGCTGGCAGGGTCGACCGACGTCGGCCTGTGGGTGACCAAGCAGATGCGCGAGCTCACCGACATCATCTACCTCGGCCACGTCGAGGAACTGAAATCCGTGCGCGAACACGATGGCCTGCTCGAGATCGGCGCCGGCGTCTCGCTGAACGATGCCTATGCCGCCGTCTGCGCGCGCTACCCCGAGCTTTCCGAGCTGTGGCAGCGCTTTGCCTCGCTCCCGATCCGCAATGCCGGCACGCTGGGCGGCAACGTCGCCAACGGCTCGCCGATCGGCGACTCGATGCCCTGGCTGATCGCATTGAAAGCCGCCATCGTGCTGCGCGGGCCGCAGGGTGAGCGCAGCATGCCGCTGGAAGATTTCTATCTCGGCTACCAGCAGAAAGACCTGCAGCCGGGCGAGTTCGTGCAGGCGCTGCGCATCCCGCTGCCTAGCGAGAATATCGCCTTCCGTAGCTATAAACTGGCGAAGCGCTTCGACCAGGACATCTCGGCGGTGTGCGCCGCCTTCGCCGTCGAGCTGGATGATGGCGTGGTACGTAGCGCACGTATCGCCTTCGGCGGCATGGCCGCCACCCCGAAGCGTGCCGCACTGGCCGAAGCCGCACTGCAGGGCCGGGCCTGGGACGAAGCAGCCTTGAAAGAGGCGATGGCGGCACTGGCGCAGGACTATGCGCCACTCACCGACATGCGCGCTTCAAGCAGCTACCGCATGCTGGGCGCGCAGAACCTGCTGCGCCGCTTCTGGTTCGAGACGCGGCTTGAAAATCCGCTGCCTGTCGACGCTGTCAACGTATTTGCCTGAGGAGACCGGACGATGAACGACATGAGCGCACCGGATGTGAAAACGGCGGCGTGGACCGCGGTCGGGGTCTCGCGGGCCCACGAATCGGCCCGCCTGCACGTGCTCGGCCAGGCCGACTACACCGACGATATCGCCGAAGTCCGCGGCACCCTGCACGCGGCGCTGGGCTTGTCCAGCAAGCCGCACGCGAAGATCCTCGCCATCGACCTGGCGCTAGTCCGCGCCAGCCGCGGCGTGGTGGCGGTCTACACGGCGCAGGACATCCCCGGCACCAACGATTGCGGTCCCATCATCCACGACGATCCGATCCTGGCCGATGGCCTGGTCCAGTACGTGGGCCAGCCGGTGTTCATCGTTGTGGCGGATACGCACGACAATGCGCGCCGCGCCGCGAAGAAGGGCGTGGTCAGCTATGAAGAACTGCCGGCCATCCTGACCCCGCAGGCCGCACGCCAGGCGCAGAGCTATGTGCTGCCGCCGATGCGTCTCGCGCGCGGCGATGTCCAGTCAGCCTTCGAACGCGCCCCGCACAGCGTGAAGGGCGAGCTCTACGTGGGCGGCCAGGAGCAGTTCTACCTCGAAGGCCAGATCGCCTACGCCATCCCGCAGGAAAACGACGGCATGCTGGTGCAGTGCTCGACCCAGCACCCGAGCGAGATGCAGCACGTGGTCGCGCACGCGCTCGGCCTGCATTCGCACCACGTGGTGGTCGAGTGCCGGCGCATGGGCGGCGGCTTCGGCGGCAAGGAATCGCAGTCGGCGCTGTGGGCAGCGGCGGCGGCCATCTCCGCCAAGCTGACTGGGCGCGCCGTCAAGCTGCGCGCCGACCGCGACGACGACATGCTCGTCACCGGCAAGCGCCACTGCTTCCACTACGAGTACGAAGTCGGCTACGACGAGGAGGGCCGCATCGTCGCGGCCAGGGTCGACATGGTCTCGCGCGCCGGCTACTCGGCCGATTTGTCCGGTCCCGTGGCCACGCGCGCCGTCTGCCACTTCGACAATACCTATTACCTGTCCGACGTCGACATCCGCGCCGCCTGCGGCAAGACGAACACGCAGTCGAACACGGCCTTCCGCGGCTTCGGCGGCCCGCAGGGTGCGATCGCGATGGAATATGTGCTCGACGAGATCGCCCGCAATCTCGGCCGCGATGCGCTCGACATCCGCAAGCTGAATTTCTACGGTAAAGAAGAGCGCAACGTCACGCCTTATGGCCAGGTCATCGTCGACAATGTGATCCACGAACTGGTCGACGAGCTGGAAGCCAGCGCCGGCTACCGCGCGCGCCGCGCCGCCATCGAGGCTTTCAACCAGGGCAGCCCGGTGCTGAAGAAGGGCCTGGCGCTCACGCCGGTGAAATTCGGCATCGCCTTCAACGTCACCCACCTGAACCAGGCGGGGGCGCTGGTGCACGTGTACGTGGACGGCTCCATCCTCGTCAACCATGGCGGCACCGAGATGGGGCAGGGCGTCAACACCAAGGTGATGCAGGTGGTGGCGCACGAGCTGGGCGTGGACCTGAACCGTGTGCGCATCACCGCCACCAATACCAGCAAGGTCGCGAATACCTCGGCCACCGCCGCATCGACGGGCGCGGACCTGAACGGCAAGGCGGCCCAGGACGCGGCGCGCCAGATCCGCGAACGGCTTGCCGCCTTCGCCGCGAAGCAGCATGGCGGCGCGGCGGAAGACGTGCGCTTTGCGCTGGACACCGTATTCGTGAACGGCCAGGAGATCCCCTTCGGCGAGCTGGTGGCGAAGGCCTACCTGGCGCGCACCCAGCTGTGGTCGGACGGTTATTACGCCACCCCGGGCCTGCACTGGGATCCGAAGACCATGACCGGCCGTCCCTTCTCCTATTTTGCCTACGGTGCGGCGGTGTCGGAAGTCATCGTCGACACCCTCACCGGCGAGTGGAAGCTGCTGCGTGCCGATGCCCTGTACGACGCCGGCAAGTCGCTGAATCCGGCCATCGACATCGGCCAGGTCGAAGGCGCCTTCATCCAGGGCATGGGCTGGCTCACCACCGAGGAATTGTGGTGGAACGCGGGCGGCAAGCTCATGACGCACGCGCCGTCCACGTATAAAATTCCGGCGGTCTCGGACTGCCCGGAAGACTTCCGTGTGCGCCTGTTCGAGAACCGCAACGTCGAGGATTCGATCCACCGCTCCAAGGCCGTGGGCGAGCCGCCGCTGCTGCTGCCGTTTTCCGTGTTCTTCGCGATCCGCGATGCCATCTCCAGCGTCGGCGGCCACAGGGTCAATCCGCCGCTGAATGCGCCGGCGACCTGTGAAGCCATCCTCAAGGCCGTCGCAGCGGTCCAGTTGGGCGCCTGAGATGGAGGACTGGCTGTCCGTGGCGGCAGAAGATGCCGGGCGCCGTCTCGTGCTGGTGACGGTCGCCGCCGTCGAAGGCTCGGTGCCGCGCGAACCCGGCGCAAAGATGCTGGTCGATGCCACGCGCCAGTGGGGCACGGTCGGCGGCGGCCACCTGGAACTGCGCGGCGCCGAGACGGCACGCGCCATGCTGGCAAACGGCGAAACCCGCCGCCTGGAACGCTTCCCGCTCGGCCCCAGCCTCGGCCAATGCTGCGGCGGGGTGGTGCAGCTGGCTTTCGAGCTGCTCGACCACGAGCACGCGGCCATGCTGGCAAGCCGCGGGAACGAAGACAGCTGGCGCCTGGTCGCCCTGGACGGCGCCCCCGATCTGGCGCTGTTCGACGCGCGCGCGCAACGTATCCTCGGCGGCGAGGCCCCGAACTTTACAGGCAGCCAGGGCACACCGGGTTTTACACATATAATGCGCGAGCCGAGCGGCCGCCGCTGGCTGGTCGACAAAATCGAGGCGCCGAAAGACCACCTGATGCTGTTCGGCGCCGGCCATGTCGGCGCGGCCATCGTGCGCGCCCTGGCCGAGCTGCCCTGCCGCGTGACCTGGGTCGACGAGCGCGAGGACCTGTTCCCCGCAAACCTGCCGGCCAACGTGACGGTCGAAGCCACCGACACGCCGGAAAGCCTGGCGGAGCAGGCGGCCCCCGGTACCAGCTTCCTTGTCATGACGCACAGCCACGCGCTCGACCAGCGCCTGGCCGAAGCGATCCTGAAGCGCCCGAGCGCCGGCGAAGACTGGTTCGGCCTGATCGGATCGAACACCAAACGAAAGCAGTTCGAGCACCGCCTGCGCGACCGTGGCGTCACACAGGCGCGCCTGGATGCGATGGTCTGCCCGATCGGCGTGCCCGGCATCGAAGGCAAGGCGCCCGCCGTGATCGCGGTGGCCGTGGCGGCACAGTTGTTGATGGTGTGGGAAGCCCGCACCGCTACGATAGCTTCAACAGAAAGAATCTAATGTCGATGGACACCCAGAACCTGCAGGCCTACCGAGCGAGCCTGCTGCATTTTCACGCCGATCCGGCTTTCAAGGAGGACGCCCATGCCTGGCATGCGGACGGCCTGCTGATCGTCGAGAATGGCCGCGTCAAGGCGGCCGGCGACTACGACCAGCTGGTGGCGACCCTACCGGCAGGGCTCAAGCCGATCGACTACCGCGGCAAGATCATCACGCCCGGCTTCATCGACACGCACCTGCATTTCCCGCAGACCGACATGATCGCCTCGCCGGCGCCGGGCCTGCTGCCCTGGCTGGAGAACTTCACCTTCCCGACCGAGCGCCAGTTCGAGGATCCGGCGCATGCGCGCGCGACCGCCGATTTCTTCCTCGACGAGCTGCTGAGGAACGGCACCACCACGGCCCTGGTCTACTGCACCGTGCACAAGGCGTCGGTGGATGCGCTGTTCGAAGCGAGCAATGCCCGCAAGCTGCGCATGGGCGGCGGCAAGGTGCTGATGGACCGCCACTGCCCGGACTTTTTGCAGGACACCGCCGACCTGCGCGAGAGCGAGGAGCTGATCCAGCGCTGGCACAAGAAGGACAGGGCGATGTACGCGATCACCCCGCGCTTCGCCCCGACCTCGACCGAAGCCCAGCTGGCCGCCACCGGCGAGCTGGCGCGCGCCTACCCGGACACCTTCATCCAGACCCACGTCTCGGAAAACCAGGACGAGTGCAAATGGGTAGGCGAGCTTTTCCCGCAGCGCCGCAGCTACCTGGACGTCTACGACCACTATGGCCTGATGCGCCCGCGCGCCATGTACGGCCACTGCATCTGGCTGGACGATACCGACTTTGCGCGCATGGCGGAAACCGGTTCGGCCATCGCCCACTGCCCGACCTCGAACCTGTTCCTGGGCAGCGGCCTGTTCGACATCGCGCGTGCCGACCATGCCGGCGCCATGGTCTCGCTGGGGACGGACGTGGGGGCGGGGACTTCGTTCTCGATATTGCAAACCATGAATGAAGCGTATAAAGTTGCGCGACTGAAAGGCAGCTACCTCCCGGCCCTGCGCATGTTCTATCTGGCGACGCTGGGCGCCGCGCGCAGCATGCAGCTCGAAGGCACGATCGGGAATTTCGCGCCCGGCGTCGAGGCCGATTTCATCGTGCTCGACCCCAGGGCCACGCCGCTGCTGGCGCGCCGCACCGCGCACAGCAACACGCTCGAGGAAACCCTGTTTGCGCTGGCCCTGCTGGGCGACGACCGCGCCATCCGCGCCACCTACGCGGCCGGCCAACTGGTCCATGAGCGGACGCTGCCCTGATTGACCGCCCCTGAACAGCCACGAGAACCTCATGCAGAAGACATTAAGCAGCAGCCTCCTGATCGCCGCAGCCGCCCTGGCAGCCGCCAACGCCAACGCGCGTCCGAGCGTCCAGAACGCCAACGAAGCCGCGACCGCGCGCCACTACGCCGCCCTGATCGCAGGCGCCGAGCCGAAGACGGCCGAGCTGACCATGTTCTTCACCCAGATGCCGAAGGGCGGGGACCTGCACCACCACTACTCGGGCGCGATCTACGCCGAGACCTATGTCGACAACCTCGACAAGCAGGGCTACTGCGTCAACAAGCAGACCTACCGTATCGAGACCGACAAGGCGCTGGTCGAGGCCGAGCGCGCCAAGCCGGCCAAGGACCGCAATTGCCTCGGCACCGCCGACGTCTACGCCGACGATTTTACCTACCGCGAGCTGCTGCAGCGATGGTCGAGCAAGGACTTCAACAACCACGGCGCGATCCAGGCGCCGCCGGACCGCCAGTTCTTCCAGACCTTCCTGTACTTCGGCGCGGTCTCGAACGCCAACTTCCATGAAGGCCTGGCCGAGATCAAGGACCGCGCCATCCGCGAGAACGTGAGCTACGTCGAGACGATGTTCAAGATGTCGCCCTTCGTCGTCAACAAGGACTTCGACGCCCAGGCCTGGCAGAACGCCAAGGACGACCAGGCCTTCGACGCCCAGATGCGCGGCTGGATGACCCAGCTCGACCAGGACCAGAAGTTCAAGCAGTCCATCGCCGACTTCGCGGCGAAGATCGACGAAGCCGCCGCCGGCATCGACGACGAGCGCTTCACCATGCGCTACCAGACCTATGTGCTGCGCCTGCTGAACCCCTCGCAGGTGTTCTCGTCCATGCTGGCCGGTTTCAAGGCCGCAAAGCAGGGCGGCAAGATCGTCGGCGTGAACATCGTCGGGCAGGAGAGCCAGATGGTGTCGATGCGCGACTACACCCTGCACATGAAGATGTTCCGCTTCCTGAAGTCGGTCTACCCGGATGTGAAGGTGGCGCTGCACGCCGGCGAACTGGCGCTGGGCGACGTCCCGCCGGAGGACCTGCAGTACCACATCGACCAGGCCCTGAACCTGGCCGGCGCCAACCGCATCGGCCACGGCATCGACCTGGCCCACGAGAGCAATGTCGTGGCCATCATGCAGCGCATGCGCGAAAAGGACATCCCGGTCGAGATCAATCTGACTTCGAACGCCTTCATCAACGGCGTGAAGGGCGAGAACCACCCGATCACCCTGTATCGCAAATATGGCGTGCCCTACGTGATCTCGACCGACGACGCCGGCGTCACCCGGCACAACCTGTCGAACGAATACGTGCTGTTCGCCAGCCGCTACAAGCCGGGCTATGCGGAGCTCAAGAAAGCCTCGTACAACAGCATCCGTTATTCCTTCCTGAACGCCGCCGACAAGGCGCGCCTGACGAAGCAGCTGGACCAGCGCTTCGCCAGATTCGAGGCCGAAATCGCCTCCCTGGACCGCCAGGCCGCTGCCGCCAAGTGATCCGGAATCCCGTCCGGCATCCATGCCGGGCGGGTAAAAACTTGTCTCAAGATTAAATCTGTCTCGCTGGCGCGACAAAATTCTTTGCCAAAAGGTCAGATTTCCATATTTTCACACTCTGTGATTTCCCTCCTGCATGCCTCCCTTATAATCGCGCCGACGATGTTTATGCACGTTTGTGGGGATAAATCGGAAAAATTGTGGTTCTTTTAATAAATTTATACGTACAACGTATAAGTTGCTAAGAGAAATGATATTTGTCCGACATGGTGTGCTCATGCATGATCGACGACGCGGGCTAGATAATTTTGCAAGATTTCGCAACTCTGTTGTGATTTGTATCAAATTGTCGTCGTGTCATTGAACTGACATATCCGCTTCCTATACTGCCGTGCTCGAAGAAATTTCGCAGGGTCAAAGCTGCTGTTGTCGTTTTTACAATAACACTCTAGGGAGTTTTTAATGCAATCCGCTTTTCATCAACAACCCAAGTTGCGCCTCAGCCTGATCGCTGTGGCATGCCAACTGGCATGCTTCGCTGCTGGCGCCAACGCCCAGACTTCGACCCAGCAGAAAGTTGACGCCGACGCAGGCCAGATGCGCGAAGTTGTCATCACTGGCAAGAAGATTGGTATGGGTCTGATGGTCACCGAAGACGCGCCGAAGGCACGTTCGACCATCACGGCTGAGGAACTCGAAAAGCAGCGCCCGACCGGCAACGCCTATGAAGCACTCGAGATGCTGCCGTCGGTGAATAGCTACAACATGGACGCAACCGGCCTGTTCGGTGGCGGCCTGACCCTGCGCGGCTTCAACAGCGACCAGATCGGCGCCACCATCAACGGCGTGCCGGTCAATGACTCGGGCTCGTTCTCGGTCTACCCGCAAGAATACGTCGACCAGGAAAACACCTGCTCGGAATTCGTGACCCAAGGCTCGACCGACGTCGACTCGCCGCAAGTGGGCGCGACCGGCGGTAACTTCGGTATCGTCACCTGCAACCCGGAAAACAACCAGCGCGTCCGCGTGATGCAGACCCTGGGCCAGCTGAACCTGTTCAAGACCTTCGTCCGTTACGACACCGGCCTGTTCTCGGACAAGCGTTCGAAGGCATTCATCTCCTACTCGCGCGCCAAGGCCGACAAGTGGAAGGGTGAAGGCGGTGCCGATCGCGAGCACGTCGACGGCGGCTTCAACTACGACTGGGACAAGTTCAACTACATCCACGCGACCATCCTGTGGAATAACGCGAACAACAACAACATCAACAACATCACCCTGGCCGAGCTGAACAAGAACGGCTACAACTACGACACCTCGCCGGTGTACCCTGGCCATGACAGCCCGGAAAAAGGCAAGGCTGACGTCGATGTGACCCCGACCCCGACCTTCTACGGCCTGTCGCGCAACCCGTTCAAGAACGCGATCGCTTCGGCAACCGCCAAGTTCCGCCTGGGCGCCGACACCGACCTGAAGATCGTGCCTTACTACTGGTACGGCTTCGGTAACGGCGGTATCCAGCAGCGTTCGCAGAAGGAAAACGCCTTCCTGGGCACCACCATCGGCAGCAACGGCCGTTACAACCTGAACGGCAACGTCGACCTGAACGGCGACGGCGACTTCCTGGACACCGTCATCGTGGCCAACGCCTCCGTGACCCGCACCAACCGTCCTGGCATCACCACCTCGCTGACCCACAGCATCGGCGACCACACCATCCTGGGCGGCTTCTGGTACGAGAACGCCAAGCACCGTCAGACCGGCACCATGGTCCCGGTGGACAACTTCGGCAACTTCGATCCGTGGCTGCAGGACGGCGCCATCAAGCGTGCCGACGGCACCCTGTTCCAGAGCCGCGACTGGGTGACCAAGTCGATCGGTTGGCAGGCATTCCTGCAGGACACCGTGACCCTGCTGGACGACAAGGCGACCATCAACTTCGGCCTGCGTACCCCGCACCTGAAGCGTGACGTCACCAACAACCTGAGCGAAGGCAACACCTACGGCACCTACCGTATCCAGAAGACCTACAGCTCGGTCCTGCCGCAGCTGGGCGCCCGCTACCGCATCACCAACGACGACCAGGTCTTCGCCTCGATCGCGAAGAACATGAAGGCGCCGCCGAACTTCGTGTACGGTAACGCCGGTACCAACGTCCAGTTCGTGAACGGTGTTGCGACCCTGAAGGGCGACGTGAAGTCGGAAACCTCGTGGAACACCGACATCGGCTACCGCCACCAGGACAACAAGTACATCGCCACCCTGACCGTGTTCGACGTGAACTTCAAGAACCGCCAGGCGACTGCGTTCGACGAGTTCACCCAGGCCAGCAGCTACACCAACGTCGGCGACGTGCGTAACCGCGGTTTCGAGATCGAAGCGAACAACATGCCGATCAACGGCTGGTCCTTCTACGGCTCGATCGGCTACCAGAAGAGCGAGATCAAGAACGACCTGCGCATCAGCTCGACCGCAGTCCTGCCGACCGCCGGCAAGGAAATGCCGAACACCCCGCGCTGGAAGGGCGGTCTGTCGGCTCAGTACTCGGTGGGTACCTTCTACACTCGCCTGAAGGCACGCGCCACCAGCGAACAGCAGGGCACCTTCGCCAACGACGAAACCGCGCCGGGCTACACCACCTTCTCGCTGGACGGTGGCTACACCTTCGCGAACTTCGGCGCGCTGAAGAATCCGAAGCTGCAGTGGAACATCAGCAACCTGACCAACAAGCAGTACCGCAACCCGTCGTCGACCACCGTGACCAACGCCGTGGCTTACCCGGGCATCTCGGCAGGTACCCTGCGTTACTACCTGGGCGCTCCGCGCTTCGCATCGGTCAC
>Ga0065165_1001192_pt1 | contig 30053 bp, 26 predicted proteins | sample AraplaMF_Cvi_mMF_FD_63813 | JGI IMG/M metagenome (GOLD analysis project Ga0065165, IMG submission 63813) | Arabidopsis root microbial communities from the University of North Carolina, USA - plate scrape MF_Cvi_mMF (version 2) (version 3) | ecosystem: Host-associated > Plants > Roots >... | reverse complement strand
CTGAAGACGTAATGCCGACGGTTGAAGAGATGAAGGACGTTCAGACCGCTGCGGTTGAAGTTGAAGGTACAGGCGAAGTTGTATTCGACGAGCCGGTACAAGAGGTTGTAGCCGACGGTGGTGGCGACAAGGTTGAGCAGGTATTCACCGTGGTAGAGCAGATGCCAGAGTACTCTGGTGGCTATGAAGCCATGATGAAGTTTATCAGCAAGAACATCAAGTATCCTGCGAGCGCGCGCCGTATGGGTATCGAAGGTCAGGTTTTCGTAAGCTTCGTTGTTGATACCGAAGGTAAGATCAGCGAAGTTCAGACGATCAAGGGTATCAGTGCAGACTGCGATAAAGAAGCGGTTCGTGTGGTACAATTGATGCCACCCTGGAAAGCTGGTAAGCAAAACGGTAAGCCTGTTAAAGTTCGCTTTGTTCTTCCCATCAAATTCAAGTTGGGTACTTAAGAACACGTCGAAAGATTTAATGACAAGTTTTGAAGTAGTAATGAAATATACGAGCGCTGTCATGGCAGCGCTCTATATTATTATAGGCAGTTATGTTTTGTGGCAAGGTCGCATAGTCTTGAACCTGCCACATACTACGGCCCTGATTGTCGGTATTATGTTGATCGTTTACGGTCTGTTTCGCGGGTATAACGTGTATCGAAAATGGTAAAAGGTTTCTTCCGGAATATGCTTTGGACTGGGATGGTTGCTGTAACGGCGATGTCCTGTAATACGTCTACGGGCAGCAAGCACAAAGACACTACAACGAAGGGCTCGATCAAGGTTGTGGCCGATGAGTCATTGCGTCCGTTGCTTGATGCTGAGATCGAGGTTTTCCAGCATATCTATCGGGGAGCTACGATTACGCCGATTTATTTAGCGGAGGGGGAGGCTCTCCAGACGCTTTTGGACGATAGCGTTAAGCTTGCGTTTGTAACGCGTAAACTAAAGCAGGATGAGACTGAGTATTTCAAAAAGATAGAGACTCCTGTTGCGGAGGTGAAGATTGCGACTGGTGCGATTGCGCTGATTGTAAATGCTTCCAATCCGGACACGCTGCTCACGATGGACCAAGTTCGGGACGTTCTTCAAGGAAAGGTCACGACCTGGGACCAATTGGGCGGGAAATCAAAGGATGGCATAAAGATTGTTTTTGATCATGCTAGTTCCGGCCAAGTACGGGTGTTGAAAGATTCTGTAGGCAGAATTTCTGAGCTCCCGAAGAATTGCTTTGCCGCGAATAACAATGAAGCGGTTGTTGATTTCGTTATGAAGAACCCGGATGCGCTTGGCGTCATCGGGTTGGAATGGGTAAGTGACCGGGACGATTCGACGACGAATGAATTTCGGAAGACGGTGCGAGTAGTAGGCTTAGCACCTGCGGGAACGAAGGAGTACCGCAAGCCGTATCAGGCCTATATTTCGCTTAAAGAGTATCCTTTAAGCCGGAGTATTTATACGATAAGCCGGGAGAACCGTGCCGGGTTGGCGAGCGGATTTATCCGTTTTCTGGCCAACGAACAAGGGCAGCGCATTGTGTTGAAATCGGGATTGGTTCCCGCTACGATGCCGTTGCGAATTGTGGAAATAAACCCCAATCCGTTGAAATAACGGATTTCCGGAAGGAGTGGGGATTTTTGTCTCAGAATATAGACGAGAAAGTGTATATAGTAGTGTAAAAGCTACACGTTGGTGATGCGACGTGTAGGATGATTGTTAACTTTAAAAACTAAATGGCTATGTTTTTTAATGGTTCGCGTATGAAAGTTGGTTTAGAAACGAAAAGAGGAGGGCTAAGGTTAGCCTCTCTGTGTATAATTTTGACATTATGTGCAGGATTTGTTCATGCACAACGTCCTGACGATGTAAAGAAGGCTTTACGCCTCATTGATATAGAGCAGCCTACGAAGGGTCTGGCCCTTATGGATCAGACTGTAAAGGCTAATGCTTCTGCTGAAAATGCGGCCGCATACTGGTACTACCTGGGGCTTGCCCAAATCCGCACTGGTTCTCTTGATCAGGCCCTTACTTCATTCGACAAGGGTATTGCCCTGAACGAGAAGGAGCCGCTGAACTATGCCGGCAAAGGTCACGTAAAGTTGCTTCAAAAGAATCCGACAGAGGCCAAGCCTTTACTGGATAAGGCATCGTCTCTTGCGAAGGCAAAGAATATCGAAGCACAAAAAGCCATTTCTGAAGCTTACCTGGCTGATTCGAAGTTCCTTCTGGAAGCCATCCAGATTCTGAACAAAGCTAAGTCTGCGGCATCTGAAGATGCTGACGTGTTCATCCTATTGGGTGATGCATATCTTGCTCAGAACAACGGTGGTGCTTCTGTAAGTGCATACGAGGACGCTGCGCGTGCCGATGCGAAGAACGGAAAGGCTCATTACAAGATCGGTATGGTTTACCAACGCTCTAAGAACAACGCAGTAGCTGTTGAAGCTTTTGACAAGGCTGTAGCAGCCGATCCTGAGTTTGCTCCAGCCTACAAAGAACTTGGTGAGATCTACTATAGCATGAAGGAAGGTGCCAAGGCCGCCAAAGCCCAGGAGTCATACCTTAAGATCACTGAGAAGCCTGAGTCAGGCCGTATGAAGCTTGCGTTCTACTACTTCATGGCGAAGGAGTATGCCAAGGCTAACGATATTTTCAAGGAACTGTCGACGAAGCCTAACCCTTCTCCTGTATTGCTTCGTTTCTATGCGAAGTCATTGATGGAGGTTAAAGATACTACGTCTTCACGTCGCATTTTCGACCAATATTTCACTGTGGTGAAGCCTGAAGAGGTTGAAGCCGGCGATTACAAAGCATATGGCGGTTTGCTCGAGTTGATGAAAGACGACTCGTTAGCGATACAAGCCTATCAGAAGAGCTTGGCGATCGAGCCTAACCAAGTAGACGTTCTTCAGAACGTTGCCGAAGGCGAGTTCAAGCTGAAGCATTACAAGGAGTCTGCTGATGCATACAAGTCTTTGATGGCTAAGCGTCCGCGTGTTCTTTCACAAGATTACTATAACATCGGCCGTTCGTATTATTACAGCGAGCAGTTTGCCGCAGCCGATTCAGCGTTCACAAAGCTTATCGAGTTGCAGCCTAATATGACTGTAGGTTACCTGTGGTCAGGCCGTTCAAAGGCTCAACTAGACCCTGAAACTGAGACAGGTCTTGCGAAGCCGGTTTATGAGAAGCTGATCGAAAAGGCTCAGGTTAATCCTGAGAAGAGCAAGAACGAGTTGATTGAGGCTTACCGCTACCTCGGTTCTTACTACTACTCTAACAAGCAAGACATCGCCCAGTCTAAGACGTATTGGGAGAAGGTTCTGGCCCTTGATCCTAAGAATCAACAGGCTCAGGATGTGTTGAAGCAAATGAAGGCACAGAAGTAATTCTTTGCTATCTTTATAAACGCATTGCCCCGGTTGCGTCGTTACTTAAGTGTTACGGCGCAACCGGCTTTTTATGGCCCCGCCTTCGCTAAAGCTACGGCGGGCGCGGCCCGACTTCGCTGAAGCCGCTACGGCGGGCAAGCCTCTGGTACTAAAGGGTTAATGAAGCTGGCAGTTGCCAGATGTGTAGGTAGTGCTATTTTTTTATCCGGATAAAATCGACTTTTTTGCAGGATATGTGATTCCTGTCTGATTATAAATAATCCACTCTCGCCCGGTATGATATCGATCTTATTGCAAATTGCCCAACAAGCTCCCACAACAACGGAGGCGGTACCGCCTGCACCTGCGGAACTTTCGTTATTCGAACTGATGCTGAAAGGCGGGATTATTATGATCCCGATCCTGATTCTCTGGGTCATTTCGGTGTATTTGTTTATTGAACGTTTCCTTTTCCTGCGTGCAGTTACGAAGGGAGACAAGAGTTTTATTTCGAATGTGATCCGCTACCTGAAGGAGGGGGATATTAAGTCGGCCAAGCTTTATGCGGCGAAGGATCAGTCGGCTACCGGGCGTGTTATTGCCAGCGGTCTTGATTTTGTTGGTAAACCCACACGTGATATTGAGGCTGCGATGGAGTCTGCGGCGAACATCGAGGTTTCGGAGATGGAGAAGAATACGGGCTACCTCGGTATTATTGCCGGTATTGCTCCGATGCTCGGGTTTATCGGTACGATTACGGGTATCATTCACATTTTCTATGATATTTCACTTTCGGACAATATCAGTATCGGTATTATCGCCGGTGGTCTTTATGAGAAGATGATTACGAGTGGTTCCGGTCTTGTGGTCGGTGTGATTTCGTATGCGGCCTATCACTTGCTGCATCAGCGGATTCAGCGGTTTTCGCTGCAGTTGCAGAAGGATGCTTTTGAGTTTTTACGGTCTATACACTAAGCTAACTGTGTTATGAAGATCAAGCGTCAGAATCAGTTTCATGCGGAGGTTTCGACGTCGTCGCTGAACGACATTATGTTTTTTCTGTTGCTCTTCTTTCTGATTATATCGACTGTAACGAACCCGAATGTTATTAAGGTTTTGTTGCCGAAGTCGCAGGCGAGTCAGGCGTTGAGCAAGCAGCCGATTGTGCTTACGGTGACGGAGAACCGTCGCTATTTTATCAATAAGCGCGAGGTTCCGTTGGACCAGCTTGAGGCAGAGATTTTGAAATCGGCGTCGGGCCTGAGTGAGCCGACGGTCGTGTTGCATATACCACGGACGCTTACGGTTCAGGATTTGGTTGATGTGATGGCTGTTGGGGCGAGGAATAAAATTAAGATGGTGTTGGCGACTGAGAAAAAATAGTCTGAACCCGCCTTCGCTGAAGCAGCTACGGCGGGCGCGGCAAGATGAAATGCAAATGCATTGTCTGAACAAGATTGATAAGATTAATAAAATTATTCCTCCTTCGCACAAGGCTACGGCGGGCGCGCAGGATTAGGATTTGGGAAAGGCAGATTGGGGGGATTAGGGTGAGGTTTTTTTGCTGGTTGTGGGATTAGGCGATCTAGTAGATAACGGAGTTTGGTGGCTTGGGTACGAAGCGCTCTGATTCTTTTAGGGGCATTGAGGTGGGCCGCCTGGGGGCGAGTTGGGCAGTTGTAGGTTAAGGTAGGTATCTCTTTAGCTGCTGCGTTTGCAAGGGCAGCGGTGATCTTTAAATAATTCTTAGCGGTGTGGGCAGTGGTAGACTGCAGTGTGAAGACTGCGCGAGGTAACGTTGTGTTTCTGCGTGGATGGGACTGTGCGGGAAAATTTGGGGAGGGGGGTACAATAAATTCAGGGGATGATCGTCAAGTGTATTACGAACAAAAGCTGGATTTTATATGAAGGTGCGGTTAAGGGTGGAGGAAAGGCTGTTAAATAATTTTTAAGGTCATTAAACTAAAGTTAATGAGTTTCTGTTTACTTTTAGACCGAAAAACGAAATTATTCGAATAATATATACTTAAAGTCGTATATGTTCTTAAGGCCCTGTTATTTGACGGTTTTGGTTCGCATGGCGGATTAAAACGCGCAGGTTTCAAGGCTCGAAAAAACGTGTATTCATTATGGAGAAAAAGGATGACCTGATGCCCGCTCACTCCGGATTACCCCCACATCATCATCCAATATTCGCTGGAAACGATTTCGGTAGAAGCCTCTTCATGCAATCACAACTACATAAAACCGGTAGTAGTCCCACTGGCTGGTTCGGATCATTATATACGCGCATGACCCTGGGGGCGGGTTATGTTAAAATCACAACATCATGAGCAAATTACTCCAAGCGAAAATTGCGGCTTACACTGCACCGGCAGAAGCCCGCGAAAAGGGTATTTATCCTTATTTCCGGCCTATTGAATCAGCCCAGAATACTGAGGTTATGATCAATGGTAAGCGGGTACTGATGTTTGGATCGAATTCATACCTTGGGTTGACGAATCATCCGCTTATTAAGGAGGCATCGCAGAAGGCTATTGAGAAGTATGGTACTGGTTGTGCGGGGTCGCGCTTTCTGAACGGTACGTTGGATATTCACATCGAGCTGGAGGAACGTATTGCGGCATTTACGGGTAAGGAGGCTGCTCTTATTTTTTCGACCGGGTTCCAGGCGAATCTTGGTGTGATGTCGTGTCTTACGGGGCGCAATGATTATTTGATTTTGGATGAGTATGACCATGCGTCGATATACGATGGCACACGCCTGTCGTATTCGCGTGTGATCAAGTATGCTCATAACGATATGGAGGATCTTCAGCGGCGTCTTCGTTCGTTGCCTGAGGAGTCCATCAAGATGATTGCTGTTGACGGGATTTTCAGCATGGAGGGTGATATTGTGAAGCTTCCAGAGCTTGTGGAGATCGCCGATCGTTTTGACGCGACGCTTATTGTCGACGATGCGCATAGCCTTGGTGTTATCGGGGCTAAGGGCGCGGGAACTTCGTCGCACTTCAATCTGACAGACAAAGTAGGTATTATTACGGGTACGTTCAGCAAGTCGTTGGCTTCGCTGGGTGGTTTTATTGCCAGTGATCGTGCTACTATAGAATATATGAAGCACCATGCACGTTCGCTGATCTTCAGCGCGAGTATGACGCCTGCTTCGGCTGCGAGTGTTATCGCGGCGCTCGATATTATCGAGAACGAGCCGTCGCACATGGAGCAGCTTTGGAACAATACACGCTACGCGCTGCACCTGTTGCGTGAAGAGGGTTTTGATGTAGGGCCTACGGAGAGTCCGATCATTCCGATCTATGTTCGTGACTTCGACAAGACTTTTGTGGTTACGAGTCTTCTGCAAGAGGAGGGTGTTTTTGTGAATCCTGTTGTTGCCCCTGCGGTGCCTGCGGATTCATCTCTGCTACGTTTTTCGTTGATGGCTACGCATACTTTTGCACAGATTGAGGAAGCTGTAGGGAAGATGTCGAAGGTATTCAAGCAGGTGGGCGTAGTTCGTGTAAAAGAACGTATATAACCCTTTCATGAAGAAAATTGTACCGGTTACATCGAAAGAGCAGCGTAAGAAGTTCATCGATTTTCCCCACGACTTGTATGACGGCGATCCGAATTATGTGCCCGAGCTTTTCATGGCACAGGACGATCTGCTAAATCCTGCCAAACATCCCTTTTACGAGCATTCGCAAGTTCAGCTTTACCTGGCTTACAACGGCGACACTATTGTAGGGCGTATTGCTGCCATTCTTAACGGCAATCATAATAGTTTCAACAAGACTACCGACGGTTTCTTCGGTTTCTTCGATGTGATCAACGATCATGAGATTACGTCCATGCTGTTTGCCGAGGCAGAGAAATGGCTTCGCGCGAAGGGTTCAACGACGATTATCGGTCCTGTGAATTTTTCTACGAACGAGACGTGCGGTTTACTGACTGAGGGATTCAATAGCCCACCCGTGGCGATGATGACGTATAACAAGCCGTATTATCAGACGCTGCTGGAGAACCAGGGTTTTGCGAAGAAGACGGATCTTCTAGCCTATACTTTCGGCGATACGGGTTATAACGATAAGGTTGTGGGTTTGCAGGAGGTTCTTAGCAAACGGCTTCAGAATCGTGGTATTACGATCCGGCCGGGTGATATGAAGAATTTCAAGGACGAGGTTAAGAAGCTGAACGCTGTTTATAACCAGGCCTGGGATAAGAATCTCGGTTTTGTGCCGATGACGGAGAACGAGTTCGCGTTTATGGCGAAGGATATGAAGCAGGTTCTCGATCCTGAGTTCTGTCTTGTGGCGGAGCATGAGGGTAAGGCGATCGGTTTTGCGCTTGCGATACCGGACATAAACGAGGTGTTGATCAAGGTTAAGCGAGGCCGTTTGTTTCCGTTCGGGATTTTCAAACTGCTTTTCGGCCTTGGTAAGGTGAAGGGTATCCGGATTATTACGCTCGGTGTGACGGAGCCGTACCGTAAGCTGGGTATCGAGGCATGTTTCTATGCTTCGATCATCAAGCGGTACCGTGAGAAGAAGTATAAGCGTGCGGAGGCCTCGTGGATCCTGGAGGATAATATGCCGATGAACAAGGCGATTCTACAGATTAACGGTGATCCTTACAAGCGCTATCGGATCTTTGAAAAGTCGTTATGAAGGATCGGGTATTGATAACCGGTGCCAGTGGCTTTGTAGGGTATCACCTTATTATTGAATGCCTGGCCAAGGGGCTCGACGTTTATGCCGCTGTTCGGGCGACGAGTCAACTGGAGCACCTGAAATCGCTACCCATCACGTTTGTGCAGCTCGATTTTATGGATGTAGCGGCGTTGACGACGTCGTTAACGGATGGGCAGTACGCATATATTATTCATGCGGCGGGTGTTACTAAGGCGGAAAGTGCGGCGGCGTATACGCGTGTGAACGCCGACTATACGCAGCACTTGTGTGCCGCTGTCGTGGCATCGGGTTTACGGCTCAAGAAGTTTGTGTTGCTGAGCAGTTTAGCTGCTTTGGGACCGGCGGTGGGCGTGGATTCTATTGGAGAAGACGCTGTGCCACGGCCGGTGACACTTTACGGACGGAGCAAGCTTTTGGGTGAACAGTATGCCCAGGCTTTTACGGATTTGCCGCTTATTGTTTTGAGACCTACCGCGGTTTACGGTCCGCGTGACCGCGATATTTTTATACTGCTGAAGACGCTTACCCATGGCGTTGAGCCTTATATAGGCCGGCAGGAACAGAAACTGAGTTTTATTTATGTAACCGACCTTGCCTCTATTACTGTGGCGTCGCTTTTCAGCGCGGTGCACCGGGGTAGTTATAATGTGGCCGACGGCCATGTGTACAACCGGTATGCGCTGTGTGACTTTGCGAAGCAGATCCTGAAGCGCAGTACGTTGCGAATACACCTACCGTTAGGTGTGGTACGGGCGCTGGCGTTTGTACAGGAGAAGATGGCTGCTTTCAGGGGTGCGGCCGCGACGCTTAACCGCGATAAGATTGCGGAGCTTACGGCGGCGAACTGGTCGTGCAGTATCGCGCGGCTACAGGCAGATATGGGTTTTGCGCCGCGCTTCAACCTGGAGCAGGGGCTTGGGCAAACGCTTCGGTGGTATAAGGAGAACAACTGGCTCTAACTATAAAAAATCAACTATCATTATTAATTACGTAGTATCATGAAAGAACAAATTCAAGACGCGAACGGAAAACTGGGTATCCTGATCCCAGGTCTGGGCGCTGTAGCGACGACGATGATCGCGGGGGTGGAATCTATCAAGAAGGGATTGTCGCAGCCGATTGGTTCATTGACGCAGATGGGTACGATACGTCTTGGCAAGCGTACGGAGAACCGTGTTCCCAAGATAAAGGATTTTGTGCCGTTGGCAGATCTTAACGATATCGTATTTGGTGGCTGGGACGTTTACGAGGATAACGTGTACGAGGCAGCGATCAATGCGAAGGTACTTGAGGCGGGTTTGCTTCAGGCTATCAAACCTGAGCTTGAGAAGATCAAGCCTATGAAGGCTGTGTTCGACACGAACTATATCAAGAACCTTGACGGTACTAACATCAAGAAGGCAGCCACGAAGTGGGATCTTGCGCTTGAGGTCATGGCCGATATCGATAATTTCCAAAAGACCAACGGCTGTGACCGCCTGGTTATGGTATGGTGTGGTTCTACTGAGAAGTATATCGAGCAAGCACCAGTTCACGAGAGCATTTACGCTTTCGAGGAAGGTCTTCGTAATAACGATCCGTTGATTCCGCCGAGCATGATTTACGCTTACGCGGCTATCAAGAAGGGTGTTCCGTTTGCTAACGGTGCTCCTAACCTGACTTGCGATATTCCTGCGCTGGTCGAGCTTTCGCGCGAGCTTGGTGTTCCCGTAGGCGGTAAGGATTTCAAGACTGGCCAGACGTTGATGAAGACTATTGTTGCTCCAGGTCTGCAAGCCCGTGCGCTTGGTGTTAAGGGCTGGTTCTCGACGAACATTCTTGGAAACCGTGATGGTCTTGTTCTGGACGATCCGGATAACTTCAAGACGAAGGAGGTTTCGAAGCTTGGTGTGCTTGAAGATATTCTTCAGCCTGAAAAGAGCCCTGAGCTTTACGGTGAGATCTACCACAAGATCCGTATCAACTACTATCCTCCTCACGGTGATAACAAGGAGAGCTGGGATAACATCGATATTTTCGGTTGGTTAGGTTACCCGATGCAGATCAAGATCAACTTCCTGTGTCGTGATTCGATTCTTGCTGCGCCGATCGTTCTTGACCTTGCATTGTTTATGGACCTTGCGAAGCGTGCGAACATGAGCGGTACTCAGGAGTGGCTGTCGTTCTACTTCAAGTCGCCTCAAACTGCGCCAGAGCTTCGTCCGGAGCACGATATTTTCAAACAGCTTATCAAGCTGCAGAATACTTTGCGTCACATGATGGGCGAGGATTTGATTACGCACCTTGGTCTGGATTACTACCAGGATCTTGTAGAAGTGCTGTAAGCGAAAGACGATGAATATACATAAGGTCGTAGCGACGAGTTTGGGTATAGGGTACATGGGTAAAGGTGGTGGCACGGTAGCTGCCGCGGTTTGCGCTGTGTTGTGGCTCTGTATCTTTACCAGTGGCTACGACCCACTGGTTTTTATTGTGACGGCTGTTGTAACGGTATTGGGGATCTGGTCTTCGGGCGAGGTGGAACAATTCTGGGGCAAGGACAGTAGCCGTGTGGTTATTGACGAGGTAGCGGGTATGTGCGTAAGCCTGCTGTTTATACCTGTGACGCCGGGCTATGTTTTAGCAGCGTTCGTACTCTTCCGGTTCTTCGATATTGTCAAGCCCTTTTACATTCGAAGAACTGAACACTTGCCAAAGGGGTGGGGCGTGATGCTGGACGATGTTGTGGCCGGTATTTACGCTAATATTCTGCTCCAGCTCTGGATACACCTGAACCTGTTCTGATATGCGGATGTTTATGAAAGCACAGACGGCCTCGCTGTTTGCGTGGCTGGTTGATCTGGCTGTGATGAAGTTGGGCGTTTATATGGGGATCTGGTATATCTGGGCCAGTGTTCTGGGAAATATAATGGGTGCGATTACGCACTTTACGCTTGGCCGAGGCTGGGTGTTTGAACGCACAAGCAGTAAACTCGATCGCCATATTATACGTTATGCGATTGTATGGTGTGGGTATGTGGTGCTTACGAGCTGTGTTTTGTTTGTGTTTACGGATTATATGCAGATCGACGCTTTTTGGTCAAAGATATTGACGTCAGTGTTGATTAGTGTGGGGTATAACTATCCTTTACAGAAGCGATTTGTATTCAAATAATTATATCGAGGTTAATTTATCTGTTGGGATGAAAAAGTGTTTAGGCTTACTGGTTCTGGTACTCGTCGGGCTACAGCTGCGGGCACAGCAGACTGTTGTTACGGGTGTTGTGACCGATAAGGAGACGCGTGAGCCGTTGCCTTTTGTGAATATTGTCTTTGCAGGGACGAACCTGGGTACACGCACGGATGTGAATGGCGCATATTTGATTCGTACGAGTACGACGACGTATACGCAGGTGCATTTTTCGTTTCTCGGGTATAAGGCTGTTGTTCGGAATATCAAGCCTGGTGAGGAGAACAAGATCGATGTGGCGTTGAGTAGTGAGGCGCAGATGCTTCAGGCTGTGGAGGTGAATCCGGGTAAGGTAAAGGAGAAGTATCGTAATAAGAATAACCCGGCGGTCGATCTAATCCGCAAGGTGGTTGAGCACAAGGCTCAGAACAGAACGGAGCGTTACAATTACGTGGAGTATGAGCAGTATGAGAAGCTCATGTTTTCGTTGAGTAATATGTCTGACAAGTTCAAGAGCAAGAAGCTTTTCCGTAAGTATACGTTCCTGTTCGACAATATCGATTCTACAAAGGTCGAGGGAAAGGTGTTGCTTCCGATCTATTTACAGGAGACGTTGTCTGACAATTATTTACGTAAGGATCCTTCGGCGAAGAAGGCTGTTGTTAAGGCGAAGCAGGAGGTGAGCTTCGACGATTATATCGATAACCAGGGTTTGAGTACGTATCTTAATCACCTGTACCAGGATATCGATATTTATGATAACAACATTTCGTTGCTGACGAATCAGTTTCTGAGTCCTATCGCGGATATGGCTCCGACGTTCTATAAGTTTTATATTATGGATACGGTTAAGACGAATGATCCGCCGCTGGTGGAGATGATGTTCGTGCCGCGCAATAAGAGTGATTTTATGTTCCAGGGTAAGATGTATGTTACGCTGGACAGTAATTACGCCGTTCAAAAACTTGATATGAGCGTAAATAAGGATATTAACCTGAACTGGGTGCGGGAGATGTACATCCGTCAGGATTTTGAGAAGGCGGACAATGGTCGTTATCATTTGTCGCGTAGTAATATGATGGCGGACTTCGGTTTGATGAAGGACCGCGGCGGGCTTTTTGGTGAGCGTACGGTTTCGTACCGAAATTTTACGGTGAACAAGTCTCGTCCGGATAGTATTTACCGGGGTGACGAGAAGGTGGAGTTGAAGAATACTTCGAATTATACCGAGAATTTCTGGTTGGCCAACCGTCATGATTCGCTTACGACGGCGGAGTCGAAGGTGTATGCCAATATTGATAGTCTTCAGAAGATACCGTCGTTCCGGCGGACAATGGATATTGCTACGTTGCTGCTGGCCGGTTATAAGAGTTTTGGCTGGTGGGAGCTTGGTCCGGTGAATACGTTTTACAGCTTTAACCCGGTAGAGGGTTTCCGTTTGCGTGTTGGCGGCCGGACGACGCCGAAGTTTAACGAGCGGATCTATTTTGAGACCTACGGCGCATACGGTTTTAAGGACGAGAAGTGGAAGTACTTTTTATCGGGGACGTATTCGTTTACGGGTAAGTCTATCTGGCAGTTTCCGGTGCGTACGTTGCGCGCGAGTTTTCAGCACGATATGAAGATACCGGGGCAGGAGCTTCAGTTTATACAGGAGGATAATTTCCTACTTTCGTTCAAGCGTGGTGTTAACGACAAGTGGCTTTACAACGATATCTGGAGTCTGGATTATCTGCACGAGTTTAAGAATCACTTTTCGTATCGTTTGAATTTCAAGAACTGGCGTCAGGCGCCGGCGGGAGGTTTGCAGTATTCGGTTCAAAGCGAGGATCAGATCAAGGATATTCAGCGGTTGACGACGACTGAATTTGGAGCGGAGTTACGCTGGGCACCGAAGGAGGAGTTTTATCAGGGTAAGCTGTATCGTATTCCGATTCCGAACCGGTACCCGATTATTACGCTGCGTGTGATTGCCGGTGTCAAGGGTTTGTTTGACAGTGAGTACAATTACCAGAATGTGGCGCTTAATATTTATAAGCGTTTGTATCTGTCGCAGCTTGGCTATACGGACGTGGTGGCCGAGGGCGGTTATATTCATGGGAATGTTCCGTTCCCTTTGCTGGCGATACACCGAGCCAACCAGACGTATTCTTACCAGCTGCAATCGTATAACCTTATGAACTTCCTGGAGTTTGTGAGCGACCGTTATGTGAGTCTTAATGTGGACCACTATTTCAACGGTTTCTTTTTTAACAAGATCCCGCTGATCAAGAAGCTGAAGTGGCGCGAGGTTGTTACAGTGAAAGTTTTATACGGCAGCATACGGGAGCAGAACGATCCGAACAAGAATCCTTCGACGTACTTGTTCCCGGTGACGAAGGAGGGTCAGCCGCTGACGTACTCGCTGGAGCGTGAGCCATACATTGAGGGAAGCGTTGGTATAGCCAACATTTTCAACTTTTTCCGTATCGATATTGTTAAACGGTTTACGTACCTCGACCATCCGGAGATTGCGGATTGGGGTATACGGGGACGTTTTAAATTTGATTTCTAATCAGGCCTGATATTTTATGAGCACGCTTACGAATAATACTGTAAAGAACATGCCGCTTCGCGATTTACTTCAACAATTGATCTATAAGGTTATCAATCCTTTTGTGAGGCTGCTGATCAAGGTTGGGCTTACGCCGAATGCTGTGACGATGATCGGCTTTCTGCTAAACATTGGTGTGGCGGTTATTTTTGTGAAGGGGGCCGAGGAGGGTAACCGTGGCGATTTGTCGTATGTGGGTTGGGCCGGCGCGTTGATTCTGTTTGCGGGTCTGTTTGATATGCTGGACGGTCAGGTTGCCCGGCTGGGTAATATGGGGTCGCGGTTCGGTGCGCTGTTTGATTCGGTTTTGGACCGTTACAGCGAGCTGGTTATGTTTCTGGGGATTTGTTATTACCTGGTAGGCCATCATTATTTTCTGAGTTCGCTGTTTGCGTTTATTGCGCTGATCGGTTCGATGATGGTGAGCTATGTTCGTGCGCGTGCGGAGGGCCTGGGCATTGAATGCAAGGGTGGTTTGATGCAGCGCCCTGAGCGGGTTGTTACGATCGGGGTTACGGCGATTGTTTGCGGTGTGGTTTCGATTTACCTGGGAGGCGATTATAAGCTTTATATTCCGGGCGTTCCGTTCCAGGTGTTCGAAACGATTTCTATTTTTACGATTCCCTTAACGGTAATGGCTGTGCTGACAAATATTACGGCTATTAACCGGATGCGCGAGGCGAAACGCGCGCTTGATGAAAAAGACGGTATCCGATAGTATGAAGAAATTTTTGAACCTGGCGTTTATTCTCTGTTTCCTTTCTATTGCAGGAGGGCTGGACGCTTATGGTTATGTATATGCGGCACCCCGTGCTTTGGAGGTGTATGCTGATTCGTTTCCGAAGCCTGTGGGGCAGCGGAATATGTTGTTCTACATTCAGCGTACGCCGAACATTAATACGATTATCTACGCGCTTAACGTGGATGACAAGAACAAGCTCGATGACGAGAATCCGATACATGTGTACTGGATACGGTATGGTGAGAAGGGTCAGACCGAGGAGTTGTCGTATATCCAACGGCGGTATGCTTACGGGTTGAAGACGAAGAAGCTGAGTGCTGACGCGTATGAGTTACGGTTTGTGTCGTATAAGGACTTGCCGTTTTATTTGCGCAAGTCGGCGAAGGACAATCAGTTTCATGTGTATGCTACGATTAACAAGAAGGAGATGATTTTGCATCGGATCTATCTTCAGATCGAGGGCGGCAGTTTCTGGTTTCCATCGGTGAAATGGGTTGACGTGGAGGGATTCGATCCGGTGACGGGTCGTGCGATGACCGAGCGGTTTAAGCCTTAACGGGTTTGAGCTGTTCACTAATTTTTAATTGAAGAGTGTATGAAAAAGCATTTTGTTTCGAACTCGCGTGAATCGACACGCATGTTTAAAAGCAATTTTCTGGAGAGTTTGTCTAAGGTGCATTACTCGGTTCCGTTGTTTATTTATATTCCGGTTATTGTGTATTTCAGCTGGCGCGCGCTGGCGGTTATGCATGTTTCGGCGCTGGAGTTTATTTTGAGCTTTGCGGCGGGGATAGCGTTCTGGACGCTGACGGAGTATGTTCTTCACCGCTTTGTGTTCCACTTCGTGCCTAAGTCGGCATGGGGCCAACGTCTGCATTTTCTTTTCCACGGTGTTCATCACGATTATCCGAGCGATGCAATGCGGTTGGTTTTGCCTCCATCGGTCAGTATACCTTTAGCTACGGGGTTTTTCTTTTTGTTCAACGCTATTATTCCCGAGGTTTATCTTTATTCGTTTTTCTCGGCTTTTATGCTGGGGTACCTGGTTTATGATATTACGCATTATGCTTTGCATCACGCTACGTTTCAGAATGCTTTCTGGAAGAAGCTGAAGCATCACCATATGCTTCACCATTATACCGATCCCAATAAGGGTTATGGTGTGAGCTCGGCATTGTGGGATAAAATTTTCCGGTCAGACTTTGAAAAATAATCCCGATCTAAATCCTCCGGCTGCGGCGACGCCGGCTGCGTGGGGGAAACATTTTGCCGTTGTGGGTATTGCTTCGGCGGTTTACCTGCTTGTTTCGTATTTGCTAATCGGATTTAAGACGGACCAGGTTTTTCTGGCGTGTCTTTTCGGTTCGTTTTACCTGGCATCGGCGATTACGCGTAAGTTCATTCTAGGCTTTTCGATCTTCATTGTATACTGGATTATCTATGATTATATGAAGGCTTTTCCGAATTACTGGTTCAGTGTGGTGCACATTGAGGACCTGTATAACGCGGAGAAGTTTTTGTTCGGTATCGATACGGTTGCCGGCAGGCTAACGCCGAACGAGTTTTGGGCGCGCCATAGCCATGCCGTAGTGGATGTGCTTTGTGGAACGTTTTACCTGTGCTGGATACCGCTTCCGCTTTTGTTTGCGGGCTACCTGTTTTACCGGAACCGCAGGCAGTTTCTGGGATTTGCGCTTACTTTCTTGCTGGTTAACCTGCTTGGGTTTGTGGTTTACTACCTGTATGCGGCGGCTCCGCCGTGGTATGTGCAGGAATTCGGTTTCGATTTTATAGCGGGTACTCCCGGTAATACGGCGGGGTTGATTCGTTTTGATCACTTTTTTGGGGTAACGATTTTCCAATCGCTGTATGCGAAGGGTTCGAATGTGTTTGCGGCGATGCCGTCGTTGCATTCGGCGTATCCGCTTATTGTATTGTATACAGGGCTGTACGCGCGGATGGGGAGGATCAATATACTGTTTGGGATTATTACAGTAGGGATCTGGTTTGCGGCGGTGTATACGAGCCATCATTATGTGCTCGATGTGCTGGCGGGGATTACGACGGCGCTGGTGGGGATATTTTTGTATCGGTGGCTTAGTGAGCGTAGCGGGTGGGTTAGAGCGTTTGTGGACCGGTATACGGATTTGATATCAGTGTGATGAAGTGAATCAGGGGGAGGACGAGGGCGAGAGGCGAAGGGTGTGGGTGTGGCAGTTTGGGATTGAGCAGCATAAAACAGAAAAGGGGCAGTATGACGACATACTGCCCCTTTTCTGTTTTATGGCTATATGGGTTCACCTTTTGATGCCGTTGCACATGAGGCCGAGGACGGATTCGAGGCGGTCGCCGATTTTTTTGATGGTGTTGTCTTCGATGAGGTTCATTTCGATGCCTCGGATTGCGCTGACGATGATGTAGGCCATGTTTTCGAGGTCTATCGGATCTATGGGGCGGAATTCGTTTGTGGTCATTCCAAATGTCAGGATGCTTTGGATGAGTCCGATTTCGCGGTTGTCGAATTTCTTGCGGAGTTTGCGGATAAGCTGGGAGTTGTCTGCGGTTTCGCCTCGTACGATGCTGTATAGGTTTACTTTTTCTGCGAGTGCCTTGATTTTGGTAGTTGTGAAGGCTTTCATTTTGTCTTCGGCAGTTGCGGCATTTTCGACGGCATCGCGCACGGTTGAGAAGACTTCGTGCATTTCGTCTTCGATTACGGCGTTGAAGATTTCGTCTTTGCTGGTGTAGTAGTAGTACAGTGTACTTTTTCCTTTACCAGCGGCCTTCGCAATGTCTTCCATGGTGGTTTTACAGAGGCCGAAACGCTGGAATAAGTCGCGGGCTGCCTTCAAGACATCAACACGGATGACTTCATCTTTGGGCAAGGTCGCTACATGGTTTATCATGGGGGGTGATAGCGTTAGTGGATTTTAAAGTAGCAGAAAAAAATCAGACCAACCTATTGATTTGGGAGGTGACGTAGTTTCATTGGGATGAATGTGTACAGTTTACAGTTTTGCGCCGGAGCATGATGTTATATACGTGTTACGGGGATGCGTGTATCGGATACATTGCGTATACAAAGAAACGTTTTTTTTAGAGGCTAACGGGCGGCAGGTAAGGTAATTGGTATATTTTAAAAATACGTGGATCGCCGATTATCCGGTGAATTGACCGATGATTCAAGGTTGGTTGCAACTATGGATCGGATGTGCGCCATTTTGTACAAAATCGCCTGCGTGTGTATGACAAAATGAACGTTTTGGGTTCGTTACGTTCGGGTAAAGGGCTGTTTACTATTTGATAACTGTAAGATTTTAATAATTTCATGGGTGAGGTTTACCCGGCGGCCTGTTTTGAGATGGGGTATTGTTGCGGTGTGGCAGTGAAATTTGGTGGCGGCGGTAACAGAACGGTGCGACTGTCCGTATTTTATGGTGGAAGAGCTCCCGGGGCAGGTCCCCGAATTCTGTTTAACTACGAACGTAATAGCTGAGGTTGAAAGCGCAAGATCCGGAGTTTCTGGCAAGATTAAAGCGCGGCGATGAAGCTGCCTTCAAGGAGCTTTTTGACCTGTATTACCGTCCGCTGACGTTGTTCGGGTTGCGGTATATTGACGATGTAGAGGAGGTGAAGGAGGTTGTGCAGGAATTTTTTATCCGTTTCTGGTCTCGTCATGAGGATCTGGATATCCGGTTTTCGTTGAAGCCGTATCTGTACCGTGGGGTTAAAAATGCGTGTCTGAATTACCTTGAATCTGCGCGTGTTGCTCGCCATCAGTTGCGGGAGTATAGCAGTCCGCAGGTTACGCATAGTAATGCGCTGGAGCATATGTTAGCGGCGGAGCAGGAGGAGTTGCTGATGCGTGCGATCGATGCGTTGCCGGAAAAATGCCGTCGGATTTTTATGATGAGTCGTTATGATAAGCTTTCTAATCAGGCCATCGCGGACGGTCTTTCGTTGTCTGTAAAGACGGTGGAATCGCAGATTACGATAGCGCTCAAACGCTTGCGGGAGTTTATTGTGGGATTGCTGTTAGTTCTCTTTTCGTTTTAGGCTCAGACTTTTTCTAATTTTTAATGAAATGGTCTTAGGGGTCGCTTCATAATTTCCTGTCTTGATAGCAGTTTTACCCCAAAGCCTAAATTTTATGCAGAAGTTTTACTGCTGTGTTCCTACTACGTGGGCGCTGTGCCTGCGGTGCATTCGTTATATTTTTGTGATGTTGGTCTTTGTGTTGAGTGGTGGCGCGGCTTCGGGCCAGACGTATGCGCTATTTGAAGATTTCGAGAATATAGAGACGGGCACGCTACCTGAGGGCTGGACGTGGTTTAGTCAAGGCGGCAATGATCCACTGGCGCATTGGACTACGGAGCGAACTTTTTTCGGATCCCGTTTTGCGAACAGCGGCTATGAGTCAAACAACGGTGAGCTGGATTCTGACTGGCTTATTACTCCGCGTGTTTCTGTTGGTTCTGATAATTACCTGATTTTTCAAGGCGGGCAGGCATCGTGGTTTCCGTATGGGGATGAGTATATGATCCTTGTATCGACGACGACGGCTACTGCGCCGATAGCTTTTAAGGATACGGTTGCGCGTTATACTGAGAGTACTTTTCCGAAGAGTCTTTCCACGGTTCAGGTGGATTTGTCGGCCTATGCCGGTAAGAATATTTATATAGCCTTTGTACATAATACTACTTATTTATCGGAGAATGCTTTGGATGTGCCAAATGCATTTCTGCTGGATGAGATATGGGTGAGGCCGTTGCAGGAGGCGAATGTTTACGATGTTCAGGTTGTGGGTCAGGTGCGGACGGCTATTGCTGTGGGGGATTCGCCATTGTCGACTATTATTCAGATGAATGTGTTGGTTAGTGGCGATTATGGTTCGCTACCTATCGATGCGATGACGTTTACGACTACGGGTACGAGCGATGCTTCTATTATCGCCAAGGCGAAGCTGTATTATACTGGTCCAAACAATTTGATTAGTGTCGACGCGGAGGATTATATTTCTATATACGGTACGTTGGATGAACCCAGTGGTACTTTTGTGTTCGAGGGGAATGAGACGCTGGCAATAGGCAATAATTATTTCTGGCTGGTGTATGAGATCAAGCCGGAGACGCAGCCAGAGTTTCCTTACCCGCGTGTAGACGCTACGTTCGAGGAGGTTACTGTGAATGGTGTTCGTTATCCGTCGTCTATCTCAACGCGGCCGGGTGCGATCGCGATTGTGCCGAATGTGCCTGTTAACGATAGTATCAAGCATGCGATTACGATTACGGGAACGGGCCGGTATGGTTCATCGAATGTTAACGCGACGCCGGACATTGGTGTGGATACCTACGCTTTCTGCGCTCCGGGGGGGCAACTAGACGGAGCCAATACGGTATGGTGGTATTTCAAGGCGCCGGGCGATGGTTGGATCACGGCCGATCTTTCGGAGTGTGAGTTCAATTCGCTGCTGGTTTTTATGGATCCCCATTACGACCAGCTGGCGTGTCATGATGATGTTAGTTTGGGAGAGGATATTCTAACGTCGCGCATCAGTAATTTTCCGGTGGCCGAGGGGCAGGAGCTTTATGTTCGGGTTAGCGGGGTAGGCGGCGACGGAAGTAAGAACGCTGCTCGTGGCGAGGTGATTCTTGATTTTACGTATGACCGGCCGATGGCAACCGAGCCTGGCAACGATGCTGTACGGTTATCGGTGCCGTATCCTAACCCGGCGTCGGATCGGGCGCTGGTTGATGTGCGCACGGCTCGCGCCGGAGCGGTTACGCTTCATGTGTACGATATGCTTGGGCGCCACGTGCGGGCTATTGCTACGGACCTTACGCGTGCGGGAGAGAAGCAGACGGTGGTTTTGGATGTTACACAGTTGCCTACCGGGCTTTACAGTATTGGTGTGAACGATGGGAATCCGGCCGCCAAGCTTATGGTGGTGCATTGATGGCGTGCCAGGCTATATATGAATTTGTGTAAACCTTATTTTTAAAAGTTATGCAACAAGAAAACGACGACGATGTACGGCGCTGGCATCTGGCCGGTAAGGTGCTTACGGGGGCATTGCTTCCGGAAGAGGAGGCCGAGTGGGCCGACTGTTTGCGCGATGCCGCTTTCCGCGGGGAGTTCGAGCGGGTGACGGCTTACTGGGATAGTCTGGGTAAGCTGCCGTATGATCGTATTGATTCGCAGCAGGACTGGCAGACGGTTCTTTCGCGTGCGCGTGATGCGCGTATGGAGCGTGTTGAGGGGAGGCCTGTGCCGTGGTTACGGTATGCGGCTGCGGTTGTGGCAGTTGTTTTTGTGGCCGGCCTGAGCTGGTGGGTAGGGCGACGTGGTGCTTTACGGGGTGGCGGCGATGCTGTTCTTACCACGGTAGAGGCACCCGCCGGTTCGAAGACGTATGTTATGTTGCCGGACAGTTCGTCGGTGTGGCTTAATGCCGGAAGCCGCCTTACGTTTATGAACGATTTTGGACGGACGCACCGTCATGTGAATCTTACCGGAGAGGCTTTTTTCGATGTGAAGAAGCGCACGACGCCGTTCGAGGTGTATACGGATGCGTATGCTATTACGGTGTTGGGTACGGCGTTTAATGTTCAGGCGTATGCCGACGACGACCGAGTGTCGACTACGTTGGTGCGTGGTTCGCTTCGTGTGAGCCGCGCCGGTCTTATGGGCACTGTGAACGATGCGGTGCTTGTGCCGAACGACCGGCTGGTGTTTACGAAGCGGTCTTCGGGCGGTGTTGCCACGCTTGAGCATAATATTCGAGCGGAGCAGTCTACGGCGTGGAAGGACGGCTGGCTAGCCGTTTCGGGCGAGTCGCTTTCGGAGCTTGCGCGTAAGATGGAGCGTCTGTATGATATTACGATAGACTTTGAGGATAGCGGTCTGGAGGCGTATCGTTTTTCTGGGCGGATTCGTCAGTTAAGTCTTGAGCAGGTGTTGAAGGCGTTGTCGCTTACGGCGCCTGTGGATTTCAGCATTCGCGAGAAGCATGTGATACTTCGTGAGAATACGGTTACGAGCCCAACGTATAAGTCTTTGCAAAATCATCCCTGACCCGGATGTCAATCCTTAACCTTCTAAACCAAGAACTTTATGACTTGCCTTTACTCATTCGTTACCTGATTTAGCAGACTCATAAAAGAGGGACCAAGAGATGCTGTCACATTTCCTGATCCCGAAGTAGGACTGGCAACAGTCTACCCACATCCGGTAAAAGAGCGTGGGCAGTTACTCTATTGTTCACCAAATCCATTTTAATTCTATGAAAAAAACGGGATACGGCCAAGCTCGGGCGAGGTCTGTATTGACTAAAACACTACTGGTTATGAAAATCTGGCTTTTATGGCTTATTCCGCTGGGCGTTTCGATGGCGGGTACGGCGCATTCGCAGAACCTGACGCTGGATCTGACGGATGTTACGATTCGGGAGGTTCTTCATACGGTTGAGTCAAAAAGTGAGTATTCGTTTTTCTATAACGATTCGTTTACGGACCTGGATAAGAAGGTTTCGGTTCATGCGCGTAACGAGCCGGTTCGGACGGTGCTTGACCGATTGCTGGCTGCTACGGGGTTGACGTATACGTTTATGGAGGGTAACCTGGTTGTTATTTCGCCACGACCTTTGCCGACGCAGGCGGTTATAACGGGGCAGGTGCTGTCTGCTACAGACAACCAACCGTTGCCGGGTGTGAATGTTTCGGTGAAGGGTACGACGCAGGGGACGATCACGAATGTTGACGGTCGTTTTTCTATCGCGGCGGGTTCTACTGCTGTGCTGGTGTTTTCGTTTATCGGTTATGTGCCGACGGAGGTGCCAGTGGGCAGCCAGACTACTTTAAATGTTTCGCTTGCGGAGGATTTAACGAAGCTTCAGGAGGTGACGGTTGTTTCGACGGGTTACCAGGATGTTGACCAGCGTCTTTTCACGGGGTCGGTTGTGAAGCTTGAAGGCAGTGATGTGAAGACGGAGGGTACGGTGGATGTGGGGCGGATGCTTCAGGGACGAGCCGCGGGTGTATCTGTACAGAATGTATCGGGTACGTTTGGCGCGGCGCCGAAGATACGTGTGCGTGGTGCTACGTCTATTACCGGTGATAACAAGCCGCTTTGGGTTATTGACGGTGTGGTGCTGGAGGATGTTGTGAATGTATCGGCGGAGCAGCTCACGACGGGTGATCCGAATACGTTGATCGGTTCGTCTGTTGCCGGCCTTAACGCTGACGATATCGAGAGTATTACGGTGTTGAAGGATGCTTCGGCGACGGCGATGTATGGTGCGCGTGCGAAGGATGGTGTGGTGGTTATCAAGACGAAGAAGGGTAAGGCGGGTAAGCCTCAGATTTCGTATACGGGGAATTTCTCTACGTATCTGAAACCCTCGTATGATAATTATAATATTCTGAATTCGGTGGATCAGATGTCGGTTTACTCGGAGCTTGAGCGTAAGGGGCTATTGAATCATTCTGATGTTTCGCGAAGTGCGAACGGCGGTGTTTATAAGAAGATGTACGATGTTATCAACGAGAAGTACGGTGTTGACGATGGTGGTTTCGAGCTGCCGAATATTGCTTCTGAGCGTAGGGCTTTTTTACAGCGTTACGCGCTGGCCAATACGGACTGGTTCGATGTGTTGTTCAAGAATTCGTTTGTTCAGGAGCATTCGCTCGGGGTATCGTCGGGCACGGAGGCTTCGCAGCTTTATTTTTCGACGAGTTATTATGACGATAACGGCTGGACGATTGCGGACCGTGTGCGTCGGTATACGGCTAACGCGCGGGCTACGTTCAAGTTATCCGACAAGTTGAATTTGGGTTTTATTACGACGGGCTCTGTGCGCGACCAGCGTGTGCCGGGTACTGTTTCGCGACAGATCGACCCTGTGGCCGGTGGTTATAACCGCGATTTCGATATTAATCCCTTCAGCTATGCGTTGAATACCAGTCGTGTGCTTACGCCTTATGACGCGAACGGCCAGCGTGAATATTTTACGCGCAATTATGCGCCGTTCAATATTCTTAATGAGACGGATAAGAATTATATAGATCTGGGGCTGCTCGATCTGAAGATTCAGGGCGAGGCCGGATATACTTTCAACAAGGATCTGCGGTATGACTTTATCGGCGCGGTGCGTTATGTGAAGACTACTACGGAGCACAGTGTTGAGGAGGGATCGAATATGGCCGAGGCTTACCGGGCGGCTAATTCGCAGGTGGTTCGCCAGGGTAATAAGTTTTTGTATTATAACCCGGACTACCCGAATGCGGACCCTGTTATTGTGTTGCCGCAGGGTGGTTTTTATAACCGCACGGACGATGAGATGGTGAGTTACTATTTCAAGAATCAGTTTGCCTGGAACCATACGTTCAATGGTATACACCAGGCCAACCTGGTGATAGGGCAGGAGATACGCCAGGTGGATCGCAGGAATGCTTTTAATAATGGTTTCGGCTACCAGTTCAGTAAGGGCGGTGTTGCGTTTACGGATTACCGGATTATTAAACAGTTGCTGGAGGGGAATTTCAATTATTTCGGTATGGGCGACCAGCGCGAGCGCTATGCAAGTTTCTATGCCGGCGGTACGTATTCGTACAAGGGCAAGTATGTGTTGAACAGTACGGTTCGTATGGACGGCTCGAACCGTTTGGGAGAGTCTACTACGGCGCGTTGGCTGCCTACATGGAATGCGAGTGTTGCGTGGAATCTGGACACCGAGCGTTTTATGGAAGGAGTGACGCTTCTTGATTTCCTAACGTTACGGGCTGGCTACGGGCTTACTGCGAATGCGGGTAATGCTACGAACGCATCGTCTATTTACCGCAGTGGTAATACGAACCGGCCTTACCTGGACGAGTCTGAGTCGCAGGTGATTATCGAGAGCCTGGAGAATTCGGATCTGACCTGGGAGAAGCAGTATGAGACGAATATCGGGATCAATACGGGTATGTTTAACCGGATTACGTTTACGGTTGATTATTACCGACGTGACCACTTCGACCTGATCAGTGTTATCAAGACTTCGGGTATTGGTGGTGAGGCTTATAAGGCTGTGAACTATGCGGATATGAAGTCGCACGGGGTTGAGATTGCGGCGGGGGCTACGGTGTTTACACGTGGGCCGTGGAGTTGGGCTACGAATGCTGTGTTTAGTTATAACAAGAGCCGGATCACGAATTTGCGGAATCAGCCGCGTATTTTCGATCTGGTTTTTCCGGATGGCGGAGCGTTGGAGGGGTATCCGGTTCGTGGTTTGTTCTCGGTGGATTTCCAGGGGCTTAATCCTTCAAACGGAGTTCCGGTGTTTACTAACCATGACGGTATACGCAGTTCTGATGTGTATCTGCAGAGTCTTAACATCAGCCATTTGAAGTATGAGGGTCCGGTGGACCCAACGGTTACGGGTGGTTTTTCGAATACGTTCAAGTATAAGAATCTTTCGCTCAATCTGTTCCTGACATACCAGGGGGGGAACAAGATTCGTCTTAATCCATCGTTCCAGAGTTCTTATTCGGATCTGGATGCGATGCCGCGTGAGTTTGTGGATCGCTGGCTGGTTGCCGGTGACGAGCAGTATACGCAGGTTCCGTCTATACCGGATCTTGTTACGCTTAGTCAGCTCGGTGCGGTGTATCCGTATAATTCGTACAATTTTTCTTCGGCGCGTGTTGCTGACGGCGGCTTTGTGCGGTTGCGCACGGTTACGCTGGCGTATACCCTGCCATCGAAATTTTATGGTAAGACCGGTTTGAATAATGCGACGGTGAGTCTTACGGGCACTAATCTTTGGTTATTGTATGCAGACAAGAAGCTGTATGGTCAGGATCCAGAGTTCTTTACTTCGGGTGGTGTGGCGATGCCGGTTGCCCGGCAGATTACGGCATCTATTAAACTTAGTTTTTAAGATGAGAATGATGTTCACAATGAAACACTCTTACTCTTTGCTGTTTGTTGCGTTGCTTGTTGTTTCGGGCTGCAGCGATTTTCTATCAGAGACTCCGGATAACCGGACGCAGCTGGATACGAAACAGAAGATTGCCGAGTTGCTGGTAACGGCATACCCGGAGGGTAATTATAGTATGTTTTGTGAGGCTATGTCGGACAATGTGGAGGATAATCCGACGGGTACGAAGAATGCGCGCAATGCTGATCCTTATTTCTGGCGTGATGCTACTTCAACGGATCAGGATTCGCCGGAGAATTACTGGAACGCATGTTACGCGGCGATTGCGGCGACTAACCATGCGCTTGAGCATATACGGTCGGTGCCCGATTCTGCGGATTACAATGACCAGAAGGGCGAGGCGTTGGTGGCTCGAGCGTATGCGCACTTTATGCTGGTTAATTTGTTTGCCCGATCGTATGATGCGGGGACGGCGCGTTATAATCCGGGTATTCCGTATGTGACGGATCCGGAGAAGGTGTCGTTCAAGACGTATACGCGTGGTACGGTGCAGTCGGTTTATGATAATATAGAACGTGACCTACTGGCTGGGCTACCGTTGCTGAACGACGATGCATATACGAAGGGTGATGCAACGGGTGTGGCGCGTTATCATTTTACCAGGGCGGCTGCGCATGCTTTTGCCGTGCGGTATTATTTGTTTCGCCGGGATTATGAGAAGGTGATCGAGCATGCGGATCAAGTTTTCCGGAACAACGATTTTGTTTCGAATATGCGCCCATGGAATTCGACGTATCGTACGTATTCTTCTACCGAGCTTCGGGCTAATTATACGAAGGCAACGGAGAAGGCTAATCTATTGCTGTGCGAGACGAGTTCTACGTGGGCGAGTTCGTTTACCGGGCTGGAGTTTTCTACCGGGGCTACCCGTTATAATGAGATGTTCGCGCAGTCGCCAGCGGGCGGGCGTTATGCTTTTTCTACTTTGTACAGTTCTGCGGGGCTTTATTTTATTTATAAGTTTCGCGAGCACTTTGTACGGCTCGGTATGAATGCGAATACGGGGTATCCGTTTACGATTATGCCTTTGTTAACGGCGGAGGAGGTTTTGCTTAGCCGCGCGGAGGCTTATGCTATGCTTAACCGCTTTCATGAGGGTATGGCCGATCTTAATCTTTGGGCGAGCACACGCATTGTGGATTACAATGCGGGGGCTCACCTGCTTACGTATAACAAGCTTTATAACTATTATCAGCTTCCGAGTACACGCGATCTGATTGTGACCTGCGCGCTGGATTTCCGGCGGTTGGAGTTTTTGCATGAGGGGATGCGTTGGTTCGATATACGTCGTCATCGTATTCCGGTGGTGCATACGACTGTAGCGGGCGATACGTTGACGCTTCGGGCGGATGATCCGCGCCGCGAGTTGCAGATACCCCGAGAGGCTGTTTCTATGGGTGGCCTCGAACCTAATCCGCGGTAATTATTAACGCTAATCTAAACTGTATGTATTATAAAACGATAATCCTAGCTCTGGCGTTGCTTGCTGTTACGGCGGTATCGTGCCAGGATTCTTACGATGCCGGCGATGTGACGGACACTGATTATGTATCGAACGATGATACGCGGCCGGCGACCACGCTCGATGTGTGGCTGAGGAATAATTTTACGAATCCCTATAATATCGATGTGAAGTATTATTGGGATGCGTCGGAGGTCGATATTTACAAGACGCTGGTTCCGCCGAAGACATCGCAGGTGCAGCCGGTGATGGATGTTGTGAAGAAGGTATGGATCGATACGTATTCGGAGCTTGCGGGCGAGGCTTTTATCAAGCAGTACTGTCCGAAGCAGTTTGTACTGGTGGGTAGTGCGCGTTACAATTTCGATGGTACGATTACGCTGGGTACGGCGGAAGGCGGACGTAAGGTTGTGCTGTATGTGGTAAATGATTTTGTTCAGAAAGATGCTTATGCGGTGAAGGAGATGATGCATACTATCGAACACGAGTTCGCGCACATTCTGCACCAGACGAAGCCTTATGCGGCTGAGTTCAGGCAGCTGACGCCGGGTGATTATACGGCGAACTGGAATACGTTTTCGGTTAGCGCGGCCCGGCAGCGCGGGTTTATTACAAATTATGCGATGCTTTCGCCTGACGAGGATTTTGCCGAGATGGTTGCTATGATGCTTGTTGAGGGCAAGGAGGGGTATGAGAATATTCTTCGTTGTTATACGTCGGCATCGGCGGAGGCGCTGATCAGAAAGAAAGAGCAGTTGGTTGTTGAGTATTTTGAGAGTAAGTACGGTATTGATTTCTATGCGCTTCAGACGAAGGTGCAGGAGGCGATTCGTGCTTTTGCGCCTGATGCCGGTGGTGAGAATCCGAATCCCGTGCCTGCGCTGGATGCATGGGGTTTTAATAAGACGTATACGACGCTTCACTTCGATCTTTCTGTTTTGAGTGAGCCTGCCGATTTTGCATCGCGTTATGCGTATGACAATGCGAAGCTTCATACCGCGGGCTTTTCGCTGGACTATGGTTTCAAATTGTTCTGGTCTGGCGCGGAGCAGCTTACGTTACGGCTATACTATTATGCCGATGTTGACGGTAACCGTGTGTATTCCGAAGCCAATTTCTATTTGGTGACGGAATGGAATGCCGACGGTACGGTGACTTTGTTTTTTGATGGTGCGGATGCCAACGGTGATTATCTGAATTACGATCTGATCGCTACGGGGTTGTTATCGTTTTTTGCGAATCGGACGTTTACGGTCGACTGGGTTGCCTCGTGCAACGGATCGGCGAGTACATATATCGGACTTTATCCTACGGAGAATCCAAAGGCTTATGCTTTTGGTAAACCGGGTCTTTAAACACTGATTCTATGAAACGTATACATTATAGTTTGTTTGTTGCGGCCTTTGCCTGTGTGTTGTTTTGTGTGGGGTGTGACCGTACGTATGACCCTGTGTTTGGCGAGGATCCGGATGACCGATTGCGCACGTCGATGCAGCAGTATCAGGCGGCTCTACAAGATGCGCCTCATGGCTGGAAGGCTTTGCTGGAGACCGGTGCGGGTGTGAAGTACCTTTATTATTTTGATTTTGAAGCCGACGGGACGGTTACGATGGTATCGGATTTCAATACGACATCGGCCGGTACGGTTGCTACGGGCACATGGATTATGAAGGCGTTGCAGCGGCCGACAGTGAGTTTTGATTCGTATTCGTATATCCACCTTCCTGCCGATCCGAACGGTTCGGTTAATGGCGGAGGTACGGGTACGGGGTTGATTTCGGATTTCGAGTTTGCTTTTGCGCGGACTGCGGCGGATACGTTTTACCTGGACGGTATTCAGCGGGGTTCGCACATTACGCTTGTTCGTGCTACGGAGCCAGAGGCGCTTGCGTTGCGGGCGGGCGTTATGAAGGGTATGCTGGATTACCTGGACTCTACGCGTGGCCTGCGTATGGTGTTGGACGGGCGCACGGTGACGTTGGCTTTTGACCAGGTGCGTCGCATGGTTACTGCTCAGAGCCTTTCTGCCGATAACAGTCGTATCGAGGTTTATACAAGTTCGTATACTTTTTCTTCGGATGGGGTTGTGCTAGAGGCTCCCTTACGTTTGTATGGTAAGGCGATTAAATCTTTTGCCTGGAATGCAGAAGCAGGCAACTATACAACGGCCGGCGACGTATCTATAGATGTTGTTGCTGTGGAAGCGCTTTACTTTTTTGAGTTGCCTGTGCCGGCTTATGCTGCGTTGGGTACGACGTATCGTACGGTGCAGATTCCCCAAGGTTCGGGAGTGTATCCTATGCCCGGGCATTCGAAGGAGTTTACGTTGAGCTATAACGAAGCTGCTACGCGTTTGCTGGAAAGCGAGTTCCGGGCAGCGTTGCAGGAGATCAACCTTAATTTTCGGCCAGCGGATAAGATACTGATGGTTGATGTGTATATCACACAAGGTAGTGCTCGTCATCTGTGTCAGTATGAGTATATCTATACTATTAACTCTGCTGGTGTTATAGACTTTGTTTTTAATGACGCTAATGCTAATGGTCAGGCTATTTACGATTATGTTTACGGTATGCTGCTGCGGCACCTGAATGATGAGACGTTTACGGTAGCCTATGTTGGTGGTGGGTATGATCTTACGGCAGGGTTCTTTAGTCGTGAAACTGCGTTGTATTCTTTTTCGGGGTATTTGATACGTTAGACGTCAGTATTAGTAGGGAAATATTTTCTTCCGTCCGGAAGGACGGAAGATCTTTAATAGGAATACGCGCTGAGACGAGCGCAAGGATACCGTTGTTTAAAATTTAGGTTTCAAGTAAAGTCCTGTCCGGATAAAGGGCAAGCTTATCCGGCAGGCTTACTTTACGCGTGGCGTAGAAAAACATCATCTTATCTTAACAGGGCAAAGCGCTGCGAAATGCGGGCAGGTGGTTAATATTGGGGTAATATCCCATGGATTGTGGCCTGGACGAGAAATCATAGTAAGGAGGCGGAGTTCAAGCGGCTGTATGAGCAGTACAGGCATGATATGTTTGCCTATGTCTATAATATTAT
>Ga0065165_1001190_pt1 | contig 30067 bp, 28 predicted proteins | sample AraplaMF_Cvi_mMF_FD_63813 | JGI IMG/M metagenome (GOLD analysis project Ga0065165, IMG submission 63813) | Arabidopsis root microbial communities from the University of North Carolina, USA - plate scrape MF_Cvi_mMF (version 2) (version 3) | ecosystem: Host-associated > Plants > Roots >... | reverse complement strand
TTGCTGCCCAGCGGCTCCACCTCCTGCTCCTGCAGCACGCGCAGCAGCTTCGACTGCAACGCGAGCGGCATGTCGCCGATCTCGTCGAGGAACAGCGTGCCGCCATCCGCCAGCTTGAACTTGCCGTCGCGGCCCTTGCGGTCGGCCCCGGTGAACGCGCCGGGCGCAACGCCGAAGAACTCCGCTTCGAGCAGGCTGTCGGGCACCGCGGCGATGTTGACGCCGACGAAGGCGCGCGCCGCCCGCCCGCTCGCCGCATGGATCGCATGCGCCAGCAGCTCCTTGCCGGTGCCGGTCTCGCCCAGCAGCAGCACCGTGCTGTCGGTCTGCGCGACGCGCCTGGCCTGGCGCTTGACCTCCATCGCCAGCGGGCTCGCGCCGATGAAGCTCGCCACCGTGAACTTCGGCCGGCGCTGCGCGGCAAGCTGCCGGCGCGCATCGTCGAGCTCGCGCTGCAAATGGCTGAACTTGGTGATCAGCGGCTGCATCGTCGTCTCGGGGTGGTCGAGCAGCACCATGCCCATCGCGCCGATCACCTCGCCGTGCTCGTCGCGCAGCGGCAGCCGGCTGACGAGGAAGGTGCCGGCCTGGTTGGTCAGCAGGTCCACCAGCATCGGCTGGCCGCTGTCGATCACGTGCGCCATCAGCGTGTTCGGCACCACCTCCTCGACGAGGCGGCCGACGAAGTCGTCTTCCGCATGGCCGAGCGCCGGCAGGAAGCGCTTGTAGCCCTCGCTGATCCACACGATGCGGTGCCGGCGGTCCACCACCAGCGTGCCCATCGCCGTGCGCGCGAGCGTGTCGAACATGCTGCGCGCCGCCAGCTTCAGCAGCGCGTCGGCATCGGCCGGCAGGGTCGGCGGTGTCAGGAATTCGGGGGTGTCTGGCACGCGGACACTGTAGCGAGCACGCCGCGCCGCGCACTCAGGGTTTGTCGCGTGGCAGGCATCGATTTCAACGTTCTGCTCGCTGACCCTCTTGTAATTATGAATTACTGGATTTAGAGTGAACCGAACTGCCACACCGTGGCGGCCCACCGGTGAGCCCCTGATGGTCGATCCGACACCCCTGCGTCCGGCATCGCTTCACGAAGAAGTGGCCGCTCGCCTGCGTCACATGGTGTTCGAACGCCAGCTGGTGCCCGGGCAGTGGATCGACGAGCTCGCACTGGCCCACGACTGGAAGATCAGCCGCACGCCGCTGCGCGAGGCGCTGAAGGTGCTGGCGGCCGAGGGGCTGGTCGAACTGGTGCCGCGCCAGGGCTGCAAGGTGACCGAGCTGTCGGAAGACGATGCCGACGAGCTGTTCCCGGTGATGGCGCTGCTCGAAGGCCGCTGCGCGTTCGAGGCGGTGCGCAAGGCGACGCCGGCCGACATCAAGCTGCTGCAGCGCCTGCATGCCGCGCTCGAGAAACACGCGGCGGCGCACAACATCGACGGCTACTACCGCGCGAACCACGACTTCCACAGCACGGTGCAGGCGCTGGCCGCCAACCGCTGGCTCGACCGCGCCACCACCGACCTGCGCCGCTTCGTGCGGCTGCTGCGCGGGCGCCAGCTGAACCGGCCGGGGCGCATCGAGGAATCGATCGGCGAGCACCGCCGGCTGATCGACGCGATCGAGCAGCGCGACGCCGCCCGCGCCGAGCAGCTGATGCACGACCACCTGATGGCGCAACTCGCGGCGCTGAAGGCGCTGCGCGCCGACGAGGCCTCCCGGGAGGCCTCCCTCGATCCGGGACAACACCATGCTTGAGAGCCTGAAGAACGCCGCGCGCCGCGCCGGCAACGACCGCGCATTGCGCAGCCTGATGCTCGACTGCCGCCGCCTGCTCTCCGAACGCGGCGAGGCCAACAGCGTGGCGATCGCACGCGGCCTGGTCGCGCGCTTCAGCAACCTGCCCGACGACCAGCAGGCCGGCTTCTTCGAGCGGCTGTCGCGCGATTTCAGCCCCGACCCGAAGGCAGTGCTGGCGGTGGCGCAGGCCTATGCCGACGAGCCGTCGGCCGACAACCTGATCCGCCTGACCCACCTGGCCGAGCCGCCGCGCCAGGAGCTGCTGCGCCGCATCAACCGCACGCCGGGCGGCACCGCGCACATCGTCGCGATGCGGCGCAAGCTGCTGGCCCGCGTGAAGGCGCAGCCGGAGCTGCGCGCGCTGGAGGCCGATTTCCTGCACCTGCTGTCGTCGTGGTTCAACCCCGGCTTTTTGCAGATGCAGAAGGTCGACTGGGGCTCGCCCGCGCAGTTGCTGGAGCAGATCATCCACCACGAGGCGGTGCACGAGATCGACGGCTGGGACGACCTGCGCCGCCGGCTGCAGCCGGATCGCCGCTGCTTCGCATTCTTCCACCCGCAGCTGCCCGACGAGCCGCTGATCTTCGTCGAGGTGGCGCTGCTGCCGGAGATGCCGGGTGCGATCGCGCCGCTGATAGACAAGAACTCGCAGCCGCTGCCGCCCGACCAGTTCAAGGTGGCGGCGTTCTACTCGATCAGCAATTGCCAGCCGGGGCTGAAGGGGGTGTCGCTCGGCAACTTCCTGATCAAGCGCGTGGCCGAGCAGCTCAAGCGCGAGCTGCCGCAGCTGAAGACCTTCTGCACGCTGTCGCCGATCCCAGGCTTCGCGACCTGGCTGGTGCGCCGCGACGACCTGGCCGCGCTGCCCGGCCTGAAGCGCGGCGAGGCCGAGCGGCTGGCGCAGGCGCGCGAACTGCTCGACGAAGCCAGCGGGGGCGACCTGGCAGCGCTCGCCACCGCGGCCACGCTGGACGGCCTGGCCGAGGCCGAACGCGAGGCGCTGGCCCGCCTGTGCGCCGCCTACCTGGTGCACGTGTCGACCACGCCGGGCGGCGATGCGGTGGCCCGATTCCACCTCGACAACGGCGCACGGCTCGAACGGCTCAATCCTTCGGGTAACCTGTCGCGCAAAGGACTCAAGCAATCGTTCGGGATGATGGTCAACTACCTCTACGACCTGCAGAAGGTCGAGACCAGCCACGAGAAATTCACGCAGGGCGACGTGGCGCATTCGCGCGCCGTGGCCGCCCTGCTGTAGGAAGCCACGAGCTTCTGACCCTGGGCCGCTGCGGCCCGCCTTGCTTCACATTCAACGACCGGGAGACAACATGAGCTTCGAATCACGACGCGCGCCGACACGACGAGATGTTCTTCGCACCGGCGCCGCCGCGGCGGCCACGCTGGCCGTGCCGTTCGCCGGCGCGCAGGGCGCCTGGCCGAACAAGCCGGTCACGGTCATCGTTCCCTTCCCCGCCGGCGGCGGCACCGACGCATTCGCGCGCCCGCTGTTCGGCCTGATGAGCAAGAACGCCGGCAAGCAGTTCCTGATCGACAACAAGGGCGGCGCGGGCGGCAACGTCGGCGCCACCGTCGCGTCGCATGCGGCGGGCGACGGCTACACCTTCTTCATGGGCGCGGTGCACCACACGATCGCGCCGTCGATGTACCCGAAGCTCGACTACAACATCGAGACCGACTTCATCCCGGTGGGCCTGATCTCCAGCGTGCCGCAGGTGATCGTGGTCAACCCGCAGCGCGTGCCGGTCACCGACCTGAAGGGCCTGCTGGAGTACGCACGCAAGAACCCCGGCAAGCTGAACTACGGCTCGGCCGGCAACGGCACCTCGCACCACCTGGCCGGCGAGTTGTTCAAGCTGCAGACCAAGACCTTCATCACGCACATCCCGTACCGCGGCGCGGGCCCGGCATTGCAGGACCTGATCGCCGGCCAGGTCGACATGATGTTCGACGGCCTCGGGTCGTCGGCCAACCACATCAAGGGCGGTCGCATCAAGGCGCTGGCGGTCGCGTCGGAACGGCGTGCACCGGGCTTTGCCGACGTGCCGACCTCGACCGAAGCGGGCCTGCCGACCTACCAGGTCGCGACCTGGTACGGCCTGTGGGCGCCGAAGAACACGCCGAAGGAAATCGTCGAGGCGATGCGCGCCGAGATGAAGAAGGCGCTGACCTCGGACGAGCTGGTGAAGGCCTGGAACGGCCTCGGCGCCGAGACGCCCAACCTGTACGGCGACGCCTTCGGCAAGTTCGTCAACGGCGAGATCAAGCGCTGGGCCGACGTCGTCAAGGCCTCCGGTGCCAAACTCGACTGACGAGGCGCGCGTGCCCGGTTCCATCACGCTGAGCCATGACGAACCCGGCATCGCCCGGGTCGCCATCGCGAACCCCGGCAAGCACAACGCGATCGACATCGCGATGTGGCAGGCGCTGCGCGACGTGTTCGTGCGGCTGCAGGCGCAGGACGCTGCGGATGCGCCGCATGCGGTGATCGTCTGCGGCGCCGACGGCCAGTTCGCATCCGGTGGCGACATCGGCGAGTTCGCGCAGTTCCGCTTCGACGAGCAGCGGCTGCACGATTTCCACGAGCACACCGTCGCGCCGGCGCTGCAGGCGCTGCTCGACTGCGACATTCCGGTGATCGCGCAGATCGAGGGCGCGTGCGTCGGCGGCGGGCTGGAGATCGCGGCCTGCTGCGACATCCGCATCGCCGGCATGGGCAGCCGCTTCGGCGCGCCGATCGCGAAGCTCGGTTTCCCGATGGCGCCCGGCGAGCTGCAACTGCTGGCGCGCGTGGTGCCGGCGCCGACGTTGCGCGAGATGCTGCTCGAAGCGCGCCTCGTCGACGCGACGCTCGCGCTGCAGCGCGGCCTGGTGCATGCGGTGGTGGCCGACGAGCAGGTCGCGACGCACGCGCTGCAGCGCGCCCGCGCGCTCGCGGCGCTGTCGCCGCAGGCCGCGCGCATCAACAAGCGCACGCTGCGCCAGCTGGCCGCCGGCGGGCCGAGCGCCGACGAGCGCCGCGCGCACTACGGCTATGCCGACAGCCCCCAACACCGTGAAGGCATCCAGGCCTTCATCGAGAAGCGACCGCCGCATTTCCAGCGCGGCTAGGGCTTGCTGACAAGAGATATCCCCGAGGAGGTTCGATGCGTAGTGCCACACCTGCTGCCGATGGCGGCCAACACAATCTGTTCGCCGCGTTGCGCGCGGCCTTTCCCGCCGACCTCGACGCGACCGCGATCGAGGTGGCCGACGGCGATGCGCCGCTGAGCTACTCGTGGCGCGACCTCGACCGCGCGACCGCGATGCTCGCGAACCTGCTCGACTCGCTGGACCTGCCGGCCGGCAGCCGCATCGCGGTGCAGACCGAGAAGTCGGTCGAGGCGCTGATGCTGTACCTCGCGGTGCTGCGCGCCGGCTTCGTCTACCTGCCGCTCAACACCGCCTACCAGGCGGCCGAGATCGAGTACTTCATCGGCAATGCCGAACCGGCGGTGGTGGTGTGCGCGCCGAAGCACTTCGGCTGGGTCAGCAAGCTGGCGTTCAAGGCCGGCACGCGCCATGTGTTCACGCTCGGCGACGACCGCAGCGGCAGCCTGCTGGAGCGGGCCTCGCACCAGGGCGACCGGCACGAGCCCGCGCTGCGCGGCGCCGACGACCTGGCGGCCATCCTGTACACCAGCGGCACCACAGGGCGCAGCAAGGGCGCGATGCTGACGCACGGCAACATGCTGAGCAATGCGCGCACGCTGAAGGCGTACTGGGGCTGGCAGCCCGGCGACGTGCTGGTGCATGCGCTGCCGATCTTCCATGTGCACGGCCTGTTCGTCGCGATCCACGGTGCACTGCTGAACGGCAGCAAGATGATCTGGCTGGCGAAGTTCGACCCGAAGCGGGTGCTGGCCGCGCTGCCGCACGCGACGGTGTTCATGGGCGTGCCGACGCTCTACGTGCGGCTGCTGGCCGAGCCGGGGCTCACGCGGGCCGCCTGCTCGGGCATGCGCCTCTTCGTCGCCGGCTCGGCGCCGCTGCTGCCGGAGACTTTCAACGCCTGGCGCGAGCGCACCGGGCAGGCCATCCTCGAGCGCTACGGCATGAGCGAGACGGTGATGCTGACGTCCAACCCGTACGACCCGGCCGACGGCGAGCGCCGCGCCGGCACGGTGGGCTTCCCGCTGCCCGGCGTGCAGCTGCGGGTGCGCGACGAGCAGGGCCGCGAATGCCCGCGCGGCGAGATCGGCGGCATCGAGGTGAAGGGCCCGAACGTGTTCGCCGGCTACTGGCGCATGCCCGAGAAGACGAAGGAAGAATTCACCGACGACGGCTGGTTCAAGACCGGCGACGTCGGCCGCATCGACGAGCGCGGCTACGTCTGCATCGTCGGGCGCAGCAAGGATCTGATCATCAGCGGCGGCTACAACGTCTACCCGGCCGAGATCGAGGGCTACATCAACGACATGCCGGGCGTGGCCGAGAGTGCGGTGGTCGGCGTGCCGCACCCCGACTTCGGCGAGGCGGTGGTCGCGGTGGTGGTGCCTCAAGCCGGTGCTCAGCTCGACGGCGCGGCGATCGCCGCGGCGCTGAAGTCGCAGATCGCGAACTTCAAGGTGCCGAAGCTGGTCGAGCTGGTGCAGGAATTGCCTCGCAACACGATGGGCAAGGTGCAGAAGAACCTGCTGCGCGAACGGCACAAGGGCTTGTTCGCCGCCGGCTGACTGGTGGCGCGAACGGCGTAAGCAGATGCGTCGCGTGTGAGGGCGCGCAACGCGACTGACACGCTGCGGCACCCTGGCGGGCGCGAATGGTCGCTTACCTGCCCGGTCCTACGGGGAACGGGGGTTTCAGCACCGGTGGCAGGGCGCTTGCAGGGTTCTGCGTTCACGCTCACCGGGAACGCTGTCATGTCCTCCTCGATCCTTGCCCGCACTGCCCTCGTTGCCGCCCTGGCGATGACCGCATTCGCCGCCCATGCGAACGACAACCCGGCCACCGGCAAGCTGTTGTTCGAGGACACGATGAACCAGACCGGCCTGTCGTTCACCGGCAACTGCACCAGCTGCCACACCAACGTGCAGAACCGCCGGGCCGAGATCTATTTCAAGACCGGCGGCGGCTCGCGCGACCCGTTCGCCGCGATCGATGCCGAGACCGCGCTGAACCGCATCGGCTATGCGCTGAACAACGTCAGCGCGATGAAGCAGTTCCAGGTGCTGGAAGCGGAGCAGCTGACCGACCTCGCCGCCTTCATCGCCGACACGCCGAAGACCAGCGACACCGCGCTGAGCTTCTCGGCCAGCGCGGTCAACACGCCGACGGTGTCGCAGAACCTCGACCTGCGCAACGGCGTGACCTTCGGGCAGGTCACGGTGGACAGCGTCGCGATCGGCGGCACCGGCGCGGCGCGCTTCACGCTGAAGAGCGACACCTGCACCGCGCAGAAGCTGGCCGCCTCGGCCACCTGCCGGGCCACCATTTCGTTCAGCGCGGCCGACACCGCGGGCTACAGTGCAACGCTGACCCTGACGATGCACCAGGGCAGCTCCACCACCAAGTTCACGCGAACCGTCGCGCTCGACGGCGCGGTCGGCGTGGTGACGCCGCCGCCGAGCGGGGGCAATGGCGGCGGCGGCAGTGGTGGTAGCAGCAACAGCGATGAAGGCGGCGGCGCGCTCGGCTTCGGCTGGCTCGGTGGTCTCGCGCTCGCGACGGCCTTGCTGCGGCGCCGGCAAGGGCGCGCGACGCGCTGAAGCCGTTGCGCGACGAGAGTCCGCATTGACCTGTGGCAGATCGACACGACCACGATTTCAGGCGTTGACCCTGCGAAATCCCGATTCCTAGACTGGCGGTCCTTCTGGATTCGACAGGGAGTCGACGATGAAACAGCAGCACACGCTCAGCGGTTTCCTGACCGCAGCGGCCCTGGTGGTTGCTCAGGTCACGCGGCCGGGCGGTATGTACAGAGCGACCCGCTCGGCCTGGCGGGAGGTAGTCCGTCGACATACACCTATGTCGATGGCAATCCGCTGAGCTTCGTCGACCCGAACGGCCTCGATCCTTGGGGCAACAGCATGTGCCTGCCAACCCATTTCCACATTGAGCAAAGGACCGGAAACGACAAGGACGGGCCCACGTGGGGCGCTGCCGGACTGCTCACCAACGAGTCTCCGGAGTCGCCCGTCCTGATGACATTTCCCGCGAACTCGTTTCCCGACGTGAGCTATGGCAGCCCGGGCATCGTCGACGGCACCTGCTTCGGCAGGCACGGTCCACGCGCGCACGGCTTTCCGAGTGTCGGAAGTCGTGGCCCCGGTATCGTCCTGGCATCGCTTCGGTCAACGCCAGCCTCTCAGCACACTGGGAAACGCAGATGGCTGCACTCGGTCGATTGATCGAGACGTGCCAGCGCGACGCGATGGCTCTCTCCGTCACGCTGTTGGACACCACGAACCTGGAGGCGCTGGAAGGCCATGCTGCATCGCTCGAGCTGGCCATGGGGCGATGTCCCGAAGACCTCCTCCCGATGGTCCCGCTCCGTCACGTCCCCCGGCTGTGCTCGGTCAGTTCCTTTGAAGATGCGCATCCCGAGCGTGACCCCGCACCTGAACTCCGAGAACGCGTCGCTCGACTCGAACGCTCACCCCGGTTGATGGCCGGTGATCGCGGCCAAGCCTGCGTGGCCTCGTATGCGCGCGCGCTTCAAGAGCGTCGCTGACGCTCGGCAAGACGTCAGTCAGCGGCATGGCTGTGAGGATATCTCGCGGAGTGATGGGAAAATGATCCGTCGAAGCGCACTGGCTGGCTTGGCGCTGTGCCTCATCGGCATGGCACTGGGCTTGTGCGCGCCCCTCTTCAATCACACCCCGTCGACACCCCAGCTGCCAACCGCCGAGCCTGATGACCGCCTTGCCCTGTTGCGCAGCCGGGCGGCGGCCGGCGACAACAAGGCTCGCATGGATCTGTCCGTGCTGCTTGGCGATTCCGGAGAGGGAAGGCTGCACCTCGCAAGGGCCGCGGCCGATGGCCATCCACCGGCAATCGTTGCAATGGCACTCGGTGAGATCAACGGGGGCACAGGTGCGTCGACGGCGACTCGCCCTCGCCTGGAGGCGTTGGCGATGAAGGGCTACTATCCGGCCATCCTGCTGCCCACGTCATGCCTCGCAAACGGGCATTGCGGACCGGCAGCGCATGCAGAAGCCTGCATGTGGTCCCTGGTTTCGCACCGACTGGTTGATGCCGGAAAGCTCCAATCCAACCTGCTGACAGACTACGAAGCCGCGCTTCGACAGCAGCTCGACGCTTCGCAAGCCGATGCATCCTCTCGCCGCGCCGCCAGCATTGCCGCAAAGATCGAGCAGGTCTCGTCATGACACCAAGCACCAGTTCTGGCGATGTGGACCTCAACAGCGCCTGCCCGCGCTGCCGGCAGCCGTTCCGCTGCGGCGTCGGCGATGCCACCCCATGCGCCTGCAGCACGCTGCAGCTGACCGATGAACTGCACGCCCGGCTCGCCGCGCGCTACGACAGCTGCCTGTGCATCGCCTGCCTCGTCGAACTCTCGACGATGGCGCCACTCGACCTCGACCCGCCGGCCCCATGAACAGCGCGTGCCGTGGCGACACGGCCCGCGCGCTTGATTCAGTCAGGCCCGTCGCCTCGCAAACGCCAACCCGGCCAAGCCGACGAGCATCAATGCCGCTGTCGCGGGCTCCGGCACCGGGCTGACGGACAGGCTGGTGACCTGGGCGGACAGCACCGTCGACGTGTGGAAGATGTCCTGGATCGAGAAGTAGCCTTGCGTCCAACCACCCGACAGCCAGCTGTTGGTCGGCAACGCGCTGCCCGAGAACGATGTGTCCGGCCCGCGCAGGTCGAGGTAGTAGGACACCCCCAAGGTCATCTGCAGGAACGAGACGCTGTCCGTCGTCGGCCCCGTCCACGTCGTGTTGTCGATGACCTCGATGGCCCGGAATCCCTTCGAAACGTCGGGAGACCCCGACGGGAACTGCAGACGGGTGTCGCCGGTGCGGGCGGTGTAGAAGTAGTCGGTGCCCGACTCGCCCTGGAGGTACCGTGGCTCGACCGGCTGGCTCGTGAAGCTCGCCGGATCGCGGTCGAAGACATAGTGGCCGCTGATGACGCTGCCCACCGGCGCGTAGCCTGCCGTGTCGAGCCACACCGTGGCAGTGAAATCCAGCGCCACCTGCTCGGCGCGGACGCTGGCCGGAAGCAACGCGACGATGGCGATCGAGGTGCAAAGCGCTTTCAACGACATGGGACCCCCTCCAGAAGAGTGTTGTTCGGCACGGCCCGCCGCCTTGCCAGCCACAGGCCGGCAACGCCTGCCAGCATCAGGATCGCTGTCGCCGGCTCCGGCACCGGGCTGACGGACAGGCGGGTCACCACGGCAGACAGCACCGTTGAACCGTGGAACGCGTCGTGCATCGTGAAGTACCCCTCGGTCCAGCCGCTCGACAGCCAGCCATTGGCGGGAAACGCCGTTCCGATGAACGAGGTGTCGGGGCCGAACAGCGCCAGCTCATAGGTCACGCCGTTGGTCTTCTGCATGAATGAGATGCCGTCCACCACCGTGCCGTCCGACCATCTCCAGTTGTCGTAGACCGCGACGCTGCGGCCCCCGCGCGCGAGGTCGGGCGAGCCCGACGGGAACTGCAGCCAGTTCTCGCTCGCGGGGTCGATGTAGAGATGGTCGGTGCCGGCCGTCGCGTCGAGAAACCGCGGATCGATCGGCTGGCTCGTGAAGCTCGCGGGATCGCGGTCGAAGACGTAATGGCCGGTGATGACGCTGTCGACAGGCGCATGACCCGCGGCGTCGAGCCGGACGGTGGCCGCGAAATCCACGGCCGTCTGCTCGGCGCGGACCCCCGCCGGAAGCAACACGCAGACCACCACGGCCGTGCAAAGGGCCTTCAGTGACATGGAAAACCTCCCCGACATTGTTGGTCGGCGCAGTGTAGGGAGCCCTGCGCCGGCTGTCGAGATCGAGGCGGCCACCCAAGAAAAAGGCCGGCAGGGACCACCCTGCCGGCCTCGCCTGGTTCAATTTGCGCGCGCGATCAATCGCTCGCGTAGATGTCCACGTCCTTGGTCTCCTTCACGAACAGCATCCCCACCACGAAGGTGATCGATGCGAACACGATCGGGTACCACAGGCCGTTGTACATGTTGCCGGTCTGCGCGACGATCGCGAGCCCGGTGGCCGGCAGCAGCCCGCCGAACCAGCCGTTGCCGATGTGGTACGGCAGGCTCATCGAGGTGTAGCGGATGCGCGTCGGGAACATCTCGACCAGCATCGCGGCGATCGGGCCGTAGACCATCGTCACGTAGATCACCAGCAACGTCAGGATCGCCACCAGAGTCCACCACTGGCCGCTCATGAACGAGATCGGCTTGGCCTTCGCCGGGTAGCCGTGCTCCTTCAGCGCCGCCGACACCTCCTTCTTGAACGCCGCGTCCTTGGCCTTGGCTTCGTCGGCCGGCAGGCCCTTCGACGCGAAGGATTCGATCGTCTTGTCGCCGATCGTGATCTTCGCCGGGCCGGTGCCGGCCACGTTCTCGTAGCTCACCGAGCCGGCCGCCAGCACCTGCTTGGCGATGTCGCACGAGCTGGTGAACTTGGCGACGCCGGTCGGGTTGAACTGGAACGAGCACTCCGACGGGTCGGCCGTCACCGTGACGCGGGCGCTCTTCTGGGCCGCCGCGAGTTCGGGGTTGGCCGTCTCGGTCAGCGCCTTGAACAGCGGGAAGTAGGTCAGCGCCGCGATCAGGCAGCCGGCCATGATGATCGGCTTGCGGCCGATCTTGTCCGACAGCGAACCGAAGACGATGAAGAACGGCGTGCCGATCAGCAGCGCGGCCGCGATCAGCACGTTGGCCGTCGCCCCGTCGACCTTCAGCGCGCCGGTCAGGAAGAACAGCGCATAGAACTGGCCGGTGTACCAGACCACCGCCTGGCCCATCGTCAGCCCGACCAGCGCCAGGATCACGATCTTCAGGTTTTTCCACTGGCCGAACGACTCGGTCAGCGGCGCCTTCGAGGTCTTGCCCTCTTCCTTCATCTTCTTGAAGGCCGGCGACTCGTTCATCGACAGGCGGATCCAGACGCTGACGGCCAGCAGCAGGATCGAGACCAGGAACGGAATGCGCCAGCCCCAGTCGGCGAAGGCCTCTTCACCGATCCAGGTGCGCGTGCCCAGGATCACCAGCAGCGACAGGAACAGCCCGAGCGTCGCGGTGGTCTGGATCCACGAGGTGAATGCACCGCGCTTGCCGTGCGGCGCGTGCTCGGCCACGTAGGTGGCGGCACCGCCGTACTCGCCGCCGAGCGCCAGGCCCTGCAGCAGCCGAAGGCCGATCAGGATCACCGGCGCGGCAACGCCGATCGAGGAATAGGCCGGCAGCACGCCGACGATGAAAGTCGACAAGCCCATGATCAGGATCGTCACCAGGAAGGTGTATTTGCGCCCGATCATGTCGCCCAGCCGCCCGAACACCAGCGCGCCGAACGGCCGCACGATGAAGCCGGCGGCGAACGCCAGCAGCGAGAAGATGACCTGCGAGGCCGGGTCGAGGTTCGAGAAGAACTGCTTGCCGATGATGGCCGCGAGCGTGCCGTACAGGTAGAAGTCGTACCACTCGAACACGGTGCCGAGGCTGGACGCGAAGATGACCTTGCGCTCCTCCGCCGTCATGGGCGCCGCGGGATTGCGTGCCGGTTTGGCCACTGCAGTTGCCATTGGAATGTCTCCTTGTCGTCAGACTCCCTGCCGAACGGCGGGGCGTGCCGCATCTTCCCGACGCCCTCTGACCCATCCCTGACACCAAGCTGAACGCCGGCTGACAACTTCAGTGACAACCCTGACGAATCGTTTCTCATTGCGGGAAACGAGGGATGTCCCGACCTAGGGCTTACGCTGAATTCCTGACGGCTGCCGCGCCGCGTCGTCCCACGCCGGCCCGTCGAACCACGGATCGCCGGCGAGGTAGCCCTGCAGCAGCTCCAGCCCGTCCAGCCCCCAGAACAGCCGACCGTCGACCTCGACGGTCGGCACGCCGAAGAGGCCGAGCGCCGCGGCCCGCGCGGTGGCGGCCTTCAGCGCCGCCTTGACCTCGTCGCCCTGCGGATCGAGCCCCGGCTGCAGCCGCTGCGCGAGCTCGCCCAGCCGCTGCGGGTCGTTCGCATCGGCGCCGCCGCGCCACACGTGGTGCATCAACTGCTCGCAGACCCAGCGGTTCGGCGTGTCGAACGGGCCGCGGCAGGCCAGCCCGAGCCGCAGCAGTGCCAGCGGGTTGAACGGGTGCTGAGCCGGCAATTGCATCGGGATGCCGTGCCGGTGCGCGAGCCACGCGACCTGCCGGTAGGTCCAGTCGCGTTTCGGGCCGATCTCGGCGGGGCCCTTCTGCCCCCAGTGCGCCAGCAGCCCGGCGAACAGCACCGGTTGGTAGACCACCTCGACACCGTGCCCCTGCAGCACCTGCGGCAGGCGCTCGAACGCGAGGTACGCGTACGGCGAGATCACGTCGAACCAGAACCGCAGCTGCTTCATCGCGATCGCTCCCCATCGACGGCGGACGCCTGCGCCTTGCGCAGGTCGATCGCCTGCCAGACCTGCCGCTTGCCGTCGTCGTCCAGCGTCGACCAGGCCGCGATCTCGTCGATCGTGCGCCAGCAGCCGCTGCACAGCCCGCTGGCCGCGTCCATCCGGCAGACGTTCACGCAGGGGCTCGGGACGGCGGCCGCGTCGTTCATCAGGTCAGCACCAGTTCGGCGATGTCGTCCCACAGCGACGCATCGATGCGCCCGCGCACCTGCTTCACCTCGCGGTGCTGCTTGTCGAGGATGAACGACGTCGGGGTCTGCGCCATCGCGCCGAAATCGTCGCGGTGGGTCGCATCGGCGCGCCACAGCATCGGGAACTGCTGCTTCATCGGCACGACGCGGTTCAGGATCGCGTCGTACTCGCGCACCGCCGACAGGCTGCGGTCGAGGCTCACGGCCACCAGCTGAAACGGCTTGTCGCGCCAGGCTTCGTAGTTCGCGCGCAGCTCGGGCATCTTGTCGCGGCACACCGGGCAGTCGGTCGACCAGAAGAACACCAGCAGCGCCTTGCCGAGGTCCTGCGACGATTCGTAGCGCCGGCCCTCCAGCGTGTTGCCGGCCACGGCATGGACCGGCGCCGGCGCGGCGCGCAGCGGCAGCGCGGTGCCGAGCGCGGCCAGCGTGGTGGCCGACAGGAAGGAACGGCGATCGATGATGCGAGACGTCATGGCGCGGCCTGCGGAAGTGGAGTTGTCGCTTGGTCGCGCGGGCCGGTGGAGCATTACGCCGCCGGTGCGGCCGGCGTGACGTGTGCAACGTCTTGCGTGACGTCGGCCACCGGCGCCTGCGTCAACCCCTGCAGCTCGGCCGGGCTCAGCCGGAACACGCCTTTCGGATGCCCGGCCGCCGCCCAGATCTCGTCGAAGCGCAGCAGTTCGCGGTCGATCAGCGTCACCGGCGTGTTCGCATGCCCCACCGGCGACACGCCGCCGATCGTGAAGCCGGTGCGCGCCTTGACGAAATCGGCATCGGCACGGCCCAGCGCGCCGGCCAGCGCCGCCACTTTCTTCTCGTCGACGCGGCGGTCGCCCGAGGTCACGACCAGCACCGCGACGTCGTCGGCCCGGCGCCGGAAGATCACGCTCTTCGCGATCTGGCCGAGCTGCACGCCCAGCGCATCGGCCGCCTCCTGCGCGGTGCGGGCGTTCACCTGCAGCAGGATCGGCGCATGCGGGTGGCCGAGCGTGCCCAGCACCGCGCTGACGTGGCGGAAGCCGTCGGGCAGGTCCTGCATCATGACGACCCCTCGCTCGATGGGTACATCGATCGATCCCCCGAGGGGATGCGGGCCGGCTTGGGAGCGGCCCGGCGCTCGGCCCGCTTCATGCCTTCGCCTCCGCCGCGGCCGCCCGCTTCGCCAGCAGGGCCTTGCCGGCGCGCGACACCGGCGCGCGCCCCAGCACCTGCGAGATGTAGTTGCCGGCATCGACCAGCGCATCGAGGTCGATCCCGGTGTCGATGCCCAGCCCGTCCAGCATGAACAGCACGTCTTCGGTCGCGACGTTGCCGGTCGCGCCCTTCGCATACGGGCAGCCGCCCAGGCCGGCCGCGCTCGCATCGAAGGTGTGCACGCCCATTTCGAGGCTGGCGTAGATGTTGGCCAGCGCCTGGCCGTAGGTGTCGTGGAAATGCCCGCTCACCTCCACCAGCGGGTAGTGGCGCAGCGCGCGTTCCAGCGCGGCCTGTGCCCGCTTCGGCGTGCCGACCCCGATGGTGTCGGCCACGCCGCAGTGGTCGACGCCGATGCCGCGCATCAGCCGCACGACGCGCTCGACCTCGTCGGGGCTGACCTCGCCCTGGTACGGGCAGCCGAGCGCGCACGAGATGGCGCCGCGCACCTTGATGCCGTTCGCATGCGCTGCGTCGACCACCGGGCGGAAGCGCTCGATGCTCTCTTCGATGCTGCAGTTGATGTTGCGCTGGCTGAAGGCCTCGCTGGCGGCGCCGAACACGACGATCTCGTCGGGCTTCGTCGCGAGCGCCGCCTCGAAGCCGCGCAGGTTCGGCGTCAGCACCGAGTAGCGCACGCCGGGTTGGCGCCGCAGGCCGGCCATCACCTCGGCGTTGTCGGCCATCTGCGGCACCCACTTGGGGCTGACGAAGCTGGTGACCTCGATCTCGCGCAGCCCGGCCGCCTGCAGCCGGTGCACCAGCTCGATCTTGTGCGCGGCGGCTACCTGCTTCGCTTCGTTCTGCAATCCATCGCGTGGACTGACGTCGACCAGCGTGACGTGGGTTGGAATCATGACTTATGTCTCGATTGGAAGAACCGCGTGCGGCAACCCCCTTTGTCCGGGGATGGCGAGCCGTGCGGGGTCTGTCGAAGATACCCGAACTGACTGGAGCACGTCGTGTCCACACCCACCGAACTGCGCATCGCGACCCGAATCCACTTCGGCCTGAAGCAATGGCTCGGTGAAGGCATCGACGTCGAGGCGATGCTGCGGCAGCCCGACGAAGCGCGCGAGATCCTGTTCGTGTGCCAGGCGTCCGGCAACGCCGACCTGCAATCGCTGGCGCGGCAGTGGCTGGCAGCGAGCGGGGAGCGCAAGAAGGCGTCCCGGCCGCGCCCCGCGCAGCCGGCAGAACAGAAAACTGCGCCAAAGACCCCGCAGAAGCCCGCCGCGACGCGCGCTTCTGCCAAGCAGGACCTGGCCTGGGCCCGCGACACCAGCGGCTTCGGCGTCACCCAACCGGCCGAGTTGTCGCCGCCGGAGCCGGACACCACCGGCGCCCGTTGGCACAAGCCGTCGAGCTGGCTGCGCATCGGATCTGGCCGCCACTGAACGTCGGCCTGCAAACACTCCCCCGTTCGGGCTGAGCCTGTCGGAGCCCATCGCACACAAGCCGTTCAGGTTACTGAAGGCGCAACAACTCGCCGCCTTCGCCGACCTGGTCACCGGCCGCATAGAGCAGCTCCTGCACCGTTCCGTCGCGCGGCGCGGTGATGGTGTGCTCCATCTTCATCGCCTCCAGCACCGCCAGCGGCTGGCCTTGCCTGACCTGGTCGCCCACCTTCGCGAGGAAGGCCACCACCTTGCCCGGCATCGGCGCGCTCAGCCGGCCGCCTTCGGCCGCGCCGTCGCCGGCATGCGCCAGCAGGTCGACCTCGCCCGCCAGCGCCGAGCCCTCGGGCGCGAACACCGCAATGCGCTCGCCCACCGCATACACCGCCAGCACCCAGCGGCGCCCGCCGATCACCACCACGTGGCGTTGCGCCGACAGCGACTGCGCCGAGAACGCATGCCGCTCGCCGCCGACCGCCAGCGTCATCGCGCCGCGGTGGTTGCGCTCCAGCATCACCGTGTGGTGCGTGCCCTGCAGCTCGATGTCGAAGCGCCGCTGCGCGCCGCCGTGCAGCCGCCAGCCGTCGCGCCTCGACCACGGGTCGTCGGTCTGCAGCGCGGCCTCGGCCGCGATCGCGTGCGCGACGACGCCCGCCGCGACGCAGGCCAGCGGCAGCGGCGGCGCCTCGAACAGCGCGACGCGCTCGCGTTCGATCAACGCGGTGTCGAGGTCGGCCGTCGCGAACGACCGGCTGCCGACGACCCGCCGCAGGAACGCGACATTGGTGTGCAGCCCGACGATGTGCGTCTGCGCGAGCGCCGCATCCAGCCGCGCCAGCGCCTGCGCGCGGTCGGCGCCCCAGACGATCAGCTTGGCGATCATCGAGTCGTAGTAGGGCGAGATCGCGTCGCCTTCGCGCACGCCGGCATCGAGCCGCAGCTCGCCGCGCTCGAACTCGGCGGCGGTGTCCGGCGTGCGGAACACCTGCAGCGTGCCCGTGGCCGGCAGGAACTGCGCATCGGGGTTCTCGGCGCACAGGCGGGCCTCGATCGCATGGCCATGAATGCGCAATTGCTCCTGCGCCAGCGGCAGCGGCTCGCCGGCCGCGACGCGCAACTGCCACTCGACCAGGTCGAGACCGGTGATCGCCTCGGTCACCGGGTGCTCCACCTGCAGCCGGGTGTTCATCTCCATGAAGTAGAAGCGCAGGTCGCCATCGGCCGCGGGCTCGGCAATGAACTCGACGGTGCCCGCGCCGACGTAGCCCACCGCCTGCGCCGCCGCGACCGCGGCCCGGCCCATCTCGCGGCGCCGCGCCTCGGTCATGCCGGGTGCCGGCGCTTCTTCCAGCACCTTCTGGTGGCGGCGCTGCACCGAGCAGTCGCGCTCGAACAGGTAGACGCAGCGGCCGTGCGCATCGGCGAAGACCTGGATCTCGATGTGGCGCGGGCGGGTCACGTAGCGCTCGACCAGCACCGCGTCGTCGCCGAAGCTGTTGATCGCCTCGCGCTTGCACGAGGCCAGCGCGTCCTGGAAGTCGGCCGGCGCCTGCACCGCGCGCATGCCCTTGCCGCCGCCGCCGGCGCTGGCCTTGATCAGCACCGGGTAGCCGATGCGGTCGGCCTCGCGCTGCAGCAGCTGCGGGTCCTGGTCCGCCCCGTGGTAGCCGGGCACCAGCGGCACACCGGCCTCGGCCATCAGCCGCTTCGATTCGGCCTTCAGCCCCATCGCCTGGATCGCCGACGGCGGCGGGCCGATGAAGACCAGCCCGGCGTCGGCACAGGCCTGCGCGAACTCCTCGTTCTCGCTGAGGAAGCCGTAGCCCGGGTGGATGGCCTGCGCGCCGGTGGCCTGCGCGGCCGCGATGATGCGGTCGCCGCGCAGGTAGCTGTCCTTCGGCGCCGGGCCGCCGAGGTGCACCGCCTCGTCGCAGGCCTGCACGTGTTTCGCATGCGCATCGGCGTCGGAGTACACCGCCACGGTGCGGATGCCGAGCCGGCGCGCGGTGGCGGCGACGCGGCAGGCGATCTCGCCGCGGTTGGCGATCAGGATCTTCGTGAACATGTTGTCGTCTCCGGAATCAGGGCGTCCACACCACGTCGTTGTCGACCGCGTACAGCTTGCACGGCTCGCCCTTGCGCTGGCAGAAGCCCAGGGCACGGCCGAGGGCCCAGTCGCCGCTGGCGGTGCCGGCCGCACCTTTGGGACCGACGGCATAGGCGCGCGGCAGCTTCGAGGCGAGGAACTTGCGGTAGTGGCCTTCGCGCGTCGCGGCATTGACCGGCACCTTGTCGACCTCGTCGACGGCGGCGAACCCCGACGCCGGCGGGCGCGCGATCGTGCCCGGCTTGTCGAAGCCCAGCTTCGCCAGGAAGGCCTCGGCATACGGCACCCAGTGGTCCATGTCGAAGCCGACCGCGCCGTGGCCGTTCTGGCCGGCCGCCGCCAGCGTGTGGAACTCGGCCTGGCCGCCGCCGGCGGTCCAGGCCTCGTGCCAGCGGCGCGGCACATCCGGCCCCCAGTAGAGGTCGTTCTCCCAGTAGAGCCACAGCATCGGTGCCGTCGCGCTGCGCGCCTGGTCCTTCCACAGCAACTCGATCTGCTGCGGACTGCAGGGGTTGCGCGGGCGGCCGTCCGGATCGCCACCGCTGCCCCCCGAGAAGTTGATCGCACCCACCAGGCCGGGCGGGTGCCGCGACACGGTGGCGACCGCCGTCAGGCCGCCCGCCGACTGGCCCATCACGAGCCAGCGCGAGGTGTCGACGTAGGGCAGCGTCTTCGCGAAGGCCAGCGTGGCCATCACCTGGTCGGCCACCGCGACGGCCATCGGCCCGGGCCGCCGCGACTGGCAGGTGCCGGTGTCCTCCGGGTCGAAATCGCCATAGGTGTCGGCGTAGCCCACGCGCGTCGGCAGCAGCACAGCGAAGCCCTTGCCGACGAGGTAGCGCGACAGCCACTCGTAGCGCTGGCGGCCTTGCGCCGATCGCTTCTCGGCCGTCGCGCGGCCGTGGTTCATGATGACGAGCGGAAACGGCCCGTCGCCTGCCGGGCGGAAGATCATCACCGGGATCTGCCGCGTCTGCTGCTTGCCGTACAGGTCGGTCACGGTGACGCCGATGAACTGCGTCTCCTCGCGCAAGTCCTTCAGCACGGCCGCCTCGTCCGAGGCCTGCGCACCGGCACGAGCCGCCGACAGGCCCAGCCACAGCGCAACGATGAACCAGCGCACGGTCATGAACCCTCCCCGGCAGCACCGGCGGTGCCGCGCGTCATTGAAGAAAAGCGGCGCACCAGCTGCCGCAGGAACTTCGCCAGCACCCACACCAGCGCCGCCGACACCGCGAGCGCGAGCACCAGGAACGCCGCCAACACCAGTGGATGCGTCCACGACAGCCACAGCACCGCCGGCACCAGGCCATCGCCGAGCAGCGACAAGCCGATATTCGAGAACGGTTCGGGCGAGGTGTTGACCGCCGCGCGCGTGGTGGCTTTCGCGACGTGGCTGCTGGCCGCCAGCCCGCCGCCCAGCACCGCGGCGATGCCGGCCCAGGTCGCCTGGTCGGCGCCGAACACCGCAGCGGCGAGCGCCGCACCGGCCGGAATGCGCAGCACCGTGTGCAGCACGTCCCACAGGCTGTCGACGCCGGGGACCTTGTCGGCGAAGAACTCGACGCCCAGCATCAGCCCGCTCGCACCCAGCATCAGCGGGTGCTGCAGCAGGCGCAGCCCGTGCGGCAGATCGACCCAGCCAAGGGCCCCGGCGGCGCCGGTCAGGAACAGCACCGCGTACAGGCGCAGCCCGCTGGCCCAGCCGAGCGCGGCGGCGATCGCGAGCAGTTGCGGCGTGTCGAGGTTCATGGCGGGGTCAACCCGGCTCCAGCCACGACGGCTTGCGCTTGCCGAGGAACGCCTGCACGCCGTCACGGCCTTCGTCGCTCGCGCGGATGTCGGCGATGCGGCGCGCGGTGTCCTCGCGCAGCGCCGCGGTGATCGGCTGGCCGGCGATGTCCTGCACCAGCCGCTTGCAGGCGCGCGCCGCCATCGGGCCGTTGGCGACCAGTGCGGTGACGATCTCATCGACCTTGGCATCCAGCGCGTCGGCCGTGCAGACCTCGTGCACGAAGCCGAGCGCATGCGCCTGCGTGGCCATGAAGCGCTCGGCTGTGACCATGTAGCGCCGCGAAGCCTGCTCGCCCATCGCGCGGATCACGTACGGGCTGATGGTGCCGGGCAGCAGGCCCAGCTTGGCCTCGCTGAGGCAGAAGCCCGCAGCCTCCGACGCCACCAGCACGTCGCACACCGCGGCCAGCCCGACGCCGCCGGCATAGCAATCGCCGTGGATGCGGCCGACCACCGGCACCGGGCAGCTGTAGAGGGTCCACAGCATGTCCGCCAGCGCCTGCGCGTCGGCGCGGTTCTGCTCCCAGCTGTAGTCGGCCATCGCGCGCATCCACGCCAGGTCGGCGCCGGCGCAGAAGGCCTTGCCGTGGCCGCCGAGCACGATTGCGCGCAATTGGGTGTCGGCACCGAGTTGCGTGAAGGTCTCGCGCAATTCGGCGATCACCGCCTCGTTGAAGGCGTTGCGCACGTCGGGGCGGTTCAACCACACCGTGGCCACATGGGACGACGGGCGACGGATGTCGAGGGAGGCACTCATTGCGCCGCTCCCACACATCCCGCAGCCGGCTGCCATCCCGGCAGCCGGGTTTCAACGCTCAGCGCTGGGCGGTTGCCGCTGGTACCGGGGCGAGAGCCGCCGGAGAAGCGGTCGCAGGCGAGGCCTCGTCCACCGGCTTGACCGCGACGACCAGCTTCTCCAATTCCGCAACCGTCATCTCGGAGAACTTGTCGTAGAGCCAGTTCATGCGCAGGGCTTCCTGGCCGCCGCCCAGGCCGCCGAAGGCGTAGCTCGCCTCCACCTTGAAGCTGGCGACCGGCTTGCCGGTGGGGTCCAGCAGGCGGACCGTGCCATTCACATGGTCGTTGCCCGCCATGAAGCCGAGCAGGACGGCGGCGACCGACGAGCGCACCCGGATGTCGGTCACGGTGATCTCGACCTGGTGCGTCGCCGTCGGCCCGATGAGGCTCTTGTCCTCCAGGCGGCGCCGCATGTTCGCCGCCAGCTCGTCCCGGTTGAACTGGCGATTGTCTTCCTGCTGCTTGGTCGCCTCGGGCGACAGGCGCGCCACCACCTTCACCACACCCGGCACGCGTGCCGTCGTGGCAGCCTGCTGCTGCGGCTGCGCATCGTCGCGCTTGATCGTTCCTGCACAGCCGGCCAGCATTGCCACCACCATGCCCGCGAACGCCATCCGCCATGCGCCCGAAGCGCACTTGTTCCACTCTTGCATCTCCAACCTCCGTGTTATTGAGCCGCGGATGGTAGGGACAGTTGGTGACGGCAAGCCGCGCATCCCCAATGAGAGGGAAACGATGCGTGCAAAACTGCGCGTGGTTTTGACATTCGCCCATCGCAGCCTCCGTCACATCCGGAACACGCCGAACTTCACGTCCGGGATCGGCGCGTTCAGGCTCGCGCTGATCGCGAGCGACAGCACGCGGCGGGTGTCGGCCGGGTCGATCACGCCATCGTCCCACAGCCGCGCGCTCGCGTAGTACGGGTGCGCCTGCTGCTCGAACTGGTCGAGCACCGGCTGCTTGAAGGCGGCTTCCTGCTCGGCGCTCCAGCTGCCGCCCTTGGCCTCGATGCCGTCGCGCCGCACGGTGGCCAGCACGCTCGCAGCCTGCTCGCCGCCCATCACCGAGATGCGCGCGTTCGGCCACATCCACAGCAGCCGCGGGTCGAACGCCCGGCCGCACATGCCGTAGTTGCCGGCGCCGAAGCTGCCGCCGATGATCACGGTGAACTTGGGCACCTGCGCGGTCGACACCGCCGTCACCATCTTCGCGCCATGCTTCGCGATGCCCTCGGCTTCGTACTTGCGGCCGACCATGAAGCCGGTGATGTTCTGCAGGAACACCAGCGGGATCTTGCGCTGGCAGCACAGCTCGATGAAGTGCGCGCCCTTCTGCGCCGATTCGGAGAACAGCACGCCGTTGTTCGCGACGATGCCCACCGGCATGCCGTCGATGTGCGCGAAGCCGGTGACCAGCGTCGTGCCGTAGCGCGCCTTGAACTCCTCGAACTCGCTGGCGTCGACGATGCGGGCGATGATCTCGCGCACGTCGAACGGCTTGCGGGTGTCGGTGGGAATGACGCCGTGCAGCTCGGCCGCGTCGAACAGCGGCGCGCGCGGCGCGATGCAGCGCAGCGGCACGTCCTTGCGCCAGTTCAGGTGCGCGACCGCGGTGCGCGCGATCGCCAGCGCATGCGTGTCGTTCTGCGCCAGGTGGTCGGCCACGCCCGACAGCCGCGTGTGCACGTCGCCACCGCCCAGGTCCTCGGCGCTGACGACTTCGCCGATAGCCGCCTTCACCAGCGGCGGGCCGGCCAGGAAGATCGTGCCCTGGTTCTTCACGATGATCGATTCGTCGCTCATCGCCGGCACGTAGGCGCCGCCCGCCGTGCACGAGCCCATCACCACCGCGATCTGCGGGATGCCCTGCGCGCTCATCTGCGCCTGGTTGAAGAAGATGCGGCCGAAATGGTCGCGGTCGGGGAAGACCTCGTCCTGGTTCGGCAGGTTCGCGCCGCCGCTGTCGACCAGGTAGATGCACGGCAGCCGGTTGGCCTGCGCGATCTCCTGCGCGCGCAGGTGCTTCTTGACCGTCATCGGGTAGTAGGTGCCGCCCTTCACCGTCGCGTCGTTGCAGACGATCATGCAGTCGACGCCCGACACCCGGCCGATGCCGGCGATCAGCCCGGCACCCGGCGCATCGTCGTTGTACAGGCCCAGCGCGGCGAGCGGCGCCACCTCGAGGAAGGGCGTGTCGGGGTCGAGCAGCATCTCGACGCGGTCGCGCGGCAGCAGCTTGCCGCGCGCCAGGTGCTTGGCGCGCGGGCCGTCGCCACCGCCCTGCGCGATGCGCGCGAGCTTCGCGTTCAGGTCGTCGACCAGCCCGCGCATCGCCGCGGCATTGGCCTTGAAGTCTTCCGAGCGGGGGCTGAGCTTGGACGCGAGGGCGGGCATGGAGTCTCCTGGGCGCGCGGTCGGCGCGCGCCGCGCTGGGCGAAGTCTAGGCCCGCCAGCATACGCAGCCACGGGCCGCATCGGCGGCCACGGAGGTTGCAAATCGTGCCAGACTTGCCGGCATGCCTCGCACCCCATCCTCGCCGCCGGCCCCGCTGCGCGGCAACCGCACCGCCGCCACGCCGATGGCCTTCGTCCGCGCTGTGGCGCTGGCCTACGAGCGCTACGGCGCCGATCCGCGCGGGGCCTTGCAGCAGGCACAAATCACGCCAGCCGAATTGCGGCGCAGCGAGGCCCGTGTCACCGCCGCGCAGATGGAAGCCCTGTGCGCCTTCGCGATGCAGGAGCTGGATGACGAGGCGCTCGGCTGGTTCTCGCGCAGGCTGCCCTGGGGCAGCTACGGCATGCTGTGCCGGGCCTCGATCACGTCGCCGACGCTCGGCGTCGCGCTGAAGCGCTGGTGCCGGCACCACCGGCTGCTGACCGACGACCTGCTGCTGCAGCTGACGGTCGACGGCCCGCTGGCCACCATCACGCTCGAAGAGAACCGCCGCTTCGGCGCGCTGCGCGAGTTCTGCCTCGTCACCAGCCTGCGCTACCTGCACGGCTTTGCGTGCTGGGCGGTCGATTCGCGGATCGCGTTGCGCGACGCGCGCTTCCCGTTCGCCGCGCCGCCGCACCGCGACGTGTACCCGGTGCTGTTCCCCGGCGCGGTGCAGTTCGACGCGGCGCAGGCCGGCTTCAGTTTCGATGCGCAGGACCTGGCGATGCCGCTGCGGCGCGACGAGCGCGCGCTGCAGTCGATGCTGCAGCGCGCGCTGCCGCTGACGGTGCTGCCCTACCGGCGCGACCGGCTGCTGGCGCGGCGGGTGCGCGAGCTGCTGCGGCAGGACGCCGCGCGGCTGGGCACCGCCGACGCGCTGGCGCAGGCGTTGAACCTGTCTGTGCGCAGCCTGCACCGCCAGCTCAAGGACGAAGGCGTCGGCCTGCAGGCGCTGAAGGACGAGGTGCGGCGAGACCAGGCCTGCGAGCTGCTGCTGCGCACCGACCGCCCGGTCAAGCAGGTGGCGCAGGCGGTCGGCTTCGACAACGACAAGAGCTTCGCGCGGGCGTTCAGGCAGTGGACCGGGAGATCGCCGAACGCGTTCCGACGGGGCGACGCGTAGCGCCAGAGCGCTGTCGCGCCGCCCCTCGGTTCAAGGCAGCACCGCCGTCGCGGTGGCCTGCTGGATGCGCAGGTCCGCATCGCGCTGCAACAGGAAGCGCTGCGCCACCAGCCGGTTCGCCGCGGCCGTCACCGCGGCCACGTAGCCGGCCTGGTTGCCGTACAGCGACTCCAGCGACGGCCGCGCATCGCCGGCTGCGAGCCGGGCCGCCTCGGTCGCGTGGAACGGCAGGTAGCTGCCGGTCAGGCTCGTCAGGTCGACGACACCCGGCGCGGCCACGTAGTTGAACTCGATGCTGGTGCCCAGCGGCGCCTGCACCTCGACGCCGCGGATGCCGGCGGTCGGCATGCCGGTGGCCGCATCGACCTTCGGCACCAGGATCGCGTAGTCGGTGCCGGCCAGCGGCGGCAGTTGCGTCGCGATGCCGCTCTCGTCCTGCGGCACGTACTGCGGCCCGAAGTCGAGCACGCGGTAGCCGTTGAACCAGCCGCGGTAGCTGAAGTCGGGCACCGCGGTGGTCACGCCGCCCACCGGCCAGCTCACGCCCTTGATCGCCGGGAACACCAGCTGGTCGGGCCGCACCAGCGTGCCGGCGGCGATCGACGGCACCTGGCTCGGCGGCGGCGCGGTGTCGCGCACCACCCAGTCTTCCAGCGCGATGAACAACGCACGGAAGGTGTCGGTGTGGTGCGCCACCGTGCCGCGCGGGTAGACGCTGTTGGTCGGCGCGTACAGGATGCTCGACGTGCCGCCGGCGCCGCCGTGCTGCGTCGCGGCGTAGTAGTAGATGCGCGCGTTGTCCGGCTGCGCCAGGTCGGCAAAACCCCAGGCGTCGGTCAGCACCGGCGAGCCCTGCAGCTGCCAGAACTCGGTGCCCGACAGGCCGAGGAAGAACTTCGGGCAGGTGTTGCTGGCGGCGCAGCGCGTCATCACGCCGCCGCGGCGGCCGGTGAGCGGGTCGACGTAGTCCTTGTCCAGCGCACGCGGCGCGGTCTGCCCGAACGCGGTGTGGTCGGTGCGGATCGCGCCGCCGCCGCCCGGCACCGCGAAGCGCGTGTTGATGTTGGTCTGGCGCGCGGCCACGTGCGCATAGAGGCCGTCGAACACCTTGCTGCCGTCCAGCGCCTGGTTGAAGCCCAGGTGCAGAAAGGTCTTCATCGCGTTGCCCGACTGCGAGGTGCCCTGGCCGATGGCGTGCGTGATGCGGCCGGCCAGCGGGTTGGCGGTGCCGTCGGCATCGGCCGCCTGGTGGCGGAAGAAGCCCACCGTGTCGCGCAGCGCGGCCAGGCCCAGGCCCATCACCTTCGGGTCCTTCGCGACGTAGACCAGTTCATAGAGGTAGGCCGGGTCGAAGCCGCCCTTCAGGCAGACCTGGCTGCCGTCGGGCGTGCCGGGGAACGGATGGGCCGCCGCGTCGCAGGCCGCGAACTTCCAGTCGGACGGCGCGATCGCGACGCGCGCATCGGTGTCGTTCAAGCGCCGCGTCAGCGAATAGCCGGGCAGCGTGTTGTCGAGGCTGGCCGGCGCGTACGGCATCATCGTGCCGTTGAAGACGCCGCCGGGCAGCGTCATCGCCGGCGTTGCGGTCGCGGGGATCAACTCGCTGCGATAGCTGCCGGTGATGGACGAGCCGTCCCGGTTGACGGCCACCGGCACCGTGAGCGTCAGCCGCGCCGGACTGCTCTTCGGCACGTCCCCCTGCCAGGCCGAGTACAGCAGCACGTAGCCGCGCTCGAAAAACACCGCGTCGCCCGGCGTCGCCGCCGGGTTCGGCATCGTCAGGATGTTGCCGCGGTTCGGCGCGTCGTAGCGCAGCACGCCGCTGGCCTTGCCCATGTCCTTCGGCTTCAGCAGCACGAACTCGGCGCTGTACTCGACCATGCCGCGCGCATTGACCGGCGCGAGCGCCAGGTCCTGGATGACGGCGTTGTGCGCGTCCTTCGGATCGACCTCGCCGCGCAGCGTGCCGCTGAGCTTCTCGTAGGCGCCGACGCTGCCCCAGCTGCCGGCGACGTCCTCGGTGGAGGTGATGCTGAGGTGGACCTGCGGCGTGGCGGCCGCGGGCGTGGGAGCGGGCGCTGCTGAAGTGCCATCGTCGCCGCCGCAGCCGGCCAGCGAGGTCGCCAATGAGGCCGCCAGCGCGAGCGCCGCCAGCCGCCTGGAATCGAAGCGTGTCATGTTGTCTCCTGTCGGTTGAAAAGGCTCCGCCCCCGGGGCGCTCTGGCGGCGCCCGTTGCAGGGAGGCGAAGGGGTGCGCCGAAGCGCTGGGATCATTCCGGCTCGATGCCGGCGGCCTTGATGACCTTGCCCCACTTCTGGGTCTCGGTCGCCTGGAACGCCGCCAGCCCCTCCGGCGTGGTCGTGAACGGCACCGAGCCGCTGGCGTCGAAGAAGCTCTTCGCGGCGGCGCTGCCGGTGCCCGCCACCAGCAGCTCGCGCAGCCGCTGCACCACCGCGGCCGGCGTGCCGGCCGGCACATAGGCCGCGAACCAGTAGCCCATGTCGTAGCCCTTCACGCCGGCCTCGTCGATCGTCGGCACCTCGGGCAGCAGCGGCGAACGCTGCGCGGTCGAGATGCCGAGCGCGCGCAGCTTGCCGGCCTTGACCTGCGGCACGCCGGTGGAGGTGTCGGTGATCATCAGGTCGATCTGGCCGCCCAGCAGGTCGGTGATCGCCAGCGGGTTGCTCTTGTACGGCACGTGCAGCAGGTCGACGTGCGCCATCTGCTTGAACAATTCGCCGGCCACCCGGCTGGATGAACTGCCGCTGCCGAAGCTCAGCTTGCCCGGCTGCTGCTTCGCCGCGGCGAGCACGTCGGCCACCGTCTTGTACGGCGAGTTCGCGTTCACCACCATCACCTGCCCGCCCTTGCCGAGCCCGGTGACCGGCGCGAAGTCCTTCACCGGGTCATAGGGCAGCTTCTTGTAGAGGTGCTCGTTGGCCGCATGCGTGGTGTTGGTGGTGATCAGGACGGTGTAGCCGTCGGGTGCGGCGCGGGCCACGCTCTGGGCCGCCAGCATGCCGCTCGCGCCGGCCTTGTTGTCGACCACGACCGCCTGCTTCGTGTCGACGGTGATCGACTGGCCGAGCGCGCGCGCGAGCTGGTCGGTCGCGCTGCCGGCCGCGAACGGCACGATGAAGGTGATCGGCTTGGCCGGCCAGGGGGCCTGCGCCTGCGCAGCGAGCGGCAGGCCGGCGAACGCCGAGAGCGCCAGCGTGGCCGCAAGCAGGGAACGGTACGTCGTCATCGTTTGTCTCCGGTTTGATTCTTGGATTCGTCGGTGTCGTCGGTGTCGTCGAGTTCGAGCGGCGGGCCGGCCAGCAGCGGCGCCAGCGCGCGCGGCACCCGCAACGGCAGTTCCAGCAGCAGGAAGGACAGCGCCTTGCCGTGGCCGTCGAGGTTCAGCGACCCGTTGACGCCGCCGTCGAGCACCTCGTCGAGCACGAAGTTCATCGCATGCAGCTTCGGCAGCAGGTGGCGCACGATGCGGCCGGGCCGGCGGTACGCGAACCGGCCGCGCACCGCGTCTTCGTCGACCTGCTCGACCAGCAGCGCCCACAGCTGCGGGTGCCAGGCGATCAGGCTGATGTTGGCGCGGTCGCCCTTGTCGCCGGTGCGCGCATGGGCAGCACGGTACAGCGGCACCTCGATGTCGAGATCGCGGTCGTGGCTCATGCGGCACCCGCGCCGGTCGGCAGGAAGCTGTAGCCCGCATCGACGCGCTCGCGCGGCACGCTGCAGCTCGCGATGCCGAGGCGGCGCCGCAGTGCGGTGCGCACGCCGCCGCCGCCGGCCGGGCCGCAGGTGTAGAGGGCGGTGACCTCGCGCGCGAGGCGCTCGGCCTGCCGGCGCTCGGCATGCTGCAACGCCACGCGCAGCCGCACGTCGCGGCCGTCGTGTTCGCCGATCGCGTTCGACCAGGTGCCGGCGTCATCGCCGAACACGCTGCTGACGCCGATCAGGTCGGCGCGCAAGGTGCCCAGGCCGTGCAGCCGCTCGCGCAGCACCTCGGCCGCGAGCCGCGCACGCGCCTCGGCGCGCGGGCCGGCGTACGAGATCTCGCCTTCGGCCAGCCAGCCGGTCTCATGGCACACGTTGACCTTCAGTTGTGCCGGCCGCGCATGGCCGCGCACGCCGCTGAGCCGCACGCGGTCGGGGCCGAGCTGCTGCACCTGCGCGTCGCCGATGTCGGCCACCACGTCGGGCGTCAGGTAGGCGAAGGGGTCGTGCACCTCGTAGAGCAACTGCTCCTTCACGGTGTGCTCGTCGATGCGGCCGCCGGTGCCGGCCGGCTTGGTGATGACGCAGCCGCCGTCGGCATCGATCTCGGCGATCGGGTAGCCCAGCGTCGCGAGGCCCGGCACGTCCTTGTAGCCCGGGTCGGCGTAGTAGCCGCCGCTGACCTGCGCGCCGCATTCGAGCAGGTGCCCGGCCATCGTGGCACCGGCGATGCGGTCCCAGTCGTCGCGCGCCCAGCCGAAGTGCGCGAGCGCCGGGCCGACCGCCAGCGATGGATCGGCGACCCGGCCGGCGACGACGATCTCGGCACCGGCCAGCAGCGCATCGGCGATCGCCTCGGCGCCGAGGTAGGCATTGGCCGCGACCACGCTCAGCCCGTCGGCCTGGCGGCCGAGCGCGTCGAGCAGCAGGCCGCGGTGCGCGTCACCGGCGAGGTCGTCGCCCGACACCACCGCGATGCGCGGCACCGGCAGGCCCAGCTCGCGCGCCAGCGCCGCGATGCGCCGTGCCGCGCCCGGCGGATTGGCCGCGCCGAAGTTGCTGACGATGCGCACGCCGCCGGCCAGGCAGCGCGCGAGCACCGGCCGCAGCAACTCGTCGAGCAGCGGTTCGTAGCCAGCCTCGGGATCGTCGTGGCGTGCCAGCTGGGCCAATGCCAGCGTGCGCTCGGCCAGCGTCTCGAAGATCAGCACGGCCGGGCCGCCGGCGGCGATCAGCGCGTCGACCACCGGGCCGGCCGCATCGGTGCGGTCGCCCGAGAAACCGGCGGCGCAGCCGATGCGCAAGGGGGTGCGATTCATGGGTCTCCTGCCGGCGCGGTCATGGCCGCGCGTCTGGTGTCAAGTCTGTGGCGACTGTAGGCAGCGCCGATTAATATGTGAATTCTCTTTTTTCGATGAGTTGATCTGCGATGCAAATGAATGTGTCGACCCGCCAGCTGCGCGCTTTCGTGCTGCTGGCCGCGCAGCGCAACTTCACCCGCGCCGCGGCGGCGATGCATTTGTCGCAGCCGGCCTTCAGCGCGCTGATCCGCCAGCTCGAAGACGCGCTCGGGCTGCGGCTGTTCGACCGCAGCACGCGCTCGGTCGAGCTGACGGTGGAAGGCCGCGAGTTCGAGCTGTCGGCGCGCCGCGTGCTCGACGAGTTCGACGGCGCGCTGGCCGGCGTGCGCGACCAGGCCGCGCGGCGGCGCGGACGGGTCTCGATCGCGCTGCTGCCGTCGCTCGCGGCCGGCTGGCTGCCGCCGGTGCTGGCCGGCTTCCGCAGCGCCTACCCGGGCATCGAGCTGCAGGTGGCCGACGTGCTGTCGGAACCTTGCATCGAACTCGTGCGCAACGGGCAGGCCGAC
>Ga0065165_1001189_pt1 | contig 30080 bp, 32 predicted proteins | sample AraplaMF_Cvi_mMF_FD_63813 | JGI IMG/M metagenome (GOLD analysis project Ga0065165, IMG submission 63813) | Arabidopsis root microbial communities from the University of North Carolina, USA - plate scrape MF_Cvi_mMF (version 2) (version 3) | ecosystem: Host-associated > Plants > Roots >... | reverse complement strand
AACCGCGAGCAAGGCGCGCTGCTCAAGCACCAGGCGGTGCTGTTCCGGACGTCCTCGCATTCCGGCCCGCTCGAGATCGAGCTGACCCGCCGCAACATCCCCTTCGTGAAATTCGGCGGCCTGAAATTCCTTGATGCCGCCCACGTCAAGGACGTGCTGGCGCTGCTGCGTTTCGCCGAAAACCCGCGCGACCGCGTCGCGGGTTTTCGCATCCTGCACCTGCTGCCGGGCATCGGACCCGCCACCGCGCAGCGCGTGCTCGACCAGATGGCGGAGAGCATGGACCCGCTGCACGCGCTCGGCCAGCTCCCGGTGCCGCCACGCGCCGGCGACGACTGGACCGGCTTCGTCCGCACCGTCGAGAACCTGCGCTATTCGGAATGGCCTGTCGACCTCGAACGCGTGCGGCTCTGGTACGAGCCGCATCTCGATCGCATCCACGAGGATTCCGAGACCCGCCGCGCCGATCTGATGCAGCTCGAGCAGATCGCGAGCGGCTATTCGTCGCGTGAAAAATTCCTGACCGAGCTCACGCTCGACCCGCCGGATGCGACCAGCGACAAATCCGGGCCACCGCTCCGCGACGAGGACTATCTGATCCTGTCCACCGTCCACTCCGCAAAGGGCCAGGAGTGGAAATCGGTGTTCGTGCTCAACGTCGTCGACGGCTGCATGCCCTCCGATCTCGGCGCCGGCACCTCTGCCGAGCTCGAGGAGGAGCGCCGCCTGCTCTATGTCGCGATGACGCGCGCCAAGGACGATCTCCACCTCGTCGTTCCCCAGCGCTTCTTCGTCCACGGCCAGCAAGCCAAGGGCGACCGCCACGTCTATGCCTCGCGCACGCGCTTCATCCCGGAATCCCTGGTCTATCTGTTCGAGCGCACCGCCTGGCCGAAGGCAGGCGCGGCTGGGGCCCGCGCTGCGGCGCAAGGGCCGAAGATCGACATCGGCGCGCGGATGCGGGGGATGTGGCGGTAGACGCAAGAAGCCAATCTCCGGACCTGTCAGGATCGTCGGAACAACCGAGGTCCGACATGAAAGCCGTCGTCGTCGAACAATACGCGCCGATTGATCAAATTGAGCTGAAGGAGATTCATCCGCCCGTCATGGAGCCTGGACAATTGCGCATCCGGGTGGAGGCTGCGGGAATTGGTTTTGTCGACGGCTTGAAGATCGAGGGACGCTACCAGACCAAGGATCCCCTGCCCTTCATTCCTGGGACCGAATTCGCGGGCGTGGTGCTGGAAGCTCCCGGACGACCGGGTGGCTACCAGCCCGGCATGCGCGTGATGGGAATGACGCGGTCGGGCGCGCTCGCCGAAGAGATCGTCGTCAACCCCGAAGCGGTCTACCCCTTGCCGGACGGTGTCGCGCCCGAAGTCGCAGCGTCGTTTCGCGCCAATTATCTGACCGCGCTCTACGCGCTGAGCGCGCGAGCCATGCTGTGCACAGGCGAGCAAGTTCTGGTGCTGGGCGCGGCGGGCGGCACCGGGATCGCCGCTGTCCAGATCGGCAAGCTGCTCGGCGCGCGCGTGATCGCAGCGGCATCGACACCGGACAAACGCGCGTTCGCGCAACAGCACGGCGCCGACGCCGTGATCGACTACACGCAACCGGGCTGGCGAGACACGCTGAAGGAGTTGACCAACGGACACGGTGCCGACGTGATCTTCGACCCGGTCGGCGGCGAAGTCTCGGTGCAGGCCTTTCGCTCCATCGCCTGGCGCGGCCGTCACCTTGTGGTCGGTTTTGCCGCCGGTGCCATCCCGGCATTGCCGTTCAACCTGCCACTGCTGAAAGGCGGCGCCCTGCTCGGCGTCGACCTCGCCCAGATTCCGACGCGCGAGCCTGAGGTGCAGAAGCGCCTGATGTCGGAGCTGACGGGCTGGCTCGCCGAGGGCAGACTGAAGCCTGTGGTCGGTCGCGTCTTCGCGCTGGACGATTTCAGGGAAGCGTTCAGAACGATGCAGACGCGCGGGGCGCTCGGCAAGATGGTGGTGCGCATCTCGAAATAGGACGCATCGGCACGCGAAATTTGGCCGTAACGCTTACGCGTTCAGCCGGTCGAACTGGACCTTGCCTGATTTCATCACCAGCGGAATGTGCTCGCCCTGGCCGAGCAGGCAGGCGACGTCGCGCAGTGGGTTGCCGTCGACCACCAGCAGGTCGGCGATCGCCTCGGGTGCGATGCGGCCGAGCTTGCCTTCCATGCCGAGCACCTCGGCGCCGATGACCGTCGCGCTGGCGATGACGGCGCGGGGGCCGAGAATTTCGGCGCGGATGCGGAATTCCTCGCTCTGGAGGCGCTGCGACGGCCCGAGCAGATCGCTGCCGAACCCCATCTTGACGCCGGCATCGCGATAGATCGCGAGCGACCGCAGGCCCGCGTCGCGGACGTCGGCGATCTTGGCGACGCTCTCCGGCGGCAGGCCATATTGGGCGCCCTCATTCGCCAGAGCCTCGTAAGTAACCAGCGTCGGCACCACATAGGCGCCCTTCTCGGCCATCATGCGCGCAGTCGGCGCATCCACGAGATTGCCGTGCTCAATGGTGCGCACGCCGCAGCGGACCGCGCGTTCGATCGCGGCGGCGGTGTAAGCGTGGGCGAGCACATAGGTCTGGCGCCCGCGCGCCTCCTCGACGATGGCGCGGATCTCGTCCTCGGAGTAGCCGAAGGCGCCGACCGGATCGGTCGGTGACGCCACGCCGCCGGAGGCCATGATCTTGATCTGGTCGGCACCCATCTGGAGCTCCTCGCGCGCCGCCTTGCGCACGCCCTCGACGCCGTCGGCCACACGCGCCAGCGCGCCGACACGCACGCAGCAAGGACAGGGCGCATCGCTGGCGAGATAGTCGGAGCGCGCCCGCATGTCGCCGTGGCCGCCGGTCTGGCTGAGCGCGCGGCCGGAGACGAACAGCCGCGGACCGTCGGTCAGGCCGGTGTCGATTGCCTGCTTCAGCGCATGGCCGGCGCCGCCGGCGTCGCGGACCGTGGTGAAGCCACGCCTGAGCATGCCGCGCAGCAGCAGCGTCGAGCGCAGCGTCACCAGCACGTTCGGCATGTGCACCTGCTGCGCGAGATTGAGCTCGACGGCGATCGCGTGCACATGCAGGTCGATCAGGCCGGGCATCAGCGTCTTGCCCTTGAGATCGATGGTGCGATCGGCGGTGGCCTGGAGCGGCCGGTCCGAGACCTCCCTGATCAAATTGTCTTCGACCAGCACGTCATGGCCTGCCAGCAGCTCCGGCTGAAGCGGATCGAGCAGCGCGGCGTTCTTGAAGAGGATGCTGGACATCGCGAAATCCTGTCAGAGAGGAGGCGGCGCAAGCAGCGCCGGCAGTGTGAGCTGGGCGAAGGGAAGGCACACAGCGACGTCGTCCTCGCCGTACCATCCCGCCTCGTGCAGCAGATTGAGCGAGCCGAGCGTCCGGCCGCGCCAACGCACAGGCATGTTGAGCACGCTTTCGCATCCGAGCGAGGCGATCAGTTCGTGGTCGGAGAAGACGCTGCGCAAATCATCCTGGCTGCGGCCGATATAGGCTTGGCCGCGGTCTAGAACGGCCTCGGTCCAGGGGCTCTGCGCAAGGCGCTTGCGTCCGCCGGCCGGATACGGGCCGGGAAGATTGGAATAGACTCTCGCCGCTTCCCCGCTGTCGCCATCATAGACCAGGATCGTGAACAGCTTGTGCCCGATCGCCGCCTTGGTGGCTTCGTCGAGTGCCGTGAACAGCGCGTCGGGCTGATCGGCCCGGCTCTGCGCCGCCGCGACGGCGCAGAGCAAGGGATCGGCCTTCGGTTTCGTCCGCGTCATGCAACTTCACCCGCCGCGATCTCTTCCAGCGACCGGCCGCGGGTCCGCACGCCCATCAGCACGACGGTGAGCGCGCCGAGCAGAAGGACGCTGGTGGTGACGCCGAACACGCCGGCGAAGCCGAAATTCGGATAGAGATAGCCGACCAGGATCGGCGAGACGATCGCACCGATGCGGCCGATTGCGGACGCAAGCCCCGCGCCCGTGGTCCTGACCGGCGTCGGGAACACTTCGGCGGTATAGGCATAGACGCCCGCATAGGTGCCGTTCATGAACAGCGACAGGAAGATTCCGGCGACCATGATCTGCTGGTCGCTCTGCGCGAAGGCGAGCCCGAGCGCGCTGGCGCCGCCGAGCACCATGTAGGTCGCGATCGTCGCCTGCCGGCCGATGCGCTCGTTGAAATAGGCGGCGCTGAAATAGCCGGGAATCTGCGCGCAATAGATCGCGATCGAATAGGCGAAGCTCTTGGTGATGCTCATGCCGTTCTGGACCAGCAGGCCGGGGATCCAGACGAAGAAGGAATAATAGCTGAAGGTGATCGCCAGCCACATGATCCAGGTCATGATGGTGATGCGCGCCTGCCGGCCGGCCAGAAGCGCCGCGAAATTGGCGAGCAGCGTTCCGCCGGTCCCGGCCGGCGCCACCGCTTCGACGACCGGCGGCGGCAGGACATGGCCCGCACGCGCAAAGCTGGCCTCGATCCTGTCGAGAACGGCTTCGGCTTCCTTCTCCCGCCCCCGGCTTTCCAGCCAGCGCGGCGATTCCGGCAGCGCCCGGCGCCACCACAACAGCATCACGACCGGCACCGCGGTGATCACCAGCACGATGCGCCAGCCATTGTCATAGGCGGGTACGATGAAATAGCCGAGCAAGGCCGCCGCGACGAAACCGAAGGAGAAGAAGCCCGCCAGCGCGCCGGTGAAGCTGCCGCGGAAGCGGCGCGCGACGAACTCGGCGAGATAGGGCGCGATGATCGCGCTCTCCGCGCCGGTCCCCATGCCGGCGACGACGCGCGCGGCGAAGAAGGACGGCCATGTGTCCGCCATCGCGCTCACGATCGATGCCGCGCAATAGAGCGCCAGCGCCGACATCATCACCGCGCGGCGGCCGATCAGGTCGCCGAGCGTGCCGGCGAACAGGGCGCCGAACAGGAAACCGATATAGGTGCTGCTGCCGAGCACGCCGATCTCGACGCTCGACAGATTCCAGGCCGTGCGCAGCACCGGCAGGATGAAGGCCAGCACGGCCGCGTCCATCGCGTCGAACATGTAGCCGAGCCCGCCCATCAGCAGCAGGTGCTTGTGGAAGCGTGCGAACGGAAGGCGCTCGATGCGCGCCGATATCATCGACATGAAAGTCCCCTCAGTCTGGCGGCCCGGCGCTCCGCGTGTCCCTGGGGGGGGAACCATAGACAAAGTGATATTATCGTCATAATTTATAATCATGATCTAATATATCACTGTGGTGAATGTCCGTGTCGTTCCGCGCGCTCGACCTCAATTTGCTGAAAGTCTTCGAGGCGCTGATGACCGAGGGCAGCGTCACGCGCGCCGCGAGCGCGCTGACGATGACCCAGCCCGCCGTCAGCAATGCGCTGGCGCGGCTGCGCGACGCGCTCGGCGATCCCCTGTTCGTCAGGTCCGGCACCGGGATCCGTCCGACCCAGCGCGCCGTGGTGCTGTGGGAGCCGATCGGCGAGGCACTGGAAACCGTGCGTGGCGCGCTCGACGAGCGGGTGTTCGACCCCGCCCGCGCGCAGACCGAATTCAGCCTGTCGATGTCGGACTACGTCTCCTCGCTGGTAATGCCGGACCTCCTGACCCATCTCGGCAAGGTCGCGCCCAAGGCGCGCGTCCACACCGTCCCCAACACCGTCCTGGAGATCGCCGACCAGCTCGAGGACAACAGGGTTGATTGCGTGCTCAGCGTCTATGTCAACGAGGCGCAGCAGCCGGCCGCCATCCGCTCGCGCTCGCTGTGGACCGTGGACTATGCCTGCTTCATGCGGCGCGGCCATCCCCTCGCCGCCCAGAAGCGGCTGAGCACACGCACCTTCCTGAACGCAGGCCATGTCGATGTCAGCCTCGCGGGCAAGACCATGCCGTCCTACGACCTCTTCCTCGCCTCGCGCGGGCAGTCACGCAATCTGGTCGCGACCGTCAATCATTACAGCGCCGCCTACGAGGTCGTGCGCCAGTCCGACCTGATTGCCGTGCTGCCGAGCGATTTGCGTTCGCAGTCCCGGCACGCGCCGCTGCTGCACGCCATGCCGCTTCCGCTGAAGGCGCCGCCGCGCATCGTCAGCCTGTTCTGGCACCAGCGCAACGACACCGTGCCGGCGCAGCGCTGGCTGCGCGAGACCCTGGTGGAGATGTTCGCCAGGTCCGATTGAGGCGGTGCGGTGAAAAACGGAAACCCAGCCTTTCCCGAACCAGCCTTGTTGAACCGGCGGCCGCGGCCTAGCTCCATCGCAAACGCCCCCCTCCCATCGTGACAGGCGCTATCTGCGCCCACAGAGACCCCCTCAATGACCGCACCGCTTCAATTCGGACTGGATACTTTTGGCGACGTGACTAAGGACGCGAGCGGCGCCATGCTTCCGCACGCGCAGGTGATCCGCAACGTCGTCGAGGAAGCCGTGCTGGCCGACGAGCTCGGCATCGACTTCATCGGCCTCGGCGAGCATCATCGTTCTGACTTTGCGATCTCCTCGCCGGAGACCGTGCTGGCCGCGGCCGCGGCGCGGACCAAACGCATCCATCTCGGCTCGGCCGTGACGGTGCTGAGCTCGGACGATCCGATCCGCGTGTTCCAGCGTTTTGCGACGCTCGACGCGCTCTCGAACGGACGCGCCGAGGTGATCCTCGGCCGCGGCTCCTTCACCGAATCCTTTCCGCTGTTCGGCTTCGACTTGCGCGCCTACGAGGCGCTGTTCGAAGAGAAGCTCGACCTGTTCACCGCACTGCTGTCGCAGAAGCCGGTGACGTGGGAAGGCAAGCTGCGCCCCCCGCTGAAGGACCAGCTTGTCTATCCCCCGGTCGAGAACGGCCGGCTCAAAACCTGGATCGGCGTCGGCGGCAGCCCGCAATCGGTGGTGCGCGCCGCGCATTACGATTTGCCCTTGATGCTCGCCATCATCGGCGGCGATCCCGCGCGCTTTGCGCCTTTCGTCGATCTCTATCACCGCGCCTTCAAGGAGTTCGGTCGCCCGGCGCAGCCGATCGGCGTCCACTCGCCCGGCTACGTCGCCGAGACGGATGAACAGGCCCGCGAAGAGCTGTGGCCCGACTACAAGGCGATGCGCGACCGTATCGGCAAGGAACGCGGCTGGCCGCCGATGGGCCGCGACGAGTTCGTCAACGAGGCCGAGCACGGTTCGCTCTATGTCGGCTCGCCCGAAACGGTGGCGCGCAAGATCGCAGCGACCGCCAAGGCGCTCGGCATCGCGCGCTTCCAGCTGAAATATTCGGCCGGCCCGTTGCCGCACGACAAGCTGATGCGGAGCATCGAGCTCTATGGCCGCAAGGTGGTGCCGCTGGTGCGGGAGATGATGGGGTAAACGTCGGCCGGCGTCCGAGCGCCGCGATTTTCGCGCTGACTGTGAGCGAAATCACAGAGCCTGATCGGATACGGTGTTCTATGCCGTAATTTGCGATTATGCTGGAAGGCATGATGCGTGTCGTCTCGGCGATCCTTCTTGTCGTTTGCGCGATCGGCCTGTTCTGCGAACCCGCTTTCGCCGACCGGCGGATTGCGCTCGTGATCGGCAACTCCGCCTATGAGCGGGTTCCGCAACTGCCGAATCCCGTCAACGACGCCACCGCGATGGCGGAGATGTTCAAGAAGGCGGGCTTCGAGGCGGTAACCCTCAAGCTCGACCTCAAGGCCGTCGAGATGCGCCGCGCGCTGCGCGATTTCGTCGATGCGGTGCGCGAGGCGGACCTCGCCATCATCTATTACGCCGGCCACGGTCTCGAAATCGACGGCAGCAATTATCTGGTTCCGGTCGACGCCGTGCTGGAGCGCGACATCGACGCCTATGACGAGGCGATCCCGCTGGATCGGCTGCTGGCTGTGGTCGAGCCGGCGAAGCGGCTGCGCATGGTCATCCTGGATGCCTGCCGCGACAATCCGTTCGCCAAACGCCTGCGGCGCCCGGTCGCCTCGCGCTCGCTCCAGCGAGGGCTGGTGATGGTCGAGCCGAACAGTCCGAACACGCTGGTCGCGTTCGCGGCCAAGGCCGGCTCGACGGCGGACGACGGCGACGCCAGGAACAGCCCGTTCACCACGGCTCTGGTCAAGCATCTGCCGGTCCCCGGCCTCGATATCCGCAAGGCCTTCGGCTTCGTCCGCGACGACGTTCTGAAGGTGACGAATTACAAGCAGGAGCCGTTCATCTACGGCTCGCTCGGCGGCGATGACGTCGCGCTGGTGCCGCTGCCGCCCGCCCCGAAGGTCGATCCGTCGCTGGCGGCGCGCGACGATTACCAGCTCACCTCGCAGATCAACGTGATTGCGGCCTGGGATTCCTTCCTCGCAAAGTATCCGACCGGCTTTTACAGCGACCTCGCGCGCGCCCAGCGCGACAAGCTGATCGCGGCCCGGGACGCCGAGCAGGGCCGCCTTGCCGCGGAGAAGAAGGCGCTCGACGACGCCAGGGCGGCGGAGGATGCGCGCATCGCGGCGTCGAAGGCAAAGGCGGCTGAAGACTCCAGAGTAGCGAAAGCGGCTGAAGAAGCCAGGGTCGCAAAGGCCGCCGAAGAGGCAAGGATTGCGAAGGCGGCCGAACAGGCCAAGGCCGCGAAGGCGGCCGAAGAAGCTAAGGTTGCAAAGGCAGCTGAAGAAGCGAGGGTCGCAAGGGCGGCTGAAGCAGCCAGAGCCGCGAAGGCTGCAGAGGAAGCCAGAAGCGCGAAAGCGGCCGAAGAGGCGAAAGCTGCGGAAGCGCGGGCAAAAGCCGCGCAGCCGGCTCAGGGCCAGCAACTGGCGGCGATCCTGCCGCACGAGATCAGGCCCGCGCCCGATATCGGCAAGGCCGAGCCGCGCGTGCAGGGTGGCTGCGCCGGCACGGAGCCGCAGGCGGCCGCGCTGTCGCTCGACGCGGCGAAGGCCCTGTCGCTGCCGGAAGAATGCGGCCTGAAGCCGAAGCAAAGTTTTCGGGAGTGCCAGAACTGTCCCGAGATGGTGGTCGTTCCTCCAGGCGAATTCATGATGGGCTCGTCCGCCGGCGAGATCGGCAATGGGCTGGCGGCCGCCAATGAAGCGCCCCAGCACAAGGTACTGGTCAGGGAGACCCTCGCGCTCGGCCGCTTCGAGGTGACGCGCGATCAGTTCGCGGCTTTCGTTGCCGCCTCGGGCTACAAGGCCGGCAGCCGCTGCTTCACGTTCGAACAGAATGTGCCGCGAGAGCGCGAGAACCGCTCTTTCCTGGCGCCCGGCTATGCGCAGGAGGGCAACCATCCCGCCGTCTGCGTCAGCTGGACCGATGCGCAGGCCTATGTCGACTGGCTGTCGAAGACGACCGGCAAGCCCTATCGCCTGCTGTCCGAGGCCGAGTTCGAATATGCGGCGCGCGCCGGCAGCACCCTGCCCTATGCCTTCACCGACAATCCCGCCGATCTCTGCCGCTTCGTCAACGGCGCCGACCAGGCGGCGCGGAACGCCGGCCTGCCGCAGGATGCGCCCTACATGGCGTGCAGCGACGGCTATCCCTTCACCGCGCCGGTCGGCATGCTCAAGGCCAATGCCTTCGGCGTCTCCGATCTGATCGGCAATGTCTGGGAATGGACCGCCGACTGCTTTGCCGACGACTATCGCGGCGCCAGCGCCGACAGCGCGGCGCGGTCGCAAGCAGACTGCGCAGCGCGAACGGTGCGCGGCGGCGACTGGTTCTCCGCGGCAGCCTCGCTGCGGCCGGCGATCCGCGCCAAGGCCGGTCCCGACGCGCGTCACGACGACATCGGCTTCCGCGTCGCGCGCACGCTCGTGCATTGAAACGAGAAATCCCGGCTCCAGCGCGATGGAGTCGGGATCTCGAACGTCTCGCATTCGGGATCAGGTCGAGCGGCCGCCGGGCGCGCCGCCGCAGGGTGTGACCTTGAACTCGACGCGCCGGTCGAGCGCATCGCTGGCATCGTCCCGGCCGGTGCCCACGATCATCTCACGCGAGCCCTTGCCACTGGCGGTCAGCCGGGTGCGCAGCGACTTCTCGTTGTCCTCGAGCCGGTCCTTGATGTAGTCGGCCCGCAGCGCCGACAGGCGATCGTTCACCGCCGGCAGGCCGGTGGCGCTGGTATGGCCGACCACTTCGAGACATCCTTGCTTGGCTGCGGTGCGCTCCGCGATCTTCTCCAGCCACGCATCATAGGGGGCGCGCGCGCTGCGGTCGTTGATGAACAGGGTCGAGCCCGGCTTGAACAGGAACTTCACCGCGAGCTTGTCGCTCGCAAGGCCGTAGTCCACCACCTTGCCGAAGGCGTCCATCGCGGCGCGGGTGCGACGCAGCTTGGCGTTGGCGAGATAGATGCCGTTGTATACGCGCAGCTGCTGGCCGCCCGGCGTCTTCAGCGCGCTCTGGTAGACTTCGAGCGCGTCGCGATAATGGCCGGCATCGTAGGCTTCGATGCCGTCATTGACCAGCGAGGCCACCACGATGCGGTCGGCATAGGCCTGGTCGACATTGTCGCCGACCTTGGTGCCCTGGCAGGTCTTGATGTAGCTGTCGGTCGATGCATCCTTGGCGAACACCGGGCTGTCGTTGAAGAACGTCGCCGGCGTCGGGTCGATGCCTTCGGGCAGCGCGCGCGAGACACCCTTGGAGATGATGGTCTTGGTCTTCATGTCGGCGAGCGCGAGGCAGATGCGGTAGGCATCCTTCGCCCCGCCCGCGACGCCGGCATTGTTGACCGCGGTGAAGGTGCCGATCAGCACGACCGGACTCTTGGCGACGGCGTCGGAGGAGAAACGCGCGACCTGGAAGCGCGGGTAGCTGCTCTTGACGAGATCGGTGATGCGCTTCTCTTCCAGATGGGTCGCTTTCGACTGCGCGCCGGTGACGCCGTCGATCAGGGGATCGATCACCAGCGTCACCTTGTCGGGCGCGCCGTTGAGATTGGCTTTGGAGAAAAGATCGTTGGCCGCCTTCAACAGCGCAGCCTCGAAGGGAACGGGCGTCGGTGGTGGCGGCGGACTTGCGGCCGCAGGTGGTGTCTGGGCCGGCGCCGGTGTCTGCGCCTGGGCGATGCCCGGCACAGTGGCGCACATCACGCACAACGCCAATCCGAGAGAGCCGCGAGGAATCTTCATCGTTGAACCTCCCAATGGAAACGAAGTGCTTGTAGCAACCGACTTTGACGATTGATGGTGATCTATTTCACTGTTCCCGAGCGTCGGCGATGAAGTTGATGCAGGCAAGCCATGCACCTCAGGCCGCGTCGGTCAGGATTCCGCCGCGAATATGTGCGCGCGGGCAATGTGGGCGGATGGGGAGACGATGCGAGGGGGGTGGTGAGATAGCCCGCCTACGCCCTGTCGGGCTTCGGCGCGGCAGCCTTCGCTAGCTTCGCGCCGCTACTTTCTGAGGCTGGCTTGCCGAGCCGTAGCTCGCGAAGCGAGCGAAGGCTGGTGGGGGAGGCAGGACTCGAACCTGCGAAGCCATGAGGCGGCTGATTTACAGTCAGCTCCCTTTGCCACTCGGGACACTCCCCCGCTCAACGGCAGCACAATCGGGCCGGACCTTGCCGGCGACCGAAGACGGCCATGGAACGTGAAGGCCGCGACAACCCGAACGGGGCGCGACCGGGCGCGTTTATGGGCGATGCGGTGGGGCAAAGTCAACCGACGTGGACAGCTAAAATCGCCCTCGAAGGCAGCCAAATTGCCATATTCCGGCACCCGTGACACAAGCGAGCCCATGAAGGACAAAAAATTCGCCCCGAGGGGGCCCCGCGGCGGGGCTAAGCCCTTCAATCGACCGGGGAAATCGGCCGGCCGGCCGGCGTGGCGCGACCGCGATTCGCACGGTGACGGGCCCGTCATCCTCTATGGCTGGCACACCGTCACCATGGCGCTCGCCAACCCGGAGCGGCGGATCCGCAAGCTGACGCTGACCGAGAACGCCGCGAAGCGGCTTGCGGACGATAACATCAAAATCCCCGTCACCCCCGAGATCGTCCGCCCCCAGGAGATCGACCGGCTGCTCTCGCCGGACGCCGTGCACCAGGGCCTGCTCGCCGAGGCCGATCCCCTGCCCTCGCCCGACATCGAGGATTTGGCGCAAGAAGGCATGGTGCTGGTGCTCGACCAGATCACCGATCCGCACAATGTCGGTGCCATCCTGCGCTCTGCAGCCGCGTTCGCGGTGAAGGCGATCGTCACCACCGCACGCCACAGTCCGGAAGCAACCGGCGTGCTCGCCAAGGCCGCCTCCGGCGCGCTGGAGCTGGTGCCTGTTGTGACGGTGCAAAATCTTGCGCGCGCACTGACCTCGCTGAACGAGATCGGCTTCCAGACCGTCGGCCTCGACAGCGAAGGCAGCGAGGATCTCTCCGACGTCACGCTGCGCGAGCCGCTCGCATTGGTGCTGGGGGCCGAAGGCAAGGGCCTCAGGCAATTGACCCGCGAAACCTGTAGCGTCGTGGCGAGGCTCGACATGCCCGGCGAGATCAAGAGCCTCAACGTCTCCAACGCCGCCGTGCTCGCGCTCTATGTTGGCGCTGTCCGGCTCGGGCTGATGAAGCGCTGACAAGACAAAACGCCCGCCCGCATCATGCGGACGAGCGTCTCGTCAGATCAAACCGATCAGAGATCAGTAATAGCGGCGCAGCACGCGATGGCCGCCGTAATACGGCGCCGGCGCGTAACGACGCTGCGCGTAGCCGTAGCGCGGACCGTAGCCGTAATGCGTGCGCGGCAGATAGCCGGTGCGCGGGCCGTAGCCGTAGCGATACGGACGGTAATACGGGCGGCGATAGGGATAGGCGGCCGGCGCTTCGACGGCGGCAGCGCGATAGCCATAGCCGTAGCCGTAATTGGCGGGGGCGACGACCGCGTCCTCGCGATAGGTCGGATACGGCGCGAAGGCGCCCGGACCGGTGTAGGTCGGGCCCTGGTTGACGTAATAATACTGCGTGGTCGGCTCGGCGAGACGCTCATAGGCGCCATAGCCGTAACCGCCGCAACCGGTGTTGCAGCCGGAATAGACCGGCGCAACCGGCTGGCACGGATTGAAGCCGCAGGCCATGGCCGGCGCGCTGCCGATAAACATCACGGCGGCTGCCGCGACCAGTCCCGAAATCATCTGACGCATTACTCTCTCCTGTTGATTTCCGTTTTTACGTTTCTTAACCCGGCGGCTTGCCGGGCACCTCTGCACGCGGCCGCGGCCGACGATGCGGCGGATTCGCATTGATCTCCGGCGCCAGGATCACCGGCGGCGGATCGACGGGCACATCCATCTGCGGCGGCAGCGGCGCCGATTGCGCGCCCCAGCTCTGGTGATAGCTCTCGGCGGGCTTCGGCAATTTGCGGTTCGCGGGCGGTTCGACCTCGAGCCGGCCGTAGCCGGGCCGCAAGCCCAGCGTCGGATAATAATGGCCGACGTCGTCGGGCTGCCGCTCGGCGATGTAGCGTCCGCCGTAGATGGTCGGCTGCACCTGCACGTTCTTGCCGAGACCCCAGACACCCTCGACGACGCTGTAGGACGCATCGACGCCGTTGATGATGATGGGCACGCCGGGACGGCCGGGAACGACGATATCGAAACCGCCGCCGGCAAATGCCGTCGCTGGCAGTCCGATCAAGAAGGCGGCGAGTGCCACGGCGCGCATGAGGAGATCCCGTTTATCCGGCGACAACCTAACCGATTGCCCCGCACAGAGGGTTAAGGCCCGCTCACCACCTTCCGGTAAGCCTAACGCGCAAGGATCGATCAAGCGTCGATTGCGGCTCAAATGCCCCGAGCCGCGCTAGCGAAGCGTTAACGGCACGCACACCCGCCCCCGCGCGAGCGCAAGAGGTTGCGTGGCACAAATTGCACATCCTGAGCGGGCTCACGTCGATGTGACTCCATCTGCGAGAAATCGCGGAACGACTGCGGGATGGCGCGCTTAGCACAGGTCTCAACAACAAAATGGAGAAAATGCCATGACGAGCTCAAGGCTTCTTGGCTTGGCCGCAATCGTCGCGTCCACGCTGGCAACACCGGCCCTCGCGCAAACGACGGTCGATCGTTCGGCCCGCTGCACGGGACTGTTCCAGGATCCCAATTGCCAGAATCTCGCCCCCGGCAATCCCACCACCGATCGCGCCTATCGCCGCCACCACATGGCCCGCGCCGAAGTGAATCCGCGCGTGAATTCGAATGATGGAACGCAATCCGGCTTCTGGCCGCTCGACACCGCGGGCGCAGTCGCCGGCGCGGCCGTGGGCACCGCCGCAGCCGTTGCGTCGGCACCGTTCCGCGGCTGGGACAACTCCTATGCCTATGACAATTCCGGCGGCTACAACGGCCGCTACGGCGAACTGGGCTGGAACGGCAACTGGGATACTTATGCGTCCCGCAACGGCATCGTGTGCCGGCCCGGCACCTGGACCAAGGGCGAAGACGGCCGCCGGCACATCTGCCAGTAAGGCCCGCTTCGATCGGCGTGAACGGTTTCAGGCGGCCCAATGGGCCGCCTGTTTCATGCCGGCGAAACGGGTCGCGCGGGTTCTGGCACTTTCCACCCAAGTCTGATATTGCGGCGCGCACAGGCGGACAGCCCCGGCGCAGGCCGGCCCTGCCCTCTCCTTGCCGTTCTGGCGTCGCCGGCTTAGCTCAGCGGTAGAGCAGCGGTTTTGTAAACCGAAGGTCGGGGGTTCAATCCCCTCAGCCGGCACCAGCGCTCGATGCGAGCCCCTCAGCCCGAGCTTTTCCGGGCGCTGCCCTGTTCAAAATGCTCGACACCGGCGCCGTCGATTTCGACCCAGGCATGTTTCGACTGCTCGAAGACGGATCTGACCGGTGCCGGAAAATCCGGATCGGCGATCGCGCCAATTGCGACGCCGATCATCGCAGGCAGATTGTCGGCGGTCCAATACACCGTCGAGCCGCAGTCCGAACAAAAATAGCGGCGGACCTTGCCTCCGCTCGCGCCGGCGCGAACGTATTCCTTCGGCGTTCCCGAGATCGTCACCGCCTTGGCGGGGTAGAACGCGCCGACACCGAACGGCGCCCCGGTGCGCCGCTGGCAATCGATGCAACGGCAGGCCGCGACCAATTGGGTCGGCCCGGGAAGCGAAACCGAAACGGCACCGCAACTGCATCTGGCGTCGATCATCGAACACTCCGTTCCCTCATGCTGCCGATTGCACGGCGTTTTGTCCTCGAACCAGGTCGAACGTCGCCTCAATTGTAAATTGCACGATGATGAAATAGTTGTGGTGCTTTGGACCGCCGCACCTGACGGACTGGAATTATGCGATTTATGGTCGTCCCGCTCCTGCTGCTTTCAGCATCGCCTGCCCTCGCTCAATCCACCGCCTCGCCGGCAGCACCTGCACAGCCTGCTGTCGCGGCGCCGGTCGCGCCGGCAGCCCCTGCCGAGGATTCTGCGACGGCTCCTCCGGCCGCGGCGCAGTCCCGTCCCTCCTACGAAGATATTGCCCGGCACTCGGCCAAAATGCGGGAGTGCATTCGCGCCTTGTACCGCCAAAAAAACACCATCAAGAACAGCATCCACCTGAGAATAAAGATCGATCCGGAAGGAAGAGTTCAGGACGATCCGGAACTCATGGATCCCATAGACAACGACGAGTTTCGCAATGACGCTGCGGCGCTCGTCAGAAGGCTTCACGAATGCGAGCCCTTCAAGATCGGCTCGTCGGACCAGACCTTCACGCAGGACGTCAAATTCACGCCCGACAGGCGCCTTGACAAGGACGTTCTCCCTGTCATCCGGGCTCATTTCCGCGGATGCAGCACCAAGCGGCAGGCCGGGCCGGATATCGTCATCGCATTCAAATACAACAAGGACGGCACCTATGCGGAGCGCCCACGCCCGGTCGGCGAGCAAGATGCGCCCGGATATTTGGAGGCCGCAACGGCATTGATCGAACAACTCGGCAAGTGTCCGACCGCCGATTTCCCGTCGAACCGGTACTATCAATGGGCGAGTTTCTTGATGCGCTTCAGGAGCAAGGATGCCGACCAGAGTGTCATCAACCCGCCCCCGTCTGCCGTGCCCGCCGATGCAGAACCGACGCCGCCCATGCCGGCTGCGGAGATGCCGGCAGCGTCCCCCAAGCCGTAGGATACTGGACGGAGTGCTGCCAATCCGGGAACGATCCGAGATGCGTGGCTGGCGCTCCCTACTCTCCCTCCGTGACAATGCGAACGTAGTCCGGCAATTCTTCCAGCCGCCACAGTCCAACGCTCTTGTCGCGCCAGCCGCCAGCGCCCTCCTCGCAGCGCTCGTTGATCAGTTCGCGCGGCGCCGGCCAGTCGAACGGCGGCTTCGCCATGTTCAGCGCACGCCAGTCGCCGTCCTCGCAATCGCGATTGCCGTCCCATTCGGGAAATGTCGTGGCCAGCAGGAAGCGCGCGCCGCTGGCGCGAAAGTTTGCGACGGCGCGGGCGATGTTGGCGAAGCTCAGATGCACCAGGCAGTCCCGGCACAGGATCAAGTCGGCTTGCGGCAGCGCATCGCGCGTGATGTCGGCAACGCGGAATCGGCCGGCCAATTCGCCACGCGCGACGCGTGCATTGTTGGCCGCGATCAGCGACGGCACGATGTCGATGCCGGTGTAGTCGACATCGAGCTCGCTACGGCCGATCCAGCCCGCATCGCCGCAGGGCGCATCGAGCAGCGAGCGCGCGCCGAGCCGCCGCAACAAAGCAGGAAGCGCCTCCCGTATCGCAGCCGTCGCCGGATCCTCCGAGCCCAGGCCCGAGACCGAGGTCGCAGCGCCCCACAGGTTCGTCCGCTCGATCCGCTCGAACCGCGCGGCGAGATCAAGTCCATCAAAGCTCTCGCGGTCGGCGAGGAAGCGTTCATGGGCGAGCACGGGTGGACGGTTGGCGATCATCGGATCTGGCACGGGACAAAATTCGGTCGCAGGCGCACTATACATTGGACCGACCGCCTCCGAAATCTTCCTGCGAAATCTTGAATGAGACTGCCGATGATCACCCGCCGAACGGCTCTGTCGGGACTGGCCGCGCTGCTGTTGCCGTCCGCAGCCTATGGCACGCCAGGCGAAGAGCTCAGCATCCCGTCCGAAGGCGGTCACCTGCTGGCGTCGCGGTATGCGGCGGGCACGGCGGGAAAGCGGCCGGCGGTCATCATGCTGCATGGCTCGCGCGGCATCGAGCTGAGGCCACGGGCCTATCAGCGCTATGCCGACGCGCTGTCGACCGGAGGCATCGACGCCTATCTCCTCCGCTACATGAGCGAAAGCGACACGGCGGCGCTCGATCCGGGGACGAGCACTCGAGCGACCCGCGTGGCCTATGAAGCGCGGCGCTTCGACGGCTGGTCGGATGCGGTGTCCGCCACGGTCACGACCATTCTCGGCCGCTCCGACAGCTCAGGGAATGTCGGCCTGCTGGGCTTTTCGCTTGGCGGCTTCATCGCCGCCAATACCGCCGCCCGCGACGCGCGCATTGCCGCGCTCGCCGTGCTCTATGCCGGGATGCCCGAAGCGACGGCCGGCAAGGTCAAGCACATGCCGCCGATCATCGAGCTGCATGGCGAAGCCGATCGGAACGTATCCATCGAAAACGGCAAGAAGCTGATCGAGCTTGCGAGGTCCGTCGGCGCCGACGCCGAATTCGTGCCTTATCCCGGCAAGCCGCACGGCTTTGACTTCTCCGACACCGATCCGATGACATCAGACGCAATCGATCGCGTCACGCGGTTCTTCAAGGCGAAGCTCATCGCCTGACCCGGCCCCGCTCACGCCGGTTTCTGCCACTCCATGATGTGGAAGTAAGGCACGCGGCGGTGACGTGCATTCCTCTCGGGATCGCCGCCTGTGGGCTGCGGTTCGCTGAACAGGCGCAGCTGGAGCCCGTGATCGAGCAGCAGCGTCATGTAGGTGCTGAGCGGACGGTGCCAGTTCTGGATCCGGATGCCGCGCCAGCTCACCCAGACCGGCCGCTCGTCCATGTAGTGATCGATCGCGAAGTGCAGAGTGCCCTCGCGGTCCCGCGTCCAGCCGTCGGGCGGGCCGGCGGTGTTGAAGCTGGTCATGTTGGCAATCAGCAGCGTGCCGCCCGGCCGCAGCGCGGTCGCCATTTTCGCGATCGCCATCGCAAGATCGGGTATGTCGATCAGGCTGAGATAGCTGACGACCAGATCGAACTCCGCGTCGAAATCCATGGTCTCGGCGCGGCCGAGCCGATAGTCGCCGTTCGGGTCCAGCTCCTTGGCGCGCGCGAGCAGCACCCCGGTTGGATCGATGCCGGTGGTGCGGATGCCGGCGCGTTGCATGATGCGGCAGAAGCGCCCTTCCCCGCAGCCGACATCGAGCGCATTGCGGAAACCGCGCCCTTCGGTCCGTGCAAGCATGGGCGCGTCCAGCACGAAGCGGCGGCCGTAGTCGCCATCATCACCCTGTTCGGCGATCCAGGCGGCCGCGGACGCGGCCCAGCCGTCGCTGACATCCTCGCTCATGGGCCGACCTTCGGAAATGGATGTTGCCGCTCGCGTCGCGGGGACGGCTACCGACCACAGATTGGATCAGAGTTCAACATCAGATAGCATGCGCATCCGATGCACCCGACCACCCCCGGAGACAAGGCCAAAATCGCCGCCGGTGCGGCGACGGCCGTCATCATCACGGCCGTGCTGTTCGTCGTCGTGCTTGCATTCCTGCTGCCGCAATAGGCGCCGTCGGCGCGGCGGGGATGCGGCCGCGCCTGGCTCAGGCGGCGCGCACCGTACGCAGGAATTTTCCGACTTCGTCCTTCAGCCGGTTGCTGTCGGACGCCAGCATCTTGGCGGTCGAGAGCACCTGCGAGGAGGCCGAGCCGGTTTCCGCCGCGCCGCGCTGCACGTCGGTGATGTTGGTGGAGACCTGCTGGGTGCCGTGCGCGGCCTGCTGCACGTTGCGCGAGATCTCCTGGGTCGCGGCGCCCTGCTCCTCGACGGCCGCGGCAATGGTCGACGAGACCTCGGACAACCGCTCGATCGTCGCGGAAATGTCGCGGATCGCGTTGACGGATTCCTGGGTCGCGGTCTGGATGCCGGAAATCTGCTGGCTGATCTCGCCGGTCGCCTTCGCGGTCTGCTCGGCCAGCGTCTTCACCTCGGAGGCGACCACCGCGAAACCGCGGCCGGCTTCACCGGCGCGGGCCGCTTCGATGGTGGCGTTCAGCGCCAGCAAATTGGTCTGGCCGGCAATCGTGTTGATCAGCTCGACGACGTCGCCGATGCGCGTCGCCGCAACCGAGAGCTCGCTGACGCGCTCGGTCGTGGTGCGGGCCTGGGTGACGGCTTCGCCGGCCATCCGCGCCGATTCCTGCACCTGGCGGCTGATCTCGTTGACCGAGGAGGACAGTTCCTCCGTGGCGGTCGCAACCGACTGCACGTTGCCGGTGGCTTCGCCCGACGCCATCACGACGACCGAGGTCAGCTCCTGCGCACGCTGCGCGGTGGTGGCCAGCGTCGAGGACGACGCTTCGAGCTCGGTGGAGGCAGATCCGACCGTCTCGATGATCTCGCCGACCGCGCGCTCGAAGCCGTCGGCAAGGTTGACCATGTCGCGCTTGCGCTGCTCGGCCGCCTGTTTCTCCGCTTCGACCTGGGCTGCCTTGAGGCGCTCGACCTCGATGCCGTTGGTCTTGAAGATTTCGACCGTCCTGGCCATGTCGCCGATCTCGTCGCGGCGGTCTTTCTCGGGCACCTCGATCTTGAGATCGTTGCGGGCGAGACCTTCCATCGCGAGCTTGAGGCGGGCGATCGGCTGCGACATCGCCTTGAGGCCGATGAACAACGCGATGGCGATGCCGACGAGCAGGCCGCCGGCGCTGACGCCCATCACGGTCCAGGTCGTGGACTTCGCATCGCGATTGATGGCCTCCTTGCGCTTGGAAACGGTCTTGCTGATCTCGGCCGTGAAGTTCGCCACCCGTACGAGAGATGCGTCGATCAGCGGGTCGCATTCCTTGTGCGCACGTTCTGCGGCGATCGCATTCTCCTGGGGGCTGGTTGCCTGCGATCCTGCCTGCAACACCGGATCGCACCCTGTGAACACGGCCCTCAGTTGGTCGCTGATGCTCTTGATCTCGGTCGTGCGCGATGGATCGTCCTGAATCGCCGCATCCAGATAATGAGCGATTTCGCCGCGATTCTGGTTGGCGGTCTTCAGCCGGTTGGCGTTGCCCGCTTCGGTCGCTTCGGTGAAGACGGCATAGAGTGCCGCATGATAGGTTTCGAGACGGCGCTGGGCGCGCGTCATGTCGAGGGCCGCGGATTGTGCGGCATCCAGTTCGCCAAACCCATCGACCGTCGCGGAAAGCTCGCGCGTGCCGAAGGCGGCGACGCCGATCATCGCACAGCCCATGACGGTCACGATCAGCGCGACCTTCCAGACGATCTTCAAATTGTTCAAAAAGCTCATTCCAGCCGTCCAACGATTTTCCGGTCACCATTGACCGAAGCAGTCCCGCGCCATTGGAACCGGCGGACGTTAAAATTTAATGCCAAATTGACCGAAAACCCTTACGGGAAAATAACCTCTCGCAGCATCGGCGTAAGCCTCACGCAAGCTTCGCCGATCTCGGCAGCGTGCGGGCCCACCTCTCTGGTTCGGAACAAACCGGTTGCGTCGGTCGTTTTTGGCCCATGCGGATCAGAGAAGAAAATCGAAACATGTTTCTCCTCGCGGCGGTGGCGCTTTGCTGCGCCATCGTCGCCGGCACGTTCGCGCTGCTCGAACCGGTCCTCGGGCGGGCACCGGAGAGACAGGTCGCTGACAGCGGGCCGGTCGATGCCGAAGCCCCGGCCGCGGTCCGGGTGGTTGGTGCTCCCTTCGTGCCCAACGTCAATCCGCGCCAGCGATAGCGCTCACGTCGGGGAGGCGCCCTCGCCCTCTCCGGGCTGGCTGTGAGCGCGCGCCAGCTCCTCGACGAAGGCGATCACCTCCGCCCGCTTGTCGGGCGGCAGCGACAGGAAGGCGCGAACGAGCCTCAAGCCCTCCGCTTCGTCCGAGCGTTCTTTTCCGGCATCCATCTCCGCACTGTCGGGCGATCGGGAAAAATATGCAATCCCTTGCAGGATACCTCCTTGATTCGTCCCCCAGGCTTTGCTGGAATGGACCCAACAGGGGTGGACCATGAAGTGGATCAGGGAGCGCGACGCGCTGATCGCGCAGACAATGGCCTTCGTCCAATCGGTAACCGGCAAGAAGGATGACCTCCATCCGCCGGAGCGCTCGCCTGCTGCATTCGCTGCCGTCACGGAGATCGTGACGATCCAGGCTGTTGCGGTCGAAGCGGAGCCTCCGCCGGCGCCGCCTCAGCCCGCCCCCCAGCCTCGGCCCGTCATGGTCGCGCCCCCCCGGACCAGCGGCGATTTCCGCTCCGAGATGCAGGCCCGCATCGCCAACTTCCGAAAGCACCAGGAGCGGTTCGAGCGTGAACGCGAGGAATATTGCGCGGCGACCCTGACCAGGCTCCGCGCCGCGATCCGTGATCACTCCCTCCGTCCGCCAGCCGAAGACTAGGGCCGGCGGATCGGTCAGGTCCCTACAACCAGGACCACACCAGCCAGAGATTGGCCGCGCAGGCGCCGAACAGTGCCAGCGTCAATGGCAGCAGCATGTGCCCGCAGCAGGTTTTGAGGTCGGTCGTCATGGCCGGAAACATCCGCTGATTCCGGCAAATGAGTCCCAGGCTTTCTTTTTTTGCGGATTCAGGACTCGTTAAGGACTCAGGTCCCGGCAAGGACTCAAGGTCCCGGCGCCTTGATCACGGCCCCGTGATCAAGGCGGAACCCCGTCCCGCTCAAACCGTTGACGCGTTTTGGGAGCGGGAAGAATGCCTTACGCCCTGTTCTGCAACGACGCCCAGCTCAGCAAGGCCTATCCCGACGAGGCCGACGTCTGGAAGCTCGCGCAACAAAGCGGCCTCGTCGTGGACGTCAGCACTGACGACGATCGCCACGGGCCGCGCCGGATGCTCGACAATGATTACGAGATCAAGCCCTGCCGGGCAGCCCAAGGCGAGGACCCGGCCAGGAACAAGGCGGAGGCCGAACGGCAATCCAAGATGGAGCTTCCGCTGAATTCCTGAGATCCGGCTGGAGGGCGGACCTGACCTCGCCCGACTTGACCTGGCCTCCCCGGGAAGCCGCCTCAGGGCGTCGCGGTCGCCAGCGAAGCCTGCTCGCCGGCCAGCGCCACGCAGGCCTTGCGGCGGTGCAGCCCGCGGATCGCGCCTGTCACCTTCAGCACCTTGCCCGATGGACAGGAGGCGTCCTTGACGAAGGCCACCTCATAGGGTGCCAGCATCAGAGGCTCTGACTTGAGGATTGTCTGTGCAGCGCACGGCAAGGAAATGAAGCACAAGAGCACACCAGCCGACACCAAGATACGCATGTCCGTCGTCCCACCAGCCCGGTAATTCTCATATAACGCCTTCCGGAGCGCGAGTTCCGTAAGTCGCAAAAATTATTTTTGCTTTACCCGATCCCCGTGACACGCGTGAGAAAGTGCGCGCCCGACCGTTTGCTTGCAAATGACGCGCCAGATGGTTCACGCATTGGAAACAACGGGCGACAAACGAAAGGCCGGCGGAGAGCCGGCCTTTGTCAGATCGTGGTCGCAGCTGCGGAGCGTCAGTAGCGCGAGGCCGCCGGACCGCCCCAGCCGAAGCGGTAGTTCACACCGACCTTGACGGTATGCTCGTCCTCCCGGCCGCGAACGCCGACGATATCGGCCGGGCCGGAGGTGAAGGTGGTGCTGCCGAAATTGTAGTACTGGTACTCGGCCTTGGCCGACCAGTTCGGCGCGAACATATATTCGAGGCCGGCGCCGACCGTATAGCCGTCCTTGTTGTTGCCGGTGGCGGTGAAGGCCTGCGGCACGCCGGCGACGTTGACGCCAAGGCCGCCATTGCGCCAGGCGTAACCGCCCTTGGCGTAGAGCAGCGTCGGGCCCCAGGTGTAGCCGATGCGGCCGGTCACCGAGCCGAGCTGGTCGGTGTTGGACGTCACCTGCGTCCCCAGCGGGAACGTGACGCCGTTGTTGTTGGTCGGCAGCCAGGAATACTGGGCCTCGATACCCACCACCCAGTTGGGCGCGAACTGGTAGTCGAAGCCGCCCTGCACGCCGCCCAGGAAGCGGGCGTCGCTGGACTGGAAGCTGCTGTCGCCGGCGAACGCGCCGCCGACATGGCCGCCGATGTAGAAGCCGGTCCAGTTGTAGATCACTTGCGGTGGCGTATAGGCCGGCGCCTTGGTGTAAGTGCGCGCCTGCATGTCGGCGGCGGCCGCCGGCCCTGCCAGCGCCAATAGCGCGACTGCGCCCAGCAAAATCTTCTTCATAGTCATCCCCGTTCTTTCATTTACGACACTCAGGAAACAACGTGGCGTGAATTGGGTTGCTTCGCGGCGATGCCGGAACGTTGATCGTTCGTAACTGTGACGGGGCGGCAACAACGCGATTTTGTTCCGTCACGTCTGCTTTCGCCCACACATTTTGTGGGCGAAAGGCCTGCCCACAAGACCAGCCGTAACGATTTGTCGCGAGGCAAACCACCCCGTTCAAAACTCGCCGAAACGTGATCCAGCGGTTCCGGCGGCCCCAGTCCTAGCACCGGCCGATGAAGGCGGGCTTTGCGCTACCGGGTCATCTTTTCCAGTTCCGGAAAGGGTGCGTAAACCGCGCCGGTGCAGAGCTCGCCGGCGCGATCGACGATGCGGTCGCCCCGCCCGTTGACGAAGACGGCGGCCCGTTCGCGCATACCCTTATAGCTGCCGTCGGTCTCGCGTGGCGTGAAGCGCAGGCAGGCGACGTAGAACTGCCGTCCCCCGATCTCGCGCAGCCCCGGCTCGGCCATGCTGGCGTCGCGGACGCCGACGGGATTGTTGAGGTAGCTGCGCATCAGCGCCAGCGTGTCGCTGCGAAAATTGTCGGGAAACGGCTGCGGCCCTCCGGCCTGGCTTCCCTCCATCAGGGACGGACGGTCACCGTCGCTGCCGAAACATCCCGCGAGCGCCAGCGGCAAGGCCAGGACCAACGCCAAGCGCACCGCACATCTCGCCAATCGCCCCACAGCCCACGCTCTCCGCTCGAACCGACTCGGAAGACGTTCCAGCCCCAAGGTTGCAATGCTGCATGTCTAGAGGTGTTTTGCCCGACGAGTCAACGGATTCGTAAAATCCGCAAGGGTATGCCCGCAAGCCATTGATTTGCCTGTGGCCGCCTACTGTGCATGGGGTTGTTTTCGCAGTTTCTGTTTTGCGGCCCGCGAAACACACCGGCCCGCCGCCACGACCTTGCGCTTTCGCGCAAGGCATGACGAACGGGCCGGGCCTGAAATCCGCACGCGGGCGGCGGGGCAATGCCAGGGATGCCGCCGCGCGCGGGATCAGTCGTTAGCTGCGCTTCTCGGTGGTCACCGGCATGGTCGCGTCCGGCTGCGTCTTCAGCGACTTCTTCGCCGACAGATGCTTGTGGTGATGGCGGTGGGTACGCACGGTCTTGTGCTCGTCCGGCGTGACCGCGGCGTTCGCATTCATCGCCTTCGACTTGGTGTCGACCTTGGCGTCCGCCTTGACGTCGGCGGGCTTTGCAGCCTTGACGTCGGAGGTCTTGACATCAGAGGTCTTGACATCAGAGGTCTTGGCATCGGCCTTGACGCCGGCATCCGGCTTCGCGGCGGTGGTCGACACCTTGGTCTGGCTCTGGTCCGCCTTGATCACCGGCGTGGTCGTGGTGGTGGTCTTGCCGGCCTCGGCTGCGAAAGCCGGGGCTGCGATCACGGAAGCGGCGAGCAAGGCTGCGGAAATGGTCTTCAACATGGTGTGTCTCCTCTTGGAAGGATCTTGAGACGGCGCCCTCTCGCCGACCCTTCGATCGTAGGTTGGAGCCTAGGGGTGGCGCACTGAACCCAGTCTGAAGCGCACTGCCAGCTCCCGTTCATCTGGATGACAAGTTTGTCATCTGCCCGGGACGAATAGATCGTGCGAAGCGGGAATGTTTCCTCTCCCTGGGTGTTCCGGTCTTCGGGCAATCGTGTAGGATCGCCACGTTCCATACGGGAGAACTTAGATGCGCAAACTCTCAATGCTTGTTGTGCCGGGCCTCGTCGCCATGTCGCTGGCGGCTGCGCCGGTGCTGTCCAGCGCGTATGCCGCCGGCAGCGACGAACCTTCATCGCCTCCGAAGTCGGACTCCTCGTCCAAGAAGGGCAAGAAGAAGAGCTCCTCCGTCAGCGATCCGAAATTCCTCGCGGCCTATCGCACCGCCTACACCACGATCTACGACAACCACGACTACACCGCCGCGATCGGCCAGCTGAAGTCGCTCCAGCGCGACGACGTCGCCGACGTCGCCAATCTGATCGGCTACTCCTACCGCAAGCTCGGCGACTACCAGTCGTCGAAGATCTACTACGAGCTGGCGCTGAAGGACGATCCGAACCACGTCCGCACCTGGCAGTATTACGGCCTCTGGCAGCTCGAGCAGGGCAACCGCGAGCAGGCGCAGTATCACCTGAACAAGATCGCCTCGCTCGCCGGCACCGACAGCTCCGAATATCGCTCGCTCGCGGCCGCGCTCGACAAGCCGACCGGCGCGACGCTCGTCTACTGAGACATCGCATCTTCGAACCCGGCGAACGGGCACAACCTTGCGGGTTGTGCCCGTTCTGCTTTCTCGGCTAGCCTTCCGCACCGATCCCCCCTCAATTGGTGCGCAATGGACAATTGGCTGCGATCCGCGATCGACTACATCAGCTCCTGGATCGAATTCCAGCAGACCACCATCCGGCAGCCCGGTGTCATCGTCGCCTTCGCCCATCGCGGCGAAATCGTCGCCGAGCATGCATTCGGCCTCGCCAATCTCGATACTGGCGAAAAGCTCACCCCGCGCCACCGCTTCCGCATTGCCTCGCACTCCAAGAGCTTCACCGCGGCCGGCATCATGAAGCTGCGCGAGCAGCGCAAGCTCCGGCTCGACGACACCATCGGCGAATATGTCGGCGGCCTGCATCCGCGCGTCGCCGAGACGACGATTGCGCAGGTGCTCTCGCACACCGCGGGGCTGACGCGCGACGGCGCCGATTCCGGCCAGTTCATCGACAGCCGTCCCTATCTCAACGCCAGGGAGCTGCTCGCCGAGCTGAAGCAACCGACGGCAATCGAGCCCGGCACGCGCTTCAAATATTCCAATCACGGCTTTGGCCTGATCGGTCTCGTCATCGAAGCCGTGACGAAGGAGCCCTACCCCGCCTGGATCAAGCGCGAGATCATCGAACCCGCGGGCTTGCGCGAGACGGAGCCGGACGCGCCACTTCCCAAGGGCGCATCGTTCGCACGCGGCCACACGCGGACGGTGCCGCTGGGCGAGCGCGGCGTGATCCCCGGCGACAATCCCGCTTACGCGATGGCATCCGCCGCGGGCTTCGTCGCCACCGCCGCCGATACGGCGCGCTTCTTCGCCCAGCTTGCACCCAATGCCAGGAAGAGCGTGCTGTCGGTCGCAAGCCGGCGCGAGATGACGCGGCATCATTGGCGCGTCCCGCAAACCTTCGAGACCTATTACGGCCTGGGCGTCAACGCCGGCAAGACCGACGGCTGGGACTGGTTCGGCCATGGCGGCGGCTTCCAGGGCTACATCTCGCGGACCTGCTCCATTCCTGGATGCGAGCTCGCGATCAGCATTCTCAGCAACTCCATCGACGGCGCAGCCCCGTTCTGGATGGACGGCGCGATGCAGATTCTGCGCGTCTTCAAGACACGCGGCGCACCCGATCGCCGCGTGCGCGACTGGACCGGCCGCTGGTGGACGATCTGGGGCGCCACGGACCTCGTGCCGATGGGCAACCGCGTGCTGGTCGCCAATCCCCAGTTCAACAACCCGTTCATGGACGCCGCCGAGATCGAGGTCACTGGCCGCGACGCCGGCAAGCTCGCCTGGGCCGCCGGCTATTCCAGCCATGGCGAGCCGGTGCGCCGCATCCGCGACAAGCGCGGCAAGGTGAGCGACATCTGGCTTGCGGGCGCCAACATCAAGCCGGGCAACGTCGTGGCCCGCGAGATCGCGCGGAGATATAGGCCGCGCAAGCGCCGGCCTACTCCCTGATCAATCCCTCGACCTCGCCGCGAAGTGCCTGCCGCGAGCCGTCGCGCGAATAGAACATGTGTCCGCCGGGATAGACGACGAACTTTATCCGCTGCGTCGCGAAGGCCGGCAATTGGTCGAGCACCCGCTTCGTTCCGAAATAGGGCGTGGCGAGATCGAACAGGCCGTGCGCGACCAGCACGTTCAGCTTCGCGTCGGTCGCGAGGATCTGGCGCAGCTCCGACACCGATTGCGGCGGGTTGATGCCGCCGCCAAAGTCCCAATTGCGCTCGACGGCGCCGTTCAGAACCTCATAGGAGCCGTCCGGCCGCCAGTTGAGTTTGCGCGAGAGGACATCGACCGCGGCACTCGTCAGCGGCGCCTGAAGCGCGTCGCCCGAAGGGTCGCCGAAGCGGGAATTGCTCGAATCCGGATTGGGATCGAAGCCACGCACGGAGCCATCGTAGCGGCCCGTCACCTTGCCGCTTCTGCGATCGAACTCGCGGCGGAATTCACCGACGTCGAAGCGGCCGGCGAGCCTGCGGCTCACCGCCTGGTCGATGCCGGTGAGCTCGGCGACCTTGTCGGCAAGGCGATTGGTGGCGTCCTTGTCAGCCTCGCCCTTGACGAGATCAGCCAGGAATTCGCCGCCCGCATAAGCCTCGACGTCGGCGAGATCGGCGCGCTTGACCGGGCCTTTGGCCTCGCGCGCCACCGCCACATAGCTCGGCAGCGTCGCGACATATTGCAGGATGCTGGTGCCGGTGAACTCGCGGAAGTCGAGCAACGGCGACACCAGGATCAATCCCCTGACGCCGACGCCATGCTGGAGCTGCAACTGGCGCACCACCTTCGGCCCGCGGATGCCGCCATAGCTCTCGCCCGCGACGTATTTCGGCGAGGTCAGCCGCTCATGCTTCTCGAGCCAGCGGCGGATCACCAGCGCAATCGCGTTGACGTCGCCGTCGACGGAGTAGAACGATTTTCGCGCATCATCGCCGCTCGCGATGAAACGGCTGTAGCCCGTGCCGACGGGATCGATGAAGACGAGATCGGTGAAGTCGAGCCAGGTCTCGGCGTTCGGCTTCACCTCGGGCGAAGCCGACGGCGACAGCGCTTCGCCGTCGAGCGGCAGCCGCCACGGCCCGGCAGCCCCGAACTGGAGCCAGGCCGAGGACGCGCCGGGCCCGCCATTAAACAGGAACGTCACGGGGCGCGTCGCGCGATCGGCGCCGTCGAGCTCGTAGGAGGTGACGGCGATGTCGGCCAGCGACTCGCCCTTGCCGTCGAACACGCGGATCGAGCCGGCGGTCGCGGCGAAATTGAGGGTGCGGCCGGGCAGATCGAGCGTCTGCTTCGTGGTCGAATCCGGCGGCAGACGGTGTGGCTCGGCAGCCGACGGCGAAGCCTGCGTCGCGTTCGGCGCGCCACCCCGCCCGCCCTTCTGCCCGGCCGGCACCGCCGTCTCCGCGCGCGGCTGCGGCGGATCGTCCGCGCGCGCAGACCCCGCGAGCGCGAAAGCCGACACTGCCAGCATCAGGGCCGCGCAACGCAACGCCGGCAAGCTCATGACCATGATCGTCCTCCCTGCCCGGCTGTGAGAGCCGGTGAGGCCGAAACGTTAGCCCGGAATTGCGACGGTTTGGGGGATCATGGTCCCGACCGCGCCCGAGGAGGCCGATCGGGCTCGAAACGTCCGGTTTTGCCCGAATCCCGCCGTCACCTGTTTGCCTTGAGGATCGGTCATCCTCGACAATGGAGGCCCACCTCGTATAGACGGGCGCGGCGGAACTTTCTCCAGCCAGCGGCCTGCCCGAAAAGCCATGACCAAGCCAGCGCGATACAACCGGATCGCCTTCGTCGCGAGCCCAAGCAGTGAGGCGCAGGCCGCTTTCGGCCAGCTCACTAGGGACTATGGCAATTGCGACCCGAACGACGCCGACATTGTCGTTGCGCTCGGCGGCGACGGGCTCATGCTCCAAACGCTGCACCAGCACATGCACACGGGAAAGCCGATCTACGGCATGCACCGGGGCACCGTCGGCTTCCTGATGAACGAGTACTCGACGGTCGATTTGCGTGCCCGTCTCGAGGCGGCCCATGAATCCGAGATCAACCCGCTGCTGATGCGCGCGACCGACGTCAACGACCGCGTCCATCTGCATCACGCCATCAACGAGGTCGCCCTGTTCCGGCAGACCTACCAGGCCGCGCGCCTGCGGATCCTGATCGACGAGCGCGAGCGCATGCCCGAGCTGATCGCCGACGGCATCATGGTGGCAACGCCGGCGGGCTCAACCGCCTACAATCTGTCGGCACAGGGGCCGATCCTGCCGATCAACGCCGCCCTCCTCGCACTGACGCCGATCAGCGCCTTCCGCCCGCGCCGCTGGCGCGGCGCACTGCTGCCCAACACCGCCTATGTCGTGATCGAGGTGCTGGAGGGCGACAAGCGGCCGGTGGCGGCGGTGGCCGACCACGACGAAGTCCGCGATGTGCGCCGGGTCGAGGTGCTCTCGGACAAGACCATCTCGATGCGCATGTTGTTCGACCCCGGCCACAGCCTGGAAGAGCGCATTTTGCGCGAGCAGTTCGGCTACTGAGCCCCTGGGTGGTGCCAGCCGGACGGCCGGCAGCAACCCTTCGTTAACTCCCGGCGCGATATGGTTAACGAAGGTTGACCGCTCTGGCCCAGGCGTCATGTTCCGCATCGATTTCAACAAGCTGCGCTTCCTCGTCTGTGACGACAATCCGCACATGCGCCGCATCCTGCGGACGCTGCTGCATTCGTTCGGCGCACGCGAAGTCTACGAAGCCGAGGACGGCGCCACGGCGCTGGAAATGTACAGCCATTATGTACCCGACATCGTCATCACCGACTGGGCGATGCCGATCTTCGACGGGCTCGAGCTCGCGCAGATGATCCGGCAGCCGGAATCCAAGGGCAACCCTTACGCGCCGATCATCATGCTGACCGGCCATTCCGAGAAGCGCCGCGTC
>Ga0065165_1001188_pt1 | contig 30132 bp, 31 predicted proteins | sample AraplaMF_Cvi_mMF_FD_63813 | JGI IMG/M metagenome (GOLD analysis project Ga0065165, IMG submission 63813) | Arabidopsis root microbial communities from the University of North Carolina, USA - plate scrape MF_Cvi_mMF (version 2) (version 3) | ecosystem: Host-associated > Plants > Roots >... | reverse complement strand
ACCCGTGCGAATCTCGTTGCCGCCCGAGACGATCAGCAGCCCGGTGGTTCCCGCCGCGGCGTCGAGCGTGGCGACCAGCGTCTCGTCGGCGCAGGCGAATTCGATCAAGCTTCGCATGCGCGCACCCATGCCCCGATGTCGTCGGCCAGCAGCGTCGCGAGTGCCGGATCATTGTCGGGCTCGGCGCGGCGCCAGAGCGGTGCGCCCCGCAGCTTGAGGTCGGCGGCGCGGGCATCGCCTTCGAACCTTATGGTGCGCGCGGCGGCCGGGACGGCCTGCTCAAGTTCGGCGAGCAGTGTGGGCGAGAGCAGGTTGCCGGCGTAGTTGTTGCCGTCATGCAGGCCGCGGAGCCTGCCGAGCTCGCGGGCCAGCTCGGCGCCGGTGGTCGGGACGAGATGGCAGCGCCCCGCTACCTCCGCCCGCGTGTCGAGCAGGGCGCCGCTGCGGACGGCGAATGCATAGGCCGTGTCGAACCGCGTGCAGGCTGCCGTGAAACCCGCGCGCAGCCCCGCCAGAGTTGCCGCGTGCGTCTGCAGCAGGCTCTCGCCCTGGCCGGGTAGGTCGGGCAACGCGCCGGCGATGCCGCGTTCGGCCAGTGCGCGCAGGATCGTGACGATGAACGCGCGGGTGCGATTGGCTTCCTCAAACAACGGAAGCGCAGCGACGACGACCGGGCCGGTGGCGGGACCGAAGCGGAGCATCGCCTCGCGCCCGCCGGCCCAGTCGTAGTGATCGATCAACCGAGCGCCTTGTCGGCGGCGAAGCGGGTGAGCGCGCCGAAGCTTTCGAGCATCTCGCCATCGACTTCGTCGTCCTCGATCAGGATGCCGAGCCGGTCCTCGATCTCGGTGAGCACCCCGGCGACGGCGAGCGAATCGAGCTCGGGAAGCGCGCCGAACAGCGGCGTGTCCTCGTGGAACGCGGCGGCGCGCTCGGCGCTCAACCCCAGCACGTCGCGGAGCACCCCGCGCACGGCCTCTTCAACCTCTGCGAACCCTTCGCGCTGCAATGCGTATCCCCTGCCAGCGATTTTTCGCCTCCGTAAGGCTATGCGGGGCCGCTGCCAAGGCTAAGGTCGGCGGCGATGGTAGAGCTGGATCCCGTTCCGAAACCGATCGACACGCTGCCGCTGCGCGGCGCTGCGGATGCCGTGGCGCTCGAGGATCGTGGCGGAACGCTCTCTTATGCGGAGCTGGAGGCACGGGTCGGCGGGATCGCGCACGCGCTGGCCGGGCGCGGACTGGCGGCGGGAGAGCGCGCTGCGACCTGGCTACCCAAGACGCGCACCGCGTGCCTGATGCCGCTCGCGGCGCCTCGCGCGGGGCTGGTGCACGTACCGATCAACCCGGTGCTCAAGCGCGCGCAGGTCGCACATATCCTCGCCGACAGCGGTGCGCGGGTTTTGGTGACGCAGGCTGCGCGGATCGCGGCGCTGGAGCCCGGCGACGTGCCCGATGGCTGCGCGGTTGTTACCGAGGAGGCGCTGGTTTCGAACGACAGGCTGCCGCCTTCGACCGCCGATCCGGATGCACTGGCGGCGATCCTCTATACGTCCGGATCGACCGGTCGGCCCAAAGGCGTGATGCTCAGCCATGCCAATTTATGGCTGGGGGCCATTAGCGTAGCGCATTATCTTGAGATGAAATCTGAGGAGTGCGTGCTTGGCGTGCTGCCGCTGAGCTTCGATTACGGGCAGAACCAGCTGTTCTCGACCTGGGCGGCTGGCGGGCGCGTTGTCCCGCTCGACTATCTGACCGCGCGCGACGTTGTGAAAGCGGTCGAGCGTCACTCCGTCACCAGTCTCGCCGGAGTGCCGCCGCTCTGGGTCCAGTTGCTTGAAGCGGAGTGGCCGGTCGAGACCGCGGCGCGGCTCAAGCGGCTGACCAATTCGGGCGGAGCGCTGACGCCGCGGCTGGTGCGCGGATTGCGCGCACGGTTCCCGGGGGCAGATCTCTATCCGATGTACGGACTGACCGAGGCGTTCCGCTCGACCTTTCTCGCGCCGGCATTGGTCGATGCGCATCCCGAGTCGATCGGGCGCGCGATCCCGTTTGCCGAAGTGCTGGTGGTGCGCCCCGACGGCGGCCGCGCGGCGCCGGGCGAGCCTGGCGAACTGGTCCATGCCGGGCCGTTGGTGGCGCAAGGCTATTGGCAGGACGCCGAGCGCACCGCGCAGCGCTTCCGTCCGGCGCCCGAATTCGCCACAAGCGGGGGCATGGCGGTGTGGTCGGGAGATACAGTTGTCGAGGATGGCGGGGGGCTGCTGCGCTTCGTCGGGCGCGATGACGATATGATCAAGAGCGCGGGCAACCGGATCAGCCCGACCGAGATCGAGGACGCGGTGCTGCGTGGCGGGGAGGTGGCCGAGGCGGCGGCCTTCGGCATGGCGGACGAACGGTTGGGACAGGCAGTCGTGGTGGTGGCGCGCGGGGACGGGGCGCGCGAGGACGATCTGCGCGCACGGCTGCGGCGCGAGCTGCCCAGTTTCATGCAGCCGGCGCGGTATGACTGGCGCGCGGAGCTGCCGCGCAATGCCAATGGGAAGCTCGACCGGACGGGGTTGAAGCAAACGCTCTCCCCCGTTCGCGCTGAGCTTGTCGAAGCGCCGTCCTTTTCTTCGCGCGACGAAGTACGGAAGAACGGGCCTTCGACAAGCTCAGGCCGAACGGGGGGAGGTGGGTCATGATTCCCAAACCCTTCGGGCCGATCCCGCCGGAATTCCACGGTCTCGCCGCGCTGCCTTGGCTAGACCAGGCCACACCGGCTTATGTCTACGACTTCGGCATTGTCTCGGCGCGGATCGCGCGATTGCGCGCGGCGCTGCCGGCCGGGGTCGCGGTGCATTATGCGATCAAGGCCAATCCCTTGCCGGCATTGCTCAAGGCGGTCGCGCCGCTAGTCGATGGGCTCGACGTCGCCTCGGCCGGGGAGATGGACAAGGCGCTCGACGTCATGGCGGCAGGCGCGATCAGCTTTGCCGGTCCGGGCAAACGCGACGCCGAGATCGAGCTGGCGATCCGCGCCGGCGTCACGCTCAACGTAGAGTCGGAGAGCGAGGGGCAGCGTGCGCTGGCGATCGGCGGGATGCTGGGGGTGCGCCCCAAGCTCGCGGTGCGGGTGAACCCCGATTTCGAGCTGCGCGGCTCGGGTATGAAGATGGGCGGGCGCGCCTCGCCCTTCGGCGTCGAGGCGGCGCACGTCGCGGGGCTGGTCAAGCGGCTGATCCTCGGCGGCGCCGAATGGCGCGGGCTGCACATCTTTGCGGGCTCGCAGTCGCTCGACATCCAGGCGGTGATCGAGACCCAGGCGGCGACGGTGGCATTGGCCGCACGGATCGCCGAGGAGGCGCGCCGCGCGCCGCCTCTGGTCAATCTCGGCGGCGGGTTCGGCATTCCCTATTTTCCCGGCGACATGCCGCTCGACGTCGAGGCGATCGGCGCAGCGTTGGGCGGCGAACTCGAAAAGCTCGACACGCACTATGCGATCGAATTGGGCCGCTGGCTGGTCGGGGAGGCGGGGATCTATCTCGCGCGCGTGGTCGACCGGAAGGTGAGCCAGAGCGAGACCTTCCTCGTGGTCGACGGCGGGCTCAACCACCATCTCGCCGCGACCGGCAATTTCGGAACGGTGGTGCGGCGCAACTATCCGGTCGCGGTGGCGCATCGGATGCAGGACCCGGCCGAGGAAGTGGTGACGATCGTCGGGCCGCTGTGCACGCCGCTCGACCGGCTGGCGGACCGGGTGTCGCTGCCCAAGGCCAATGTGGGTGACGTCATCGCGATCTTCGCCTCCGGAGCCTATGGCGCGAGCGCGAGCCCGGCGGCTTTCCTCGGCCACCCGCCCGCGCGCGAGCTGCTGATCGGCGCCGCCGACCACGCCTAACGCTATCTTTACCTCTGAAGACCATAGCTCTGCCTGATCCAGGCGGGGGAGCGGCCGAGACGTTGGCTGCGCCCGACCCCGCAGGGGAGGGAGCTCGAGCAATGGTTTTCAAGTCGTTTGGCAGCGTCTCCGGATTTGGCGTCATGGCCGCCGCGCTGCTTTCGGGGTGCTCCGGGGGGAGCCGGCCCGAACTGCCGCCCGCAGGCAGCGTCGCCACGCGCGAGGCGCCGAGCGATGAATATGTCATCGGCCCGATGGACCAGCTCAACGTCTTCGTATGGCGCAATCCCGAGCTGTCGGCGAAGGTGCAGGTGCGCCCCGACGGCCGGATCACGACGCCGCTGATCAACGACATGCCCGCGGTCGGCAAGACCCCGGCGATGCTCGCGGATGACCTCAAATATGCGCTCGGCGAATATATCAAGGATCCGATCGTCTCGGTGATCGTCGAGAATTTCTCGGGGACCTACAGCCAGCAGATCCGCGTCGTCGGCGCGACCGAGAAGCCTGCGTCGATCCCGTACCGCGCCAACATGACCGCGCTCGACGCGATGATCGCGGTCGGCGGCCTCAGCGAATTCGCGTCGGGCAATCGCGCGCGGCTGGTCCGCTACGACAAGGCGACCGGCAAGCAGCGCGAATACAAGGTCCGCCTGGGCGACCTGCTCAAGGACGGCGACATCTCCGCCAACGTCCGTCTCGAACCGGGTGACGTGCTGATCGTCCCCCAGAGCATGTTCTGAGGCGCGGCGAATGGGAAGTCTCTTCGACGAAGCGCGCGCGGCGCTCCACGCGATCTGGATGCGGCGCTGGATCGCGCTCGCGGTGGCCTGGGGGCTTTGCCTCGCGGGCTGGCTGGTCGTGTCGCAGATGCCGAACAGCTATGAATCGCGTGCGCGGATCTTCGTGCAGTTGCGCCAGATCCTGCCGACCGACGGCGCGGCCTCGGCGGCGCAGCAGCAGCGCGACATCGATCGCGTCCGCCAGACGCTGACCTCGGCGGTCAATCTCGACAAGGTCGTGCGCGGCACCGATCTCGCCAAGACCGTGTCGACCGACCGTGACGTCGCCGATCGGGTGGCGGGGCTGCAGAAGGCGATCAAGCTCACCGCGCAGCAGGACAATCTGTTCGAGATCACCGTGACCGCGCCGAGCGGCAAGCTGGCGCAGCAGATCGCGCAGAAGCTGATCGACATCTTCGTCGAGGAGAATCTCGCCGACAATCGCGACGCCAGCGGCCAGTCGCTGCGTTTCCTCGATCAGCAGCTCGACGTGCGCCAGAAGGCGCTGCAGGAAGCCGAGGCCAAGAAGGCCGATTTCCAGGCGCGCTATCTCGGCGCGCTGCCGGGCACCGGTTCGCTCAACGACCGCATCGGCGCGGCGCGGACGCAGCTGGCACAAGTCCAGTCGGACCTCGCCGCGGCGCAGAGTGGGTTGAGCGCGGTCAACGGCCAGATGGCGGGAACGCCGGCAAACGTCGCAGGGCAGGGTGGTGCCGTCACCGGGCCGGCGCGCGCGCGCCTACAGGCGATCCAGGGCCAGCTCGCCGAGGGCCGCAGCCGCGGCTGGACCGACAGCCATCCCGACATGGTCGCGCTGCGCAGCCAGCTCGCCCAGGCGCAGGCAGCGGCACGCGCCGAGCCGGTGGCGAGCGGTGCGGCGGGCGCAAGCAACCCGCTCTATCTCAGCCTCCAGTCGATGCGCGCCGACAAGGCCGCGACCGTTGCGGCGCTGAGCCAGCGCAAGAGCCAGATCGAGAGCGACCTCGACCAGTTCGAGGCCAAGATGGCGCAGGCCCCCGGCGTTGCCGCCGAGCAGGGCCAGATCGATCGCGAATATCAGGTCCTCAAGGACCAGTATGACAAGCTTCTCTCGGATCGCGAGCAGGTGCGGATCCGCAGCCAGGCGCAGACCGAGACCGACGCGGTCAAGTTCGACGTGGTCGATCCGCCGACGCTGGCGCGCGCGCCGACCAAGCCCAATCGGCCGCTGCTGCTCGCCGCTGTGCTGATCGCCGGGCTCGGCGCGGGCGTCGCCGCGGCGTTCGGGCTCGACAAGCTGACCACGACGTTCCCGACCGCCTCGCGGCTGGAGAAGGTAAGCGGGATGCCGGTGATCGGTTCGATCTCCGAAGTTCTGAGCAACGCGCAGATCGAAATGCAGCGGCGCAAGCTGCGGCTCTTCGCCGGGGCCGCGGCGGGGCTGGCGGTGGCGTTCGTCGGACTGCTCGGGCTCGAGATGGTCCAGCGCGGAATGGGGGCCTGAGATGAACGACGAAACCCCGCGCCGCTATCGCGGCTCGCTGCTCGAACGGGCAGCCGAGCAATATGGCTATGCCAGGCCGGCCCGCGTGCCGGCCGTGCCGATCGTGGTGCCCGACGAGGAACCGCTGACGCTCACCGAAATCGCGCCCGAGATGCCGGCGATCGAGCCGTTGCTCCGCCGCGACTTCACCGTCGAGGAAGCTGCCGAGGTCGAGGAGCCCGAAATCGAAATGCCGGTGCCGCAGCCGGCACCCAGGCCGCGGACCAATGCCGGGCGCCGGGTCGAGTCGATCGACCGGATCGCATTGCGCGAAGGCGGCATGCTGGTCCCGGGCGACCGTGTGACTGCGCTGGCCGAGGAATTCCGCATGGTGAAGCGGCAGCTGCTGCTCACCGCGCGTGCCGTCGCCGCGCAGGACGCCAAGGCGGCGGACAGGGCGCGGATGATCCTCGTCTGCTCGGCGCATCCCGATGAGGGCAAGACCTTCTGCGCGATCAACCTCGCGCTCTCGATGGCAGCCGAGAAGGACATGGAGATCCTGCTCGTCGATGCCGATTTCGGCAAACCCGACGTGCTTGCCCGGCTGGGCCTGCCCGAAGGGCCGGGCCTGCTCGACGCGCTCGCCGGTGCGGTCGACAATGTCGAGGACTGCATCGTCGAGACCGACGTGCCGCAGCTCTCGGTGCTGCCCGCCGGCACCCGCACCAACAGCGATACCGAGCTGCTGGCGAGCGACCGCGCGCGCGCGATCCTCGACGGGCTGGCCAAGGCCAATCCGCGCCGCATCGTAATCTTCGATTCGCCGCCTGCGCTCGCGGCATCGCCCGCCGCGGTGCTGGCGTCGCTCGCCGGGCAGGTGATGCTCGTCGTCCGCGCCGACCGCACCAGCGAGGGCGACCTGCGCGATGCGGTCAACACGCTCGACGGCTGCGAGCATATCCAGCTGCTGCTCAATTCGGTTTCCTTCCAGCCCGGCGGGCGCCGGTTCGGAAATTATTATGGGGAGGCGGGCGAGTGACCCGGCTTGTTCTGACTGCGGCGGTCGCCTTGGTCTGCGCCGGCGCGCCGGCCCAGGCGCAGCGCACCCGCGTGACGCCGTATATCGAAGCGAGCCAGGTGCTCGTCTCGGACCTGACCAACGGCGGCGACCTGCTGACCTATTCGACGGTCGGCGCCGGTATCGACGCGCAGGTGACCAGTCGCCGGGTCGAGGTGCAGGTAAGCTATCAGTATGAGCACCGCTTCGCCTACGACAAGAATCTCAACGACGATTCGATGCACAGCGGGCTCGCCCAGGCGCGCGCGAAGATCACGCCCGAGCTGACGATCGAGGCCGGCGCGATCGCCGCGCGCGGCCGCTCGGATATCCGCGGCGATGCCTTCGCGACCTCGCAGGGCAATCTGCGCAACAGCAGCCAGGTCTTCGCCGGCTATATCGGGCCGAGCCTCGCGACGCATATCGGACCGGCCTTCGCCAACGCGGCTTATCGCTTCGGCTATACCAAGGTCGAGGCGCCCAATGGCGGCACCGGGGTTCCCGCCGGCGCCCAGCCGCTAGACCGCTATGACGATTCCAAGGTGCATGTCGCGACCGCGAGTGTCGGGGTAAAGTCGGGGACGGTGCTGCCGGTCGGCATCACCGCCAGCGGCTCGTATACCCGCGAGGATGCCGGGCAGCTCGACCAGCGCTTCGAAGGCAAGTACGCGCGTGGCGACGTGGTGCTGCCGGTCGGCCGCGGCCTCGCGCTGACTGCGGGCGTCGGCTACGAGAAGATCGAAGTCAGCCAACGCGACGCGCTGATCAGCAATGGCGCCCCGGTGATCGACGGCAACGGCCGCTTCGTGACGGACCCCGCCTCGCCGCGGCGCATCGCCTATAATTTCGACGGCACGTTCTGGGATGCCGGCGTGATCTGGAGACCGAGCCGCCGCACCTTCCTCGAAGCGCGCGCGGGTCGCCGCTACGGCTCGATGAGCTACACCGGATCGGCGAGCTATCAGATCGGCCCAGGCAGCGGCGTGCAGATCGGCGTCTATGACAGCGTCGAGACCTTCGGTCAGGAATTGAACGGCCAGCTGACCAAGCTGCCGACGGCGTTCGTCACCACCACCGATCCGTTCGGCAACCAGTTCGGCGGCTGCATCTACGGCACCACCGGCGCCGCAGCGGGCGGCTGCCTCAATCAGGTGTTCGCGTCGACCGTCACCTCGGCCTATCGGTCGCGCGGCGTGACCGGTATCGCGGTGCTCAACCGCGGCAGCACCCGGATCGGCGCGGGCGGCGGCTATGCCCGGCGCACCTTCCTGACGCCACAGAGCGTCGGCGGAGTCAGCATCGACGGCACGTCGGACGAGAGCGTCTATGCGCAGATGTTCGCGTCGAGCGACGTCGGTCGCAACGGTTCGATCAGCACCAGCGTGTTCGGCAGCTATTACAACAGCGACCTGGCGGGTGCCGACGGCATCTTCGGCTGGGGCGCCAACACCGCATACACCCACATGTTCGGACCGCTCGGCGCGACCGCGTCGCTCGGTCTTTTCGGCTTCGATCGGGAAGGCGACAACAATGCTTCCGCGCAGGCGCAGGCATTGGTTGGTCTCCGCTACGGATTCTGAGGGACGCAGGCAGATGTACGACGACCATTATGGACTGAGCGGGCGCCCGTTCCAGCTGACGCCGGACCCGCGCTTCTGGTTCGACACCGCAACGCATCGCAAGGCGATGGCGTATCTCGGCTATGGGCTCAGCCAGGGCGAGGGCTTCGTGGTGATCACCGGCGATCCCGGCGTGGGCAAGACCACCCTGATGGGCCATCTGCTCGGGGAGATCGACGAGCAGCGCCTGAACGTCATCAAGATCGTCTCGACCCAGCTGCGGCCCGAGGATCTGCTCCAGACCGTCTGCGCCGGGCTAGAGATCGACGCGACCGGCGCCAGCAAGGCGGCGATGCTCGCCGCGGTCGAGCACGGCCTGCATGCCGTCGCGCGCGACGGCCGCCGCACCCTGCTGATCATCGACGAGGCGCAGGCGCTGCCGGCGGAGAGCCTGGAGGAGCTGCGCATGCTCTCCAATTTCCAGGCCGGCGGCTATCCGCTGCTGCAGATCTTCCTGCTCGGCCAGCCCGAGTTCCGCCTGACGTTGCAGGACGGCAAGCTCGAACAGTTGCGCCAGCGCGTGATCGCGATGCACCATCTCGCGCCGATGGACGCCAATGAGCTCGAACCCTATCTGCTGCACCGCCTGTCGTGCGTCGGCTGGCGCGGCAAGCCGCGTTTCACCAACGATGCGCTGGCGGCGATGCACCGCTGGTCGGGCGGCATTCCGCGCCGGGTGAACCAGCTCGCCGGTCGCGTGCTGCTGTTCGGCTCGATCGAGCAGCTCGACACGTTCGGCGCGCCCGAGCTGGCGACGGTGATCGCCGATCTCGACAATGATTCGGCACCCGCCGCGCCGAAGCGCATCGACGCCTTTGCCGAGCCGCTCGAACTGCACGATATCGCGCCGATGGCGATGGCGATGGGGACCCCGACGCCGGCAGAACCAATCGAGGCGCTGCCGGTCGAGACGCTCGTCGCCGAGGCGCCGGTGCCGGTCACCGATACCGCGACCGACCTGCGCATCGCCGCGCTCGAAAAGCAGATCCAGGAGCAGGATGCGGCGCTGCGCCGCGTGCTGACCCTGCTCGTCGACTGGGTCGAGAGCGGCGACAGCGAGCGCCGGCCCGATTTGTCGAGCCTGCGCGGCCACGCGGCCTGATGCTCACCAACGCGCTCTCGGTCGACGTCGAGGACTGGTTCCAGGTCTATGCGCTCGAACGCGCGGTGGATCGGAAGGACTGGGACTCGCTCGAACACCGCGTAGTCGCGAATACCGAGGCCATTCTCGGCCTCTTCGAAGAGGCCGGGGTCAAGGCGACCTTCTTCACCCTGGGCTGGGTGGCCGAACGCTATCCCGCGCTGATGCGCCGGATCGTCGAACAGGGGCACGAGCTCGCGAGCCACGGCTGCGACCACCGCCGCGTCTACACCCTCGAGCCCGAGGCGTTCCGTGCGGACGTGCTGCGTTCGAAGCAGGTGCTCGAGGATGCGTCCGGGGCCGAGGTGCGCGGCTATCGTGCGCCGAGCTTCTCGTTCGACCCGCGAACGCCCTGGGCGCACCGCATCCTGGCCGAATCGGGCTATGGCTATTCGTCGAGCGTCGCCCCGCTCGCGCACGACCATTATGGCTGGCCCGACGCGCCGCGCAGCCTGTATCGACCGCTGGCGGATTCCGATTTCGTCGAGCTGCCGGTGACGATCGCGGAGATATTCGGCCGGCGCTTCGTGACCGGCGGCGGCTATTTCCGCCTGTTGCCCGGACATGTGACCGACCAGGCGATTCGCCGCGCCAATCGCGTCGATGCGCGACCCGCCATATTCTATTTCCACCCGTGGGAAATCGATCCCGGCCAGCCGCGCGTGCCCAACACGCCGCTGCGCTCGCGCTTCCGCCATTATTCGCGGCTCGGCGCGATGACCGGCAAGCTCTCGAAGCTCCTGGAGCGACACGCCTGGGACCGCGTCGACACGATCATTGCGCGCGAGGCGGAGCGGCTGCAGTGAACGCGCCGCTGCTGACGCGGCCGGTCGGACTGCGCATCGCCGATCTCGGCGACGCGATCGAGCGGGCGCGGCTCGGCGCCTGGGTCCACGCGCATGCGGAGGGCACGCCTTTCCATCTGCCGGCGTGGAGCATGGCGGTGGCGCGCGGCTGCCGGCAGAAGAGCCATTATCTAGTCGCCGAGCGCGGCAACGGTGACATCGCCGGGGTGCTGCCGCTGACCGAAATACATTCGCCTTTGTTCGGCCGGGCACTAGTTTCAGCGGGCTTCGGCGTGGGGGGCGGGATACTCGCCGACAATCCGGCGACGGTGGCCGAACTGGCTGCGGCGGCCTGGGCCTGTGGGGCGCGGCTGAGCTGCCCGACCGTCGAGCTGCGTGGCGGCGCGCATCCGGGTGCGGGCTGGCAGGTCGACGAGACGACCTATCTGAGCTTTGTGCGCGCGCTTGCAGCCGACGACGAGGCCGAGCTGCTCGCCATTCCCCGGAAGCAGCGCGCCGAGGTGCGGCGGTCGTTCGGCAACGCGCTCACCATCGAGACAGGAGGCGATGCGGCGACGCATTACGCGCTCTACGCGGAATCGGTGCGCAATCTCGGCACGCCGGTGTTTCCGCGCGCGCTGTTCGCCGCGGTGCTGGACGCGTTCGGCGACGCGGCCGACGTGCTGACCGTGCGCCATCGGGGCGTAGGCGTGGCGAGCGTGCTGAGCCTGTATTGGAGGGGCACCGTCTATCCATATTGGGGCGGCGGCGGCGACGCGGCGCGCGCGCTGCGGGCGAATGACGCGATGTACTTCGCGCTGATGCGGCACGCCCATGCGCGGGGCTGCACGCGATTCGATTTCGGGCGGTCCAAGGCAGGGACCGGTGCCGCCGCATTCAAGAAGAATTGGGGTTTCGAGCCCGAGCCGCTGCGCTACTTCACGCGCGCGCCCGAGGGCGTCGCGGCGCGCAAGGTCAATCCGCTCGATCCCAAATACAGCCTGCAGGTGCGCGCCTGGAAGCGGCTGCCGCTCTGGGCGGCGAACCGGCTGGGGCCGTGGATCGCGCAAGGGCTGGGCTGATGGGGAATATCCTGTTCCTCGCGCACCGCGTGCCCTATCCGCCCGATCGCGGCGACAAGATCCGCAGCTATCATCTGCTGCGCCATCTGGCGGCGCGTGGCCGCGTCGATCTCGTCGCCTTCGCCGACGATCCACGCGACATGCATCGGCCCGAGCTGGCGGGGCTGACCGCGAGCCGGACGATCGTGCGGCGCTCCAAATCTCAGGCGGTCGTCGGAGTGCAGGCGCTGGCCTCGGGGCGCCCGCTGTCGCTGACTGCGTTCGACGATGCGGCCATGCGGCGAGCGGTCGGCGAGCTGCTGGCGCGCGAGCGGATCGAAACGGTCTTCGTCTTTTCGGGGCAGATGGCGCAATATCTGCCGGCCGATCTGCAGGCCCGGGTGATCATGGACTTTGTCGACGTGGATTCGGCGAAGTTTGCCGCTTATGCGAGCGCCACGAGCGGACCGATGCGATGGCTCTACCGGCGCGAGGCGCGGCTGCTGCAGGGCTTCGAGCAAGCGATCGCGGCGCGAGCGGATGCCAACCTGTTCGTCAGCGACGCCGAAGCGGGACTGTTTCGCGGCAATACCGGCGCCGAGCGCGTGCATGCGATCGAGAACGGCATCGATACCGTGCTGTTCGATCCGGCGGCGGCGTTCGAGCGAGTCGATGCCGGGCCCGCCTTGATCGTGTTCACCGGGCAGATGGACTATCGGCCCAATATCGACGCGGTGACGTGGTTCGCCGAAGACATATTGCCGCGGGTGCGCGCATCGCATCCCGATGCGCGCTTCGCGATCGTCGGGCGCAATCCGGGAGAGACAGTCAAGGCGCTGGCGCGACAGCCGGGGGTGATCGTCACCGGCGAAGTCGCCGACGTGCGCGGCTGGCTCGCCGCGGCGGCCGTGGTGGTGGCGCCGCTCAAGCTTGCCCGGGGGATCCAGAACAAGGTGCTCGAAGCGATGGCGATGGCGCGGCCGGTGGTCGCATCGAGCGCGGCGGCGGAAGGGATCGATCATGGCGGGACGATCACGGTCGGCGCGACCGCGGCGGACCTGGTCGAGGCCGTGACGCTGATGCTGTCCGATCGGGCGAGCGCCGCCGAACTGGGCCAGGATGCGCGGGCGCGGGTGATCGCGCGTTACGGTTGGGACGCGCGGCTGGCACCGCTCGATGCACTGCTCGGACTGCCGGCGGCGATGGGGGAGGCGGCATGACCGTTGCGATCCCGCAGCGCGATTTCGCGCAGGCTACGCGCTTCGACAGCCGCTGGATGCAGCACGCCGCTTTGCTCGCGGGCGCATGGGCGGTGCTGCTGCTGCTATTCCGGCGCGACACGATCGACCTCGCGACGATCTACTGGACGAACACCACGTTCGGGCACTGCCTGTTTATCGCACCGGTGATCGGCTGGCTGGTCTGGCAGCGACGGCAGGGCCTCGCCCTGGTGCGACCCCAGGGCTGGTGGCCGGGGCTGGCGCTGGTCGCCGCCGGCGGGCTGGGCTGGCTGCTCGGCGATGCCGCCGGCGTCGCGCTGTTCCGCCATGCCGGGCTGGTGCTGATGCTTCAGGGCGCCGCGGTGAGCGTGCTCGGCCCGAATGTCAGCCGGGCCTTGCTGTTTCCGATCGCCTATATGGCGTTCCTCGTGCCGTTCGGCGATTTTCTCGAAGGGCCACTGCAGACGATCACCGTCGCGATGGTCATGCCGCTGCTGCACCTGTTCGGCGTGCCAGCCAGCGTCGACGGGGTGCTGATCACCACGTCGAACGGCTATTTCGAAGTCGCCGAGGCGTGCTCGGGCGCCAAGTTCGTGATCGCGATGATCGCGTTCGGCGTGCTCGTCGCCAATGTCTGCTACGTCTCGTGGCGGCGCCGGGCGGCATTCCTCGCGATGGCGCTCGTCGTTCCCGTGTTCGCCAATGGGCTGCGCGCGTTCGGGACGATCTATGCGGCGTGGTGGACCTCGGTGGAGGCCGCCACGGGAATGGACCATATCGTCTATGGCTGGGTATTCTTCGCCGCAGTGATGGCGGCGGTGCTGGCGATAGGCTGGAAATGGTTCGACCGCGATCCCGACGCAGCGTGGTTCGATCCGGCGCGACTGCAGGCCCCGGTCGCTGGGCAGGCGGCGGCATCGGTGACCGCACTGCTCGTGCTCACGGTGGCGAGCCTGTTCCTGGGCTGGTCGAGCCTGATCGCGGCACGTGCCGCACCGCTGCCTGCCAAGGTCGAACTTCCCGAGATTGAAGGGTGGCAGCGGGTCGGCGGCAGCACGACAGCACCGTGGTCGCCCAATTACCCCGGCGCAGACCATTTCGTCATCGGCCACTATGCAGACGGGCAGGGGCGGCGCGTGGACCTCGCGGTTGCGGTCTATGCCGGCCAGCATGAGGGCAAGGAACTGGTCGGCTTCGGGATCGGCGCGATCCGCGAGAATGATCGCTGGGTGCGGATTGCCGATCTGCCTGATCTCTCGGGCGGTCACGCGCTGCGCATGACCGGTCCCGCGCGGGTGGAACGCGTGACGGTTAGTTGGTACCGCGTCGGCGATACGCTGACCGGGAGCGACAAGCGCGTGAAGTTCGAGACGTTGAAGACCAAGCTGCTGGGAGGAAACCAGGCCGCGGTGGCCGTGCTGCTTTCGGCCGAGCAGGGCCAGGACGAAAGCGCGCAGGCGGCGATCCGCGACTTTCTCGGCGCGCTTGGCCCCGTGGACGCGTTCGCCGACCGCATGGCCGGTCGCTAGGCGATGTGCGGCATTGCGGGGCTCTATTATCCCGCCATTGCGAAACCGATCGATCCCGCCCGCATCGTCCAGATGCGCGACGCGCTGGCGCATCGCGGCCCCGACGGGGCGGGGGTGTGGACCGCGCCGGGAGTAGGGCTCGGCCATCGGCGGCTGTCGATCATCGATCTCGAGGGCGGCGTCCAGCCGATGGCGACGCCCGACCAGGGCGTCGCCGTCACCTATAACGGCGAAATCTACAATTTCCGCGAGGTCCGCGCCGAATTGGAGGCCAAGGGCGCGCGGTTCCAGACCGAGAGCGACACCGAGGTGCTGCTCTACGGCTGGCGCGCCTGGGGACCGGCGATGTTGGGCAAGCTCAATGGCATGTTCGCCTTCGCGCTCTACGACGCCGAAAAGCAAAGCCTGTTCCTCGCGCGCGACCGGTTCGGGGTGAAGCCGCTGGTCTATACCAAGCTCGCCGATGGCGGGGTGGCGTTCGCCTCCGAGATCAAGGGGCTGCTCGCGCATCCGCTGTTCCGGCGGCGGCCCGATTTCCGGGCGGTCGAGGATTATCTCGGGCTCGGCTACGTTCCCGACGACGCCTCGATGCTGGTCGGCGTGAAGAAGCTGCCGGCCGGGCATTATCTGCTGCTTCAGCGCGGCAAGCGTATGCCGCAACCGGTGCGGTGGTGGGACATCGACTTCTCCAACCGTGCGACCGGCAAAGTCCGTGACCTCGAGGCCGAACTGGTCGAACGGATGCGCGCCGCAGTGCGCGCGCGGATGATCGCCGACGTGCCGCTGGGGGCCTTCCTTTCCGGCGGCGTCGACAGCAGCGCGGTAGTCGCCTTGATGGCCGAGGCGAGCAAGGCCGCAGTCAAGACCTGCACGATCGGCTTCGACGAGACTGGGCTCGACGAGAGCGACTATGCCCGGCAGGTCGCCGAGCGCTTTGCGACATCGCATCGATCGCGGGTGGTGGGAGCCGACGATTACGCGCTGATCGACACGTTGGTCGCGGCGTTCGACGAACCCTTTGCCGATGCGTCGGCGCTGCCGACCTATCGCGTATGCGAGCTGGCGCGCGAGACGGTGACGGTGGCGCTGTCAGGCGACGGCGCCGACGAAGCGTTCGCGGGCTATCGCCGCTACAAGTTCTTCGCCGCCGAAGAGCGGGTGCGCGGGCTGTTTCCCGAGCGGTTCCGCACCAACGTATTCGGGACCTTGGGCCGGCTTTATCCTAAGGCGGACTGGGCGCCACGGGCGTTCCGGGCGAAGACCACGTTGCTCGCGCTCGCCGAGAATGGCGAGTTCGCCTATCCCAAGGCCGTCGGCGTTACGACGCCGGCGCTGCGCGATCGGCTCTATACGACTGCGGCGAAGCACACGCTCGCCGGGCACACCGCCGAACAGCGCTACGTCGATGCGATGCGGCGTGCGCCGGCGCGCGATGCGCTCGACCGCGCGCAATATGCCGACATCCAGCACTGGCTGCCCGGCGACATCCTGACCAAGGTCGACCGTACCAGCATGGCGGTGAGCCTCGAGGCGCGCGAGCCTCTGCTCGATTACGAGCTGGTCCAGTTCGCCGCGACCCTGCCGCCTTCGCTGCGGATCAAGGCGGGGCAGGGCAAGTGGCTGATGAAGAAGGCGCTCGAGCCGTATCTTCCCAAGGACATCCTCTATCGGCCGAAAATGGGGTTCGTGACGCCGATCAGCGCGTGGTTCCGCAAGGCGCTGGCCGACGAGGCGGCGGCGCTGGCGCAGTCGCGGGTGCTGACCGGGACGGGCTGGTTCGAGCCCGCCGCGATCGAGCGGCTCGCGGCCGAGCACAAGTCGGGCCGCGGCGAGCACGGTCGGACGCTGTGGCAGCTGCTGATGCTCGAACGGAGCCTGGAGCGCCTGTTCGGTTAGTTCGCATTGCCGTCGGCCCGTCGGCATGGAAGAGTGACATCATGCCCGCCGACACCACCAATCGCGACTATGCCTTTGGCCTCGCGCGGGCATTCGGCGGCGCGATCATCTTCGCTCTGCCGCTGCTGATGACGATGGAGATGTGGTCGATCGGGCTCTACGTCCATCCGCTGCGGCTGCTGCTGTTCATCGCCGCCAACTTCGTGGTGCTGGTCTTCCTGTCGCGCTTCGGCGGGTTCGAGCGCACCGCGAACCTGCGCGAGGACATGCTCGACGCGCTGGCCGCTTATGCGGTGGGCATGGTCTCGTCGGCCCTGATCCTCAAGCTGTTCGGACTGTTCTCCGCCGGGTTGGCGCTCGACGAGCTGGTCGGGATGGTCGCGATCCAGGCGGTGCCGGGCAGCTTCGGCGCGATGATCGCGCGCAAGCAGTTGAGCGGCGGGGACCCCGACGACGATGAGGAGAAGGCGGCACGCTCTGCGGGCTATGCCGGGCAGCTCTTCCTGATGCTCGCGGGTGCGCTGTTCCTCGCCTTCAACGTCGCGCCGACCGAGGAGATGGTGCTGATCGGCTACAAGATGACGCCGTGGCACAGCTTGGTGCTGATGCTGGTGTCGCTGGCGCTGCTCCACGTACTGGTGTTCAAGGTCGGGTTTGCGGGGCAGGAGGAGCCCGAGGGCTATGGCCTGATGCGCCGGTTCCTCGTCTTCACCGTCCCGGGCTATGCGATCGCGCTGGCGGTGAGCCTGTATGTGCTGTGGACGTTCGGCCGGGTCGACGGAAATGCCGTCTCCGCGGTGGCGAGCACCCTGGTGGTGCTGGGCTTCCCGGCGGCGATCGGCGCCGCGATCGCGCGGCTGGTGGTTTAGGGGAGCGCGCAATGGCATCGGACAAGAAGCAGCCTGGGTCGACGCCGGCGCTCGAATGGATCGCGGCAGGGCTGGGGCTCGCGGCGATCCTGTTCGTCGTCGCGGTGATCGGGCGCGAGGCGCTGATCGGCGAACCCGATCAATTGCCGTCGCTGGAGGTGCACGCGACGCGGGTGGTGCCCAATGCCGCGGGATACGTGGTCGAGTTCGAAGTGGTGAACCATGCCAGCGGCACTGCAGCGGCGGTGGAGATCGAAGGCCAGGCGGGCGCCGAGACGAGCAGCGCGACGCTGAACTACGTCGCGGGCAATGCGAGCGGCAAGGGCGGGCTGTTCTTCCGAAACGACCCGCGCGGGCAGAAGCTCGAACTCAGGGCGCTGGGATTCCAGACACCCTAGTGCAGCAACGCGATGCCGGCATGCAGTGTCAGCGCCATCAACGCGAGCGTCGACAGTGCGAACAGGCTGAAGCGCACAGAGACCTTGTTGAAAGTCGCCTGGACCAGGCTGTGGACGATACGCAGGCCGACATAGGCCCAGGCGATCCAGGCGTTGATGCCATCGCCCTGCCCAAGCAGCGCGAGCGCGAGGCATATGGCATAGAACAGCGTCGGCTGCTCCATCAGGTGGATGTAATTGTGCGCCTTCCACTGCACCTGCGGAGGCAGCACCCGGTCGGCATCGCTGGCCTTGGTGCCGGTCAGCTTGGTGAGGTCGACACCGGCCGCACGCATCGCGGGCAGGCGAGTCAGCATCATCCACAGGAGCATGACGAGCGACCAGGCGATGAGCGACACGACTGGCGCGATGATCTGGCTGTGCATGATTTTCCTCCCCAAGAAAGCGGGGGGAGGCTGCCTCAATCAGTACGCAAATGCAACGGATCTAGCGCTTGGCTGTCCAGCGGGCGAAGACATCGGTCCATAGCCGGCCCGGCGAGTCCGCCGGCAGATGGAGCGCGCCGAAGCCATGGCCGCCCTTCTCGAAAATATGCGCTTCGACGGGCACGTTGAACTTGCGGCACGCCTCGATCATCGCGAGGCTCTGCTGAACCGGAACGGTCCCGTCGTCCACCGCATGGACTAGGAAGATCGGTGGGGTTTCGGCGCTGACGCGGTCGAGCGGCGTATAGCGCTTCACGGTCGCGGCGTCGGTCGACTCGCCCCACAGCCCGTTGCTCTTGCGCGCCTCGAACCCGGCCGAATGGAACGACACCGCGGGATAGACCAGTCCGGCATAAGCGGGCTTCGCCGAACCGCTGTCGGCGGCGTCGACGGGCTTGTAGACTGGATCGGCATGGCCGACCGCGAGGCTGCCGCCGAGATGCCCGCCGGCGGAGAAGCCGACCAGCCCGAGCTTTGCCGGATCGATGCCATATTTGCCGGCATTGGCGCGGATCAGCCGCATCGCGCGCTGGGCGTCCTGCAGCGGCACGTCGACGCGGTTGGCCCAGCCTTCGCCCGGCAGGCGATAAGCAAGGACGAAGACCGTGATGCCGTGCGGGGTCAGCGCCTTGGCGACGTCTACGCCCTCATTCTCGATCGAGACGAAGCCATAGCCACCGCCGGGGATCGACAGTACGGCGCGGCCGTCGGGCTTGGCCGGGCGATAGACGCCGACCATCGGCTCCGAGACGCCGCGCAGCCAGAGTTCCTTGAAGCTGCCGTTGATCGTGAAGTCGTTCCTTGGCAACGGCGTAGGTGCGCCGGGGGGCGAGCCGGGCCAGAGCTTGAAATGCTCCTTCGGCGGCCAGGCCGCGGTGCCGGTGCCGAGGACGTAAGGAGTAGGCGCTTCCTGGGCGCGGACGGCGGAGGCGAGGGTGAGCGCGGCGGCACCTCCGATCAGCGTGCGGCGGTCGATCGGCATGGCGGCATCCTCCCTGTTTCCGGCAAGCCTAGCGCCTATGGAAGGACGGGCAAGGCCGTTGCGGCAAATGGCGCAGGAGGGCCTAGTCGGGCGTGCGCCGTTGCAGCGCCGCGACGGCCTGCGGTGCCGAGGGGTGTCCCTTGACCGCGGCGCGGCGCAGAAGCGCCATCGCCTTGACGCTGTCCTTGTCGCCGCCTTCGCCCTTCAAGAGCATCGCGGCGAGGTTGAACATGCCGTCCGCATCATCGCCCGCTGCTCCGGCTTCAAACCATTTGCGCGCGGCGGCCAGATCCTTCGGCACCATCTTGCCCTCGTAGAAATAGGTGCCCATCGCGACTCTAGCCGCCGGGCTCCCGCCGAGGGCCGCAGTCTTATAGAAGCCCATTGCCAGCTCGGGATCGGGCTTGACGCCCTCGCCGAGATCATAGGCGCGGCCAAGCGCGTAGAGTGCGGCGGGCTGGCCGTTGCGCGCGGCAGCCTGGTACCAGCCGAGCGCCGCCTTGCGGTCCTGTGCCACGCCGTCCTCGCCATCCCAGAGCAAGTCGGCTAGGGCCACTTGCGCGCCGGGATGGTTCAACTTGGCGGCACGCTTGTAGTAAGCGAGCGCCTTGTCGAGGTCGCGTGGCGTGTCGACACCGTCGCGATACATGTCGCCGAGCTTCTTGAAGCCGGGAACATGGCCGACGACGCCAGCGCGATCGTACCATTTGCGCGCTTCCGCGGGGTCCTTGGCGACGGGGCCGAGCCCGCTGGCATAGACATTGGCGAGGATCACGGCGGCCTCGCCGACCGCAGTGTTGCGATCGGGCTGGCGCGGATCGAACATCGGGACCTGGCGCTGCGGGTTGAAGGGTGCCGTCGCCACCTTCTTCAGCCATTTAACGCCCTCGACCGGATCCGACTGGTCGCCCAGCCCCTGAAGGGTGATCTTGCCGACGAACAGCGTGGCCTCGTCACCGCCCTCGCCCATCTGAAGCTTGTTGGAGGCCTTGCGAAACCAGCCGAGCGCCTCGCGGTAGCGGCCCTGGTCGAACAATGCGAAGCCCATCGGCAGGGTCTTGTCATGCGCGGAAATTGCAGCGCGCGCCTGGATATAGCGGGCGCCAACCGCGGCGGCGCGCGCTTCGCGACTGAAAGCCGTGATGCCGTTTTCGGCGGCGCCGCTGTTGGCGGAGACGAAGCCGGTGCTGCCATCGCCGATGTCGCCGATGCCGCGACTATAGGCGCTGCGGCAGGCTGCGATCGCGCTGGCTAGGCTGTTCTGGTCGAGCGAAGCGGCTGCGCCTCCGTTCGCCACGGCATCGTCGAGCGCGCTGGGACCGAACGAATCGGGCGCGTTGTCGTCGACCATGGGCCGCACGCCGAAGCGTGTCCGCGACACTTCCGGAAGCGGCGATCCCTCTGGCACGCTGGGCGGCGCGCTATAATCGGGGCTGCGCGTCGGGCGGGTCGGCAGATAGGCGCGCGCGATCAAGCCGGAAGCGCGCAGGAACGGGTCGCGTGCCAGCACCTCGCAAGTCGCGGAGCGCGGTGCCTCGGCCGCGGGCAACCGCTGGCCGGTGACCTTGATGTCGGGGGTGTTCGGCGTCTCCTGCGCCAGACTCGGTCCGGCGCTCAGCGTCGCGCCACCCAGATAACAGGCGAGCATCAGGTTCCGAAGCATCCGCGGCATGCAGCACTCTCCCAGGCGCTTGTCCGGAAGCCAGGCTAACATGGCGGGCGCCAAAGCAAAACGGCCGGGGATCGCTCCCCGGCCGCTTCGATTGGACTGCCGTCAGCTCAGGCGAACAGCTTGGCCCAGCCGCGCTTGGCGCGCTCCTTCCAGTGGCCGCGATGATATGCATCGCTGGCGAGGAGCGGCATCACCGAGCCGGCTTCGGCGAACACCATCTGCTCGATGCCGGTGTTGACCTTGCCCCACGAGGCGGCCTCCTGCAGCGTCGACGACGAGCAGGCGCCGTCGCGGACGTCGGCGACGGTGATCTGGACCGCGTACTTGTGCACCGCGACGTCCTCATGGCCGAGGATCTCGGCGCAGACGACGGTGTCCTGGATGAAGTTCTTCGGCACGCCGCCGCCGATCATCAGCAGGCCGGTGGTGCCCGCCGCGATCTTGATGTCGGTCAGCTCGCGGAAGTCCGCGACCGCGTCGATCATCAGGTACGGGCGGCCTTCCTTGGCAGCGTCGACCTGGTGCTTGACCAGGCCGAAGCCGGCCGAGCTGTCGACGAACGCCGGGCAGAAGATCGGCACGTCATGCTCGTAGGCGAGCTTGACGAGGCTGTTCTCCTTCTTGCCATGCTCGACGAGATACTTGCCCATCTCGCGGATGAACGCGCGGCTCGAATAGGCCTTGGGCTCGAGGCTCTCGGCGATCTCGAAGATCGTGTGATCGACGTTCTGGAGGTCTTCCTCGTCGATATACGTGTCGTAGATGCGGTCGATGTAGAGCGAGCGCAGCGTGTCGTCGTCGGGGATCTCGAGCGCCTGATAGTGCTTGTGGCCGAGACCTTCGAAGAAATCCATGTCGACGATGGTCGCGCCGGTCGCGACGATGCCGTCGACCATGTTGTTGCGCACCAGCTCGGCATAGAGGTCCATGCAGCCGCCGGCCGAGGTCGAGCCTGCGATCACCAGGAAGATCGTGCAGTCCTTGTCGGCCAGCATCTGGTTGTAGATGTTGGTCGCGCGGCCGAGGTCGCGGCTGGTGAAGCTCATGTCGGCCATCGCGTCGACGATCGGGCGCGCGTCGAACTTGGTGATGTCGATATGCTTGACCTGCTTCGACAGCAATTCCGCCTTGCGGGTGTCGTTGATCGGCGGGTTCGCCGCGGCGGTCTTGGTGAGGGTGTCGGTCATGGGAGCTCCCATTTGCAGTGCCGCCGTCGTTCAGGGGACGCGGAAACCCATTGGCGGGGCCCTTAGACCCCGAATCCATATTCGTCATCCCCGCGACGGCGGGGATCCAGAGACGAGAGCGATTCCCGTGCACCTCTGGATCCCCGCCTGCGCGGGGATGACGGTATAAAGCGTTGAGCCGTTACAGCTTGACGACGTTCGAGGGACGCGCGCGTTCCTCGTCCTGCTCCAGATAGAGCGAGGTCATCGGTTCGTCGTCGACGATCACCGTTTCGTCCGAGCCGAAGCCGTTGAACGCGGTGCGCATCGCGCTGCCATAGGCGCCGAGCATGCCTATCTCGATATAGTCGCCGGCACCCACGTCCGCGGGAAGCAGGAACGGACCGGTCATGTGATCGAGATCGTCGCACGTCGGGCCGTAGAAGCTGAATTCAAGATCGCGGGCGTTCGAATCCGGCTCGCGGAGGAGACGGACGGGGAAGCGCCAGCCGATATGCGCGGCATCGAACAGCGCGCCGTACGCGCCGTCGTTGATGTAGAGCTCGTCGCCGCGGCGCTTTTCGACGCGGACGATGATCGAGCTGTACTCGGCGCACAGCGCGCGGCCCGGCTCAGCCCAGAGCTCGGCCGAATAGGAGATCGGCAGGCTCTCGAACGCGCGGTGGATCGTCGCGAAATAATGCTCGAGCGGCGGCGGCTCCATGCCGGGATAGGACGAGGGGAACCCGCCGCCGACGTCGATCACGTCGACGGTGACGGCCGCCTCGACGATCGCGGCGCGGACGCGCTCCATCGCATTGGCATAGGCTTCGGGCGACATCGCCTGGCTGCCGACATGGAAGCAGATGCCCAGGGCATCGGCGACCTGGCGGGTAGCCATCAGCAGCGGCTTCGATTCGCCCGGCCCGACGCCGAACTTCGACGCGAGGCTGAGCTTCGAGTGATCCGACGAGACGCGCATGCGCACGCAGAGCGTGAGATCAGCCGCACCCTTGGTGGCCGCGACGATCTTCTCAAGCTCTTCCAGGCTGTCGAGGCTGAACACGCGGACGCCGTGCGTGAAATACGCCTCAGCGATCGCTTCCTCGGCCTTGACCGGGTGCATGAAGCACAGGGTGGCTTCCGGCAGCGTGCGCGCGACGAGCCGAACCTCGGCGATCGAGGCGACGTCGTAATGCGTGATGCCGCTATCCCACAGGATCTGCAGCAGCTCGGGAGACGGATTCGCCTTCACGGCATACATCGAACGGCCCGGGAACTTCTCGGCGAAGAAGCGGGCCGCACGCGATGCGGCGTGCGGACGAGTCAGCGTGACCGGCTGGACCGGTCGCTGGCTGGCGATGTCGATGCCGCGAACGGCGTTCGAAGGGGGGGACGCTAACCCCAGCGCGCGATGATGCTTGTGCAACTCAAGGGACCTCCAAATGCCTTGCGGCAAACATTGACGAAAAGCTGCCTTGCGGTTGGAAGTCCCATGGGGCAGCGGAAGGCGGCATTTAGGGATGTGATCCCCCCATGTAAAGCGATTCGGGGGTAGGGATTTTTACGGCGGGGTGAAGTGTGACAATTGTGCGACAACCGACCCGGGCGGGGGTGCGCGACGCTGCCGCGAAGATCGCAGCAATTCTGCCGCAAACCCCTCTGCTTACAGTGGAAATTCGTGGGCATCAGGTCTGCTTCAAGGCTGAATCGTTACAGCCGATCGGGGCGTTCAAGATCCGCGGGGCATGGCATCGGCTCACCGCTCTGGACGCGGCAGCACGCGAGCGGGGGGTGGTCGCCTTCTCATCGGGGAACCACGCGCAGGGAATCGCTTGGGCAGCGCGGAAGCTCGGCATTCCGGCCGTGATCGTGATGCCGGCGGACGCGCCCAAGGTGAAGCTCGACGCGACGCTGGCGATGGGCGCCGAGATCGTCAAATATGATCGCGCGACCGAGAGCCGCGAGAAGATTGCCGCGCATCTGGCGCATGCCCGCGGCGCGGCTTTGGTGCCGAGCTTCGACGATCCGTGGATCATCGAGGGCCAGGGCAGTGCCGGAATAGAAGCGATGACTCAGATGGTCGAGATGAAGCTGCCCGACCCCTCGAACGTGATCGTGCCGTGCGGCGGTGGCGGGCTCGCTGCGGGACTGGCGCTGGCGCTGCCCGAGGCCGAGATCGCCGTCGTCGAACCGGAGGGCTGGGACGACATGCGCCGCAGCCTCGAGGCGGGCTGGATCGAGCCGGTCGGCGACAACCCGCCGCCGACGGCATGCGACGCCCTGCAGACCAAGGAAGTATCGCCGCTGACGTTCGACGTGCTCAGCCGGCGTGATGCGAAGGGCATGGCAGTCAGCGAGGCGGAAATCCGGGCAGCGCAGCGCTGGGCGGCGGCGAAGCTGCGGCTGGTGCTCGAGCCGGGTGGCTCGGTGGCATTGGCGGCGGTGCTCGCCGGCAAGGTCGCGCTGACGCCGGGATTGCTCGTGATCCTCTCCGGGGGCAATGCGGATCCGGACGCCTATGCGGCGGTGCTGGGATCGAAGGACGGATGAAGGATACGCGATTCGGCGCAGTGATCGCCAATGTGCTCAGCGTGGCAACGCGCGGGCTCGGGCTGTTCCTGTGGTATTTCCTGCGGCTGATCTATCGCGGCGAGCCCAAGGTGATCGCCGGCTTCGTCGTCGCGGGGCTGCTGATCGTCGCAGCAATCTGGCTGATCGCGCGATGATGGACCCCCAACTCAACCCGCTGCTGCTCAGCATCGCGGTGGTGGCGATGTTCGCACTCGTCTGGGGCGGGGTGCGGACCTGGCGGGGTGGTGATCGCTTCAAGGGCGTGCTGATGGGCATCGCGGCGCTGGTGCTGCTGGGCAATCTGATGATCTGGTCGATCTAGCCCGCGACAATTGGTTACACTTGTTTGTTGGACGGCCCGAAGGACCGCGAATAGCGTCGCAGCGTTCGTGGGAGACGTGCGATGCGTAAAGGCCTGATCGCTTCGGCTTTGGTGATGATGCTGGTGGCGATGCCGGCGACGGCGCAGCAGGCCGCGGGTGGCGCCCGCGAGATCGCCTATGGCGCGGATGCGCTGCAGAAGTTCGACTTGTACGCAGCGCGCGGTGTCGCGGGGCCCGCGCCGTTGATCGTCTTCGTCCATGGCGGCGGCTGGCGGCAAGGCGACAAGCGCAACGCGACCGGAAGCGAGATGATGCCGCATTTCACCGGTCGCGGCCTCGCTTTCGCTACCGTCAATTACCGGCTGGTGCCGGGCGCGAAAGTCGAGGACCAGGCGCAGGACGTCGCCGATGCGGTCGGCTATCTAGTCAAGCATGCGCGGGAGCTCGGGATCGATGCCTCGAGGATCGTCCTCGCCGGGCATAGCGCGGGCGCGCATCTGTCGGCGTTGGTAGCCACCGACCCGCAATATCTACAGCGTGCCGGGCTCGGCCTCGACAGGCTCAAAGGCGTGATCCTGCTCGACGGCGCTGCCTATGACGTACCGGCGCAGCGCCAGGACGGGGCGCGGATCATGCAGCGGGTCTATTCGCAGGCGTTCGGCGACGATCCTGCGCGGCAGCGCGCGCTGTCACCGACGCTGCAGGCCGTAGCCCCCAATGCGCCCGCGTTCCTGATCCTCCATGTCGATCGCGAGGACGGAAAGCGCCAGTCCGAGGCGCTCGGCACGGCACTGCGCGGGGCGGGCGCGAGCGTCTCGGTGCAGGCGCTCGAAGGCAAGGGCTTGCGCGGCCACATGGCGATCAACCGGTCGCTGGGCGACCCACACTATCCGGGAACCGCGATCGTGGATCGCTGGATCGATAGGTTGATCCGGAAATAGCCCGTGCTCCTGCGAAAGCAGGAGCCCAGGGTCATAGAGGGAGTGTTCGTGGCTCTAGGCTCCTGCTTTCGCAGGAGCCCTGCGCTCAGCGGATCGGCGAGTTGGGGTCGAGGCGCATGTCGAGATAGCGGTCCACCGAGCCCATCAGCTGGTCCATCTCGTGCTCGAAGAAGTGGTTCGCCTGCGGGATGGTGTCGTGATGGATGGTGATGTGCTTCTGGGTGCGCAGCTTGTCGACCAGCTTCTGCGTCGCGGCCGGCGTCGCGACTTCGTCACCTTCGCCCTGAATGATGATGCCCGAGGACGGGCAGGGCGCGAGGAAGCTGAAATCGTACATGTTCGCCGGCGGGGCGACCGAGATGAAGCCGCGGATTTCGGGGCGCCGCATCAGCAGCTGCATGCCGATCCACGCGCCGAACGAGACGCCCGCGATCCAGGTGGTCGAGGCTTCGGGGTGGAAGCTCTGTACCCAGTCGAGCGCCGAGGCGGCGTCAGACAGCTCACCAATGCCGTTGTCGAACGTGCCCTGGCTTTTGCCGACGCCGCGGAAATTAAAGCGCAAGGTCGCGAAGCCGCGGCGCTGGAAGGTCTTGTAGAGCTCCTGAACGATGCGGTTGTTCATCGTGCCGCCCGCATTGGGATGCGGATGGAGGATCATCGCAACCGGCGCGCGCGGCTTGGGAGCGGGGGCGAAACGCCCTTCGAGACGGCCTTCGGGACCGGGGAAAATGACTTCGGGCAAAGCAGCCTGCCTTGAAAATGGGGCGCGCAGTGGAGCGCGGGGAGTTGGGCGCTATATAGGCAGCGCCGCCCTTCACGCAATTGGAACCCACTTGGCCGACCGTATCTATCTGGATCATGCTGCAACCACGCCGATGATCGACGCGGCACGAGATGCCGTGATCGAAGGCATGGCGCGCTGGGCGAACCCTTCCTCGCCGCACGCCGAGGGGCGCGCGGCGCGGGCGGCGCTGGAGGATGCGCGGACGAGGATCGCGGCAGCTTATGGCTGGGCGCACGAGACGATCCTGACCAGTGGTGCCAGCGAATCGCTGTGGATCGGCTTGCGGCGCTCGATGGCCGAGCGCGTGCTGATCACCGCAGTCGAGCACGATTCGGTGCTGCGATACGCGGAAGGTGCGCAAGTGCTGCCGGTGCTGGCGGACGGAACGCTCGATCTCGACGCACTGCGGGCAGCGATGGGGCCGCGTGTGCTGCTCTGCGTACAGCGGACCAACAGCGAGACCGGCGTGATCCAGCCGATCGAGGCGATTGCGGCGATCGTGCACGAGGCGGGCGGGCTATTGCTTGTCGACGCGGCGCAAATGCCCGCGCGCGCCTCCGCCGCGGTGCTGCGCCATGCCGATCTGGTTGCGGTCTCGGCGCACAAGAGAGGCGGACCGCCGGGGATCGGCGCCTTGTTCGTCCGCGACTTCGCCGCACTGCTGCCGATGGGTGGGCAGGAGAAGGGGTATCGTGCCGGCACCGAGAATCTGCCGGGGGCGTTGGGCTTCGCCGCGGCGGTCGATGTGGCAGAGGACCTGCGCGGCCCCGCCGCGTTGCGAGCCCGGCTGGAAGCGGCGCTGGAGGGTGCCGAGGTGGTCGGCGCGGAAAGCGCGCGCTCGCCGCTGATCGGCGCGTATCGCATGCCGGGGGTTTCCGCAGCGGCGCAGTTGATCCGCTTCGACATGGCCGGGATCTCGGTCTCGGCCGGCAGCGCCTGCTCGTCGGGCAGCCTGCGGCCGAGCCACGTGCTGACTGCGATGGGCTGGACCGAGCCGGCGCTCCGCGAAGTGGTTCGCGTAAGCTTCGGACGTTCGACCACCGAGGCGGAGATCGACACCTTCGCGGCGCTCTGGCGCGCGATCGCCGACGAAGCGCGGGCGCGCGCGGCATGATTTATCTCGATTATCAGGCGACCACGCCGCTGGCACCCGAGGCGCTCGCCGCGATGCTGCCCTGGCTCGAGAGCCAGCATGCCAATCCGCATTCGGCGCATGCGCCGGGACGCGCCGCGCGCGCCGCGGTCGAAGTGGCGCGCGACCATGTCGCGGCGCTGATGCCCGAGGGCGGGACGGTCAGCTTTACCAGCGGCGCCACCGAATCGCTCAACTGGGCGATCAAGGGCACGACCGGGCCGATCGTTACGCTGGCCACCGAGCATGCCGCAGTGCTCGACACGGTCGCCGCCGAAGCGCGCAAGGGGCGGGAGGTCACCGTGCTGCCGGTGGGCGAGGACGGGCTGGTCGACTTCGCCGCCGCGCGCGCCGCGATCCGGCCGGGCGTCGGGCTGGTCGCGGCGATGCTGGTCAATAACGAGATCGGCGTGATCCAGCCGGTCGAGCAGCTCGCCGAACTGGCCAAGGCGGCGGGCGCGCGGTTCTTGTGCGACGCAGTGCAGGGCTATGGCCGCGTGCTGATCCCCGAAGGTTGCGACCTGGTCGCGGTGTCGGCGCACAAGATCCACGGTCCCAAGGGCGTCGGCGCGCTGTGGATCCGCGACGGTGTGACGCTGGAGCCGCTTCTGCACGGTGGCGGGCAGGAGCCGGCGGGGCGATCGGGAACATTGTCGCCAGCGCTTTGTGCCGGGTTCGGCGCGGCGGCGCGGTTGGCGAAGCAGCGCTTCGGTGCCGACCATGCGCATGCCGAACAACTGTTCCGCGCGGCGCTGGCGCATATCGGCGGCGATTGGCTGCTCAACGGCTCGCGCGACGAACGCTATCACGGCAACCTCAACCTGCGGCACGCGGGGCTCGACGTCGCCCGGCTGATCTCGGACCTGCGCGACATCGCCTTTTCCGTCGGCTCCGCCTGCGCGAGCGGGTCGGGGCGGCCGAGCCACGTCCTGCGTGCGATCGGGCTCGGTGAAAGCGAGGCGCGGTCGAGCATCCGCCTCGGCTTCGGTCGCTATACCAGCGAAGAGGAGCTGATCGCGGCGATCAACCGGATCACTGCCGCGGCGCGCGCGCAAAAGGTGGCGGCATGATCCGGATTCGCTTCGTCAGCGCCGATCAGAGCGAGACCCGCGAAGTGGAGGCGGCCCAGGGCGCGATCCTGCTCGAAGTGGCGCAAAATGCCGGGCAGCCGCTGGAGGGGACGTGCGAAGGGCAGATGTCGTGCTCGACCTGTCACGTCATCGTCGCGGCCGAGGATTTCGCGAAGCTTCCGCGTGCCAGCGAGGAGGAAGAGGACATGCTCGACCTCGCGTTCGGCGCGACGCGGACAAGCCGGCTCGCTTGCCAGATCGTGCTGGATGCCGGACTCGACGGCCTCACCGTGCGGATGCCCTCCGAGCATCGCGATATGCAGGGGCGCTGAACCGCGGAACGGCAATTGCCCTGCTTCGTTTGAGCGCGGTGCCAAAGCGGACGATTCGCCAGACCCTATATGCGATCGGCTGCCGGATATCGGATGCCGGGGCGAACATCGCCGGCCATCCAATGGCGCAAATCATATTGGTGCTCTTCTGTCTCGCCTGGTTCACGCTTCCACTGGGCAATGACGCCACTGCGGTACTAACGCTGGTGCTCTCGGTCCTGGCGATCACACTGACCCAGATGGTGCTCAACCAGCAGAAGCGGCATGAAGCCGCGCTGCATCTCAAGATCGACGAGCTGATCCACGCGATGAAGGGCGCGCGCGATGAAGTCATGGGGATCGAGAGCAAGAGCGAGATCGAACTCGAGGCGCTGCGCATCTCCGGGGACAAGGCGGAGGAGGTGCTTGCGCAACGCCGTGGCAAGAGTGTGATCACGACGACGAAGATCGTCGATCCCGAGGGAACTCCGGAGGATGCTCCGGAATTGCAGCGATCACAGGGGTCAGCCTGAGGAGAGTGCGCATGAAGACCTTTACGCTCGTTGCCGCGGCAGCCGCCGCGTTTCTCGCGATTCCAGCCGCATCGGCTTCGACGGTCGCCCCAACCGGCGCCGTGACCGCTGCGGCAATCGCCGCCAGCAGCGTCACGACGCTGGTCGAGCAGGACGGCCGCCGCTGGAGCCACACCGAGCGCCGCTATGAGCGTCGCCGGCATCGCCGTGCCTATTACCGCACGTCGTGCACGCGCAAGTGGCGTAACGGCAACCGCGTCCGTGTCTGCCGCAAGGTGCGCTATTATCGTTGAGTGAATTCAGGGCGGGAGCGCTGCGCGCTCCTGCCCTTGCCTCGCGGCTGCACTTCGCCCATATGCGCCGCGGGAGTCGGGCGGACGATGCCGTCGCCAACCCGGTCAGATCCGGAAGGAAGCAGCCGCAACGATTTCGTATCGGGTCGTTCCGGCTCCCACCCT
>Ga0065165_1001186_pt1 | contig 30210 bp, 30 predicted proteins | sample AraplaMF_Cvi_mMF_FD_63813 | JGI IMG/M metagenome (GOLD analysis project Ga0065165, IMG submission 63813) | Arabidopsis root microbial communities from the University of North Carolina, USA - plate scrape MF_Cvi_mMF (version 2) (version 3) | ecosystem: Host-associated > Plants > Roots >... | reverse complement strand
GATTCAATCCAGAAGTCTTCCGTTGGGCGAGGGAAAGCGCAGGCCTGTCCCTGGAGCAGGCAGCCAAGGCGCTGAACATCGTCCCAGCGTCGCTTGATGCTATCGAAGCGGGTCAGAAGGTGCCTTCGCGGACAGCCCTGTCAAACATGGCGAAGACATACCGCCGATCACTTCTCACGTTCTACCTGCCGGCTCCTCCGCGCAAAGGTGATCGCGGAGAAGACTTCCGAACCGTCGTCGCACAACGAACCATTGAAGCGGACGCTGATGTCGACGCGCTGTTGCGTGATCTGCGCGCACGACACAGTCTTGTGCGGACCATTCTTGAAGAAGATGACGACGTACAGCCGCTGCCCTTCGTCGGGTCGGCGCACCTCGCTGACGGTGCTCAAGCCCTGTGCAGGTCCATTGAAAAGATCCTTGACATCACCCGTGTGGAATACCGCCAACAACGTGACGCTGAGAGCGCCTTCTCGTTGTTGCGAGAGCGTGCCGAAGATGCGGGCGTATTCGTCCTTCTGATTGGCAACCTCGGCAGTCACCATTCGGCAATCCCGGTAGAAGCATTCCGCGGGTTTGCGATTGCAGACCGCATTGCGCCGTTTATCGTGATCAACGATGGCGATGCCAAGGCGGCTTGGTCATTCACGTTGCTGCACGAACTCGCACATCTCTGGCTGGGCACCACGGGAGTGAGCGGCGGGGGCGCCCCGGACAGTGCGATAGAGCGCTTCTGCAATGAAGTTGCGGGTGAGTTCCTGCTGCCTCGCGCAGACGTTCTTGGAATTGATCTGCGAGGACTGGATCTCGACGCGCAAATTGCCAGGATTTCGCAGCACGCGAATCGCTGGCGCGTGAGTCGACAGATGGTGGCCTACGGTTTGTTGAAGGCAGGCGTCGTGACCCAGGATGCCTGGAAATTGCTAGAAGCAGCCATCCGTGAGCGGTGGGCGGCCGAGCGAAGGCGAGAGAAGGAACTTGCAAAAAATTCGACGTCAACGGGCCCGAGCTACTACGTCGTCCGGCGTCACCGCTTAGGGCAAGCCATGCTCTCTTTCGCGCGTCACTACACCGATTCAGGTGCTCTATCGCCGTCGAAGGCCGCGAAGGTACTGGGCGTCAAGCCACGTAGCGTCTATCCGTTACTCGCCCCGGCCCGTTGATGGAGTGCCGGATGCTCTACCTGCCCGACGCCAACGTCCTCATCACTGCCAACAACCTCTATTACCCCATCGATCGCGTGCCGGAATATTGGGAATGGCTTTCCCATATGGGCAACAGAGGGCTTGTGAAGATGCCGTTCGAGATCTTCGAAGAGGTTAAAGATGGTCCGGAAGATGCAGAGAAGGACCTGTTGTTTGCATGGCTTCAGGATGAGACCAACAAGAAGGCCCTGCTGCTCGATGAAATCGTCGATCCGCAGTTGGTGCAGAAAGTGATCGTCGAAGGCTATGCCCCCGACCTGACCGACGACGAAGTCGAGCAGGTGGGGCGTGACCCGTTCTTGATCGCCTATGCCTTGGCTGCCAGGGAAAGATGCGTAGTGACCGTCGAAACGTCGGCGCCCAAAAGGCAACGACAGAATCGCAAGATCCCAGACGTATGCCACGCGCTGGGGGCAAAGTGCTGCAACCCCTTCGAGTTCAATCGCGCGCTGGGCTTCCGCACACAGTGGAAGCTTGATATCAAGTAGCGGCAGAGTTGTACCGCAGCTCAACCTGTCTTATTGCGTTTCTGCCAAGCGATCAACTCACCGACGAACCCGCGCCGGAACGCGATCACGCAGACGACGAAGATCACCCCGATGATCACCGTGACCCATGAGCCGACACGGTCAGCCAAGTAGTCTTGCAGGCCGATGATCGTGAAGGCGCCCAGCACTGGACCTGCGAAGGTCCCCATGCCCCCGAGCAACGCCATCAAGATGACCTCGCCCGACATTGACCAGTGCACGTCCGTCAGCGTCGCGAAGCCGAGAACGAAGGTCTTCATCGCGCCGGCGAGTCCAGCGATACCGGTCGACAGGACGAAGGCCAGCAGCTTGTAGCGGTCGACATCGTAGCCAAGCGAAATCGCGCGTGGCTCGTTCTCGCGAATGGCCTTCAGCACCTGCCCGTATGGCGAGTGCACGATTCGCAGAATCAGCAGAAACACGGCAACGAAGACCGCAAGCACGACGAAGTACATCGCCAAATCGCTTGCCATCGGGATCACACCGAACAGCTTGCCGCGCGGAACACCTTGCAGTCCATCTTCGCCGCCAGTGAATGGAGCCTGCAGACAAACGAAAAAGATCATCTGCGCCATCGCGAGCGTGATCATCGCGAAGTAAATGCCTTGGCGGCGGATCGCGATCAAGCCGACGATCAGCCCGAGTGCTGCAGCCACCAGCGTGCCGGCGATGATTCCGAACTCCGGTGTCCAACCAGCGCTGCGCACCAGCCAACCAGTGACATAGGCTGCGGAACCCATGAAGGCTGCATGCCCGAACGACAGCAAGCCGGTGAATCCCAGTAGCAGGTTGAAGGCGCACGCGAAGATCGCGAAGCACAAGGCCTTCATCATGAATACCGGGTAGATGCCGATGAACGGCGCGGCCACCAGCAGCACCAGCACCGCGCTCCACGCGTAGAAGGACTTGCGCTGGAAGGACCCGTTCTTGTTCGTGGTGGACACGCTCACTTCTCCTTGCCGAACAAGCCGGCGGGACGGATCATTAGCACGATGGCCATGATGACGAAGACGATGGTCGATGAGCCCTCCGGGCCGAACAGTTTGGTCAAGGCTTCACTCAACCAATTCTCCGGACCGAACACCTTAGTACAAGGCCACGACAGAAGCATTCCAAGAATTCCGGTTCTCGTGAGTCCTTCAATGACTCCGAGCATCAGCCCGGTCAGGATCGAGCCGAGGATCGACCCCATGCCGCCGATCACGACCACCGCGAACACCACGATGATCAGGTTGCTGCCCATCAGCGGCGTGACCTGGATCACCGGCGCCGCCAGCACGCCGGCCAGCGCCGCGAGTGCCGCGCCGCCGGCATAGGTGAACATCACCATGCGCGGCACGTTGATGCCGAAGGCCTGCACCAGCGCCGGGTTCTCGGTGCCGGCGCGCAGCGTGGCGCCGAGCCGCGTCTTCTCGATCAGGAACCAGGTGCCCAGGCAGACCGTCAGCGACGCGACGACGACCCAGGCGCGGTAGTTGGGCAGCACCATGAAGCCGAGGTTGGTGGCGCCCTGCAGCGCATCGGGCACGTTGACCTGCTGGCCGGAGACGCCGAACTGGTCGCGGAACAGGCCCTCGGCGATCAGCGCGAGGCCGAAGGTCAGCAGCAGGCCGTACAGCGGGTCGAGCTTGTACAGGTGCTTCAGCAGCGTGCGCTCGATGACGACGCCGAGCGCGCCGACGATCACCGGCGCGAGCACCAGCGCGCCCCAGTAGCCCAGGCCCCACTTCTCCACCGAGAACCAGGCCACGTAGGCGCCGACCATGTAGAGCGCGCCATGGGCGAAGTTGACGATGCCGAGCAGGCCGAAGATCACCGCCAGGCCCAGGCTCAGCATCGCGTAGAACGAGCCGTTGACGAGGCCGAGCAGCAGCTGGCCGGCGAAGGCCTGCAGGGGGATGCCGAAGATTTCGGTCATGGGATGGGTCTCAAAATTCCGTTCGGGCTGAGCCTGTCGAAGCCTTGGTGCCATGGCACCACCCTTCGACACGGGCTTTCGACAAGCTCAGTCCCTGCTCAGGGCGAACGGGGGTGGGTGGGCGAACGGGGAAGATCGTTCACTTCCACGAAGCGCACTTGCTCTCCGCCTTGGTCGTGAACGCCGCGTCGCCCTTGATCGTCTCGACCACGTTGTAGTAGTCCCACGGCTCGGTCGACTTGTCCGGCGTCTTGACCTGCATCAGGTACATGTCGTGCACCATGCGGCCGTCTTCGCGCACCGTGCCGTTCTTCGCGAACATGTCGTTGACCTTGCCCTTGTGCAGCTGCGCCAGCACCTTGTCGGCGTCGTCGGTGCCGGTCGCCTTGACGGCCGCCAGGTAGTTGGCCGCCACCGAGTAGTCGGCCGCCTGCAGCGACGACGGCATGCGCTTGACCTTCTCGAAGAACTTGCGGCTCCAGGCCCGCGTCTCGGCATCCTTGTTCCAGTACCAGCTGTCGGTCAGGTACATGCCCTGCGTCGTCTTCAGGCCCAGCGAGTGGATGTCGTTGATGAACACCAGCAGCCCGGCCAGCTTCATCGTCTTCGTGACGCCGAACTCGTTGGCCGCCTTGATCGCGTTGATGGTGTCGCCGCCGGCGTTCGCGAGGCCCAGGATCTGCGCCTTGCTCGACTGCGCCTGCAGCAGGAACGACGAGAAATCGCTGGCCGACAGCGGGTGCTTGACCTGGCCGACCACCGAGCCGCCCGCCGCCTTCACGACGTTGGTGGTGTCGTTCTGCAGCGCCTGGCCGAACGCATAGTCGGCCGTCAGGAAGTACCAGCTCTTGCCGCCGGCGCGCACCACCGCGCCGCCGGTGCCCTTGGCCAGCGCCATCGTGTCGTAGGCCCAGTGGATGGTGTACGGGCTGCACTGCTCGTTGGTCAGCGCCGAGCTGCCGGCACCGACCGCGATGAACGGCTTCTTCTTCTCGAGCGCCACCTTGGCCATCGCCAGGCTGGTGCCGGAGTTGGTGCCGCCGATCAGCATGTCGACGCCCTGCGTGTCGAACCATTCGCGCGCCTTCGCGGCGGCCACGTCGGCCTTGTTCTGGTGGTCGGCGACGACCAGCTCGACCTTCTTGCCGTTGACCATGCCGCCGGCATCGGCGATCGCCATCTTGATCGCCTCGACGCCGGCCGGGCCGTCGATGTCGGAGTACAGGCCGGACATGTCGGTGATGAAGCCGATGCGGATCACGTCGCCGGAGACCTGCGCGTGCACGGGCAGGGCAGTGCCCAGAGCAGCGGCGGTGGCGACGAGCGAGCAGGCGGCGGCGATTTGTCTCAGGTTCATCGGAGGTCTCCTTGTGGTGGATCTTTGAAATCAGACGCCCAGGTACTCGTGGAGCTGGGCCAGGCGGTCAGGCAACTGGGCCTGGGTGAACTCTTGAATGATCTGGCCGTGCTCCATCACGAGGAAGCGGTCGGCCAGCGGCGCGGCGAAGCGGAAGTTCTGCTCCACCATCACGACCGTGTAGCCCTGGCGGCGCAGCAGCACCACCATCTCGGCGAGCTTCTGCACGATGACCGGGGCCAGGCCCTCGGAGATCTCGTCGAGCAGCAGCAGCTTCGCGCCGGTGCGCAGGATGCGCGCGACGGCCAGCATCTGCTGCTCGCCGCCCGACAGCCGCGTGCCCTGGCTGCCGGCGCGCTCCTTCAGGTTCGGGAACATCGCGTAGATCGCGTCGACGGCCATGCCGCCGTCGGCGAGCTTCGGCGGCAGCAGCAGGTTCTCCTCGGCCGACAGGCTCGAGAAGATGCCGCGCTCTTCCGGGCAGTAGCCGATGCCGAGCCGCGCGATGCGGTGCGTCGGCAGCGCGATGGCCTCCTGCCCGCGGATGCGGATCGAGCCCTGGCGGCTGCCGGTCAGGCCCATGATCGCGCGCAGCGTGCTGGTGCGCCCGGCGCCGTTGCGCCCGAGCAGCGTGACGACCTCGCCCTCGTCGACGTGGAAGTCGACGCCGTGCAGCACGTGCGATTCGCCGTACCAGGCCTGAAGGCCCCGGACTTCAAGGAAACGTGTCGTCATGGCGTGCGATCCAGGATCAAGCAACACGCCGAGGAACCGGCTTTGCCGGGCCTCTGGCGGGGCGCCCCTTGGGGGCAGGAGCAAAGCGACTGGGGGGCCGATTTCATCAATGCGCCCCTTGCAGTTCGACGTTGGCGGTGCCCATGTAGGCTTCGACCACCGCGGGGTTCTTCGAGACCTCGGCGTACGGGCCTTCGGCCAGCGTCGCGCCGCGCTGCAGCACGGTGATGGTGTCGGCGATGCTGGCCACCACGCTCATGTTGTGCTCGACCATCAGGATGGTGCGGTTGGCCGATACCTTCTTGATCAGCTGGCGGATGCGGTCCACGTCTTCCAGCCCCATGCCCTGCGTCGGCTCGTCGAGCAGCATCAGCTCGGGCTCCATCGCGAGCGTGGTCGCGATCTCGAGCGCGCGCTTGCGGCCGTAGCTCAGCTCGACGGTCGGCGTGTCGGCGTAGCCGGCCAGGTCGACCTCGGCCAGCAGCGCGCGGGCGCGGTCGTTCAGCCCGTGCAGCGTGCGTTCCGATTTCCAGAAGTGGAACGAGGTGCCGAGCCGGCGCTGCAGCGCGACGCGCACGTTCTCGAGCACGCTCAGGTGCGGGAACACCGCCGAGATCTGGAACGAGCGGATCACGCCGCGGCGCGCGATCTGCGCCGGCTTCTCGCGCGTGATGTCGTCGCCGTTGAAGAGGATCTGGCCGCGCGTGGGCGTCAGGAACTTGGTCAACAGGTTGAAGCAGGTCGTCTTGCCGGCGCCGTTCGGGCCGATCAGCGCATGGATGTGGCCGCGCCGGACCTTCAGGTCGACCTGGTTGACCGCGACGAAGCCCTTGAACTCCTTCGTCAGCGCGCGCGTCTCGAGGATGGTGTCGGTGGGGCTGGCGGTGTTGGCAGTGCTCGTCATCATGGAACTCCTGTTCGGTGCCGCTCAGGCCGCCGGCATGGCGGTGCTGCCGCCGAGCCGCTGCGTCAGCTCGCGCGCGACGCGCATCACGGTCTCGCTCTGCTGCGCGGCGACCTGCGGGTCGAGCATCGCCTTCTGCAGGCACACGCCGACGCCGGCCACCGCCTGGCCGGACGCATCGAACACCGGCGCGCCGAAGCAGTACACGCCCTCGCGCACGCTTTCGTCGTCGATGCTGTAGCCGCGCCGGCGGATCTCGGCCAGCTCGCCGACCAGCTCGCTGCGCTGGATCGGCGCACGGTTCATGAAGGCCGGCAGCCGGGCCTGCGGAAAGTGGCTGCGCAGCCGGGCTTCGTCCAGCCAGGCCAGCATCGCCTTGCCGGTGGCCGCGCGGTGCGCCGGCAGCCGCATGCCGACGGTGAACGCCAGCCCGAGCGGCCGCACGCCGTTGCGCGCGGCGACGTAGACCACGTCGGCGCCGTCCAGCACCGACAGGATCACCGTCTCGGGCGGCGCCGCGCCGGCCTCGGCCCACAGCGCGGTGAACTCCTGGGCCGGGCTGGTGTGGGCGACGAACGCATGCGCCAGGCCCATCACGCGCGGGCCGATGAAGAAGCAGCCGTCGTCCTCGCGGCGCAGGTAGCCGAGCGCGCTGAGCGTGTTGCACAGCCCGTGCACGCTGCTCTTCGGCAGGCCGAGGCTGGCCGACAGCCGCGCCAGGCTCATCGCCTCGCGCTGCTGCGCCAGCAGGTCCAGCAACGCGGCCGCCCGCGTGACGGCCGGCACCAGGGCCGGCTTGGTCGCGGAAGAGCGGGGGCGGTGAGCTTCTTGCAGCATGCGTTGAACAGCGACGCGGCGCGGTGGAGGGAGAGGCGGAGCTGTTCAGCAGGTTGAACCTGGATCGGCCCATCGAACAGCCGGCGCAGTCTAAGAGGGGTCTTTGCAGGCCGGAATGCCGGCGCGGCCGGTTCGCGGGAAAGTCCGCACAGGGTTTGCGCGGGGCATCTCGCTTCATTTTTTTGAATGGTTGCGACAAGCGTGGTGAACTTCGTCACCTCGCCCCGCTCTTAAAGTGCCTCCCCACGGGCCGATTCGAGCGGCCCAAGTGCTTCAAACTGTTTCAAGGTCTTTCATGCGCGCTCCGCCTTCACGCTACGACGCCGTTGCCATCAGCTTCCACTGGCTGCTGGGCCTGGCCATCGTCGGCACGTTCTGCGTCGGGCTGTACATGAGCGACCTGCCGTTCTCGCCGCAGCGCCTGAAGCTCTTCAACTGGCACAAGTGGGCCGGCGTGACGATCCTCGCGCTGTCGGCGCTGCGCCTGTTGTGGCGCCTGACGCACCGCCCGCCGGCCGACCTGCCGTCACCGGCCTGGCAGCAGCGCGCGTCGCACTGGACGCACGGCCTGCTGTACGCGCTGTTCTTCGCGGTGCCGCTGGTCGGCTGGGCGTACAGCTCGGCGGCCGGCTTCCCGATCGTCGTGTTCGGGCTGCTGCCGCTGCCGGACTTCGTGCCGGCCGACAAGGCGCTGGCCGAGACCGCCAAGCAGGCCCATGCGCTGCTCGCCTACGGCTTGGCCGTCCTCGTGACGCTGCATGTCGCGGCCGCACTGAAGCACCAGTTCATCGACCGCGACGGGCTGCTGGCCCGCATGTGGCCGTCCTCGCGCTGACCCTCGCACCGACCTCGGTGTCCGTTTTTTTTCGGGAGACCTTCGAATGAAAACCTACCTCACCGTTGCCAGCTTCGCGCTCGCTGCCGCGTTCGCCTTCCCTGCCTGCGCCCAGGCGCAGCAGAAGGTGGTGCCGGCGCAAAGCGAGATCGCCTTCACCAGCAAGCAGATGGGCGTGCCGGTCGACGGCAAGTTCCGCAAGTTCGACGCGCAGGTCGCGTTCGACCCGAAGAAGCCCGAGGCCGCGAAGATCGGCTTCACGATCGACCTGGCCAGCGTCTCGCTCGGCACCGCCGAGACCGAGGCCGAAGTCGCGAAGCCGGACTGGTTCAACACCAAGTCGTTCCCGCAGGCCACCTTCCAGTCGACCAGCGTGAAGGCCACCGGCCCGGGCAAGTTCGACGTGGCCGGCAAGCTGGCGATCAAGGGGGCGAGCCACGACGTGGTCGTGCCGGTGGTGCTGGCGCAGGCCGGCGCCAACACGACCGCGACCGGCAGCTTCGTGATCAAGCGCCTCGATTTCAAGATCGGCGACGGCGACTGGAAAGACACCTCGATGGTGGCCAACGACGTCACCGTCAAGTTCAAGCTCGCGCTGACCGGTGTCGGCGCACTCTGATCCTCCGGACCTCCGGATTCCCTTGCTGTACCCCACCCACCTCACCAGGACCGTTCCCATGATGATGAAGACCCTCGTTGCCGCCGCCGCCCTCGCTGCTGCCGGCCTCGCCCAGGCCGAAGCCGCCACCTACGCGATCGACCCGACCCACACCTTCGTGACCTTCGAGGCGAAGCACTTCAACACCAGCACGCTGCGCGGCCGCTTCGACAAGAAGGAAGGCACCGTCGCCTTCGACAAGGCCGCCAAGACCGGCCGCGCCGAAGTGAGCTTCGACATGACCTCGGTCAGCACCGGCGTGCCGGCGCTCGACACGCACCTGAAGAGCAAGGACTTCTTCAACGTCGCCGAAGCCCCGACCGCGAAGTTCGTCGGCGACAAGTTCAGCTTCGACGGCGCCGGCAAGGTGACCACCGTCGCCGGCACGCTGACGATGAACGGCAAGACCCAGCCGGTCACGCTGACCGCCGCGAACTTCAACTGCTACGAGAACCCGATGCTGAAGCGCGAAGTGTGCGGCGGCGACTTCGAGACGACGATCCAGCGCAGCCAGTGGAACGTCAGCTACGGCCTGCAGTACGGCCTGCCGGACAACATCCGCCTGCTGATCCAGATCGAAGCCGTCAAGCAATAAGACTGACGGGCGAACGGCGCGGCCCGCTCAGGCCGCGCCGCCGGCGAGCCGGAACACCGACACCGCGCCGGCCAGCCGCTGCGCCTGCGTGCTGAGGCTGCCCGCGGCGGCAGCCGATTCCTCGACCAGCGCGGCATTCTGCTGCGTCACGCCGTCGAGCTGCTGCACCGCGTCGTTGACCTGGCCGACGCCCTCCGTCTGCTGGCGCGAGGCCCCGCTGATCTGGCTGATCAGCGACGACACCTGCGCGAACTGGCTGACGACGCGCTGCATCGTCGAGCCGGCCTCGCCGGCCAGCCGGTGCCCTTCCTCGATCCGCTGCGTGCTCTCGGCGACCAGGCCGCGGATCTGCCGCGCCGCTTCGGCGCAGCGCTGCGACAGCGAGCGCACCTCGCCCGCCACCACCGAGAAGCCACGGCCGTGCTCGCCCGAGCGGGCCGCCTCGACCGCCGCGTTCAGCGCCAGGATGTTGGTCTGCAGCGCGATGCCGTCGATCACGCCGACGATCGTGCCGATGCGCGTGGCGGCCTCGCCGATCTCGTTCATCGTCGCGACGACGCGGGTGACCACCGCGCCGCCGTGGTCGGCCACCTGCGAGGCCTCGGCAGCCGCGCTGTCGGCCAGCCGCGCATGCTCGGCGTTGCCGCGCACGCTGTTGTCGATCTGGTGCAGCGCCGCCGCGGTCTGCTGCAGGCTGGCGGCCTGCTGCTCGGTGCGGTCCGACAGATCCATGTTGCCCTGCGCGATCTGCGCGCTCGCGGTGGCGATGCCGTCGGCGCCGTCGCGCACCTCGCCGACCACGCGCCGCAAGCCGGCCTGCATGTCGACCAGCGCCCGCAGTACCTGGGCCGCTTCGTCGCGCCCGCTGACCTGGATGTCGCTGCACAGGTCGCCGGTGGCGATGCGCGCCGCCACGCCGCTCGCCTGCTGCAGCGGCCGAGCCACGTCGCGCTGCAGCCGCCACCAGACCAGCGCGAACAGCAGCACGCTGGCGAGCACCGCGCCGGCCAGCACCGCGAGCGCGTTGCGGTCGTTCAGCGCGACGATGTCGTCGAAGCCGGAAATCTTCTCGTCGGCGAAGGCGTTCGACCGCTCGACGGTGCGGTCGACGCCGCGCCGGTGCGCTTCGTAGTGCGCCTGCACCGCCGGCAGCGCCGCGCGCGCCGCCTCGGCGCGCCCGTCATGCAGCGGTTGCAGCACCTGGGCCCGGGCGGCCTCGAAGAAGCGCCGTGCCGCCTCGTGCTGCTCGCCGAGCAACTCGCGCTCGAGGCCGTACGGCGGGTGGGTGCGCCAGTACTCCGCGCGCGCCCGGTAGGCCTCGGCCAGCGCATCGAACCCCTGGATCGCCGCGGCCGGCGCCAGCGTGCCTTCGAGCGCCTGCGACAGCACCAGCCGCGCTTCGATCAGGTACAGCGGCGGCGGCAGCACGTCGGCGGTCACGTCCTTCGCGACGAACACCTGGCGCGCCTGCGCCTGCATCAGCTGGCTGCTCCAGCGGGCGCTGCCATGCAGCACCATCAACGCGACCACGAACACGGCCAGGAACAGCAGCAGCACGGACTTGATCGACTTCATCGCGACACCTCGGCAACACCTTGCGCAGCCGCCCGATGCGGATGCCATGTCGGCATTTCGACGTGCGTCCGGTCGCCTTGACCGGGCCATTTGTTCAGTTCGTGCGCCGCGACGCCCTCGTCAGGCCCCCCCGGCCAGCAGCGCCGCATTGCCGCCCGCGGCGGCGGTGTTAATCGTCAGCGTCTGCTCGGCGCAGAAGCGGTACAGGTAGTGCGGGCCGCCGGCCTTCGGGCCGGTGCCGCTCAGCCCCTCGCCGCCGAAGGGCTGCACGCCGACCACCGCACCGATCATGTTGCGGTTGACGTAGACGTTGCCGATGCGCGCCGCCTGCGCCAGGCGCAGCGCGCGGCTGTCGATTCGCGTCTGGATGCCCAGCGTCAGCCCGTAGCCGAGCGCGTTGACCTGCGCCATCACGTCGGCCACGTCGCCGCGCCAGCGCACCACGTGCAGCACCGGGCCGAAGATCTCCTGGCGCAGATCGGCGATGTGCGGCAGCTCGAACGCGACCGGCGCGACCAGCCGCGGGAAGGTCGAGGTGACCGCGGCCTCGCCGATCAGCGTCGCGCTGCCGCGCAACCGCTCGACATGGCCGCGGATGCCGGCGAAGGCCTCGTCGTCGATCACCGAGCCGACGTCGGTCGCGAGCAGCGCCGGGTCGTCGACCCGCAGCTCGGCCAGCGCGCCGCGCACCATCTCGATCACGCCGTCGGCCACGCCTTCGTGCACGCACAGCAGCCGCAGCGCCGAGCAGCGCTGGCCGGCCGAGCGGAACGCGCTCTGAACGACGGCATCGACCACCTGCTCCGGCAGCGCGGTGCTGTCGACCACCATCGCATTGATGCCGCCGGTCTCGGCGATCAGCGGCACGATGGGGCCGTCCTTCGCGGCGAGCGCGCGGTTGATCAGCCTGGCCACCGCGGTCGAGCCGGTGAAGCACACGCCGGCGGTGCGCGCATCGGCGACCAGCGCGGCGCCCACCGTCTCGCCGGGGCCGTGCAGCATCGCGAGCGCGTCGCGTGGCACGCCGGCCTCGTGCAGCAGCGCGACCATGCGCTGCGCGACGGCCGGCGTCTGCTCGGCCGGCTTGGCCGCCACCGCGTTGCCGGCCACCAGCGCGGCCACCACTTGGCCGGCGAAGATCGCGAGCGGGAAATTCCACGGGCTGATGCAGGCGAACACGCCGCGGCCATGCAGCTGCAGCGCGTTGCTCTCGCCGGTCGGGCCGGGCAGCGGCTGCGGGGCGAGGCGGGCCTCGGCCTGGTCGGCGTAGTAGCGGCAGAAGTCGACCGCCTCGCGCACCTCGGCCACGCAGTCGCCCAGCGTCTTGTGCGCCTCTTTCACCAGCAGGCCGCAGAACTCGGGCAGGCGGGCTTCGAGCGCATCGCCGGCGCGACGCAGCACCGCGGCGCGCTCGGCCAGCGGCGTCTCGTTCCAGCGCGCGAAGCCGGACTGCAGGCGCGCCATCGCGTCGCCGACGTCGGCCACCGTCGATTCGCGCACCGGCTCGACAACCGTTGCCGCGAGTGCCGCATCCAGCGGCCTGCGTTCTTCGAGGCAGGCCAGGTCGATGCCGCGCGAGTTGACGCGCGCGCCGCAGCCGTACAGCGCCCGCGGCAGCGGCTGGCCCGGCGCCGCGGCCGGCGTCAGCGGCGACGCGAGCAGCAGCTCGACCGGCACGTCATTGTCCGACAGCTGGTGCACGAACGACGAATTGGCGCCGTTCTCCAGCAGCCGGCGCACCAGGTAGGCCAGCAGGTCGCGGTGCTCGCCGACCGGCGCATAGACGCGCACCGGGATGCGCGCGTCGCGCATCACCTCGCGGTACACCCCCTCGCCCATGCCGTGCAGCCGCTGCATCTCGAACGGCGCACCGGCGGCCCGCGCCATCTGCACGATCGCCGCGATGGTGCCGGCGTTGTGCGTCGCGAACTGCGGGTAGATCGCGTCGGCATGGCCGATCAGCGCCCGCGCGCAGGCCAGGTACGAGATGTCGGTGTGGTGCTTGTGCGTGAAGACCGGGTAGCCGGCCAGCCCCTGTTCCTGGGCGCGCTTGATCTCGCCGTCCCAGTAGGCGCCCTTGACCAGCCGCACCATGAACTTCAGCCCGTGGCGGCGGGCGATGGCGGCGACCTCGTCGACCACCTGCGGCGCGCGCGTCTGGTAGGCCTGCACCGCGAGCCCGAAGCCGCGCCATTGCGGAAACGCCTGCGCGATGCGTTGTGCCAGCGCGTCCAGCACGTCGAGCGACAGCTCGAGCCGGTCGCTCTCCTCGGCGTCGATCGTCAGGTTGAGGTTGGCGCGCGCGGCCGGCTCGATCAGCTGCCAGACGCGCGGCAGCAGTTCGGCACCGACGCGCTCGCGCTGCGCGTCTTCGTAACGCGAGAACAGCGCGCTGAGCTTGATCGAGATGCCGTCGGCCGATTCGGGGCCGGCGGCGACGCGGCCGCCGGCGATCGCCTCGATCGCGTTCGCATACGACGCCAGGTAGCGCCGCGCATCGGCCTCGGTGCGCGCGCCTTCGCCAAGCATGTCGTAGCTGAAGCGCAGCCCGGCCTGTTGCTTGCGGGCCGCAGCCGCCTCGCCCATCGCCTCGGCGATGTGGCGGCCGAGCACGAATTGCCGGCCGAGCAGCTGGATCGCGCGCACCGTCGCGGCCACCACCGTCTGCGCGCCCAGGCGCTTGAACAGCCCGGCGTCGGCATCGGCCTCCGGCAGGAATTTCTTCGACAGCGAGATCGCGCTGGCCGACAGGCTGGCCAGCATCTGGTGCGGCCCGCCCGACGACGCATCGAACTCGGCCTTGCCGAGCTGGTCGGCCGTCAGCGCGATCGCGGTCTCGGCATCGGGCACGCGCAGCAGGGCCTCGGCCAGCCGCATCAGCGCGAGGCCCTCGGCGCTGGAGATCGGGTACTCCCGCAGCAGCGATTCCATCGCCCAGAACGGCGCCGGCTTGTCGCGCACTGCCTGCACCCAGGGCCGCGCCGCGGCCTGCACGGCCGCCCAGTCGAGCGCCCCGGCCAGGGGTGGCGTCAGGCTTGCTAACAGCTCCAGTTCAGGGCGGTACGGGTAGGGCAGGCGGGCGCGAGCCGGCGGCAAAAAAATCATCAAAGGTCACCATTGGTGTTAGTTCTACTAGCGTATCTGCTGATCACATGAATTAATCACCGACAAAAAGCCAGTCTCCGAATTCATTCACCATGAAAACCAATCACAGCCTCCCTGCCACGCTCGACAAGATCGACGCCCGCATCCTGGGCGCGCTGCAGCAGGACGGGCGCATCTCGAACCTGAAGCTGGCCGAGACGGTGCACTTGTCGCCGACGGCGGTGCTGGAGCGGGTGAAGCGGCTGACGCGCGACGGCTTCATCCTCGGCTACGAAGCCCGATTGAACCCCGACAAGCTCGGCGCGGGAATGATGGTCTTCATCGAGGTGGTGCTCGACCGCACGACGCCGGACGTGATGAAGGCCTTCAAGGCGGCGGTGCAGGTGCGCCCGGAGATCCTCGAATGCCACCTGGTGGCGGGCGGCTTCGACTACCTGATCAAGACCCGCGTGGCCGACATGGGCTCGTACCGCGAGCTGATCGGCTCGGTGATCTGGAGCCTGCCGGGGGTGCGCGAGACGCACACCTACGCGGTGATGGAGGAAGTCAAGAACACCACCGCGTTGCCGATATAGGGCCCCCCAGTCGTCGCTGCGCTCCTGCGTTTCGCTTCTCAACGGGTACCGAAGATCGCGCTTCCTACGCGCACCATCGTCGCGCCTTCGGCGATTGCGGCATCCAGGTCGGCCGACATTCCCATCGACAAGGTGTCGAGCGCCAGCCCGCCGGCGTTCAACCGCTCCATCAACTGGCGCAACGCGCGGTGCGGAATCCGCTGTGCCTCCGGTTCGGCGGCCGGCTCCGGGATCGCCATCAGCCCGCGCAGGCGCACCCGCGGCAGGCCGGCCACCTCGCGTGCCACGGCGGCCACCTCGTCCGGCGCGAGGCCGCTCTTGCTCGCCTCGCCGCTGATGTTGACCTGCAGGCACAGCTGCAGCGGCGCCAGCTGCGCCGGCCGCTGCTCGCTGAGACGCTGCGCGATCTTCAGCCTGTCGACCGTGTGCACCCAGTCGAACTGCTCGGCGACGATGCGCGTCTTGTTGCTCTGCAACGGGCCGATCAGGTGCCATTCGATCTGGCTGCGCAGCTCGGCCAGCGCGGCGATCTTGTCGACGCCCTCCTGCACGTAGTTCTCGCCGAAGCGGCGTTCGCCGGCGGCGAAGGCCTCGCGCACGGCCGGCGGCCCGAAGGTTTTGGTAACACTCAGCAGCGTGACGCTTCGCACGGGGCGTTGCGAGAGCGCACATGCCCGAGAGATGCGCTGGTGCACTTGTTGTATGTTCGAAGCAATCGTCGCCATAATTCCCCGAGCCTATCCCAAGCCACCAGGGACACCCGGGAACAGGCGGCGCCGCGAGCCCCGCCGACGAGGTGGCCGCTCACAACTCCTTACAAGCACCCCATGGACATCACCCAACTGCTCGCGTTCTCGGTCAAGAACAAGGCCTCCGACCTTCACTTGTCGGCAGGGCTGCCGCCGATGATCCGCGTGCATGGCGATGTGCGTCGCATCAATGTCGATCCGCTCGAGCACAAGCAGGTGCACGAGATGGTCTACGACATCATGAACGACTCGCAGCGCAAGAACTACGAAGAGACGCTCGAGTGCGACTTCTCGTTCGAGATCCAGGGCCTGGCCCGTTTCCGGGTCAACGCCTTCAACCAGAACCGCGGCGCCGGCGCCGTGTTCCGGACCATTCCGTCGAAGATCCTGACGCTCGAGCAGCTGAACACGCCGAAGGTGTTCGCCGAGCTCGCGCTGAAGCCGCGCGGCCTGGTGCTGGTCACCGGCCCGACGGGCTCGGGCAAGTCGACCACGCTGGCCGCGATGGTCAACCACCTGAACGAAAACGAATACGGCCACGTGCTGACGGTCGAAGACCCGATCGAGTTCGTGCACGAATCGAAGAAGTGCCTGGTCAACCAGCGCGAGGTCGGCCCGCACACGCTGAGCTTCGCGAACGCGCTGCGTTCGGCGCTGCGCGAAGACCCGGACTGCATCCTGGTCGGCGAAATGCGCGACCTCGAAACCATCCGCCTGGCGCTGACCGCCGCTGAAACCGGCCACCTGGTGTTCGGCACGCTGCACACCAGCTCGGCCGCCAAGACCATCGACCGCGTGGTCGACGTGTTCCCCGCGGCCGAAAAGGAAATGGTGCGCTCGATGCTGTCCGAATCGCTGATCGGCGTGATCTCGCAGACGCTGTGCAAGCTGAAGGACGGCAGCGGCCGCGCCGCGGCGCACGAGATCATGCTGGGCACCGCGGCCATCCGCAACCTGATCCGCGAGAACAAGATCGCGCAGATGTATTCGTCGATCCAGACCGGCAACACGGTGGGCATGCAGACGCTCGACCAGAACCTGTCCGACCTGGTCCGCCGCAACATCATCTCGCCGGCCGAAGCGCGCTCGAAGGCGAAGTTCCCCGAGAACTTCCCCGGCTGATCGGCCGTCCCGAAGCCGTTGCCGTCCGTCTCCTTCCAGGTGCCGCGTGAAACGACTCTTTGATCGCCTGAAGCGGGGCGGCGACGATGCGGCCGCGGCCGCCAAGGAAGACGCGAACGTCAGCGAATCCGGCTTCTTCTCGACGCAGTTCATCGACCGCGCCGACGAGACGCCGACGCTGGCCACCTGGACGGCGCGCGCGGCCGCGGTCGGTGCGACGCCGATCGACAACCGGCAGGCCGAGCCCTTGTTCGCGAAGCTGTGGGGCGCCGACCGCTACGTCGCGGCGCTCAGCGCGGACGAGCTGCTGCGCATGAGCCAGTACCTGCAGTTCGTGCAGGTGCCGGCCAACCAGGAAGTGATCGGCCAGGACGAGCAGGGCGACTACATGCTGATCGTGCTCGACGGCACGCTGGCGGTCGACCGCATCCAGCCGTGGGGCGGACGGGCCCGGCTGGCCGAGGCCCGGGCCGGCGACATGCTGGGCGAGATGTCGCTGCTCGACGCGGGCGCCCGCTTCTCCGCCTGCACCACGTTGACGCCGTGTACCCTCGCGGTGGTGGATGCGCAGCGATTGGATGAGATGATCATGTTCGAGCCGCGACTCGGCCTGGCCTTGCTGGCCTCGCTGTCGCGGCGTTTGTCATTGCGTTTGCGGCAGGTCAGCGCCCGGCTGAGTGCCTTGTTGTCCAGCACCTGACGGGCCAGAGGAAGCATCATGGAAAGAGACCAGGCATCGAAATTCGTCAACGACCTGCTGCGCCTGATGGTGTCGCGCAACGGGTCCGACTTGTTCCTCACCGCGGACTTCCCGCCGGCCATCAAGGTCGACGGCAAGGTCACCAAGGTGTCGCCGCAGCCGCTGACCGGCCAGCACACGCTGGCGCTGACGCGCTCGGTGATGAACGACAAGCAGGCCGCCGAATTCGAGCGCACCAAGGAGTGCAATTTCGCGATCTCGCCGCAAGGCATCGGCCGCTTCCGGGTGAATGCCTTCGTGCAGCAGGGCCACGTCGGGCTGGTGCTGCGGACGATCCCGCAGACGCTGCCGACCATCGACAGCCTGAACCTGCCGCAGGTGCTGAAAGACGTGACGATGACCAAGCGCGGCCTGGTGATCTTCGTCGGCGCCACCGGCTCGGGCAAGAGCACCTCGCTGGCGGCGATGGTCGACTTCCGCAACGAGAACTCGTACGGCCACATCATCACGATCGAGGACCCGGTCGAGTTCGTGCACCCGCACAAGAACTGCATCGTCACGCAGCGCGAGGTCGGCCTCGACACCGAAGGCTGGGGCCAGGCGCTGAAGAACACGCTGCGCCAGGCGCCCGACGTGATCCTGATGGGCGAAATCCGTGACCGCGAAACCATGGAACACGCGGTGGCCTTCGCCGAGACCGGCCACCTGTGCATGGCCACGCTGCACGCCAACAGCGCCAACCAGGCGCTGGACCGGATCATCAACTTCTTCCCCGAAGAGCGCCGCGCGCAACTGCTGATGGACTTGTCGCTGAACCTGAAGTCGCTGGTGTCGCAGCGGCTGCTGCCGCGCCAGGAAGGCCGCGGGCGGATCGCCGCGGTCGAGATCATGCTGAACACGCCGCTGATCTCCGAGCTGATCTTCAAGGGCGAGGTCTCCGAGATCAAGGAGATCATGAAGAAGTCGCGCGAGCTGGGCATGCAGACCTTCGACCAGAGCCTGTTCGACCTCTACGAGAACCACCTGGTGACGTATGAAGACGCGCTGCGCAATGCCGATTCGGTGAACGACCTGCGGCTGCAGATCAAGCTGAACAGCAACCGGGCGCGCAGCAGCGATCTCTCGGCGGGGACGGAACACCTGACGATCGTTTGAGGACGTACCCGCGATGAGCAGCAAGAGCTACGAGCCGATCGCCGCGCAGACCGTGGCCTTCCTGGGCCTGGGCGTGATGGGCCACCCGATGGCCGGGCACCTGGCGCGCGCCGGTCACAAGGTCACCGTCTACAACCGCACTGCAGCGAAGGCGGCGGCCTGGGTGAAGGAATATGGCGGCGCGAGCGCGGCCACGCCGAAGGCCGCGGTGGCCGGGGCCGACCTGGTGTTCGCCTGCGTCGGCAACGATGACGACCTGCGCGCGGTGACCACCGGGCCCGACGGCGCGTTCGCCGGCATGAAGCCGGGCGCGATCTTCGTCGACCACACCACCGCGTCGGCCGAGGTGGCACGCGAGCTCGATGCCGCGGCGCGCGCGCTCGGCCTGCGCTTCATCGATGCGCCGGTGTCCGGCGGCAACCTGGGCGCGATCAACGGCGCGCTGACGGTGATGTGCGGTGGCGACGCCTCCGCGTTCGCGAAGGCCCAGCCGGTCGCGATGGCCTTCGCGAAGGCCGTCACGCTGCTCGGCGAGAGCGGCGCCGGCCAGCTCGCGAAGATGGTGAACCAGATCTGCATCGCCGGGCTCGTGCAGGGCCTGGCCGAGGCGATCGCCTTCGGCCAGAAGGCCGGGCTCGACATGAAGGCCGTGCTCGGCGTGATCGGCAAGGGGGCCGCGCAGAGCTGGCAGATGGACAACCGCGGGCCGACGATGATCGACGGCAAGTTCGATTTCGGCTTCGCGGTCGACTGGATGCGCAAGGACCTGGGCCTGGTGCTCGACGAGGCCAAGCGCAACGGCGCGCGGCTGCCGGTCACCGCGCTGGTCGACCAGTTCTATGCCGACGTGCAGGCCGGCGGCGGCCAGCGCTGGGACACGTCGAGCCTGATCACCCGGCTGAAGTAGGCGGCCGGGCCAACCCGCTCAGGGCTTGTTGGACGATGAGGCGGGCTTCGGCGGCTCGGCCGGGCGCAGCCGCGCGAGTTCGTCTTCGCTGACGATCTCGAACACCCGCACCACCTTCTGCACGCCGCTGATGCTGCGAGCCAGGTCGGTCGCGCGGTCGGCTTCGCGTTGCGTGACGATGCCCATCAGGTAGACGGTGCCGCGCTCGGTCACCACCTTGAAGGCGTTGGCCATCACGTCGCGCGCATCGATCAGCGTCGCCTTGACCTTGCTGGTCAGCAGCGCGTCGCTCGCGCCACTGCGGCTGAAGGTGTTGTTGCCGGCCAGCGTGACCTCGTTGACGACGGTGCGCACGTTCTCGAGCTGCGTCACCGCCTGCTCGGCGGCGGCTTTCTCGGTGTCGGTCTGCACCTCGCCGGTCAGCAGCACCATGCGGTTGTAGCTGGTGACGCTGACGCGCGACTTCTGTTGATCGGTGACCTCGGCGACGCGCTTGCCGCCCTTCAGTTCGATGGACTGGTCTTCGAGTTGCGCGCCGGAGGTGCGGCGGTCGGTGGCGACCAGCGTGCCGCCGACCATCGCGCCGCCGATGAAGAGCGCGGCGCAGCCGGACAGGCTCGACGCGGCCACGACGGCGGCCACGACGATCGAGAGGGACGAAAGATGGTTCGAGAGACGCTTCATGTGTTTTCCTGTTCGCCCAGCAATTGCAGATCGACCGCGTCGCACAGGCAGTGCAGCGCGAGGATGTGGACTTCCTGGATGCGTGCGGTGCGTTCGTGCGGCACGCAGATGTGGACGTCGGTTTCGGTGAGTTCGGCCACCATCTTGCCGCCGCCGCGGCCGGTGAGGGCCACCACGGTCATCTCCTTCGCGTGGGCCGCTTCGACGGCCGCCAGCACGTTGGCGGAGTTGCCGCTGGTGGTGATCGCGATCAGCACGTCGCCGGGGGCGCCGAGCGCCTGCACCTGCTTCGAGAAGATCGCGTTGAAATCGTAGTCGTTGCCGATCGCAGTGAGGATCGACGTGTCGGTGGTCAGCGCGATCGCCGCGAGCCCCGGGCGTTCGCGCTCGAAGCGGCCGACGAACTCGGCGGCGAAGTGCTGGGCGTCGCTGGCGGACCCGCCGTTGCCGCATGCGAGCACCTTGCCGCCGGCCGTGATGCTGCCGACGACGGCACTGACAGCATCGGCGATCGGACGGGAGAGGATTTCAGCGGCCGCGTACTTCAGGTCGGCGCTGTCGAAGAACTGTTGCTGGATTCGTTGTTCGAGCATGGGCATGGATGATATGACACGGGTGCACCAGCTTGGTTCCGAGGGGTGTGACCGCCCGCTCAATCCGCGTCGAAGGCGGCACGCAGCCAGTCGAGTTGCTCGCCGTCGATCGCCACGACGTCGAAGCGGCACGGGGGCAGCGTCGGGTACGCGCGCAGGAAATGATGCGCCGCGAAGATGACACGACGCTGCTTGGCGGCGCCGACGCTCGCGGCCGCGCCGCCGTGGCCGAGCCGGGCGCGGGCGCGCACCTCCACGAACACCAGCGTGCCGTCGCGATCGCGCAGGATCAGGTCGACTTCACCGCCCCGCGCGCGCGGGCCGGCCGCGACCCGATAATTGCGCCGCACCAGCACGAGGCCGTGGCGCAGCAGGTGCGCGAGCGCACGCGCCTCGCCGTCGTCTCCCACCTCCTTCGTCGTCTGGACCATCGTGACCCTGGATTCATCGTTGTTGCTGAAGGCTGCCGAGGCCGCGGCCGGCGGGCAGCAGTATCCCGCCGGCGCGCTGTATGTCGTCGCGACGCCGATCGGCAACCTGGCCGACATCACGTTGCGCGCGGTTCACGTGCTGTCGCTGGTCGACGCAGTGGCCTGCGAGGACACCCGGCACAGCGCGCAGCTGATGCGCCACCTGGGGCTCGACAAGCCGCTGCTGGCGGTGCACGAGCACAACGAGCGCGAAGCGGCGCAGGCGGTGCTGGCGCGGTTGGCGCGGGGTGAGCGGGTCGCGTATGTGAGCGATGCGGGGACGCCGGCGGTGAGCGATCCGGGGGCGGTGCTGGTCGCGGCCGCGCAGGCGGCGGGGTGCCGGTGCGTGCCGGTGCCCGGTGTCAGCAGTGCGTTGGCGGCGTTGAGCGTGGCGGGGGACACGGTGGCGGGGGGCTTCGAGTTCATCGGGTTCCTTCCAGCGAAGGGCGGTGAGCGGCAGCGGGCGCTGTCTGCTGTGGCCGCACGTGCCACGGCACAGGTGTTGTTCGAAGCACCGCATCGCATCGAGGCGTTGGCCACCGCGCTGGCCGATGCGTGCGGAGCGCGGCCGCTGACCGTGTGTCGCGAACTGACGAAACAGTTCGAGAGCGTCGCGACGATGCCGGCAGACCAGTTGCCGACGTGGTTGGCCGTGGACGCGAATCGTGTACGGGGCGAGTTCGCGCTCGTGCTGCACGGGCAGGCGTTGAGCCGCAGCGACGACGAGTCGCGCGCCACCACGACGCTGCAGACCTTGATCGCGGAGTTGCCCCTCAAGCAGGCCGTGTCTCTGGCAGCCAGCCTGACGGGGCAACCCCGCAATGTGCTCTATGAGCATGCGTTGCGGCTCAAGCGCGACAGTGAGGATGCCAAGGGGCCATAGACGCTCCCCCTGGAGGGTCCCGCTCGTCCGCGGATTCTTCAATCTCGCCAGATGTCACTATTGCTTGTGATGCCTGTCCTGCCGTTGCAGTGACTTGACGATCTCGCTGATGTCGGAGGACGCGTTTGAGCCTTCCGCCTCGGTTTCCTGAGCGCCCAGCTGGCGTTCAGAATGTTGGCCGAGGATCGAATCCGCTGAGACCTTGTCTCTCTTTTGCTGAAGCATTTTCAGAGCGCCCCTTTCAGCTTCGAACAGGCGATTGAGAGCATCAACCTTCGCCCGTTGGATGTCGAGTTTCTGATCCAGCCTTTCCAATTGCACACCCGAAGCGCTCTTCTGCATCTGCGCCAAGCCCGGGTAGCGAGGTAACCTTGGACTGGGCGCCTCTGATGGCAGGCGTGACATGTCAGGAAGGCGGCGCGAGATCGATGTCGGGGCTGTCTCCCTTGCACCATGGTGCGGTGTCGGAGTGAGCTGGGGTGACTGCGGAATACTCGATGAGGACTTGGTCTTCTTGTGCTTGCTGGGCAGGATCAAAGGTTGAACCCCAAGATTCGCCAAGATCTGCTTCTGGTATCCGATCTGATCCTGCGTCAGGTGTCTGGGGCTTAGTCCGCCCTTTTTCTTGTCCCACTTCCGTTGCTGCCTTTCACTCAAAGCCACAGAGGGAAAGACCCGCTCTTCGGGGTCGATTGCGGAAGACGCAAGGGTTTCTTGGGAGTTCTTGCGCTCCAGCCGATGTCGCTCACTCACGCTCTGTCTGCGCACCTCGTGCTTCGACTTTTCCGGCGAGATGCGCGGAGTCTTGTTGCCCGGAGACACTGTTTTGTCGGGGTTGCGCAAGGAGAATCTCCTCTCGTTCTGTGGGTGGGTGTCGGCCGTCAAGCGCCGACGTGGCTGAGACCTTCCCTGAGTAACAGCACAAGATGAACGGTTCCGCCTGTGCCCGGACAATTGATTCCCTGCCGCCCCGTCGGCCGCCCAAAGACCGTCTCGACAACACCTCCATCGTCCGCTCCTAAAATGCCCCACCACCCCACAGGAGCCGCCGCCATGATCTCGCGCGAACCCACCCTCGAACGACTGGCCGTCGCCCGCTCGCTGCTGCTCGAACCCTTCGGCCTGACCGATGCCACGCTGTCCCAGGCCCTGCAGGCCATCGCGACGCACCGCATCGATGACGCCGACCTCTACTTCCAGTACACCCGCAGCGAAGGCTGGAGCCTCGAGGAAGGCATCGTCAAGAGCGGCAGCTTCGGCATCGACCAGGGCGTCGGCGTGCGCGCGGTGGCCGGCGAGAAGACCGCCTTCGCGTACTCCGACGACATCTCCGAGGCCGCGCTGCTCGATGCAGCCGCCACGGTGCGCACCATCGCCGCCGCCGGTCAGAGCCGCAGCGTGAAGATCGCCGGCACGCCGAAGATCGCCGGCAGCCGCGTGCTCTATGCGCCGATGGACCCGATCGCCACGCTCGACAGCACGCAGAAGGTCGCGCTGCTGGAGCGCGTCGAGAAGCTCGCCCGCGCCAAGGACCCGCGCATCAAGCAGGTGATGGCCGGCATCGCCGCCGAGTACGACGTGGTGCTGGTCGCCCGCGCCGACGGCACGCTGGCCGCCGACGTGCGCCCGTTGGTGCGGCTGTCGGTCACCGTGATCGCCGAGCAGACCATCGCCGGCGAGGTGCGCCGCGAGGTCGGCTCCGGCGGCGGTGGCGGCCGCTTCGGGCTCGGCTACTTCCAGGACAACGTCATCGAGAGCTACGTCAACGATGCCGTCAAGGCGGCGCTGACCAACCTCGAATCGCGCCCGGCCAAGGCCGGCGAGATGAGCGTCGTGCTCGGCCCGGGCTGGCCCGGCGTGCTGCTGCACGAGGCCATCGGCCACGGGCTCGAAGGCGACTTCAACCGCAAGGGCTCCAGCGCGTTCAGCGGCCGCATCGGCCAGCGGGTCGCGGCCAAGGGCGTGACCGTGCTCGACGACGGCACGCTGCCGGACCGCCGCGGCTCGCTGAACGTCGACGACGAAGGCAACGCGACGCAGCGCAACGTGCTGATCGAGGACGGCATCCTGAAGGGCTACATCCAGGACTCGATGAACGCCCGCCTGATGGGCGTCGCGCCCACCGGCAATGGCCGCCGCGAGAGCTATGCCGCGGTGCCGATGCCGCGCATGACCAACACCTACATGCTGGGCGGCGACAAGACCAAGGAAGAGATCATCGCCGGGCTGAAGCGCGGGCTGTACGCCACCAACTTCGGCGGCGGCCAGGTCGACATCACCAGCGGCAAGTTCGTGTTCTCCGCGTCGGAGGCCTTCTGGGTCGAGAACGGCAAGATCCTGTACCCGGTGAAGGGCGCCACCATCATCGGCAACGGTCCCGACGCGCTGACCCGCGTCAGCATGATCGGCAACGACATGAAGCTCGACACCGGCGTCGGGGTGTGCGGCAAGGAAGGGCAGAGCGTGCCGGTGGGGGTGGGGCAGCCCACCTTGCGCATCGACAAGATGACGGTGGGTGGGACGGCCTGAGCCATGCCTCGTGCGCTACATGTTCGAGGGGCTGTTCATGCCGAACACTTCGCCGGTGGGCTTTTGTGAACCGTCGACTTTCTGACGTGCCACCTCAGCCCTCCATTTCCTGACGGCGGTCTTTTCCTGTGCGGCATACAGTTTGAGCTGGCGGTACTTCGCAGAGTGCTCATCGAGCTTACGCGCTGCATTGCTCGACTGTGCTTCACTCACACCGGCTGTTCTGCCAAGCGGCCGTGCTGCGATCTGTTTCTTGTCGTCGACGTGAGGCTTCTGCCTGCCATGCTCGGGTTCCGACGTGGACGCCAGATCCCCGAGTTGCGCGAGCACGTCGTCCAGAGAAAATGACGCCTGCGTGAAGGTCGTTTCCCGGAACGCCCGTTTCTCGGCCCTTTCCACTGTCCCGTATTCGATCGATTCCGCGTCGGCATCCTGCACCTGACGGCTTGCTCGGCGTGCGAGTTCCGCTTGAAGCGCGGCGATTGTTTCCTGGCTTTTTGGGGCGCGGCCCTCGTTGACTTTCTGAAGAGTGGCCGCCTGGGCCTCCATTTCAGCCGCCTGCCTTTCGAGGCCCTGACTCTTGCTTCTTGCTGCCGCCGCCTTTTCCAGGCACTCCTGGATCGCTGCGTCCAGATTCTGATGACTTCCCTCGATGCGCTGCAGCTTCTCCAGTGCGTCTGCAATCTGCCGATCAGTCGCATCCGCCACCGAGTGCCGAAGATCGGCAATGGCAGCGCTGACGACTTCCTTGCGAACCACGCCGAGCCGTGGCGTTGCAAGCTGGGTTGACTCCCTTGGGCTTCGAACGGAAGTTTGCCAGCCCTTCTGCCTGGAAGGCCCTCTCGGAGTCCCTCCCCATTCGCCGAACGTTGGCAGCGTGGCTCTCTTCTGCTCAGGAGGCAACGGCGGTGCCGGCACGATGTGGGAGTCCCTTTCCACAGGATTTGCGAACTTCACGGACGACAGATCAATGGTCTGTCGTTGGTCCTTGATCTTTTGGATGTCGCGATGACTCTTCTTTTTTGCGGGTCGGGCGTCGCTGCGAGGGCTGGTGGCGAAATGAGACTTCTTGGTCGAGTCCACTTTCTTCTCCTGATCGATGAGTCGTTGCAAGCTGTTTTGTTGATGCGTCACTGCGACCGCCAGACTCATCCCGACTGCCGATGATTCTTGATATCGCATCGCCTGAGTAACATCGCCTCCAACGACGTTCCGTTTCACCACGTTTTCGAACGCAGGGGTTTTGGGAAGCGCGTCCAACTCCTTCGCAAGGCTCTCCGCCCGAGCTGCCGAGGCCTCGATGCGAGCCTCCAGCGCCTGCACGAATTCCTTTGCGGCCTGGAGTTCTTCCGTCAACACACGTGCGGCCTCAAGCTCCTCTTCGATCTTGCTTCGATAGGCCCGCAGCTGTTCCGCTCGTCCCCACGATTCGATCCTTGCGCCGTGCTTCGATGCGAGGCTCTGCCGCAACGCCACGCCTTGCTGCTGCAACTCCTTCAGCTGCAGCAGCAAGCCTTCGGCAGAGGCATCTTCATTGCGCGTCATCGCACCTTCGATCGCGAGCAACAGCGCTTCCTCGTCACGGCGCTGCCGCGTCAACAGCTCGTCGGATTGAGGTTCGATCGTCGGTCGCCGTGGCGATTGCAGACCCAGCGAGACCAATGTGCTCTCCGCCCTCTGCTGCGTCATCCGAGGCGTGGCCTTCGTATCAGGCACCGTGCTTCTCGCATCGGGGGTGCGGGCACTCTTCAGTGACGCATGAGGCCTGCTGGTCTTGCTTGAGGGCTGGCTCTTCATGGTCAGGTTCCTTTCCGGGGTGTCGCTGCAGACAGGCGTCGATCCGCCTGCCCGCATTGGTAACGACACCGCCCGCGCGGTTCCCTGCTGCCCCGCTTACACCACCCGCACGCTCAACACCGGCAACCCCGCGATCTCCCCCTGCATCACATCCCCCGGCACCACTGGCCCGACGTTCTCCGGCGTGCCGCTGAAGATGATGTCGCCCGGCTTCAGCTCGAAGGCCTGCGACAGCTTGCTGATCTGCTCGGCCACGCTCCAGATCATCTGCTTCAGGTCGGCGTTCTGCTTCAGCTGGCCGTTCACCTTCAGCGTGATCGAACCCTGCGTGAAGTGCCCGACCTGCGCGACGCGGTGGATCGGCCCGATCGGTGCCGAGCGGTCGAAGCTCTTGCCGATCTCCCACGGTTTCTTCTCGTCGCCCATCGCGCGCTGCAGGTCGCGGCGCGTCATGTCCAGCCCGATCGCATAGCCGTAGACCAGCTCCAGCGCCTGCTCCGGCGCCACGTTGCGGCCGCCGCGGTGCAGCGCCGCGACCAGTTCGATCTCGTAGTGGTAGTTCTTCGTCAGCGGCGGGTACGGGTGCTCGCCGGTGCTGCCCGGCGCGACGAACTGCACCGCATCGCTCGGCTTCTGGAAGAAGAAAGGCGGCTCGCGGTTCGGGTCGGAGCCCATCTCGCGCGCATGCGCCGCGTAGTTGCGGCCGATGCAGTAGATGCGCCGCACCGGGAACAGCTCGGCGCTGCCGGCCACTGGCAGCGTCGGCTGCGGCACGTCGAACGCGGTCTTCGCGGTGCCGGCGCGGGTTTCGGTGGCGCAGCCGGCCACGGCGCCCAGCCCCATCGCCGCGCCGGTGGAAATCAGGTGTCGTCGATCCATGCGTGTCTCCTTGTGGGTGGTGAACCTGGGATTGACCCGCGCCGGCGCAGTGCTGTCAATTTGCCGCCGATGGCAAACACCTGTGCGCAAAAGGAGCTTGACGGCCTGTCATCGGCCCGTGCTACATTCGCGGCCATGCGTTTCGTTCCGTCCTACTTCTTTGCCTACTTTTGGTTCTCGCACCGCTCGGCGGAGGAGAGGTCAGCGCGTAGGCAGTAACAGACAAGCGCAAAGAACTCACCAAACCGCCGGGCTCCCCCGGCGGTTTTTTTTTGCCCCCGCCGTCCCGAACCCTTCCCATCGCTCACGCAGGAGATCACCCACATGAACGCCCAGTCCGCCAGCGCCACGGAGGGTTGGTATGCGCCCGTCGACAAGACAGGCCAGACCGACGATGAAAGGATCCAGGACGTGACTCCGCTGCCCCCGCCCGAACACCTGGTTCGCTTCTTCCCGATCCGCGGCACGGCCGCCGAAACGCTGATCGCCGACACCCGCCAGCGCATCAAGAACATCGTCGCCGGCCGCGACGACCGCCTGCTGGTCGTGATGGGCCCGTGCTCGATCCACGACCCGGTCGCCGCCGTCGACTACGCCCGCAAGCTGCGCGTGCAGCGCGAAAAGTACGCCGGTACGCTCGAGATCGTGATGCGCGTGTACTTCGAGAAGCCGCGCACCACCGTCGGCTGGAAGGGCCTGATCAACGACCCCTACCTGGACGAGAGCTACCGCATCGATGAAGGCCTGCGCATCGCGCGCCAGCTGCTGACCGAGATCAACAAGCTGGGCATGCCAGCCGGCAGCGAGTTCCTCGACGTGATCTCGCCGCAGTACATCGGTGACCTGATCTCCTGGGGCGCGATCGGTGCGCGCACCACCGAAAGCCAGGTGCACCGCGAACTGGCCTCGGGCCTGTCGGCGCCGATCGGCTTCAAGAACGGCACCGACGGCAACATCCGCATCGCGACCGACGCGATCCAGGCCGCGGCCCGCGCGCACCATTTCCTGTCGGTGCACAAGAACGGCCAGGTCGCGATCGTCGAGACGCGCGGCAACCCCGACTGCCACGTGATCCTGCGCGGCGGCAAGACGCCGAACTACGACGCGGTGCACGTCGAGGCGGCCTGCAAGGACCTCGAAGCCGCGAAGCTGAACCCGTCGCTGATGGTCGACTGCTCGCATGCCAACAGCAGCAAGCAGCACGAGCGCCAGATCGACGTCGCCCGCGACATCGCCGGCCAGCTCGCCGGCGGCAGCCGCCGCATCTTCGGCGTGATGGTCGAGAGCCACCTGACGGCGGGCGCGCAGAAGTTCAGCGCCGGCAAGGACGACCCGGCGCGCCTCGCCTATGGCCAGAGCATCACCGACGCCTGCATCGGCTGGGACGATTCGCTGACGGTGCTCGACGTGCTGCACCAAGCGGTAAAAGCTCGCCGCGGCTGAGTTGTAAAGGCAGTCACGCAGATGTAGCGTGGGTAAGCCGAGGCAAGAAGGCTGGCCTCGGCAGGCCGGATCGGGTGCAATCCCGGTTCGATCCACTCCGGGGCACGCCATGACCACGCCGCACCGCATTCGCAGCAGCCTGCTGGCCGTCACCCTGGGCGGCGCGGCGCTGCTGGCTTCCGCGCCGGCGCCGGCGGCCGAGCCGTCGGCCAAGGAGAAGACCGCGATGGAGGCGGTGTTCGCCCGCGTCGACGTGAACGGCGACGGCAAGCTGTCGCGCGAGGAGGCCGAGCGCCTGCCGGCCATCGCCGCGATGTTCGACAAGCTCGATGTGGACCACGACGGCCAGTTGACGCTGGCCGAGTTCGCGGTCGGCTACAACGCCGCGCCCTGACAGCGAGGGCTGTTCAGTCCACGTCGCGCGCCAGCCGCTCGCTGCGCCAGTACACGTCGTCGCCGCCCAGCCCGTCGAGGTTGGCGCGGTTCAGCACGCGCGCCAGCACGAACAGCAGGTCGCTCAGCCGGTTCAGGTACTGCCGCGGCTCGGCCCGCACCGTCTCGTGCGCGGCCAGCGCCACCACCGCGCGCTCGGCCCGCCGCGCGACGGTGCGCCCCACGTGCGCGATCGCCGCACTGCGCGTGCCGGCCGGCAGGATGAACTCCTTCAGCCGCGGTAGCGCGGCATTGTGGTGCGCCAGCGCCTCGTCGAGCCGCAGCACCGCGTCGGCCTTCAGCAGCTCGTAGCCGGGAATCGACAACTCGCCGCCGAGGTTGAAGAGCTCGTGCTGGATCACGACCAGCAGCTCGCGCACGTCGTCGGGCAGCGGCTCGGCGAGCAGCACGCCGAGCGTCGAGTTCAGCTCGTCGACATCGCCCATCGCCTGCACCCGCAGGTGGTCCTTCGGCACGCGCGTGCCGTCGCCAAGGCCGGTGGTTCCGTCGTCGCCGGTGCGGGTGGCGATCTGGGTGAGCCGGTTGGCCATGTCAGGGCTGGACCTGGATCTGCGCCTGCGCGGCCTTGGCCCGCATCACGTAGCTCTGGTACGCCGGCAGCGCGATCGCGGCCAGCATGCCGATCACGAAGAAGGCCGGGAACACCCAGGCCAGGATCTTGACCGAGCGCGTGTTCGGCGGCGGCGGCGCGCCGTACTCGTTGGTGCCTGGCGTGCCGGCCTTGAACAGCCAGATCAGCGCGACGAGCGGAATCAGCGCCAGCAGCACCGCCCAGCCGCTCCAGCCCATGTCGTGCGTGCGCTGGATCATCATCATCACGGCCCAGACCACGTAGACGATGCCGACCACGACGTAGATGGCCATCGCGATGAACGGCGAGTTCGTGAACGCCATGATCAGGCCGGTCACGAAGAACACCGGCAGCATCAGCAGGTAGCTCGCGCCGAGGTACGCGAGGTAGCGCAGGCGGCCGATGCGGCCGCGCACCGACCACAGGTTGATCGGCTGGACTTCGCCGGA
>Ga0065165_1001185_pt1 | contig 30256 bp, 25 predicted proteins | sample AraplaMF_Cvi_mMF_FD_63813 | JGI IMG/M metagenome (GOLD analysis project Ga0065165, IMG submission 63813) | Arabidopsis root microbial communities from the University of North Carolina, USA - plate scrape MF_Cvi_mMF (version 2) (version 3) | ecosystem: Host-associated > Plants > Roots >... | reverse complement strand
GAGGACGAGACGCGCTGCAGCGCGCTCTGGCTCTGGGCGTTGGAGACCATCGCGCCGGTGATGGCCTGCAGCTTGGCGAAATCGCTGTTGCCGTCGCGCAGCTCGACCTGCATCGAGAAGCCGGCGGCGTTGCCGATGCCCTGGATGGGCGGCGGCGGCAGCACCAGCGTGCGCGCTTCCATGATGGTCGCGACCTTGTCGTTGAGCCCATACACCAGCGAGCGCAGATCCTCGCCGGGGCCCTTGCGCGCCTCCCAGTCCTTCAGGATGATGTAGGCGACGCCGGCATTGGCAAGGCTCGCGCTGCTGTCGAGCGCGGAGATGCCGGCGATCGTGATCACCTGCGCCACGCCCGGCGTGTCCTTGATCAGTTCGCTGGCGCGGTCGAGCACCTTCTGGGTCCGCTCCAGCGAGGCGCCGTCGGGCAGCTGCACGGCGGCGATCAGATAGCCCTGGTCCTCGATCGGCAGGAAGCCGGTCGGCACCCGCGACAGGCCGTAGCCGCTCGCCCCGATCACCAGCAAGGCGAACGCGACCGAAACGGTGGCGTGCTTGACGAGGAAGGTAATCAGGCGCGTGTAGCCGCGTTCGACCTTGTTGTAGACTGCGTTGAAGCCGCGATAGAAGAAGTTGCGCTGCTCGGGCGGCACCGTGGGCCGCAGCCACAGCGCGCATTGCGTCGGCTTCAGCGTCGCCGCGTTGATGGCGGACAGCAGTGCGGTTGCCGCGATCACCAGCGCGAATTGCGAATAGATGCGCCCGGTGAGGCCGGCGAGGAACGAGGCCGGCAGGAACACCGAGATCAGAACCAGCGTGATGCCGACGATCGGCGCGAACAGCTGGTCCATCGCCTTGATCGCGGCGTCGTGGCCAGTCATGCCCTGCTCGATATTGTGGGCGGCGCCTTCGACCACGACGATGGCGTCGTCGACCACGATGCCGATCGCGAGCACGATCGCAAACAGTGTCGACATGTTGATGGTGAAGCCGAGCGCCGCCATCGCCGCGAAGGCGCCGATGATGGTGACGGGCACCGTCGTCGCCGGCACCAACATTGCGCGCCAGTCCTGCAGGAACACCAGGATCACGACCAGCACGAGCAGGCCGGCCTCGATCAGCGTCATGTAGACCTCGTGCACCGAGGCTTCGACGAATTTCGTGGTGTCGAACGGCGTGTCGTATTTGATGCCTTCGGGGAACCGCTTGGCGAGCTCCACCATCTTCTTCTCGACGGCCTTCTCGACCTCGAGGGCGTTGGCGCCGGGCGACTGGAACACGCCGATGCCGACGGCGGGCTGCTTGTTCAGAGAGAAGATCTGGCTGTAGGTCTGTGCACCGAGCTCGACCCAGCCGACGTCGCGCACGCGCGTGACGTCGCCGCTGGTGCCGGTCTTGACGATGATGTTCTCGAACTGGCCGGTGTCGTCGAGCCGGCCGTTAACGTTGAGCGTATACTGGAACGCCTGTCCCGGCGGCGTCGGCGGCGCGCCGACCTGCCCGGCCGAGACTTGCTGGCTCTGCTGCTGGATTGCCTGGACGACGTCCTGCGGCACCAGTCCGCGGGCCTGCAGCTTGTTCGGATCGAGCCAGATCCGCATCGAGTACTGGCCGGCGCCGAACACAGTGACGTTGCCGACGCCGGGCAGGCGCGAGAGCTCGTCGCGCAGGTTGATGGTGGCGTAGTTGCTCAGGTAAAGGCTGTCGAATTTCTTGTCCGGCGAGGTCAGCGTCACGAACAGCAGGATCGAGGTCGACTTCTTCTGGACGGTGACGCCCTGGTTCTGCACCGAGGCTGGCAGTTGCGACAGCGCGCTGGAGACGCGGTTCTGCACCAGCACCTGCGCGAAGTTGAGGTCGGTGCCGATCTTGAAGGTCACAGTCAGCGTGTACGTGCCGTCAGAGGCGCTGTAGGACTGCATGTAGAGCATGTCCTCGACGCCGTTGACCTGCTGCTCGATCGGCAGCGCGACGGTGTCGATCACGGTCTTGGCGCTGGCGCCGGGATAGCGCGTGGTGACCTGCACGGTTGGCGGCACCACGTCCGGATACTGCGCGACGGCGAGGTTGAACAGCGCGACGGCGCCGATCAGGATCATCAGCAGTGCGATGACGTTCGAGAGGACCGGCCGCTCGATGAAGAACTTTGAGATCATGGCTCGCGCCCCCTCGCTTGTTCGATCACTTGGCCGTTCACTTGGCCGCGGCCTGGGGCTGGTCGATCTTGGTCACCTGCGGGTCGATCTTCTGGCCCGGGATCACGCGCAGCAGCCCCGCGACCACGACGCGGTCGTCGGGCTTGAGGCCGCTTTCGATCACGCGCAGGCCGTTCTCGGTGGGGCCGATCTGAACCTTGCGCTGCTCGACGACATTGTCGGCGTTGGCGACCAGCAGGTAGCGGCCGCCCTGATCGCTGCCGAGTGCCGTGTCGGGAACGAGGAGGGCGTCCTTCTCCTGGCTGAAGGGCACGCGGACGCGGACGAAATAGCCGGGCAGCAGCACCCGCTTGTCGTTGGGCACGACGCCGCGCACGACCAGCGTGCCGGTCGACTGGGTGATGGTGGGCGCGACATAGTCGAGCTTGCCCTCGTGCGGATAGCCGGTCTCGGTCTGGAGGCCGACCTGGATCGGAAACTGCTTGAGGTCGGCAGCGGTCAGCCCGCGCCGCGCGGCCTCGGCGCGGATGCGCAGCACGTCCTGTTCGTTGACGGTGAAGTTCACGTAGATCGGGTCCATCGCGACGATGGTCGCGAGCTGGGTCGGGGAGGAGACGCCGACGAGTTCGCCGACCGACACCATGTGCGCGCTGACGATGCCATCGAACGGCGCGGTCACTTTGGTGTAGCCGTAGTTGACCTGGGCGAGCCGGGTGTTGGCCTGCGCCTGCTGCAGATTGGCCTGCGCGTTGTCGCGGGTGGAGGTCGAGGTATCGAGCGTGGCCTGGGAGACCGCCTGGCGCTGCACCAGATCGGTCTGCCGCCTGAAATCAGCTTCCGCCTGCTTCAGCGAGGCCTGTGCACCGGCCTCGGCAGCCTGCGCCTGCTCGAGCTTCAGCTTGTAGGTCTCGGGTTCGATCGTGAACAGCTGGGTGCCCTGCTTGACGAAGGTGCCGTCGGTGTAGTCCTGCGATTGCAGGAAGCCTTGCACGCGCGCGACGAGATCGACGTTCTTGATCGGCGCGGTGTTGCCGGTGGCCTCGACATAGCGGGTGACCGGGCGCTGCACCGGCACGGCCACGTCCACCTTGGGCGGCGGCGGCGCCACGAACGTGTTCTTGTCCTCGCAGCCCGCCAGCGCGACCACGGCTGCCGCTGCGGCCAGCGTCCGCCCGATATGTCTCCACGCTTCGTTCCGTCGTGCGAGATCAGCGGGATTCGCGCAGGTCATTCGGTCGCCCCCGATTATTGTCTGTCGGTGCGGCAGGCTACCAACAAATGCCCGGCCGTGGAACACCATAGCCATGGCAGTCACAGGCCTTGCACCGCAAACGGCGGTGTGGCCTTCGGCGGATTCCCCTGACAAAGCGCTTTTCACCGGGCGCACGATCGACCACAATTGTCTCAAAGGCCGCGCGACCGGCCGGGCGGCACGGCCAGAAGAAAAGACCAAGAGAAGAAGAAAAGGTGAGGAGAACATGACATGCGGACATCCCTCCAATCGGCCTTCGCCGGCCTCGTCCTTGCAGCGGCGGTTGCCATGCCCGCGCTAGCCGATGGTTTGAAGGACGAGATCGCGCCGACCGGCAAGTTGCGGGTCGCGATCGCGATCAGCCCGGCGGGCGGCGCGTTCTGGTCGACCAAGACCGAAGCCGGCTATGCCGGCGTGCCCGTCGACCTCGGCAAGGAGATGGCCGCACAGCTCGGCGTCCCCGTCGAATATGTCGTCCACCAGAATTCCGGCCAGATCACCGACGCCGCCGGCAAGGGGACCTGGGACGTCACCTGGCTGCCCAAGGATCCCGAGCGCGAAGCGAGGATGATGTTCGGCCCGATCTATGAGGTCGCCGACGCCACCTACATCATCAAGGCCGGTTCGAGCGTCACAAACTTCGCCACGCTCGACCAGCCCGGCACCAAGGTCGCGGCCGTCAACGCCACGACGACGATGCGTGGCGCTGTCGCGCATCTGAAGAACGCGAAAGTCACGGGCTATCAGACCTATGACGAGATCTTCGGCCTCCTCAAGAGCGGCAAGATCGACGCCTTTGCGCTGTCACGCGACCAGCTCAACAAGATGTCCCAGCAGATTCCCGGCACCAAAGTGCTGGACGAGACCTTCAAGAAAACGGTGACGGCCGTCGCGGTGCCGCCCGGTCACAGCCAGTCGCTGGCCTTCGTCTCGAAGTTCATGACCGATGCGACGACCAACGGTGCGCTGCGCAAGGCCTATGACAACAACGGCCTGAAGGATACGCCGATCCGCACGGAGTAGCGGCGGGCGAGGTCATGGCAAGCGAAGTTCAGATCCGCGCATTCCAGCCGGATGATGCGGCCGCAGTCCGCGCGCTGTTCATCCAGGTCAATCGCCTGCTGGCGCCTGCACATCTGGTGCAGGCGTTCGAGGGATACATCGCCCGTTCCCTCGCCGAGGAGATCGATCGCCTCGCCGATTATTATGCGAGCCGAAATGGCGGCTTCTGGGTTGCCGTCGATGACGACGGGATCGTCGGCATGTTCGGACTGGAGTCGCTGGGCGAAGATGCGATGGAGCTGCGTCGCATGTACGTGGCCCCCGGCGCGCGGCGCCGGGGGATCGCGCGAAAGATGCTGGCGTTTGCCGAACAGGAATGCCGCCGCCGCAACCGGCTACAATTAGAGCTGAGCACGTCCGAGCTTCAGCAGGATGCGCTCGCGCTGTATCGGAACGCCGGATACGAGAACATCCGCGAAGAAATTGCGGAAGCCGCCAGCAACAAGACGCTGGGCGGAGGCATTCGTCGCTACCATTTCGCCAAGCGGCTCTGACGGCTCTTACGGGCTCCTTTACCAGCGATACCTCACGGCTCCGCGGTCCTGATGCCCGCCGGGCTCACCTGCAGCTTGAGCGTGGACGTCCTGGTCAGCGCCTTGCCGTCAAACGAGAAGGCGATCAGCTCGTTTTCGACCATGCACTGTGCCACGACATGCTTGGAGTCCTTCGACCACACCATGCCCTGGCACCAATGGCCGATCTTGGCTTCCGCGACCGGCGCCAGCTCAGTGCCCGAGATCTTGAACACCTTGAGCAGGCCGAAATCGTTGAAGAAGGGCGAGCTCGACGGTTTGTTCGAGCCGTTCATCACTGTGACGGACACGTAGTTGCCGTCCGGTGACATCTTCACGGCCTCCGGCGTCTGCCCGACGCTGACCGTCGAGATGACGCGGATCGGCTTCGCGTTCATGTCGATCAGGCTGATCGTGTCGTTGTCGCCGCTGCTCGCGCCGACATTGCCGACGATCGCGGTGGCGCCGCTGGTGAGATCGATGTCGTAGGGACGCACGCCGGCGCTGAGGTCACGCTTGGCATATTCGACCTTGCTTCCATCCACGGTGAGCAGCGAGATCTTGCTGTCACCGTCGCGCGTCACCAGCGCGGTTGCGCCATCGCGGGAGAACACCGCATGGCTCGGGCCGGACTTGGCGTCGCCAAGCTGGATCTTGCCGGCCGCGGTCAGCGTGTTGCCGCTGATGGCGAAGACCGAAACGGTGCCTTCACTGCGGTTCGCGACCAGCGCCAGCGTGCCCGCGCGGTTGATCGAGACGCCGGCCGCACCGGCGCCCGCCTGAAGCGTTGCCAGCACTTTAGGAGGCGTGGACTTCAGATCGATCACCGAGAGCTTGTCATCCGGCACGGTCTTGGTCGCATCCGCCGGATCGATCTTCATCGCGCCGGTCACCAGCGCATAGGATCCGTCGGGCGAGACCGCGACGCTCGGTGGCGGCCCGACCACGCTGGCGGGTGCGGCCACCTCGCCGAGCAGCTTCAGCATGCCGTCGGTGAGATCGATGACGCTGACCGTATCCGGCAGAAGCTGCTTGCGCACCACGGCATTGCCGTTCTCCAGCGCCATCTTGCCGTCATTGGCGGTGACGACGATCTCGGCATGGCCGGTTGAGGCCGCAAGGCCTACCAGTGATGCTGCAACCAGGGCCGAAGCAAGTTGATGGTTCTTCATTTATCCCTCCCGTTGTGGCGGACCTCTTGCGGGTCCTGGCCTGATGAATCTTCTAGTTTGCCTTCTTCACCCCGCCGCCCTGATCCTGCAGGAAACTACGGACCTCGCGATTGAGGAAATCCACATCCGCCGGGTTGCCACCGCCGGCCGACGCATGGCCGGTGACGGTCCCCGGGCTGATCGTCTCCATCTTCACGTTGCGGATGTTCTTGCCCATCTCGGTCGGCTCGAACTCCGGATTAAGCAGGTCCTTGGTGCCGGTCAGGATCAACGTCCGGGCCTTGATCGAGGCGAGCGCCTTGGCGGTGTCGCCGTTGAAGCCGGGCGACGTGCCGACGTCATGACGTTCATAGGCCCAGGTCTGGTAGATCCAGTCATTGGCATCGAACGCCTTCATCACGGCGTCTTCCTGCTCTTTCATCCAGGGCAGGGCGTCCATGCCGTTCTTGAACTGAGCCTGGTACATGTCGGGCGTGCGCGCTGCGAGCAGCGAGAGGATGTCGCGCCAGAGGCGGACGCCCTTCTCGGGCGGTGCATCGTAATTGCCGCCGTTCCAGGCGGCATCGTTCATGATTGCCTTCCGCGAGGCTTCCAGCACCGCAACCGTCCAGCCCGGCGTCTTGGCAAGCGGGACCATCGCGACCAGCGCATCCATGTAGTCGGGATGGCTGACGCCCCATTGCAGCGTCTGCATGCCGCCCATCGACGGGCCGATCACGGCGACCAGATGGTCGATGCCAAACTTCTCCTTGGTCAGCCGATATTGCGATTCGATCATGTCGCGGATCGTGAACTTCGGAAACTGCATGCGCGGCTGCGCCTTGGAATTGCTCGGCGACGTCGTCAGGCCGTTGCCAATCGCATCGGTGCAGATGATGAAGTATTTGTCGGGATCGAGCGCCTTGCCGGGTCCGATCATGAAGTCGATCCGGTGGTGGTTTCCGGAGATCGCCGTCACCATCAGGATGGCGTTGGACTTGTCGGCGTTGAGCGCCCCGTGGGTCACGTAGGAGATCGAGAAATCCTTGATCACCACGCCGCTCTCCAGCTTGAGGTCGCCCTCGCCGAAGAGCTGGTGCGGCGGCTGCTGGGGAGTATGCGCCGCTGATGGAGCGGACATGAGAAGGCTCAGGAGGACAATGCGAATGACGTCTTTCATGACCGCTCCAATCGACCTTTGATCGGTTCTTGTTATGTTGCTTGTTACTTGGCGAGATGCTTGTCGAAGAACAGCGCGATCTCGTCGAAGGCATCCTTGGCCTCGGGCGAGGTGTCGTCGCGGTAATATTGTGCGTGCGATTGCGCCTCGAACACCTGGAGCTGGGCTTCAACATGGGCGGCGCGCAGCTTGCGGTGGACGCGCACGGTGTTGCTGAGCAGCAGGTCACGGGTACCACTGGTGAGAATGGTCGGCGGGAAACCGTTCATGTCGCCATAGACGGGGGAGAGCAGCGGGTCCTTCAAATCATGCCCCTTGGCGTAGACGACGGTGCCCGCGTCGCAAAAGCCGTCCGGCGAGACCAGCACATTGTCGAGCTTCGCATTGGTCACGAAGGTGTCGCCGACCTTGGTCACGTCAGACATGGGTGTTCCCGGAGCGATCGCGCCGGGCATCGGCAATCCCTCTTGCTTCGCCTTCAGCATCATCTCGAGCGTGAGGGCGCCGCCGGCCGAACTGCCGAACACCGCGATCTTCTTCGGATCGGTTGTCTTGATCAGAGACTTGTAGACCGTCATGCCGTCATCGAGCGCGGCGGGGAAGTAAGCCTCGGGCGGCATGCGATAATCGACCGAGATCACCTTGAAGCCGCCGAAGCCGGCCATGAACAGTGCCTCGGGCAGGGCGGCCTCGCCCGGATTGGGCACATAGCATCCGCCGTGCATGTGCAGCAGGACGCGGCCCTGGTTCTGCGGCGGGATAGTTTCGGGTGTCACGACAAAGGCCCTGACACCATCGATCGTGGTCTTCTCGACCTTGACGTGGAGCCGCTCCTGCATGCCGGGGATGTTCTTGAGCGTGGCCGCTGCGGTTGCCTGGACCACCGGGACCCATTCCTCGCCGGTCTTCGGCAGGGTGTCCCATCCATTGCGCAGCGGCATGCCGACGATCTTGGCGAGTTGCGGGCTGACGGTGCCGGGCACCGGAACGGATTTCGCCGGCACCTGAAGCATGTCGCTTTGCGCGCGCGCCGCGGTCGCGGACGAAATTGCTGCAAGTGCGATCAGGCCGAGCCATGCAAGGCGACGCTGGCCGCCGGTACCGGATTCTATCATGAGACCTCCCTTTTGTTGGTCGTTTCTTGTTTGGTTGGACCGTCCGCCGCGCACCCGCGGCATGAGTCAATGCGCGGCGCGGCTTTCGTGTTTCTCTCCGCAACGCTTCTGCTTTGTTTGGCGCAGCTAAAGGCAACCGGAGAATTTCTGCAACGTTCTGCGCAATGATTTTTTGCGTGGGGGCGTGGAATAATTCTCGTTGTCGCGACCTGCGCGATTTGTCTGCGCTGCGAACGAGACTAACGTCATCGCGGTCCTGAAGACGCTGACGGACGGAAATAAGCCGGAGAACTAGCCTGTCCTTGCACGCGGTTGGCGTTCGACCGTCCGATCAGCGCGGCTTGATCTCGGCGTATTTCGCCATCGCCTTCTCGAACTTCCGGTTGAACAGCCACATCGCGCCGAGGATGTCGCGGAAGCTGGCGGACGTTCTGGCCCGGTCGGCCTGTCCAAATGCAAAGATGCTGTTGTTGCGGAGATGCTTCATGATCGTCGGGCTGGACACCCGGTAGTTCAGGAGATCGCCTGATTTCAGCGCGGCGCGCGTCGGGGTCGGAACGATCTGGATCAGCTCGAACAGCTTCATCTGGTCGATCGGATCGGGCAGCGTCTTCACGATGGCCGGGATTTCGCGAAAGACATCGGCGTGGGCGTTCATCAGGCCGTCGCGCACATTGGTCCAGTGGTTGAAGCGATAATCGGTGCCGCGGGCACGGGCCTCTTCCTTGTCATCGCGTGCGCTCAGCCCCGGGTCGATCGCTGCAATCTCGCTCTTGATGGCCTCCCACTTCCTGCGCCCATTGCGGTCTTCGGACGGTCCAGTCTGGAAGCTGCCCATATAGGTGTTCGAGCGCCCGTTGCAGACGTTCTGCTTCCCGTTGGTCTCCGCATAGAACAGCCCGAGGCTGATCCGGCCTGCCGCTTCGGCATGGACAGGCGCGAGCCCCTTGGCACGTGCGATCGCGGCCGCGAGATCGACAACATCCTTGAACGGCGTCGGCGAATTCTGCGCGTCCGCAGGTGGCGCCTCCATGACCTCGAACAGCGCGGCATATTCGTCGATCAGCGGCTCGATGTCGGCGTCGAAATAGGCCGGCGGTATCTCGAACTTGTTGGGCCGGCCGATTCGTGAAGGCACGGCGTCGGTGAGGTCCTTGTAGCTGCTGATGACGGCGACGCGCGCAAGGTAGAGTGCCTGGCCCGGCAGGTTCGGCAGCGGCTGTCTGGCGTCGATCTGCCTGCGCCGCTCGGCGAGGACGGATTTGAAGTCGCCGAGCGCGCGCTCATAGGTCGCAACCGCCTCGGCCTGCCTGGCCGAGAGCGTCTGCGCCAGGCTCGCGCCTGACGTCGCGAGCATCAGCACGAGCGCCGCCAGGGTCGCAGCGGCATGATGTCGTAATCCCATGGCAGTTTCCATGTCCCGGAGATTCGTCGGTCATGGGATCGTAGACGTCAAACCAGCGTTCTGGCGAGTTGCAAATCCGCGCCGGGCTCCGGCCTCACGCCGTGGCCCGGTACTCCGGCGCCGATGTCAGGAACCTTGCGTAGTCGTCCGCATTCGGCGGCTGGAAATGTCCGGCGAGCCCGCCGCGCTTGCCGGGTCTTGCGCCGATATCGGCCATCAGTTCGTCGAAATGATGGTAGTGGTGCGGCGCGATGCACAGGCCGCCATAGACGCCGGCGGCCGGTCGCTCGACTCGCCTGAAGTGCAGCATCATCTCGATGTTGTCGCGCATCGTTTGGGCCGTCGGCTGGTTCGCGAGCTGCCCGTCGGCATAGCGTACCAGCCAGTTCGCGGCGAGATCGGCGCAGAGCACAGTGCAGAACGATGAATTGAAGCCGACAAAGCCGAGGTCGGGCAGATCGGGATTCGCGATCTGCCGATAGAGCCGGTGCTGCCCGTCGGCATCGACCAACTTGGCCCGATAGGCCTCGGGCAGGAACGGCACGCCCGCCTTGTAGCCGATCGCGAGCACCGCGACGTCAGCGCCGACGCGCTCGCCGCCGCTCATGACGATGGTGTCGCCCTCATAATGATCGAAGCTGCCGAACACGGCCTTGATGCGGCCGTCGGCAACCATCGGATAGAAGCCGGGCGTTGCGATCGGCACCGAGCAATTGACGCCGTCCTCGATGCGCTCGCGCGGCACCATCCTGCACTTGCCGAGCTTGAACTGCGCCTTGAGCAGGCTCTCGAGCCCGCGCCAGTTTGCCCAGATCAGCGGTGCGGCGAGGCGGTAGCCGAGCCGCGACATCGCACCGAGGCCCCAGCCCGGAAACATCTCTTCCTGCGCGCGGATGTAGAGGATGCGCTTGAAGTTGACGAGGCCGCCGATGAAGTAGGGGATGCGCCAGACCGGCTCGCGCATCACGATGGTGACCTCGCGTGCGCCCGAGTTGACCGCGCTGACGGCGATGTCGGTGGCCGATTTCGATCCGCCCAGCACGACGACGCGGCGTCCCGTCGCCAGCGCCGGATCGTTGTATCGCGAAGAGTGCAGGATCTGGCCGCCCTGGTCCAGGAAGCTGCCTTCGCCGCGGCAATCGAGCTTGCGCGGTTCGTTGAACTGTCCGGTGCAGACCGCGACGAAATCGAAGTCCTCGCTTGCCGTCGGGCCGTCCTTGCCTGACAGCGCGAGCGACCAGCCCGGCTTGCCGTCGGCGCGCCGCGCCATGCCCGTGACCGAAATATTCAGGCGCAGCATGCGGTCGAGGCCGAAGTCCCGCGCATAGTCGGCGAGATAGGCATGAACCTGCGGCCCGGTCGGCCACTCCGGATAGGAGGCCGGCATCGCACGATCGGTGTAACGATAGAGCTCCTTCGGGCTCTGCGTCTGCACGTCGGGGTAGGAGCGCGCCGGCTCCCAGACGCCGCCGAGTTCGGCGCTGCGCTCGATGATGGTGACATGGTGGCAGCGGGCGGAGAATGCCTTGGCGGCGGCGAGGCCTGAGACGCCGGCACCGATCACGCAGACATGTTTGGGGCTGACCATGGGTTTGCTCGCAATCGGGGTTGCCTTGAGCGCAAGCGGTCTCGTTCGGCCGCGCTGTGCGGCCGGCGGACTGCATGTGAAAGTGGACGGAGCGTTTCCGGTTAGTCGTTGGCTTCGGGCGGCAGGAAGTCGACCTCGTGCAGCGCCGAGATGCGGACGACTTCGGCCGGATCGGAGAGATTGTGGAGCTGGTCGAACAGCGCCTCCAGCTTCTGCATCGGCGAGACCCAGAACAGCGCGCGGCACGGCTTGTCGGACTTGTTGAAATAGCCGTGCGGGATGCCGCGCGGCATGCGCACGAGATCGCCGGCATGGGCCTTCACCCATTTGCCGTCGAGCTTGAGGTCAAGCGTGCCTTCCTGCACCAGGATGAACTCGTCCTGGGTCGGGTGGATGTGCACCGGCACGAACTGGCCGGGATCGCTGTTGGTCTCGAAGGCGAAGGTGGAGTCGGTGACGGCCTTTGGGAAATAGACCTGACCCAGGATATTCCAGGTCTTGCCGCCATAGCCGGTGCCGTTCGCGGTAATGCCTTTTTCGAGTGCAGTCATGTTCACCCTCCAATGGGAATTCCCGATATCCGGGAGTTTTGCTTACGCGCGGCTCAGAGTCCATCCGTCGGGCTGCTACCGGCCGTCCCGATCCTCCAGCGCCTGGTTTCGCAAAAAGCTCTCGACATCGGCCTGCACCGAATAGGGTGTCGGGATCGCATCGCCTGCGGAATCGACGGCGGTGTCGAGCGAGCGCCGCAGCATGCGCGCCAGCTCCGCCTTGCGGTAGGGTTTCGCCAGCAGCGGCGCGCCGATGGTGAGGCGTCCCGGACCGTGCGGCGCGTCGTGGGCATAACCCGACGTGAACAGCACCCGCAGCGAGGGGCGCGCGGCCACCATCTCGTCGGCAAGCTCGCGTCCGTTCAAGGCGCCGGCCATCACGATATCGGTGAACAGCAGGTCGAACGGCGTGCCCGCGGCGGCGATGGCGAGCGCGTCGGCGGCGTTGGTGGCGGGGATCACCCTGTAGCCGAGGCTTTCGAGCTGGACCATGACGAACTGGCGGACGTCGCGGTCGTCCTCGACGCAGAGGATCGTTTCCGTGCCGCCGACGACCTTGCGCTCGTCATAACCGGCCGGGCGGAGCGTGCTGGTCTCGGCCTTCGGCAGATAGATCGTGAATGTCGTGCCGCGGCCTTCGACGGACGAGACCTTGATGCCGCCGCCGGACTGCTTGGCGAAGCCGAATACCATGCTGAGCCCGAGGCCCGTGCCCTTGCCGACGTCCTTGGTCGAGAAGAACGGATCGAAGATCCGCTCGAGGATGGCCTGCGGAATCCCGGTGCCGTTGTCGGCGATCTCGATCTCGACATAGTCGCCGGCATAGCCGGCGCCGACCGCGACGGCCTCGCGCACGCCGAATACGACGTTGCGCGTCGTCAGCGTCAGCCGGCCGCCCTCGAGCATCGCATCGCGGGCGTTGATCGCCAAGTTGAGCAGAGCCGAACTGAGCTGGCCGCGGTCCGCGAAGGCGAGCCAGGCATTGCCGTCGAGCCGCGTCACGATCTCGATCTTCTTGTCGAAGGTTGCGAGCAGCAGCTTGGCTAATTCCTCGAGCAGCTCGTTGACGTCGATCTCGGCCGGCCGCAACGCCTGCTTCCGCGCAAAGGACAGCAGGCTCGACGTCAGCGCGGCGCCGCGATCGGCGGCTTCGCTGATCAGCTTGGTGATGGTGGCGAGCGGCGGGTTGTCCTTGACGGCGTCGGCGAGGATCTCGATGGTGCCGGTGATCACCGTGAGCATGTTGTTGAATTCGTGCGCGATGCCGCCGGTGAGCTGGCCGACCGCCTCCATCTTCTGCGCCTGGATCAGCCGCTCCTCGGCGGCGCGCTTCTGGGTGACGTCCTTGACGAAATTGTTGATGACGGTTCGCCCGCCGATCTGAAGCGCGGTGCTGGACGCCTCGATCAGGATCTCGTCGCCTTCCCGGTGCAGCAGAGCCGCTTCGAACCGGATGCCGATCGGCGTGTTCGAGAGCTCCGGCAAGAGCCGCATCATGCGTTGCCGGAAGCCGTCGCGGAGCGGCTCGGCGATGAGGAGGTTGACCACGTCGGTGCCGAGCGCCTCCTCGCGCGTCCACCCGGTCAGCGCCTCCGCCTGAAAGCTCCATTCCAGCACGATGCCGCGTTCGTCGGTCTGAACGAAGGCATCGAGTGCGGTCTTGATGACGGCCTGCGCGATCTGCGCGCTGGCCTGCGCCTGCTCGGCGAGCGCCGCGGCGGTCCGCTTGTTCTGCGCGGTCTCCATCGTGTGCGCGCAATGTCGCGCGAGCATTATTGCGACAGCGGCGCTCACAATGAGTGCGATGATCTGGGCAATGCCGAATCCGGGACCGCTGAGGGCATAGGCGACGAGCAGGGTCGTCGCGGTCACGACGACCTGCGCGGCCAGCGCGCGTGTCAGAAGCCCCCTGAGTCTCATGGTCACACACCGATCACGTCAGTGACGGACCCCCATGTCCGCCCTGTAGATAGCTCCGGCCCGACGTGAGCTACAGACTCCCGATGTCTGCGTCGAGGGGCAATTTTTCGGCGGTATCAGGGCATTCCTGGTGCTTCAGCCTGCCGGTGGATCGGTCTGGCGCAGCGTCGTGACCCAGATCACACGCGCCGCCTGCTGGGTCGGGTTGTCGAACATGTGCGGCACGATGCTCGGAAAGCGGAAGCTGTCGCCGGCCTCCAGCACGTGGGCCTGGTTGTCGAGCCAGAGCCGCAAGCTGCCGGAGAGGATGTAGCCGGCCTTTTCGCCGGTGTGCTGCAGGAAGTCGGTGCCCGAGGAGGCGCCGGGATTGAGCGTCAGCTCGTAAAGCTCCATCTGGCCCTTGCCTTCGGGGGCGAGCGCTTCCTTGACGACGCCGCTTGCAGTGAGCCGCAGCAGGCGCCGGTTGTTCTTGCGCACGATGTAGCGCGGCGCATCGGCGGGATCGCTGGTCTCGAAGAAGTAGGAGATCGGCACATCGAGCGCGACGCTGAGCAGACGCAGCGTCCGGATCGATGGCATGGCGCGTGCACGTTCGAGCTGGCTGATCATGCCATTGGAAAGGCCGGTCTTGTTGGCGACGTCCTGGATCGACAGACCCGCGCGCTGGCGCAGCAGCCGCACGGTCTCGCCGAGGCGCTGGTCGACCGCATCGTCCGCCTCGATCACCGGGGCGTCCTTCGGACCGTTGGTATCGCCGCGACCATCCATGTCGCTCTCCCATGCATTCCCTCACCGCCGGAAAAAGCCGGCGGCGGTGTGAAAAGGTCGCGCATCCTAGCAATGTGATTGACAGCTGTATTTAGTCATGATGAACTTTTGATCGAAAAATTTAGAAGCACTAAAGCCCACTCCTGTCCCATTGCCGGGTCTCGGGGGCGCGGGAGACGGTGCCGCGTGCGGGAACGGAGACTGGTCATGGCAGACAGCACCGGCAAGTTCGGCGTTGGCGGACTGCAGCATCTCGGCATTCCTAATCGCCGACAATTCTTCCAGCTCGGTGCAGGTGCCGCTGCGGGGCTTACGCTTTCGGGCCATGCTTTTGCGCAGACGGAACGTCCGTCAAATCCGCCGGACAAGCCGCGCGGGCAGGTGATCGCGGCGCTGTCGCAGGAGCCGACCGTCTTTCATCCGCTGATGCCGGGCATCGAGGTCGACCAGGGCATCTGGTGGCAGGTGTTCTCGCCGCTCTGGTTCATCGAGCCCGACGGCAAGTTCGTGGCCGATCTGGCCCGCGAGGTCCCGACCGTCGAGAATGGCGGCCTGTCGGCCGATGGTCTGACCTGGAAGATCAAGCTGCGCAGCGACGTGAAGTGGCACGACGGCACGCCGTTCACGGCGGACGACGTCAAGTTCTCGCTCGAGCTGATCAACAATCCCGATTTTCGCGTCCGCAATCGCGTCGGCCACAGCCTCGTCAAGGACATCAAGGTCGTTGCGCCCGACGAGATTCACTGGCGGATGGAAGCCCCCTATTCGCCCTACATGTCGATCCTGTCGCTCACCTTCATCGTGCCCAAGCACATCCTGGAGAAGGTGTCCGATCCGAACTCCTCGCCATTCCACAACGCGCCCGTCGGCACCGGCCCGTTCCGCTGGGCCGAGCGCGTGCCGGGCGACCACATCCAGCTGAACGCCAACGCGGGCTATCACGGCAAGGGGCCGTATGTGGAGCGCGTCGTCTTCAAATACATTCCCGACCTCACCGTGCTCTACACCCAGTTCCGCACCGGACAGGTCGACTACACCGGCCTTCAAGGCATCCTGCCGAACTTCGTGCAGGAAGCGAAGACGCTGAAGGCCCGCAAGATCTTCGTCTCGGCGACGTCCTCGGTGGAGCACGTTGCGCCCAATCTCGAATTCGGTCCCTTCGCCGATCGCACGGTGCGCGAGGCGCTCTATCTCGCCATCAACAAGCAGGCGATCATCGATGCGCTGAATTATGGTCTGCCGACGCAGACCGAAAGCTTCGTGCCGCAGCAGGCATGGTCGTTCCAGCAGGGATTGCCGCAGCACAAATACGATCCGGCCAAGGCCAATGCGCTGCTCGATGCGGCTGGTTGGGTTCGCGGCTCCGGCGGCGTTCGCGAGAAGGGCGGCGTCAAGCTCGAATTCACCAACTCAACGACGTCGGGCAACGCGGTGCGCGAGCAGACCCAGCAGCTCCTGATCCAGGACTGGCGTGCGATCGGCGCAGCGATGCGCGTGAACAACATGCCGGCCGCGGTGATCTGGGGCGATTTCTGGCAGCAATCGAAGTTCAACTCCGTGCTGGTGAACGTGAACTTCATGCTCGGCAGCGATCCCGACGTGACGCCGCGGTTCGGCTCCGGCTCGATTCCCGCCAAGGGCGGCCGCGGTTACAACACCTATCAATACAAGAGCGCGGAGGCCGATCGCCTTCTGGCCGAAGGCGCCAGGCAATTCGACCTGGCACAGCGCAAGGCCACCTACGGCGATCTGCAGAAGCTGATCCGCAACGACCTTGCAATCCTGCCGCTATTCCAGGGCTTCATCGCCGAGGGCGTAAAGGATGGGCTGCAGGGCTTCCGCCCCAACGTCAACACCTCCATCAATTGCTGGAACATCCGCGAATGGTACTGGGCCTGATGGCTGAGGCTGGCTGGATCGCCTGAGATGGCCCGTTACGTCGTCAATCGCCTGGCCCAGGCGGTCATGCTGCTGGTGATCGTCTCCGCGATCGGCTTTGCCATCCTGCATCTGGCGCCCGGCGGTCCGCTGTCGCAATTCGCGGCCTCCGCGCAGATGACGCAGGAGGATCTCGACCGCGTCACCCGGCAGCTCGGCCTCGATCGTCCCTTGCCGATCCAGTATCTCGACTGGTTCGGCCGCATGCTGAAGGGCGATTGGGGCAAGTCCTATCGCGACGGCGAGGCGGTGCTGTCGGTGATCTCCTCGCATCTCGGCGCGACGCTGGAGCTGATGGCAACCGCCACCATCATCGCGGTGCTGCTCGGCTGCTGGATCGGCGTGCTCGGCGCGCTCAGGCGCTATTCGCTGTTCGACACGCTTGCGACCGTCGGCGCCATGGTCGCGCTGTCGATCCCGACCTTCTGGTTCGGCCTCGTCACCATCTATGTCTTCTCCGTCAAGCTCGGCTGGTTGCCGGCCGGCAACCGCGAGACCATCGGCGATGGCTCCTTCCTCGACCTGCTGCATCACCTGATCGCGCCCGCGATGGTGCTAGCACTGGTGGAGACCGCGATGTGGGGCCGCTTCATGCGCTCCTCCATGCTCGAAGTCATCAACCAGGATTACATCCGCACCGCGCGCGCCAAGGGCATGCCGGAATGGCGCATCCTCACGGTGCACGCGCTGCGCAACGCGCTGCTGCCGATGATCACGGTGGCGGGTCTGCAGTTTCCGACCCTGCTCGGAGGCGCGCTGGTGGCCGAGACCGTGTTCACCTGGCCAGGCATGGGCCGGCTGTTCCTGGATTCGATCGGCTATCGCGACTATCCCGTCGTGATGGGCATCCTGATGTTCTCGGCGACCATGGTGCTGGTCGGCTCGCTGCTCGCCGACATTCTCTACGCCGTCGTCGATCCGCGCATCCGGGTGGGCTGATGCAATGACGGCCGCCACGCTCTCCACCGTTCAACTCGCACCGGGGCAGGCCGCATGGCGGCGCTTCTGCCGGCATCGCCTCGCGCTCGCGGGCGCGTTGATCATTCTCGTCCTCGTGCTCGGCTCGGCGTTCGGTCCTTATCTGCTGCCGTTCGACGACACCTATATCGACATCATGAAGCGGTTCGCGCCGCCGCTCTCGGGGGCACATATCCTCGGAACCGACGAACTCGGCCGCGACGTGCTGGCGCGCCTGATGATGGGCGGCCGGGTCTCGCTTTCGATCGGCATCGTCGCGATGGTGATCGCGATGGCGGTCGGCATCGCCGTCGGCGCCTTTGCCGGTTTCTATGGCGGCGTAGTCGGTGCGATCTTGATGCGGCTGGTCGACGCCGTGCTGTGCTTTCCGACCATCTTCCTGCTGCTCGCGCTGGCCGCGCTCACCGAGCCCGGCCTCGTCACCACCACCATCCTGATCGCGGCCACCGCCTGGATGGCGGTCGCCCGCGTCGTCGAGGCGCAGGTGCGGTCGCTGCGCGAGCGCGAATTCGCGGTCGCAGCGGTCGCCTTCGGCTCGTCGAACCTGCGCATCATGTTCCGCGAGCTCGTGCCCAATGCGATCGCACCGATCGTGGTGGCGGCGACGCTGAACGTCGCGAAGGCGATTCTGCTCGAATCCTATGTCAGCTATCTCGGCTACGGCATCCAACCGCCGGCCGCGAGCTGGGGCAACATGCTCAACAACGCGCAGATCTATCTGACCAGCGCGCCTTGGCTCGCGATCGCGCCGGGCGTTGCCATCACGCTCGCGGTGACCAGCTTCAACTTCCTCGGCGACGGCCTGCGCGACGCGCTCGATCCGCGCATGAATATCCCATGACCAACCACAATTCGATCGAACCGACTTTCAGGAGTGCCCCATGTCCCCGCCGCTCACCCGTATCAACAGCGACGAACGCCTGCCCCAGCAGGTCGACGTCGTCGTCATCGGCGGCGGCGTCATCGGTGTCTCAGCGTCCTACCATCTCGCCAAGAAGGGCCTGTCGGTCGCGCTGGTCGAGAAGGGCCATGTCGGCGGCGAGCAGTCGAGCCGCAATTGGGGTTGGTGCCGCCAGCAGGGCCGCGCGCGTGAGGAGATCCCGCTGGCGCGCGAGGCGCTGCGGCTGTGGGAGGACATGCAGAACGACGCCGGCGTCGATGCCGGCTTCCGCCGTACCGGCGTCCTGTTCCTGACCAAGAGCAAGGACGAGCTCGCGAGCTGGGAGCGCTGGGCCGCGGTCGCGCGCGAGATGCAGGTCCATTCGACGGTGCTGACGCCGGCCGAGGTTGCCGAGCGCATGCCTGGTAATACCGACAAATGGGTCGGCGGCCTGCACACGCCGAGCGACGGCCGCGCCGAGCCGTCGATGGCGGTGCCCGCGCTCGGCACTGCCGCGCGCAAGCACGGCGTCACCATACACCAGGGCTGCGCCGCGCGCGGGCTGGAGACGACAGGCGGCAAGGTCAGCGCCGTCGTCACCGAGAAGGGCACCATCAAGACGCAGGCTGTGCTGCTGTCGGGCGGCGCGTGGTCGTCGCTGTTCTGCCGCCGTCACGGCATCGAGCTGCCGATCGGCCTCGTCAACGCCACGGCATGCCGGACCACGCCGGGACCGGAGATCACCTCCGGTGCGCTCGGCACCGATCTCTATTGCATCCGCCGCCGGCTCGACGGCGGCTTCACGCTGGCGCTGCGCAATCGCGGCACGGTCGAGCTGTCGCCCGACCTGTTCCGCTACGCGCGCACCTTCTGGCCGACCTATCAGCATCGCAAGAACGGATTGAAACTCTCATTCGGCAAGTCGTTCTTCGATCAGATCATGCGCGGTACCAGCTGGAGCCTGGACAAGCCGTCGCCGTTCGAGACCGAGCGCGTGCGCGATCCCGCGCCCGACATGTCGCTGGTCAACGCCGCGCTGGCCTCGCTGATCAAAGCGAACCCCGAGCTCAAGGACATCGAGATCGCGGAAGCCTGGGGCGGCACCATCGACTGCACGCCCGACACGATCCCTGTGATCTCGCCGGTCGATGCGCTGCCGGGTTTCTTCCTCGCGACCGGCTTCTCCGGACACGGCTTCGGCATCGGGCCCGCGGCCGGCAAGCTCGCCGCCGATATCGTGACCGGGACGGCGCCGCTGGTCGATCCCGCCGCCTACAGCCACAAGCGCATGATCGACGGCCGCCGGCTTGCGCCGGTCAGCCCGTTCTGAGGATGGCATGACGGTTCTCTACAAGGCCAACATGGTGCGTGGCGCCGAATGGGCGCGCTTCTTCGCTGAACGCGCGCCGGACGTACCGTTCCGGCTCTGGCCCGACATCGGAGATCCCGCCGCGGTGCGTCATCTCGTGGCGTGGGTGCCGCCGGATGATATTGCGACGACGTTTCCCAATCTCGAGCTGGTGTTCTCGGTCGGCGCGGGTGTCGACCAGTTCGACACCACCAAGGTCCCGCCGCACATTCCGCTGGTGCGGATGCTGGAGCCCGGCATCGCCGAGACCATGGTGGAGTACGTCACCATGTCCGTGCTCGGTCTGCATCGCGATCTCCTGCACTTCATCCATCAGCAGAAGGAGCAGGTCTGGCGCGAGATCCGGATCACGCCGGCCAAACGGCGGCGCGTCGGCGTGATGGGCCTCGGCCAGCTTGGCCAGGCCGTGCTCGAACGCCTGAAGGCATTCGAATTTCCGCTGCTCGGCTGGAACCGTTCACCGCGGGAGATCGACGGCGTCACCTGTTATGCGGGTACGGACAGCTTGCCGGAATTCCTCGCGCAAGCCGACATCCTCGTCTGCCTGTTGCCACTGACCGACGAAACCCGCGGCATCCTCAATGCCGATCTGTTCGCGCGACTGCCGCGCGGTGCGGGGCTCGTCAATGTCGGACGCGGGCCGCATCTCGTCGAGGCCGATTTCCTCGCCGCGCTCGACAGCGGCGCGCTGTCGGGCGCCGTCCTCGACGTCGCCGATCCCGAGCCGCTTCCGGCGGGGCATCCGTTCTGGAGCCATCCGCGCATCTTGCTGACGCCGCACAATGCCAGCATGACGACGCCTGATACGGCCGTCGACTTCGTGCTCGACGTCATCGCGCGCCACCGTCGCGGCGAAGAATTGCCGGGACGGGTCGATCGTACGCGTGGATATTGAGGCAACCGTATGAGTGTGAGTGGAACTGATCGGGCGATTGTCGACGCGCAAGTGCCGGTATTGTCCGTCTCCGGCCTCACCACCTCCTTTCAGCGCGAGCGGCAATGGATCCCCGTCGTCCGCAACGTGTCGTTCGACATCGCGCCGCGCGAGACAGTGGCGATCGTCGGCGAGTCCGGCTCTGGCAAGAGCGTCACCGCGCTCTCGATCATGCGGCTGGTGCCGAAGGAGAACGGACGCATCGAGGGCCGCGTCACGCTCGCCGGCCGCGATCTCCTCGCGCTGCCCGAAGCCGGCATGAAGGACATCCGCGGCAACGACGTCGCGATGATCTTCCAGGAGCCGATGACGAGCCTCAATCCGGTGATCACCATCGGTTTCCAGATCGCGGAGGCGCTGATCCAGCATCGCGGACTGTCGCGTGCTGCGGCGGAAGCCGAGACCATCCGCCTGCTCGATCGCGTTCGTATCCCCGCGGCGAAATCCCGCTTCCACGAGCATCCGCATCGCTTCTCGGGCGGCATGCGTCAGCGCGTGATGATCGCGATGGCGCTGGCCTGCAAGCCAAAGCTGCTGATCGCGGACGAGCCGACCACCGCGCTCGACGTCACCATCCAGGCGCAGATCCTGGAACTCCTGAAGGAGCTTCAGCGGGAAGAGGGGATGTCGATCCTCTTCATCACCCACGACATGGGCGTTGTCGCCGAGATCGCGGACCGCACCGTCGTGATGTATGGCGGGCAGGCCGTGGAGACGGATGCGACCTCGCGTATCTTCGCCGCGCCCGCCCATCCCTACACCCGCGCGTTGCTCGCAGCCGTCCCACGCCTCGGCTCGATGGACGGACGCGCGCGGCCGATGCGGTTTCCGATCGTCGACAAGGTGACGGGCACCTCTGACGAGCCGGCCGAGACGCCCGATACTGTCTCGACCGCGGAGCGGCCGCTGCTCGAGGTCGCCAACCTCACCACGCGCTTTCCGATCCGCTCCGGCGTGTTCGGCAAGGTCTCGGGCCGCGTCCATGCGGTCGAGAACATCTCCTTCACTCTGCGCGCCGGCGAGACGCTGGCGCTGGTCGGCGAATCCGGTTGCGGCAAATCCACGACGGGCCGTTCCATCCTCAAGCTGACGGAGCCCGACAGCGGCACGGTCCTGATCGACGGCCAGGACATTCTCGCCATGAACGCGCGCACCTTGCGCGACTTCCGCAAGCATATGCAGATCGTGTTTCAGGATCCGTTTGCGAGCCTCAACCCGCGCATGTCGGTCGGCACGGCGATCGGCGCGCCCTTGCTCGCCAACGGGCTCGCGACGGCCTCGCAGGCGCGCGACAAGGTCGCCGACCTGCTCGTGCGCGTCGGTCTCACCGCCGACATGGCCGCGCGCTTCCCGCACGAATTTTCCGGCGGCCAGCGCCAGCGCATCTGCATCGCGCGTGCGCTGGCGCTGGGACCGAAACTCATCGTCGCGGATGAAGCCGTCTCCGCGCTCGACGTCTCGGTCAAGGCGCAGGTCGTGAACCTCATGCTCGATCTTCAAGCCAGCATGGGCCTCGCTTATCTCTTCATCTCCCACGACATCGCAGTGGTCGAGCGGATGAGCCACCGCGTTGCGGTGATGTATCTCGGCGAGATCGTCGAGATCGGTCCGCGCGCTGCATTGTTCGGCAACCCACAGCATCCCTATACGAAGAAGCTGATGGCCGCCGTGCCGGTCCCCGATCCGTCGCGCCGCGGCACCAGGCGCGACGTCGCGAACGACGAGATCAGAAGCCCGGTGCGCGCGCCGGATTATCAGCCGCCCGTACGGCACTATCGCGAGGTGTCGCCGGGCCACGTCGTCCAGGTCTGGGGCGAGGAGTGGTCGGCGTAATTGCCGGGCGGTTTTCAAGAACGCACGATGACGTCGTGCTGTGACACGCGGCAAGAGTCCGGCTGATGTCGGTTGTGATCGTCGCCCTGCAAGATCGTGCTGAATTCACAATGAATTCACCGCAACATGATCGCATGCGACAGCCTGCCACAACATCTCCGTGCCGATGTGGTGTAGCTGGACCGCTGGCCGTCGATCTCCGATAATGCATCGACTCGCAAAGGCCGGCGATGATGCGCCTTTTGCGGATGGATATACCGACATGACAAAAGCAGGCGTCTACGGGCAGCGGCTCGGACGCGGCCTTCACGTGAAGGACGCGCCGGTCCTGATCACGCGCTCGCTGCGCAGCGCCGCGCTTGCGGTGACCGAGGTGCGCAATGATGCCCCGGTGCAGGAGTTTTCCGGCTCGCTGCCCGCGGAGGATGCCTATCTCGTCAGCCTGAAGATCCGCGACTATCCCGCTTGCGAATGCTGGGAGAACGGCCGCTTCGTCACCAAGGCCGATGTCCGTGCGGGCGCGACCTATCTTTACGACCTCAAGCGCGATCCGCGCTACGTCATCGACAAGCCATTTCACTCGCTGTTCTTCTACCTGCCGCGCTCGGCGCTCAATGACATGGCACGGCAGCCCGGCGCGCCGCGCGTCGATGAGCTCAGCTATCGGCCCGGCGTGGGCCACGACGACGAGACCGTTCGTCAGATCGGATCGACGCTGCAGGCGGGACTGCGCCGGCCGGGCGAGACCAATCAGCTTTTCGTCGATCACATGATGCTCGCGCTGACGGCGCATGTCGGCCAGACCTATGGTGGGCTGAAGCCTGGGGCGGAACCGGAGCGCGGCGGTCTCGCGCCATGGCAGGTGAAACGCGCATGCGATCGGCTCGATGCTGATCTCTCCGGCGGCGTCACACTGCAGCAGATCGCAACCGAGCTCGGTCTCTCGGTCAGTCACTTTTCGCGCGCCTTCCGTATCTCGACCGGCCTGCCGCCGCATCAATGGCTGCTGCATCAGCGCGTGAAAGCCGCCAAGCAACTGATGACGTCCCGCGACTTGCCGCTGTCCGAGATCGCGATCTCCGCGGGCTTCGCCAATCAAAGCCATTTCACGCGCGTGTTCTCGCAAGTTGTCGGCGTCAGCCCGGGCGCGTGGCGCCGCGAGACTTATGGCGGGCCGGGCGAGACATAATCAACGATGTCTCGTCCACAAGACAGCGCTTCTCTGATTGCAAATACCTCGCCGTGGTCGGGTTGTAATTTGTGTGATCTGCACGCGATCATCTCCGGACCGCGTTCGTTATCTGATTTTGCTGAATGAATCCGCGCTTCGGAAGTTTCATAGCGCTGCAACCTGCCCATTCGCTCGTCCGCAATCGGCTTGTCACGGACCACTTGCGTGTGATGTGCGACTGATACTCGCGTGTGATGCCGCAGCCTTGACAAGCGGGCAATTCTTGCAATGATGCAATTTCAAGCTGAATACATTTCTGTTCCAAATTTCCAGTTGGTCACGTTTGCGGGGAGGGGGTCCTTGCTAACGGTTAGTTTGTTGGGTTCGAGTCGTGTTTGTAGCGGTGACGAGCAGACCTGGTCGGAGCTCGGTCCTGCAGGGCGTCGTCTCACGGGATATCTCGTTACCTTTCCGGATCGGCCGCATCGCAGAGAGCGGCTCATCGATCTCTTCTGGCCGGAGCTCGACGCGGAACGCGGTCGACGCGCGATGAATTCCGCTGTCTGGCGGATCAGGAAGTTGCTGGCATCATCCCCTGAATATGTTGACGGCCAGGGTCTGCGGACGATCGGTTCGGAAACGGTGTTTCGGCGAACCTCCTGGCTTGATGTCGATACCTGGGCGCTTCTTCAAGCTTCGACAACGATTGTCCAGCGTGCCGGGGCCGCGCTGTCCCCGGAGGAAATGAAAGAGATCCTGCGCGTTCTCTATCGATACGAGGGGCCGTTTCTGGACGGCGAAGATGCCGAATGGATTCTGGAGGAACGCGAGCGATTGCATTCGCTGTTCGTGCAATCGTCGGCCATATTGGTTCGCCGGCTCGGGCTCGAGGGATACGATCACGATGCGATCCGGCTCGCCCGTCATGCCCTGCGGTTCGATCCGTACCGGGAGGAACTCGTCAGGCATCTCCTCACGCTGCTGGCCTTGAGCGAAAGACGCATCGAAGCCCTGCGCTACTATGATTCCTGGATCGGCATGATCCGCAAGGAACTCGGAATTTCGCCGCTTCCGGCAACGCGGGCGCTGATTGAAGAGATCCGGAATCTGCACAACGCCGAGAACGTGCAGCATCTGCGGGCGCGGCTAGGCGGACGCGCTGAAAAGCACCTCAACCTGCTCTAAACCATCATGGCCTTGATCCGAATTTACCGCGCCGGGAAGATCTTGGCTCGCCGATGATCTTTGTCCGGCGCGATGAATGACGTCTGTGCGCCTTATGAATTCACGTGCACGAAATCCCGCAGCAGCGGATAGATCTCGTTATTCCAGCGCTTGCCGGAAAACACGCCGTAATGGCCGACGCCGGCCTGCATGTGGTGGACGCGGCGATAGGCGCGCACGCTGGTGCAGAGGTCCTGTGCCGCCAGCGTCTGACCGATCGAGCAGATATCGTCCTTCTCGCCTTCGACCGTCATCAGCCCCATCCGGCTGACGGCCTTGGTGTCCACGGGGCGGCCACGGTGCATCAGTTTGCCTTGCGGCAGCAGGTGCTCCTGGAAAACGTCGCGCACGGTCTCGATGTAGAACTCGGCCGGCAAATCCATCACCGCGAAATATTCGTCGTAGAAGGTCTTGATCGTCGCCGCCTTCTCCTTCTCGCCTTTTGCAATGTGATTGGCGAGGTCGAGGTGTTGCTTGATGTGGCGTTCGAGATTCATCGAGACGAACGCGGTGAGCTGCACGAAGCCGGGATAGACCTTGCGCAGCGCGCCGCGGCATTGCACCGGGACGTAGTTGATTAGGTTCTGCTCGAACCAGTCGATCGGCTTGCTCTTGGCGAAGTCGTTGACCTTGGTCGGCTGGATCCGCGTGTCGATCGGTCCAGCCATCAGCGTCAGCGTTGCCGGCCGCGAGGGATGATTGCCCTCGCACATGATCGCGGCGGCCGCGAGCGCCGAGACCGAGGGCTGACAGATCGCCACCATGTGCGGGCGGGGGCCGAGCTGTCCGAGGAAGTCGATGAGATGCTCGGTGTAGTCGTCGAGCCCGAAGCGGCCTTCGCTGCGCGGGATGTCGCGCGGATTGTGCCAGTCGGTGATGTAGACGTCGTGGTCCTGCAGCAGCGTCTTCACGGTGCCGCGCAGCAGCGTTGCGAAATGGCCCGACATCGGTGCCACCAGCAGCATGCGCGGCTGCTCCGCGATGCCCTCTTTCTTGAAATGCAGCAGCGAGCCGAACGGCGTCGCATAGGCAATCTCCTCGGTGACGGCAATTTCGCGGCTGCCGACCACGACGCTGTCGATGCCGTAGGCCGGACGGTCGTAGGTGAGGGTGGAGCGCGAGATCAGCTCCAGCGCGGCCGAGAGCCGGCCGACCACCTGATCCGACAGCCCCTGCGGCGCGAGGTTGAGGAATTTGAGTGCAGAGGAAGCCCCCGCCCGCCACGGCGCCGTCAGGTCCATATGGTTCTGAAAGGCCTGATAATACATCGACATCATACTGAAATGCCCGGTTACCCCGTTGCTGCTATGCAATATCGACGCCAAGCGGCGGGCGGCCCGCCCGCAAAATTGGCACGTCGCTTGCTGCTCTCCGAATGGGAAGCACAGGTCACGGGCATGCCGGCGCGTGGCCCAGGCGTGAGGGAAGGGCCCTATGGCGAAGGCGACACTGACCATCAGCAGCAAGAACTATTCGTCCTGGTCGCTGCGTGGCTGGCTGCTGACGAAGTTTTCCGGGCTCGAGTTCGACGAGGTCGTCACCGCGCCCGACGACGCCTCGGCGCGCGCGGAAATCCTGCTGCTCTCGTCCTCGATCCTGGTGCCATGCCTGCGCCATGACGGCGCCACCGTGTGGGACACGCTGGCGATCGGCGAGTACCTCAACGAGGTGATGCCGTCAGCGGGCCTGTTGCCTGACGACCGCGTCCAGCGCGCACATTGCCGCTCGATTTGCGGTGAAATCCATTCCGGTTTCACCACGCTGCGCGCCTCGTTGCCGGTCAATCTCAAGGGGCATTTCCCCGGCTTCAAGATCTGGTCGCGCGCGCAGGCCGATATCGACCGCGTCTGGTTCATCTGGCGCGATTGCCTGGAGAAGTCGGGAGGCCCGTTCCTGTTCGGCGCCAAGCGCACCATGGCGGATGCGATGTACGCGCCGGTGGTGACGCGCTTCGTCACCTACGACGTCAAGCTCGAGCCCAGGCTGAAGGCCTATGCCGACACCATCATGGCCATGCCCGAGATGAAGGAATGGATCGCAGCCGCGCAGGATGAGCCGGCCGAGATCGAGGAGCTCGAGGTCGAATATTAGGCAGGCCCCGCGCGGCCCTGCCTGTTTCCGCGGCGGGGACCGGCCGCGGGGTCCTCAAGCGCTATGTCTTTGCAGGTGTTAACTTTTGAAGCCGGCCGCCGGCCCCGACAGCTCGGGGCGTCGCGCAGATATTGTGCGCGGTGTGAGGGTCGCATCGACATCTAGCCGTGAACAGCCGCGTACGAGGCGATTCGGCTGATTCGGACGTGATTCGTTCGGGTCGCGTTCCGAAGGTTAAGCCGGAGCGCGGCGCCGTTGCATTTTGAGACAGATGCGAGCCTTAGGCCGAGTGCTTCATGCGCGGCCGGCGCCAGGCGATGACGGTGGCCTCCACCGCGATGCCGGCCTCGTGGTTCTGCCAGCGACCTTCGACGTAGCGGCAAGCGAAGGGCAATTGATACGTTCCACTGTGGTCCTCGCAGAGCACTTCGAGCGGCAGGCCTGGCGGCGGCTCTCCGGCGCCGTCGAATTCCGCCAGTCGTCTTTCACGCGTTGCCATTCCAAAAATCTCCCCTAAACAAAGCCGCGGAAAGAGCGCCCACTTCCGTCCGCGTGCAGATCATTGCTCCCCGTCCGAGGGAACGGTGACAAGCTCATCGCGAGAATGCGGTACGAGTGTGGTAGCTTCGCCGGACCGCGCCGAAACGGCGCACATTGCCGTGATTATTCTGACGAGGAACCTGCATGCTGCTTCGAAGCGCCGGCGTTTATGTCCCGACCCTGCTGCTCGCGACGCTGGTAGCGTCGCCGGTCCGCGCGCAGGACGTGCCCGGCATCGAGATCTGCACGGTCGAGAAGACCATGGAGCGGCGCACCAGCTGCCTGCAGAGCAATGTCGATTTCCTGCAGAAGACGATCACCAGGCTGACGCTGGATCATCAGCAGAAGCTCGATGCCGCCAACCGCCAGATCGACGCGCTGAAGACTGTCGTCGCCGGCCTGCAGAAGACGCTCGGCGATCTCCAGGCCGCGCAGACCAAGCTCGCCGACGACCTGAAGAAGAAGCAGGACGCGCCGCCGCCGAAGGACGCGAAATAGCCGCGCGCGATCACGCCACGCGATAGCGCTCGATCACCGCGCGATCGGGCTCGTAGCCGAGCCCAGGTCCCGTGGGCAGTGCGACGTGACCGGTGGCATCGACGTCGGCGCGGCCGCCCCACAGGCAGGCTTCGCGCTTGAGATAGAAGATCTCGACGAGCCCGTCGTCGCGGCCTACGAGCAGATGCAGCGTCGCGAGCAGGCCGGGGCCGAAATAGGGGGAGTGCGGGACGATCTTGACGCCGAGCCTGTCGGCAAGTGCGGCGACCTTGATGAATTCCGTGATGCCGCCGACCTTGATCACCGACGGCTGGGCGTGGCTCACCGCGCCTGCCTCCATCATCTGGCGGAATTGATATTCGGTGCAGGCATTCTCGCCGGCGGCGACGCCGAGGCCCCCCTTGGCTCGCACCTCGGCGAGCGCAGTGAAATCTTCCGGCGGCCAAACCGGCTCCTCCAGGAACATCGGTTGCGCGTCCTTGCACGCCTTCGCGAACGCGATCGCCTGCTCGCCCGTGAGCGGACAGTTCATGTCGACCATCAGCGGAATGTTAGGTCCGATCGCCTCGCGCGCGGCGAACACCGCCGGCGCAGTGGTCTCGTGCAGCTTGATCGCGCCATAGCCGAGCGCGAGCGCCTTCCTGCATTCGCCGGCGATGTTGTCGGGCGACCCGATCCGCAACAGGCTCGCATAGGCCGGAATCTTCGCGCGCCTGGTCTCGCCGAGCAGGCGATGCAGCGGCACGCCCTTCACCTTCGCAGCCAGATCCCACAGCGCGATGTCGAGGCCCGAGATCGCGAACATGGTGATGCCGTAGCGGCCGAACAGATGCAGATTGCGCTGGATCTGCTCCATCGCGGCTGGAATGCCGGCGGCGCCGGGGATCTTCAGCCCGCGCGCCTGCGGCGCGATCATCTCCTCGACGGCGGTGCGTGTGCTGCGCGGGCAGACATAGGCAAACGCATCGCCCCACCCGGTCAGGCCTGAATCGGTCGTGACCTCGACCAGCACCATGTCGAGCGCGGAGATGGCGGATGCGCCCTGGCGAAAGCTCGCGACGCCGGCGTCATAGGGAATGCGGATATGGTGCGCCCGCACATCGGTGATTTCCATGACGCAGTTCCTCTTTCTTGTGAGCGGTTGCAGCAAGTGTAGCCGGGAACGCCGGGGCGTTGCCAGTCGCTATTGCCGGACTATCCTCATGCGTGGACAGCAATGCCGATCAAGCGAGTTGGCGCGAACCAGCGCATCATCGCGACGCTTCGAACGAGAGCTCAACCGTGACGAACCCAGCCCAGCGCGCGCTCTGGTATATCGAAAGCCATCTGGCCGAGCCGATGACGCTCGACGAGATCGCTGCGGTCTCGGGTGTGTCGCGGTTCCACATCGTGCGCGCGTTTGCCGCAGCCACCGGCCTTCCGGTGATGCGTTACGCGCGCGCACGGCGGCTGACGGAAGCGGCGCGTAGCCTGGCGAAAGGTGCGCCGGACATCCTGTCGCTGGCGCTGGAGGCGGATTACGGCTCGCACGAAGCATTCACCCGCGCATTCCGCGACCAGTTCGGCACGACGCCCGAAGCGGTTCGGGCCGCCAAATGCGCCGATCATCTCAAGCTGCAGGAGCCGATCCTCATGGACTGCACCATGATCGACAACCTCAAAGCCCCGCGTTTCGAAACCGCAAAAGCCCTTCTAGTCGCCGGTCCCGCAGAGCGCATCTCCTGCGACAACGGCGCGGCCATTCCCGGCCTGTGGCAGCGTTTCCATCAGGAGGTGGCGGACATTCCGGCGCGCGTCGGCGACCTCGCCTACGGCGTCTGCTGCAACGGTGACGATGCCGGCAATCTCGATTACATCGCCGGCGTCGAGGTCGCTGATTTCTCCGACCTGCCGCGCCGCTTCGGCCGCATCCGCATCCCCGAGCAGCGCTATGCGGTGTTCACCCACACCGATCACATCTCGTCGATCCGCCGCACCGTCAGCACAATCTGGAATCAATGGTTGCCGGCATCTGGCCTGAAGGCCGCGGATGCGCCGAATTTCGAGCGCTACGATGAGAAGTTCGATCCTGCGACGGGCAATGGCGGGCTTGAGATTTGGCTGCCGGTGAGGGAGTGACACGCAACGCTGGCATACCATCCCC
>Ga0065165_1001184_pt1 | contig 30266 bp, 24 predicted proteins | sample AraplaMF_Cvi_mMF_FD_63813 | JGI IMG/M metagenome (GOLD analysis project Ga0065165, IMG submission 63813) | Arabidopsis root microbial communities from the University of North Carolina, USA - plate scrape MF_Cvi_mMF (version 2) (version 3) | ecosystem: Host-associated > Plants > Roots >... | reverse complement strand
CCCCCTCCACCCCGACCTTCGAACCCCACCCAAGGAACCCACCATGTCCCGCGTTCAACTCATCGACCCCACGACCGCCCACGGCGAGCGCAAGCAGGTGCTCGACCAGATCCAGGCCGCCTTCGGCACCACGCCGGCGATGTTCCGCGCCGTCGCCAACTCCAGCGCCGCGTTGAAGAGCCTGTGGGGCAGCTTCGGCGCGTTGGGCGGCGGCGCGATCCCGGCGAAGCTCGGCGAACAGATCGCCGTCGCGGTGGCCGACCGGAATGCCTGCGAGTACTGTCTCGCCGCCCACACGGCCCTGGGCCGCAAGGCCGGCGCCACCAGCGAAGAAATGACGGCGGCGCAGCACGGCGAATCGGCCGACCCGAAGACGGCCGCCGCGCTGCGCTTCGTGCTGAAGCTGGTCAACGAGCGCGGGCAGGTCGGCGATGCCGATGTGCAGGCGCTGCGCGGCGCGGGCTTCGACGACGAACAGGTCGTCGAGATCGTCGCCCACGTCGCGCTGAACCTGTTCACCAACTACGTCAACGTGGCCCTCGCGGTGCCGGTCGATTTCCCGGCCGTCAAGCTGCGCCGCAGCGCAGCCTGACGTTCCCCCTCAGGAGTCGTATGCGATGCGCGCCCCCGACCCCGGGGGCGCGCAGGTGTACGTCGCCTCCTGCCCCGGCACCGTCGCCAGCGCCCGCACGGCCGCATCGCTGCGCTGGCTGCCGTCGGACGCGACGAAGGCCTGCGCGGTCGGGTTGTAGAGCAGTCCGCGCGACACGCCGGCCTCGACGATGCGCACCACCAGGCTGCACTCGGTGGTCGCGCCGCCCAGTTCCTTCGACGTGAACGGCGTGGCCGCGCGCTGCAGCAGCAGGTTGATGCGGCCGGCCACCGCCGCGGCATTGCCGCTGTTCAGCGTGACCTGCTGCCCGACGATCGGCGCGAGGTCGCTGTCGAAGGCCATCATGAAATCGACCACGTCGCGCCGCGTCGCATCCGGGTCCACGATCGGGAAGCCGACGGTGAGCTGCGGGTTGAACACCTTCGCGGTGAAGAAGCGGAACAGCGTGTCGACCGAGCCGTCGTTGACGAAGCCGAAACCGCGCACCTGGTCGCCCAGGAAGCCGGTGTCGGGCGCGCCGAAGAACTCCACCCGCGGCGCGCCGAACATGCCGACCTTCTGGTACATGTTGCGCAGGTGCGGGATCTTCACGATCTGCGTGATGCCCTCGAAGCTCGCGCGCCCGCCGGTGCCGAAGAAGCCGCTGGCCGGATCGAGCCGGTGGCAGCCCTCGCAGGTGAAGGCCGTCTGGTTCGGCACCAACCCGCCGAGCGCGCCGAGGTCGATGCCGTCCGACGGCCGCGTACCCGAGTAGAAGCTGCGCCCGCGCTGCTGCGACGCGGTCAGCGTGTTGTCGAGCTTGCGGATCGGGTTCGGCGGCAGCATCACCGGCAGCTGGAAGTCGGCGAACTGCTGCATCTCGGCCTCGCTCAGCGGCGCGGTGCCGCCGAGCAGTCCTTCGAAGGCCACCGCGAAGTTCTTGAACGACAAGGTGCTGTCGGTGCCGCTGCTGCCGAACAGCCCGGTCGCGCGGTCGCCACGCCAGTGCATCGCGCCGGAGTTGCGCATGCCGCGCAGCGTCTGCGTCGTCATCGGCCCCTTCATCGGGTGGAATTCGTTGGCGTTGTCGCTGCCGTTGACCGGCGACTTGACGCCGAACAGCACCTTGCCCAGCGTGATCTCCAGCGGCGACGCCAGGTTCTTCACGATCGGGTTGTTGGTGACGCGGTCGTCGGGGTTGCCGAGGTCCCACGCCAGGTCGTCGGTGTCGCCGAAGGTGTGGCAGCTCGCGCACGAGGCCTCGCCGTTGGCCGAGAAGCGGCGCGCGTCGTACAGGAACGGCCGGCCGGTGCGCACCGCGGCCGGCTCGGGGTTCTTCATCGCGACCGACGACAGCGTCGCGCGCGTGGCCAGGTCGACCACCTTGAGCGCGTTGTCGAAGCGCGTGGTGACGTAGAGGCGGCCGCGCGCCTCGTCGAGCACCAGCCCGCTCGGGCCGCCGCCGGCCAGCTCGATGTAGCGCGCGCTCGCGCTGCGCGGGTCGAAGCTGTCGTTCTCGAGCGAAGCGGTGTCGAACACGCCGATGCGGCTCGATCCGAAGGCCGCGACGTACAGCGTGCGGCCGTCGCCGGTGACCGCCATGTCGAGCGGCATCGCCAGCGAATGGTTCTTCATCGTCCAGTCGAAGCCCGGGTTGGACGGCAGCTTCGAATAGTCGATGTGCTTGTTCAGGTGGCGCGGCGACACGTTGGCGCCCGCCAGCACGGTGATGCGCGTCTGCGCCAGCTTGCCCTGCACCGTGTGGCCGGCGTAGATGCCGGGGCCTTCGAAGCGGGCTTCGTTGATGGCCTCGGTGTTCGACACGTAGACCGCGCCGCTGACCGGATTGGTCACCATGTTGAACAGCACCGTGCCGACGCCCGACCAGCTGGTCTTCTGCGCCAGCGTGTTGGCATCGACGGCGAACACGTCGCGGTCCGGCAGGCGGAACTGCACCGCGTTGTTCCAGTTGCGGTGCAGTTCGTCTTCCCAGCGTCCGGTGGCCTTGTTGAACTTGACGATCAGGCCGACCTCGGGCGCCTGCCTGCCTTCGAAGTTGGTCTTCGGGCCGGGGTTGCCGCCGGGCATGATCTTGAAGTTGGGCCCCAGGCAGGGCAGGTTCGGGTTGAAGCCGCCGCAGATCACGCCGGCCAGCAGCGTGGTGGTCTGGTTGCCCGACTTGAAGGCGGCGACGTAGACGGTGCTGCGGTCGGGGCTCACCGCCAGGGCGCGCGGCGTGTCGCTGAAGAAGCTCATGATGCGCAGCGGCAGGCCGCCGAACGCGCTGCCCAGGTCCGCCGGGTTGAACACCCACACGTCGGCGCGGCCGATGCCGGGCGTCGTCAGCTGGGGGTCGCCGGCGCCGGGCACGCCGGCGAGCGACGGGTCGCTGCGCTGCTGCCCGCGGTGCGCGGTGGTGATGAAGGCGCGCTCCGGGTTGCCGGCGAACACGACGTCGCGCGGCTCGTCGCCGACCAGCAGCGTGCGCACCACCCGCGGCGTGCCGCCGAGGTCGACGATGCTGACGCTGTCGGACAGGTGGTTGACGACCCACACCTCGGTGTTGCCACGCACCGCGACCGACACCGGCTCCAGCCCGACCGGCACCCGCGCGACGAGCTGCGGCGCGGCCCCGGCGATGTTGAAGACGTCGAGCGTGTTGTTGGGCGTGTTCGCGACGAACAGCCGCGTGCGGTCGGGCGACATCGCCATCGGCCGCACCGGGCCGCTTTCGAACTGCATGAACGACGGCGCCTGGGCCTGCGCTGGGGCGGACCAGAGCGCCGTGCACAAGGCCATCGCGAACGCCAACGACGACAGCAATGACGACAGCAACGAGGACAGGATGGGCCGCGGCCTGCCCCGACCCGGCATGGGATGCGCTTGCATGTGGTGTCTCCTTGTTTCTTTGTTGGATGCGGGCTGCCCCGACGGTGGCTCGCGGCTGGATCGTAGGGAGCGGCCGCCTGCCGCGCCCCCTCCGCCGGGAGGGGGCGCTACACTCCCGCGCCCCTGCCAGGGTTCACCCTTCCCGGCCGCCCGCGATGTCAGAAACGACGATCGAGCCCCCGCTGCTGGCGCCCTCCAGCGTCTCGCGCCCTGCCCTGATGGCGCGGCTCGATGCCGCGTCCAAGCTGCGCCTCGTGCTGGTGGCCGCGCCGGCCGGCGCCGGCAAGACGAGCCTGCTGACCCAGTGGTTCCGCCAGCGCCGGCAGCGGCGGACGGTGGCGTGGCTGACGCTCGACGGCCCGCTGTCCGGCCCGCAGGCCCTGGCCGCGCGGCTGCTGGCCAGCCTGGCCGCGGCCGGTGTGCAGCCCGCCTCGGCGCCCGCTGCGGAGAGCGCCGCGCCGGTCTTGCAAGGCCTGCTCGCGCAGCGCAGCGGCGAGCTGCTGATCGTCATCGACGACGTGCACCACGCGCAGGACGCGCGCTGCCTTGCCTTGCTCGATGCGTTGCTGGCCGCCTGCGCGCCCGGTGTGCACTGGGTGCTGTCGGGCCGCTGCGTGCCGGCGCTGAACCTGCCGGCCTGGCGGCTGCGCGACCAGCTGGAAGTGCTGGACGGCGGCGACCTCGCGTTCGACGCCGCACAGGTCGTGCAGCTCGGCCGCAAGCTGATGGCCGAGCCGCTGAGCCGGGCGCAGGCTGAGCGCCTGCTGGAGACCACGCAGGGCTGGACGGCCGGCGTCAAGCTCGGGCTGCTGGCGCTGGCGGCCCGCCCGCACGAGGCCGGCGGGCTGGATGCCGCACTCGGCGATTTCGACGGCGGCCATGTCGACCTGGCCGCCTACCTGCAGCGAGAGGTGCTGAGCGAGCAGGACGCGCCGATGCAGGAGTTCCTGGTGTCGACCAGCGTCGTCGATGCGATGACCGGCGAGCTGTGCGATGCGCTGCTCGGCCGCGACGGCGCGCAGGCGGTGCTCGAGAAGCTTGAGCGCAGCCAGCTGTTCGTCGCCGCGCAGGACAGCCACGGGCTGACCTTCCGCTACCACCCGCTGTTCCTCGGCTTCCTGCGCAGCCGGCTGGCGGCCGACCCGGCGCGCCAGCGCGCGTTGCACGCCCGCGCCAGCCATTGGTATGCCGCGCAGCTGCGCTTCGCCGAGGCGCTCACCCATGCCTTCCAGTCCGGCGAGCCGGCGTGGTGTGCCGAGCTGATGGAGCGCGCCGCCGCGCGCTGGCAGCAATCGGGCGACATCGCCGAGGTGGTGCGCTGGTGCGAGCGGCTGCCGCGGCAGCAACTGCTGGCCCGGCCGGCGCTGGGTGTGACCTTCACCACCTGCCTGGTGCTGTGCCGCCGCTTCGACGAGGCGCGCGCGATGCTGCGCCACCTGGCCGCGGATCCTGCGACGCACGAGGGCGCGCCATTCGGCTTCCACCTGCGCACGCTGCAGCAGATCCTGCAGGCGCTGCTCGGCGAACCGGCGGCACTGGTCGACGAGGCGCCGGCGGCCGACGAGAGCGACGGCGATGCGCAGCTGCGCGGGCTGCAGCTGGTCAACCGGGCGTATGCGCTGTTCTGCGCACACCGCTTCGATGCCGCGTGGCGACTCGCGATGCGCGCGCGCGAGATCCTGCAGCCGATCAGCCCGTACGGCGAGGGCTATGCCAGCAGCCTGCTGGCGCTGGTGGAGCGGGCGAAGGGCGACTTCGGCTCGGCCGCGCGGCGCGTGGAAGCGTTGTGGTCCGGCGCGCGCAACGGCCCGCGCAATGCGGCATGGGCGAATGCGGCGACCGCGCTCGCGGTGCTGCGCTACGAGACCAACCGCCTGCCCGAAGCGCGCGCGCTGTGCGAGGAACTGCTGCCGCTGGTGGAAGCCGGCGGCACCTACGAGACGCTGGTGGCCGCCACGCGCACGCTGGCCCGCGTGCATGCCGCCGAGCACGAGCCCGAGGCCGCGATGCGGCTGCTCGACTACCTGCACGGCGTGCTTGGCGGCAGCCACGAGCGGCGCTTCGCGGCGCAGGTCGGCTTCGACAAGGTGCGGCTGTGGCTCGCCATCGACGAGCCGGTGCGGGCGCGCGACTGCGCGGCGGAGTTCGGCATCGGCGATGGCAGCGAGTGGCGAGAGACGCGGCCGTACGACGAAGCCTGGGAGCGGCGCGGCATGGCGCACGCTGCGCTGCTGTCGCACGCGCAGCGGCTCGACGAGGCCCGCGCGGTGCTGCAGGTGCTGCGCGGCAGCGCCGAGGCGGCGGGTCATGTGCTGCGCCTGCATGCCATCGAGGCTGCGCTGGCCAGCAACCTGTGGGAGGCCGGCACGCGCGACGAGGCGCTGCAGTGCCTGCACCGGTCGCTGTTGCGTGCGCGCGGCCATGCGCCGTCGCGCAGCTGGTTCGACGACAACCCGCGCTTCCACGAGGTGCTGGTGGCCGCGCTGCAGGTGCCGACGATGCGCAGGCTGATGCCCGAGCATGTGCTGCGGGTGTTCGGCGCCGCGCTCGGGCGCGGCGAGGCGCGGCCCGCGCATGCGGTGGATGCGCTGACCGCGCGCGAGCTGGAGGTGCTGGCGCTGCTGGCCCAGGGCTTGAGCAACCAGCAGATCAGCGCGCGGGCACAGATCTCGTTGACCACCGTGAAGTGGCACGTGAAGAACATCTTCGCGAAGCTGGGGGTGGGGACGCGGGTGGGGGCGTTGGTTCGGGCGCGTGCTTTGCGCCTGGTCTAGCGCGCGTCGCGGGGGGTGAGGCTGTGCAAGCGAACGAAGTGAGCGGAGGGAGTTTCGGCGACGGGCCATGAAGCCAGTCAGCGCAGGGAAGTCATCGGCCCCGCCAGGGTCGATGACCGCCCCCGACGGCGCGCCACAGCCTCCCCACCCGCGCCTTTGCACCTCAAGACACCCAAGCTCAACCAGCAGTACCCCAAACCAACAGAAGGTTGTTGGTCGGCATCGCCACCCGCTCCCGCAGCACCAGCCCGGCCTGCGCCGCCTCGTGCTCGACGTCCTCGCGACGGCGCAGGCCCCAGCCGGCGTTGCGCATGCGCAGGTCGACATCGAAGCCGAGGTTGCCCGGCGATGTCGGCACGCCATCTTCGAGGTACGGCCCGTAGGTGATCAGCACACCCCGCGGCGACAGGTGCCGCGCCGCGCCATGCATCAGCCCGCCACAGCATGCCCACGGCGCGGCATGGATCATGTTGGCGCAGTAGACGGCGTCGACCTGCGCCGGCACGCCCGGCCACTCGGGCGACAGCACATCGAGCTGCAGCGGCGTGCGCACGTTGTCGATCTCCGCACACCACCTGCCGATCGACGGCAGCGTCTCGGCATTGAAATCGCTCGGCTGCCACTGCCAGCCCGGTAGCCCCGGCGCGCAATGCGCCGCATGCTGGCCGGTGCCGCTGGCGATCTCCAGCAACAGCCCGTGCGGCGGCAGCAGGCGTTGCAGCTCGGCCAGGATCGCCGCACGGTTGCGCTCGGCGGCAGGGCTGTGGCGACGCGGGTCGGCGCTCATGGGGCACTCATCCGCAGTGCGCGCGCCGCTTCTTCCAGCCGTGCATCCTCGATCTCGCGCAGCACGCCCGACAAATCGACCGCACCGGCGCGCTGCTCATAGCGGCCGGTCAGCGCGACGCCCGGCGCGAGCAGCCCACCGGCATACAGCGACCACATCTCCGGCCCGTACTGCGTGCCCAGCAGGCGCGGCGCGAACCGGCCGAAGAAGTTGCGCAGGTTGTCGACATCGCGCATCAGCATGCGCGGCGCGTGGTTGTTGCCGGCGGCGTCCACCGCCTGCGGCAGGTCGATGATCACCGGGCCGTCGGCGGCCAGCAGGATGTTGAACTCCGACAGGTCGCCGTGGATCACGCCGGCGCACAGCATGCGCACCACCTCGCCGATCAAGCTCGCATGGTGCTGCAACGCCAGCGCCTCGGTGAACTGCAGGTCGTTCAGCCGCGGCGCGGCATCGCCCCGCTCGTCGGCCACCAGTTCCATCAGCAGCACGCCATCAAGAAAATTGTGCGGCTTCGGCACGCGCACACCCGCTGCCGCCAGCCGGTACAACGCGTCGACCTCGGCGCTCTGCCACGCAGCCTCCTGCTGCTCGCGGCCGAACGCCGTGCCCTTGGCCATCGCCCGCGCCTGGCGGCTGTTGCGCACCTTGCGGTTCTCGGTGTAATCCACCGCCTGCCGGAAGCTGCGCTTGTGCGCCTCCTTGTAGATCTTGGCGGCGCAGGTCTCGTCGCCGCAGCGCACGACGTACACATCGGCCTCCTTGCCACTCTTGAGCTGGCGGACGACGCTGTCGACCAAGCCTTCGGCAACCAGGTTCTGCAGGCGGGCGGGAATTTTCATCGGGCCATTTTCAGGCCATTCAGATCCCCTGCTTCGTCGGCATGATCACCACCTGCTGCAGGTTCACGTGCTTCGGCTGCGCAACGATGAAGCCGACGCTCTCCGCCACGTTCTCCGGCTGCAGGAACTCCATCGTCTTCTCGGCACCGGCCAGCCAGTCCTTCGCGCCCTGGAAGGTCACGTGGCCCTGCAGTTCGGTCGCGACGATGCCCGGCTCGATCATCGACACCCGGATGTTCTTCGGCCCGAGCTCGATGCGCAGGTGCCGCGTCAGGTGGCTCACGTAGGCCTTGGTCGCGGTGTAGACCGCGAAGTACGGGTAGAGGTACTGGCCGGCGATCGACGAGGTGTTGACCAGGTCGACCGTCGCGCCTTCGGCCGCGGCCTGCACCAGCTGCGGCACGAAGGCGTGGATCACGCGCATCACGCCGGTCACGTTCAGGTCGATCTGCTGTTCCCACTCGCCGAGCTTTCCGTCGTCGATTGCGCCCGGCAGCATCACGCCGGCATTGTTGAAGACGAGGTCGGCCCGGCCCCAGGTCGATGCGACGCGCGCCGCGGCCGCCGCCACCGAGGCCTGGTCGGTCACGTCGACCGGCACCGCGATGGCCTCGCCACCGGCCGCGGCGATCTCGGCCACCAGCCCGTCGAGGGCCTGCTGGCGGCGTGCCATCACGGCCACCCTGGCGCCGCGCGCGGCGAGCAGAAGCGCCGAGGCGCGGCCGATGCCGCTCGAGGCGCCGGTAACGACCGCAACGCGGCCGGCCAGTTGGGAAGCGAAGGGGTTCGAGGCGATGGTCATGGGATTCGTCCTTGGGTTGGGCGCCGCGACGGCGACGCATGGACCGCACTGTAGGAATCGAGTCCCAACCTGGGTAGTCCGCCAAAGCCGTTACTTTGACAACCCTCGGTTTCGAATCAGCGGCGTGCCCTGCGCACGCGCCGCGCCAGCGAACGCAGTTCGGCCGGCGCGATCGAGAACTGCCGGCTGTCGCGCAGCCACGCGGTGCTGAAGTCGATGAAGCGGCGCACGCGGCCCGGCATGTCGGCGCGCTGCGCGTAGTACAGGTAGAGCCCCATGCGCTCGCTGACGTGCTCCGTCAGCACCGGCACCAGCCGGCCGTCGCGCAACGCGGCCGCGGCGTTGATGCTGTCGACCTGCCCGAGGCCGATGCCGGCCAGCACCGCCAGGCAGTCGGCCTCGGGTTCGCTGCTGCACAGCACCGCCGTCACATGCTGGAACACCGTGCTGCCGTCGACCTCGAACTCCCAGGGCATCGGCCGGCCGGTGCCCGGCTGGCGGTACGCGGTGCAGCGGTGCTGCAGCAGGTCCTGCAGCTGCTGGGGCGCCGGGTGCTGCGCCAGGTAGGCCGGCGACGCGCAGGCGATCTGCTGGACGGTGAACAGCCGGCGCGCGATGACCTGCGCGTCGGGCGGACTGCCGGCACGAAAGCCGACGTCGATGCGCTCGCCGACCAGGTCGGTGAACCGGTCTTCGAGCAACAGGTCGATCTGGATCGCCGGGTGCTGCGCCTGGAAATCCGCCAGCATCGGCACCAGCACCTTGCGCGCCGTCGCGCCGGCGGCGCTGACCCGCACCAGCCCTTCGTCGTTGCGCGCGGCGCTGCGCGCGCGCGTCAGCGCATCGACCAGCCCGTCGAGGTTCGGCCGCGCCGAATGCAGCAACCGCTCGCCTTCTTCGGTCAGCGAGTTCTTGCGCGTCGTGCGGTGGAACAGCCGCACGCCCAGGTGCTGCTCGAGCTGGCGGATGGTCTTGCTGACCGCCTGCGGCGTCGTGGCCTGCGCCTGCGCGGCCTGGTTGAAGCTGCCCAGCTCGGCCACCCGCACGAAAGTCGACAACGCTCGCAGTTCGTCCATGCCACGAGCCTACCGCAGCATCCGGCGCCGCCGTCGCGGCCGCGTCGCGGCGAGCACCCGGTTCAGACGCAGCAGGACGGCGTCCAGACCGGTGCGGTTGCGCGGTACCGACGCAACGAAGCGACATGGTGCGTCGCAGTTGGTCTTCTTCTTGCTCTCGACCACGGTTCTGTCCGGTCCGGCGCCCGCCGGCACCGCCGGGCGCCCTTGAGCACGGCGCGCGGATTCCTTTCACCGCTCGCCATCCCGTCAGGGAGGGAGGATCGCATGCAGAGAACAACCAGGATCCATCGCGCCATCGCGTTGGCTTTCAGCGGCGGCATGGCCTTGGGCAGCGCCCAGCAGGCCGCGGCGCAGGACGCGGCGCAGGGCACCACGCAAGGCACGACGCAACAGCGGCTGGAACGCGTCGAAATCACCGGCTCGTCGATCCGGCGTGTCGAATCCGAGACAGCGCTGCCGGTGACCGTCATCACGAAGGAGCAGATCGAACGCAGCGGCGCGACCAATGTCGAGGCGCTGCTGCAGCGGGTGTCGGCCAGCACCGGGCTGCAGTCGGACACCACGCAGGGCGCGGGCTACGCGACTTCGAACGCCAACATGCGCGGTCTGGGAGCCAACTCGACGCTGGTGCTGTTGAACGGCCGGCGGCTTGCGAACCACCCGTTCGGCAGCATCGGCGGCACGGTGTCGGTCGACCTGAACAGCATCCCGTTCGCCGCGCTGGAGCGCATCGAGGTGCTGCGCGATGGTGCATCGGCGGTGTACGGCACCGATGCGGTCGGCGGCGTCATCAACTTCATCACGCGCCGCGACTACACCAGCGGCCAGCTGACGGTGCGCTACGGCGATACGCAGGCCAACGTCGGTGGCCGGGAAAGCGGGCTGAGCCTCGCCTACGGCCAGGGCGACCTGTCGAGCGACGGCTACAACGTCCTGTTCACCGCGAACTACCAGGACAACACCCGCATCCGCGCGATCGACCAGGGCTACTACAACCGCGGCACCACCGAGGTTCCGGGCTCGGCGCCGCCGACCTCGGGGCGCGGCTTCCCCGGCCGGCTGGTCGACTTCGGCATCAGCCCCGGCGCCTACCGCGGCACCAACGGCTTCGACGACCCGAACTTCGCGCCCTGCGATCCGAAGTTCACCGTCGTCACCACCGCAGGCACCACGCCGAACGGCCAGCCGAAGCAGGCCTGCCGCTTCATCTACTCGGCCACGCTCGACAACCTGCCCGACCAGACCAAGGGCGACCTGTTCGGACGCTTCACGCTGCGCCTGGATCCGCAGAACGAGCTCTTCGCCGAAGCCTCGTATGCACGCAATCACAACATCGGACGCATCGCGCCGGTGCCGATCGACTCCACCGCGGGGCACCTGAACCCCGACACCGCCACCTACCCGAGCTTCTCGATTCCGGTCACCAGCCCGTACTACCCGGCCGCGCTGCTGGCGACGCTGGGCTACGCCGCGCCGGCCAACGGCAAGGCCGAGGTCTCGATGCGGGCCGTGCCGGTGGGCAACCGCATCAACGACAACCTCAACGAGCAGGTCCGCGCGGTGGCCGGCGTCAAGGGCACGGCGCAGGGCTGGGACTACGACTCGGCGCTGACCGTGGCGCGCGCCATGGGCACGCTCAGCTACTCCGGCTACATCAGCGAGCCGAAGTTCATCGCCGCGCTGGCCACCGGGCAGATCAACCCGTTCGGCCCCAGCGACGCGGCCGGCGAGGCGCTGCTGCGCTCGACGCTGCTCGAAGGCAAGATGCGCGAATCGACCAGCACCACCACCGTGCTCGACGGCAAGGCGAGCCGCGAGTTCTTCGCGCTGCCGGGCGGCCCGCTGGCGGCGGCCTTCGGTTTCGACATCCGCCACGAGCAGGCCAAGGACACGCCGGTCAACGACGACTACCGGCAGGGCCTGCACATCGGCGGCGAAGGCACGGTGCCCGAGACGCGCGCGAGCCGCAACGTGGTCGCGGTGTTCACCGAAGTCACCGCGCCGTTCGCGACCGGCTGGGAAGCCGGGCTCGCGGCCCGCTACGACCGCTACAGCGACTTCGGCTCCAGCTTCAACCCGCGCGCGAGCCTGCGCTGGCAGCCGGCGCGCGAGGTGCTGCTGCGCACCTCGGCCGGCACCGGCTTTCGCGCACCTTCGCTGTGGGACGTGAACAGCCCGCCGTCGATGACCAACACGGCCAACTCGCTGAGCGATCCGAACTGCCCGATCGCCGGCGACGAGCGCTGCGAAAGCCAGTTCAACGAGCGCTTCTCGTCGTCGAGCGACCTGAAGGCCGAGAAGTCGAAGCAGTTCTCGGCCGGCATCGTGCTGGAGCCGGTGAAGTGGCTGTCGACCTCGCTCGACTGGTGGCTGATCAAGAAGACGGACCAGATCAGCGTGGTCACCGGCGACGCGATCCTGACCGAGCCGGGGCTGCTGGCGAAGTTCGGCAACCGCATCCACCGCACCGCCGACGGCTTCATCAGCTACATCGACACGCCGGTCGAGAACCTCGGTGACCTGCGCACCTCGGGCATCGACCTCGACGTGACGACGCGCTGGGCGCTGCCGTCGGTCGGCAAGCTGACGGTGGCACTGAACGGCACCTACGTCGACAGCTGGAAGCGCCAGGCCTACAAGGACGGCCCGATGACCGACTACGCCGGCACCGCCGGCGACGGCGGCAGCGTGCAGCCGCACCCGCGCTGGCAGCATTCGTTCAGCATCGACCTGCAGCGCGACAGCTGGGGCGCGACGCTGGAGAACGTGTTCGTGAAGGGCTGGACCGAGTCGGCCGACCTGGTCGACGCCAACGTCGGCGTGCACCAGGAGTACCACGTGAAGGACTCGAGCCGCTGGAACCTGTCGGGCGTCTACAACGGGTTGAAGGACTTCTCGGTGCGCCTGGGCGTGCGCAACCTGTTCGACGAAGAGCCGCCGTTCACCGCGGTGGCGTCGTACGGCTCGCATGCCACCGGCTACGCGGCGTCGTTCACCGACCCGCGTGGGCGCTTCTACTACGCGTCGGTGAGCTATCAGTTCAAGTAGTCGGCAGCGCGGCGCCCGGGAGGGCGCCGTTCTTCATGGATAATGTTGAGAATCATTCTCAACAGTCCGGGCCGATGCGTACACTCCAGATCGTCTCCCGCGTCGCCGCCGGCGTGCTCGGCGGCTGGTCGTTCACCTGGGGCTTCGTGGTGCTGGGCATCGCGCTGGCACTCGCCGCCGGCATGCCGTATGCCGACGCGCAGACGCTGCTGTACCTGGTGGCCTTCCTCGTCTACCTGGTCGTGTTCTGCTGGTCGTTCGCGGCCGCCAGCATCGCCCGCGTCTGGCTCGTGCTGCTCGGCGGCGGCGCGGCGATGACCGGGCTCGGCTGGTGGATGGCCCGGCTGCAGGCCGTCTGAAGAGCCTGAGGAATCGCGCGATGTTCTCCACCTTCCGCCTGTCGATGACCTGGCTGCACACCTGGTTCGGCCTGGTGCTCGGCTACGTACTCATCGTCGTGTTCTTCTTCGGCTCGCTGTCGGTGTTCGACCGCGAGATCGACCGCTGGGCCATTCCCGAGACGCGCTTCGCGCCGCAGCCGATGCCGTCGTTCGACACGATGCTCGCGCCGATCTTCGCGCGCATGGCGCCCGAGCCCGACGAACTGAAGGCCGCCGCAGCGCGCGTGAAGGGCCCGCTGCCGGCGACGCTCGCGCCGATGAACTGGGGCGCCTACACCACGCACCGCGACCCGGTGCTCTCGCTGTACGCCGAGTACGCGGTGCCGAACAATCCGGCCGATCCCGACGACCATGTGCACGGCCACGCGACCCTCGACCCGCGCAACGGCCGGCTGCTGCCCGACGACCAGTTGAAGATCGGCAGCGAGTTCTTCTACCCGATGCACTACGGGTTGAACCTGGCCTGGAAGGACCTCGGGTACTGGATCGTCGGCTTCGCGGCGCTGGTGATGTTGGCGGCGCTGGTGTCGGGCGTGGTGATCCACCGCCGGCTGTTCCGCGAGCTGTTCACCTTCCGCCCGCGCAAGCACGTGCAGCGCAGCACGCTCGACCTGCACAACCTGACCGGCGTGGTCGCGCTGCCCTTCCACTTCATGTTCGCGCTGACCGGGCTGACGGTGTTCGCGAGCATCTACCTGCCGGTCTCCGAGACGCTGCTGAAACCGCAGGCGGTCGCGGCCGCGATGGCCGACGCGGCGGCCAAGGGCCTGCCGTTCAAGCCGGCCGGCGTGCAGGCGCCGCTCGCATCGGTCGATGCGATGGTGGTCGAGGCGAAGCGCCGCTGGGCCGCACGCGGCATGCCGGGCGAGGTCGGCTACCTCTACGTGAACCACGTCGGCGACCGCAACAGCACCGTCACGCTGTACCGCGCCGGCAGCGACCGGGTGACGCTGGTCGGCCAGCCGATCCACTTCGAGGGCAGCACCGGCCGCGTGCTGCTCGAAGAACCATCGCCCAGCGCGGTGGCCAGCGTCAACGACTTCCTGACCGGCCTGCACCTGCAGCATTTCGAGCACTGGCTGCTGCGCTGGTTCTACGTGTTCGGCGGGCTGTGCGGCTGCGCCTGCATCGCGACCGGCTTCATCTTCTTCGTCGAGAAGCGCAAACGCCAGCATGCGAAGGCCGGCACCGGCGGCGCACGCTGGGCCGATGCGGTGGCGGTGGCCACGGTGACCGGCATGCTGGTCGCGACGCTCGCGATCCTGGTCGCGAACCGGCTGCTGCCCGCTGACCTGGCGCAGCGCGGCGACTGGGAGAAGGCAGCCTTCTGGGGCGCCTGGGTGCTCGCGGCCGCGCATGCGCTGTGGCGCAGCGCGCCGGTGCGCGACGCACGGCTGTCGTCGGCGTGGGCCGAGCAGTGCAGCGCCGTGGCCGCGCTCGCGTTCGCCGCGGTCGCGCTGAACTGGATCACCACCGGCGATCACCTGGTCAGGACGCTCGCCGAACGCTTCTGGCCGGTGGCGGGGCTCGACCTCGCGCTGCTGGTCGTCGGCATGATCGCCGGCGCGGCGGCGCTGGCGCTGCGCCGCCGCGCGGGCGCGGCCATCGCCAAGAGCGACCCGGCGGCGTCGACCGTCGACGCCGCGGAGGCCGCGAATGCCTGAGGCCCTGCTGCTGGCCGCCGCGCTGCTGTTCAGCGCCGGTGGCATCGCGTGGCTGGCGCTCGCGATGGAGGTGCACTGGCAACAGGCGCACGGCAGCGCGACCGGGCCGGGCCGCCGCACGGCCACCGCGCTGCGGGTGCTGGGCGGCGCGGCACTGCTCGCCTCGCTGGTCGCCTGCCTCGTGGCCGACCACGCGACGATGGCGGTGCTGGTGTGGGTGATGTCGCTCGCCGCATCCGCGCTGCTGGTGGCGCTGACGCTGGCATGGCGTCCTCGCTGGCTCGCCTGGCTCGCGCCGTGGGCGCGCCGGGCTTGACAACGGCGACGCCCCGCGGTCGACAATGACGGCCTTTCAACGGGGAGGACTCGCATGAGCAAGATGACACTGCTGCGCGCGGCGCTGGGCGGCCTGGTTTCGCTGCTGGCGGCCGCATCGGCACCGGCCGCCGGCTGGGTGCTGACCGACCTGGGCACGCTGGGTGGGGCCTCCAGCGCGGCCAACGGCCTCAACAATGCCGGTCAGGTCGTCGGCCTGGCCGAAGCGGCCGACGGCACGCCGTACCCGGCGATCTGGAATGCCGGCGTGGTGCTGCAGCTGAGCTCGCGCCCTGGGCGCGCCATCGCCGTCAGTGCAAGCGGCACGGTCGCCGGCAACGTCGCCAGCCTCGACGGCACGCGGCTCGACGCCACGCTGATGTCGGCCGGCAACGCCATCGACCTCGGCACCTTCGGCGGCAGCTTCAGCACCGTCGCGGGCGTCAACGACAGCGGCCAGGTGATCGGCTTCGCCCGCACGCCGGACGAGAAGGAGCACGCCTTCCTCGCCACCGCGTCGGGCATGCTGGACCTCGGCACCTACGGCGGCCTCTACAGCTATGCGTACGCCATCAACCAAGGCGGCCTCGTCGTCGGGTCGGCCTACGACACCGCCGGCAAGGCGCGCTGCTTCTTGTCGAGCGGCGGCGGCCTGGTCGACCCGGGGACGCTGGGCGGCAGCTTCTGCAACGCCTTTGCCGTCAATGACGCCGGCCAGGTGACCGGCAGCAGCGCCACCGCTGCCGGCATCGGCCATGCCTTCCTGCGCGGCCCGCAGGGCATGGTCGACCTCGGCACGCTGGGCGGCAGCAGCAGCCTGGGCAAGGCGATCAACCGCCACGGGCATGTCGTCGGCTCCGCGCGCACCGCGGCCAACCAGACGCATGCGTTCATCCACGACGGCACGCAGATGATCGACATGGGCACGCTGGGCGGCACCTCGAGCGTCGCGACGGCGGTCAACGCGCTGGGGCAGGCGGTCGGCAACTCGACGCTCGCCAGCGGCGCGAAGCAGCCGTTCTTCTACGCCAACGGCACGATGGTCAACCTGAACACCGTCGTGCCGGGCTTGTCGAACATCAACCCGGACAACGTCTACCTGAACGACGCCGGCCAGATCGCCGGCACCGGCAGCATCGGCGGACAGCAGCATGCGTTCGTGCTGACGCCGGCGCCCTGATCCGCGCGCTGCAAGCGTCGAGCAGGCGCTGCGTCAACACGGCGCGGTCAACGACGCGTCGGGCAACTCGAGCAGCCGCAGCACGGGATACCGCCGCCACTCGGGCTCCGCGTGGCGTTGCGCATTGAAGAAGATGAAGCCGAGCACCGCCTGCGGATCGCCCAGCAGTTCCGGGTGCGCCGCCTTCCAGGCCTCGAAGCGGCCGCGCAGGCCGGGCTCGGCGTCGAGCAACTGCGCGGCCTCGTCCTCGAACACGTAGTCGCTGAAGCTTTCCTTCTTGTCGAGCACGCTGTCGAAGAAGCCCCAGCGGAACAGGCTGTCGATGCCCAGCGGCTCCAGCACCTCGATCGCGAAGCGGTCGTGCGGCCCGCCGAGCGGCAGCAGCCAGTCGCCCTCGGCCACGTCGGCGACGCAGGCCTCGGTGCGGGTCTCCAGCAGCTCGTGCAGGTGGCGGCCTTCGAAAGGCAGCCGCCGCTTCTCGAAGCGTTCGATGCGGCAGGCCTCGGCCGGCACGCGGCCGGCGCGCAGCGCACGCTGCAGCGGCAGCCCATGCGCCTGCAGCCGCAGCGCGACGTCGTGCCAGGCCTGCGGCAGCAGGTAGGCGCGCGGCGGCACCGTGTTGACGGTGGCCTGGTAGCGGTCGAAGTACGGGATGTCCTTCACCCACGGCGCAGCGCGGTCGTAGCGCAGCCGCTGGTAATGGCCGAGGCGGCTCGGCTCGCGCACCGCGGTGAACCCGCTGAAGCGGAACGGCCGGCTGCGCTGCCGGTCGAGCGTCCAGTCGAGCGCGACCGGCGCGCCGCCCGCAATCGCCGCGCGGTCAGCGGCCCGCGCGGCGCGGATCGCGTCGCCGTGCGCGACGGTGTGCGCCAGCGCGGCGTCCACCAGCGCTCGCGTGCCGCGGTAGCGCGCGTCGAACGCCTTCAGCATGTGCGTCTCGGGCATGAAGCCGATCGTGTGGTGCAGCGCTGCGTAGCCGGTCGAGAAGCGCGGCGAGTCGAGGAAATCGGCGATGCCGTCGTCCGGAATCTCGTCGATGGTGTTCACGTACGGGCACATCGGGAAGCCCCGCTGGTCCATGTCGGCAAACAACGCCGGCAGCATCGCATCGCGCAGGTGTTCGCCGGTGCGGCCGCCGAGCTTGTCGGGTTGCGTCGCGATCAGCGTCACCACATGCTGGTAGTCGGCGCCGTTCGATGTGTGGGTGTCGACCATCACATCCGGATCCCAGCGGGTGAACACCTGCGCGAACGTGCGGGTGTTCAGGCTGTCGGCCTTGACGAAATCGCGGTTCAGGTCGAGGTGGCGCGCGTTGCCGCGGAATCCGAAGGCTTCGGGGCCGTTCTGGTTGACGCGGCTGGTGTCCTGCCGGTTCAGCGCGCCGTCGACGTTGTAGAGCGGGATGTAGAGCAGCACCGTGCGCCCGAGGGCCGCGCGCCGCGCCGGGTCGAGGCACAGGTCGCGCAACAGCGCCATGCAGGCGTCGATGCCTTCGGGCTCGCCGGGGTGGATGCCGTTGTTGTTGAAGAACACCGGCCGGCCCGCGGCCTTCACCGCCTGCGGGTCGAAGACGCCATCGTTCGAGAACACGCCGACGTGGATCGGCACGCCGCCGTCCGATCGGCCCGCCTCCTCGAAGCGCAGCCAGGCGCCGAAGGTCGCGGCCAGCCGCTGGTGGAAATCGATGCACGCGCGCCAGGTCGTGGTCTGGTTGCCGTTGCCCCGTTCGAACGGGGTGGCCCAATCGTCGTTGGTGTTCATCATCCGCGCAGTCTAGGCGGTACGATGCCGGCCTTCCGAATCGAGCCGAGGACCGCGATGCCCACTCCTTCCGAACTCATCGACCAGAAGATCGACGGCCTGGCCGACTGGCGCGGCGAGATGCTCGCCACGCTGCGCGCGCTGATCCTCGCCGCCGACCCCGGCGTCACCGAGGAATGGAAGTGGGGCACCGCCGCCTGGTCGCACCACGGGCTGATCTGCACCGGCGAGACCTACAAGAAGGCGGTGAAGCTGACGTTCGCGAAAGGCGCCTCGGTGTCCGACCCGAAGGGCCTCTTCAACTCGAGCCTCGACGGGAACGTCCGGCGCGCGATCGACTTCCACGAGGGCGACAAGCCGGACGCCGCCGCGCTGAAGGCGCTGTTCCGCGCGGCGATCGCGGTCAACCAGGCGTCGGGCGCGTGACCCCTCCGGCAGCGCCAGGATCGCGCGGAATCAGGGTGCCGGTCCAGGCTCCGAGGCGAGGTGGCGATCGAGGAAGTTGAGAAGGGCAGTGAAGTAACGCACGCGGGACTTGGTCCACGCGAGGCCATGGCCTTCGTCTTCGAAGGACATCCATTCCACCGGATGGCCGCCCTGCTGCAGCGCCGCCACCATCGTCTTGCTTTGCGATGGCAGCACGCGCCGATCTTCTTCCCCATGGGCGATGAGCAACGGGATGCGCGCGCGATCCGCGTGCTTGAGCGGCGAGACCTCGTCCAACGCGCTGCGGTCCTTGTCGGGGTCGCCGACGCGCGCGCGCATCAGTGCGCGCGAGAACGGGGTCGAGTCGTCCCGCAGTCCGTTGGACAGCATGTCCGCAAGGTCGCTGACGCCCGCGAAGCTCACGCCGCACCGGTACAGCTCGGGTGTCTTGATGGCGCCCCACATCGCCGCGTAACCCCCGTAGCTGGCGCCCACGATGCACACCCGTGCCGGGTCGGCGATGTGCTCCTTGATGAGGTGCAGGACGCCGTCGGTGATGTCGTCCTGCATGCGCAGGCCCCACTGGCGATGGCCGGCCTCCTCGAAGCGGCGGCCGAACCCGGACGATCCGCGAAACTGCGGCTGGAAGACCACATAGCCGGCCTTCGCGAGCATCTGGACCTCTTCGTCCCAGTCCCACCGGTCGCGCACGTTCGGTCCGCCGTGGATCAGGACGACGGTGGGTGCAGGCTGGTCGTCGAAGCCGACCGGCCGCGTGAGGTAGGCCGGAATGCTCAGGCCGTCGCGTGCCGCGTACTGCAGCACCTGCTTCGGGCGCATGCGAGCCGGGTTGATCAGCGGCATGGCCGATGCGATCTCGCGGAGCCGGGCCGTGCGGGTGTCCAGGATGAACCAGCGACCGGGATCGACGTCGCCGAAAGACGTGACCAGCACGAGCCCGTTCTTGTCGCCTTCCAGCACGTTGGTGCGATCCGGCAGCGCGGCGTCGATGCCGGCCTGCAGGCCGGCCCAGCGCGGTTCGAGCCAGAAGGTGTGCGGGCGCATGCCGCCGGTGACCAGGCGTTCGAGGTTCTGGTCGTCGAGCGCTTCGGTGCGCAGGATGTCTTGCTGCGCATGAGCGGCCATCACCTCGCCATGCTGGCGCGACACGGCGTCGTACTTGAACACCGCCCAGGTGTCGCGCCCTTGACGCGACAGCACCGCCAGCGTGTCGGCCTGCGGCAGCACGCGAAGCGGGTACCAGACCTCGTTGAACGCGCTGGCCGGCCATTCCTGCAGGAGTTGCCACTCCTGCGTCGAGGCGTGGCGGTACCAGCTGCTGATCTTCGATGTGTTGGACCAGCGGCTCGAATCGATCATCGTCACCGCACGCAGCTCGCCGGATTCGTCGAACGCCCAGGCCATCGGCTTGCCGGGCACCGACAGGCGGAACTTGTGTCGGCTGCCGGTGCGCGCGTTCACCAGGTCCATGTCGCCGTCTTCCTCGTCGCGGTAGACCAGCACCGATTCGGCCAGCGGTCCTTCGGTGCCCATGCGCCGGATGAAGCGCTCGCCGAGCGAGACGACCGGCTTGCCGGACAGGTCGACCGAGACCGACTGCTTGTTGTTGTAGTCGATCGCGAGCAGGTCGTTGGCCACCCAGTGGATCGCGATCGGGATCTGGCCGAAAACGTAGCGCGAGTCGCGCTCGGGCTTGGCCAGCAGCCGGGGCTTGGCGGCGTTGGTTTCCGCGGTGTCGATCAGCACGGCGGCAGTGGTGTTGCCGCTGTAGGCGATACCGGCGGCGTAGCGGCCATCGGGAGACAGGCTGAGGGATCCGACCGACGCGCCGCCGATCCAAGGCTCCTTCAGCATCCGCGCCTCGGTGAAGCGCTGGGCCACGGCGAAAAGGGGCAGGGCCAGCAGGATCGTCGTTGCCAGTCCGCGAGTGAGCATCTTCATGGCGGCGATTGTCTCCGGCGGACGGCACGCCTCAGGCCGCGGCCAGCGCGATGTCGAAGGTGGCGAGGCATGCGCAACAAAAAAGCCCTGGAGCGCGAGGCGCCAGGGCTTTTTGCAACATCGCGGTCCTCGGTGGACCTTGTACTGGTGGAGCCGGGGGGAATCGAACCCCCGTCCGCAAGCCTTTTCCGGGCAGATCTACATGTGTAGCTGACTGATTTGTTTTTGAGGACAGGGGTCGCGCAGCAGCACGCTACCCTCATCCCGAGTCACTTGATTTTGCCCTTGAACCGAGTGACCCGGCTCAGAGCGATTCCATGTGAATGACTTCGCAGCTCTTGGGTTGCCCCTCAAGCCCAGCCCATGGACGTGCTGTTGCGAAGCCCGCCGGTATTACGCGGCGGGGGGTAGTTCAACCCGTTTTGGCTTACGCCGCCAGGGCAAACTTTTCGTCGTTCGCAGTTAAGTGCGATCCAGTGGATTTACGAGCGAACTGGTGCTCGACATGCCCCGCTCCGAATCCGAACCTACGTCGAAACCAGGTCGGCCCCAGAGGGTCGTAGTTTAGGCCATCGCCAGCAGCTTCAAGAGCTCATCGGGCGAATGAACCACATGCTGCGCGCCCCACGCCGCCACCGGCTCGCCGACGCCCAGGTAGCCCCAGGCCGCGGCCACCGTGGCCATGCCGGCCGCCAGCCCGGCCTGCACGTCCCGCAGGTCATCGCCGACGTACACGCACTCCTGCACCGCGACGCCCATCTGCCGCGCCGCCTCCAGCAGCGGCGCCGGGTGCGGCTTCGAATGCGGCGTCGTGTCGCCACTCACCACCGCGCCGGCGCGCAAGTCGAGCCCGAGCGCCTTCACCAGCGGGTTCGTGAAGCGCTTCGCCTTGTTGGTGACGATGCCCCAGCGCAGCCCGCCCGCCTCGATCGCATCCAGCATCGCCGGCACCGCGTCGAACGGCCGCGTGTGCTGCGTCATCCGCACCTCGTAGCGGTCGAAGAACTCGTCGCGCAGTGCGATGAAGCTGCCCTCCGCCGGCGAGATGCCGAGCGCCACGCCGATCATCCCGCGTGCGCCCGAGCCGACCATCGGCCGGAACTGCTCGAACGGCAGCGCCGGCAGCCCGCGCGTGGCGCGCATGTCGTTGGCCGTGCCGGCCAGGTCGGGCGCGCTGTCGATCAAGGTGCCGTCCAGGTCGAACAGCACCGCCTTCACCCGCAGGCTCACAGCGGCTTCCTGCAGGCGAACAGGTAGTTCACGCTGGTATCCGCCGAGAGCCAGTAGCGCCCCGTCAGCGGGTTGTATTCCATGCCGCGCGTTCCTTCCAGCGCGAGGCCTGCGCTGCGCGCCCATTGCGCCAGCTCGCTCGGCTTGATGAAGCGCGCGTACTCGTGCGTGCCCTGCGGCAGCAGCTTCAGCAAGTACTCCGCGCCGACGATCGCGAACATGAAGGCCTTCGCGTTGCGGTTGATCGTCGAGAAGAACACCCAGCCGCCGGGCTTCGCGAGCGTCGCGCAAGCCTGCACGATCGACGACGGATCGGGCACGTGCTCCATCATCTCCATGCAGGTGACGACGTCGAACTGCCCCGGCGCTTCGGCGGCCAGCGCCTCGGCCGCGACCTCGCGGTATTCGACGCCGGTGGTGCCCGCTTCCATCGCATGCAGCTGCGCCACCTTCAGCGCCTTGCCGGCCAAGTCAATGCCGAGCACATCGGCGCCCTTGCGGGCCATCGAATCGGCCAGGATGCCGCCGCCGCAACCGACATCGAGAACGCGCTTGCCCTTCAGCGCCGCGAGGCGGTCGATCCAGTCCAGCCGCAGCGGGTTGATCTGGTGCAGCGGGCGGAACTCGCTGTCGGGGTCCCACCAGCGATGAGCCAGGTCGCTGAATTTGGCGAGCTCTTGAGGGTCGGCGTTGATCATGTGGCCGTCAGTTTGGCATGCCGTGGCCGGCATGTTCGGGGGCGCAGGATACCCCGCAGCATCGATGGCGAAAAGATGGCTTGCAAAAACAAAAAACCCCGCCGAGGCGGGGTTTGTCGTGCATCAGCCGAGGCCGATCACTTGTTGCGCGTACCGACCACTTCGATTTCGACGCGGCGATTCTTCGCGCGGCCTTCGGCGGTCTTGTTGTCGGCGACAGGCTGCTTCTTGCCCTTGCCTTCGGTGTACACGCGGTTCTTCTCGATGCCCTTGCTGACCAGGTAGGTCTTGACCGACTCGGCACGAGCGACCGACAGCTTCTGGTTGGCGGCGTCGCCACCGATCGCGTCGGTGTGGCCGACGGCGATGATGACTTCGAGGTTCACGCCCGAGGTCTTGCTGACCAGGTCGTCCAGCTTGGACTTGGCTTCCGGCTTCAGCGTCGACTTGCCGAAGTCATAGAAGGCGTCAGCAGCGAAGGTGACCTTCTCGGAGACCGGAGCGACCGGAACGACGACCGGTGCGGGCGGTGCGACCGGGGCCGGAGCCACCGGGGCCGGGGCGGGAGCCGGGGCCTGTGCGACCGGAGCCGGCGCCGGCGCCGGCTTCAGTGCGCCGTCGCACGCCTGGTTGGCCGTGGCCGGCGTCCAGTTGGCATCGCGCCAGCACAGTTCGTTGGAACCGTTCTTCCAGGGGATGCCGGTGCTGTTGACCCAGTTGTCAGCCCCGTTGGATTGGGCGAACGCAACAGACGCTGATGCGGCCAGCGCGGCGGTTGCGAAGAGCGATGCCACTTTATTCAGTTTCTTCATGATTCTCCTCTTGAGGAATGTCGCAGATGGCCTGCAAAACGTCCAAACCGGAATCGGAAAGGTACGGCGAAACCCTCGGTCCCGAGCGCTCACCACCGTCGACTGATTGTGCCATAGGGCCTCTGACGGCCTGGATTTTGGCCCGGTGTCGCGGCTTCGTCCTACGAGAGTCGAAGCAGATGTTGCGCGAGCACTACAACGGCCGCGAACTAGAATCGCGGATTGCGCTCACGGGCCCGCCAGCGCCCGTCTTCACCGGCTCCGCCGACGACCTCGAATGACCCAGTTCGCCAAGGAAACCCTGCCGATCAGCCTCGAAGAGGAAATGCGCCGCTCGTACCTCGACTACGCGATGAGCGTGATCGTCGGGCGCGCACTGCCCGATGCTCGCGACGGCCTGAAGCCCGTCCACCGTCGCGCGCTGTTCGCGATGCACGAGCTGAACAACGACTGGAACCGGCCGTACAAGAAGTCGGCCCGCATCGTCGGCGACGTGATCGGCAAGTACCACCCGCACGGCGACCAGTCGGTCTACGACACCATCGTGCGGATGGCGCAGGACTTCTCGATGCGCCACATGCTGGTCGACGGCCAGGGCAACTTCGGCTCGGTCGACGGCGACAACGCCGCGGCGATGCGCTACACCGAAATCCGCCTGTCGAAGATCGCCCACGAACTGCTGGCCGACCTCGACAAGGAAACCGTCGACTTCGGCCCGAACTACGACGGCTCCGAGAAAGAGCCGCTGGTGATGCCCACGCGGATGCCGAACCTGCTGGTGAACGGCTCCGGCGGCATCGCGGTGGGCATGGCCACCAACATCCCGCCGCACAACCTGAACGAGGTGATCGACGGCTGCCTGCACCTGCTGAAGAACCCCGAAGCGACGATCGACGAGCTGATCGAGATCATTCCGGCGCCCGACTTCCCCACCGCCGGCATCATCTACGGCACCAGCGGCGTGCGCGACGGCTACCGCACCGGCCGCGGCAAGGTGGTGATGCGCGCGAAGTGCCATTTCGAAGACATCGACAAAGGCTCGCGCCAGTCGATCATCGTCGACGAGATCCCGTACCAGGTGAACAAGAAGACCCTGCTCGAGCGCATGGCCGAGCTGGTCCACGAGAAGAAGATCGAAGGCATCAGCCACATCCAGGACGAGTCCGACAAGTCGGGCATGCGCGTCGTGATCGAGCTGAAACGCGGCGAAGTGCCCGAGGTCGTGCTGAACAACCTCTACAAGCAGACCCAGCTGCAGGACACCTTCGGCATCAACATGGTGGCGCTGATCGACGGCCAGCCGAAGCTTTGCAACATCAAGGACCTGGTCAGCATCTTCCTCGAGCACCGCCGCGAGGTCGTGACCCGCCGCACGGTGTTCGAGCTGCGCAAGGCGCGCGAGCGCGGCCACGTGCTCGAAGGCCTGGCGGTCGCACTGGCCAACATCGACGAATTCATCGAGACCATCAAGACCTCGCCGACCCCGCCGGTCGCGAAGGCCGCGCTGATGAGCAAGTCGTGGGATTCCTCGCTGGTGCGCGACATGCTCTCGCGCGCCGAAGGCGAGACCCCGGGCGGCCGCGACGCCTACCGCCCCGAAGGCCTGCCGCGGCAGTACGGCATGCAGGCCGACGGCCTGTACCGCCTCTCCGACGACCAGGCCGGCGAGATCCTGCAGATGCGCCTGCAGCGCCTGACCGGCCTCGAGCAGGACAAGATCGTCGGTGAATACAAGGAGGTGATGGCGGAGATCGCCGACCTGCTGAACATCCTCGCAACGCCGTCGCGCGTGACGACGATCATTTCGGAAGAGCTGACCGCGATCAAGCTCGAATTCGGCCAGACCAAGCTCGGCGCGCGCCGCAGCCAGATCGAGCACAACGCGCAAGACCTCGGCACCGAAGACCTGATCACGCCGACCGACATGGTCGTGACGCTCTCGCACACCGGCTACATCAAGAGCCAGGCGCTGTCCGAGTACCGCGCGCAGAAGCGCGGCGGCCGCGGCAAGCAGGCCACGCAGACCAAGGAAGACGACTGGATCGACCAGCTCTTCATCGCGAACACGCACGACTACATCCTGTGCTTCACCAACCGCGGCCGCGTCTACTGGCTGAAGGTCTGGGAGGTGCCGCAGGGCTCGCGCAATTCGCGCGGCAAGCCGATCGTCAACATGTTCCCGCTGCAGCAGGGCGAGAAGGTCAACGTGGTGCTGCCGCTGACCGACGGCTTCCGCAGCTTCCCGGCCGATCACTTCGTGTTCATGTCGACCGCGCAGGGCGTGGTGAAGAAGACCGCGCTCGACGAGTTCAGCAACCCGCGCAAGGCCGGCATCATCGCGGTCGACCTGGACGAGGGCGACTTCCTGATCGGCGCCGCGCTGACCGACGGCAAGCACGACGTGATGCTGTTCAGCGACGGCGGCAAGGCGGTGCGCTTCGACGAAGACGACGTGCGCGCGATGGGCCGCGGCGCCCGCGGCGTGCGCGGCATGATGCTCGACGACGGCCAGAGCGTGATCGCGATGCTGGTGGCCGAAGACGAGACGCAGAGCGTGCTGACCGCCAGCGAGAACGGCTACGGCAAACGCACCAGCATCGTCGAATACACCCGCCACGGCCGCGGCACGAAGGGGATGATCGCGATCCAGCAGACCGAGCGCAACGGCAAGATCGTCGCCGCGACGCTGGTGCGGCCGGACGACGAGATCATGCTGATCACCGACAAGGGCGTGCTGGTGCGCACCCGCGTCTCCGAGATCCGCGAGCTGGGCCGCGCGACGCAGGGCGTCACGCTGATCGCGCTCGACGGCGGATCGAAACTGAGCGGCCTGCAGCGCATCGTCGAGAACGATGCCAACACAGACAGCACCGATGGAAACGACGCCGGGGATGCCTCCGGCGATGGAACGGGCGATGCCCCGACGGAAGGGGAAGCCTGATGCGACACCACCTGATCACGATCGCGCTGCTGGGCAGCACCACGCTGGGCGCCTGGGCCCAGTCGACCCCGGCCGCGCCGGCATCGCCGGCATCGCCGGCGGCAGCCTCCGCGCCAGCCGCGCCCTCCAGCCCCGCGAAGAAGGCCCTGGTGCAGCGCGTGCTGACGCTGCAGCAGCCGGCACTCGAGAACACCGCCCGCGAGGTGGCCGAGCGCCCGGCAATGCAGCTGACGAACGCCGCGCAGCAGTACCTGCAGCAGCGCGTGCCGGCCGACAAGCGCGAAGCGATGTGGACCCAGGTGCAGGCCGCCGTGCGCAAGTACCTCGGCGAAGCGGTGCCGCTGGTCAAGGAACGCGCGCTGGCACTGAGCCAGACGACGCTCGCCGGCATGCTCGACGAACGCTTCACCGAAGACGAGTTGAAGCAACTGGTCGCGACGCTCGAGAACCCGGCCTTCAAGAAGTTCCAGCAGGCGATGCCCGAGATCAGCGACAGGTTCGTGCAGAAGCTGGTCGCCGATGCCGGCGCGTCGGTGGACCCGAAGCTGAAGGCGCTCGATTCCAGCATCTCGTCGGCGCTCGGCGTGTCGGCGGCCGGCGCGCCGGCCTCGGCACCGGCGGCGGGCCCGCGCGCGGCGAAGCCGGCCGCATCGGCCGCGTCGAAGGCGGGCGGCAAGTAATTCGTTCCCCGAGACCCTGGATGAGCGCGATGCAACGCCCGTACAACTTCTCCGCCGGCCCGGCCGCGCTGCCCGAAGCGGTGCTGAGCCAGGCTGCCGCCGAAATGCTCGACTGGCACGGCTCGGGCATGAGCGTGATGGAGATGAGCCACCGCGGACGCGAGTTCGCGAGCATCTACGAGCAGGCCGAAGCCGACCTGCGCGAGCTGCTGGCGGTGCCGTCCGACTTCCGCATCCTGTTCATGCAGGGCGGCGGGCTGGCCGAGAACGCGATCGTGCCGATGAACCTGTCGCGCGGCGGCGTGGTCGACGTCGTGGTCACCGGCGCGTGGTCGCAGAAGTCGTACAAGGAAGCGCAGCGCTATGCGCAGCCGCGCATTGCCGCGAGCAACGCCGACAACCAGCACACCCGCATCCCGGCGCCCGAGACCTGGTCGCTGAGCCCGGACGCGAGCTACGTGCACGCGTGCACCAACGAGACCATCCACGGCGTCGAGCTGCACACGCTGCCCGACCTGGCCGCGCTGGGTTCGAAGGCACCGCTGGTGATCGACTGCTCGTCGCACATCCTGTCGCGTGCGATCGACTGGTCGCGCGTCGGCCTGGCCTTTGCCGGCGCGCAGAAGAACGTCGGCCCGGCCGGCTTGACGCTGGTCTTCGTGCGCGACGACCTGCTCGGCCGGGCGCTGCCGATCTGCCCGAGCGCATTCGACTACAAGACCGTGGCCGACAACGGCTCGATGTACAACACGCCGCCCACCTACTCCATCTACATCGCCGGGCTGGTGTTCCAGTGGCTGAAGGCGCAGCGCGAAGGCGCGGCCACCGGCGTCGCCGCGATGGAACAACGCTCGATCGCGAAGGCCGGGCTGCTGTACGGCTACCTCGACGATTCCGGGTTCTACCTGTCGCGGGTCGACCGCGGCAGCCGCTCGCGGATGAACGTGCCCTTCTTCCTGCGCGACGAATCGCTGAACGACGCCTTCCTGGCCGGCGCGAAAGAGCGCGGGCTGCTGCAGCTGAAGGGCCACAAGAGCGTCGGCGGCATGCGCGCCAGCCTGTACAACGCGATGCCGCTGGCCGGCGTGCAGGCGCTGGTGGCGTACATGCGAGAATTCGCCGCGCGCCATGGCTGACCCGACACCCGCCCCCCACCCTGACCTGCTGGCCCTTCGCACCCAGATCGACCGCGTCGACCGAGAGCTGCTGGGCCTGCTGAACCAGCGCGCGCAGCTTGCGCTGCATGTCGGCGAGCTGAAGAAGAAGGAAGGCTCGGTCGCGTTCCGTCCCGAGCGCGAGGCCCAGGTCATCGACGGGCTGAAGCAGACCAACACCGGGCCGCTGGCCAGCGACAGCGTCGCGCCGATCTGGCGCGAGATCATGTCGGCCTGCCGCGCGCTCGAGACGCCGACCCGCGTCGCCTACCTCGGCCCGTCTGGCACCTTCAGCGAACTCGCGGTGCTCGGCTTCTTCGGCTCGTCGATCGTCAAGGTGCCGTGCGCCAACTTCGACGAGGTGTTCCACGCGGTCAGCGCCGGCTCGGCCGATTTCGGCGTGGTGCCGGTCGAGAACTCGACCGAAGGCGTGGTCACGCGATCGCTCGACCTGTTCCTGACGACGCCGCTGTTCATCATCGGCGAGACCAGCCTGTTCGTGCGGCACAACCTGCTGCGCCGCGAAAACTCGCTCGACCACCTGACCGCCGTCTGCGCGCACCCGCAGGCGCTGGCGCAATGCCATGGCTGGCTCAGCAACCACCTGCCGAACGTCGAGCGCCGCCCTGTCGCGAGCAATGCCGAAGGCGCGCGCATGGCACAGCAGGACCCGACGGTCGCCGCGATCGCGAGCGAACGCGCGGCCAGCGAATTCGGCCTGCACATCGTCGCGCCGGCGATCCAGGACGACGCGCACAACCGCACCCGCTTCACGGTGCTCGCGCACCCGCACCAGCATCCGCAGCCCAAGGCCTCCGGCCACGACTGCACCAGCCTGATCGTCTCGGTGGCCAACAAGCCCGGCGCGGTGCACGACATGCTGGTGCCGCTGAAGCGCCACGGCGTCTCGATGACGCGCTTCGAATCCCGCCCCGCGCGGTCCGGCCAGTGGGAGTACTACTTCTACGTCGACCTGCAGGGCCACCCCGACGAGCCCCACGTCGCGGCCGCCTTGAGCGAGCTGCGCGAGGTGTGCGCTTTCTTCAAGGTGCTCGGCACCTACCCCATCGACGTCCATTGACCATGTTCAACCAACTCGGCGTGATCGGTGTCGGCCTGATGGGCGGCTCGTTCGCACTCGCCCTGAAGCGGGCCGGGCTGGTCAAGCGCGTGGTCGGCTACAGCAAGTCGCCGTCCACCACCGAACGCGCCCGCAAGATGGGCGTGATCGACGTGGCCGCCGAATCGGCGCTGCTCGCGGTGTCGGGCTCCGACATCGTGCTGATGGCGGTGCCGGTGTCGGCCACCGAAGCCACCTTCAAGGCGATCCGCCACCTGGTGGAGCCGCACGTGCTGTTCATGGACGTCGGGTCGACCAAGCGCGACGTGGTCGACGCCGCGCGCCGCGTGCTGAAGGAGCGCGCCAGCGCCTTCGTGCCGGCGCACCCGATCGCCGGCAAGGAAGTGGCCGGCGTCGCGCATGCCGACGCCTCGCTGTACACCGGGCGGCAGGTCATCATCACGCCGCTGCCGCAGACCTCGCCGGAGCTGGTGCAGAAGGCCACCGACGTCTGGTCGGCGATCGGCGCGCAGGTGCTGCGCATGACGGCCGAGAACCACGACGCCGCGTTCGCCGCCGTCAGCCACCTGCCGCACATGCTGGCCTTCGCGTTCTTCAGCTCGGTCGCGAAGCAGCCGGCGGGCAAGGACTTCCTGTCGCTGGCCGGCCCGGGTTTCCGCGATTTCACGCGCATCGCCGCGAGCGACCCCGAGGTCTGGCGCGACATCCTGATGTCCAACCGCGAAGAGATCCTGAAGCAGTCGATGCGCTTCCGGCACACGCTGGATGCGCTCGAGCACGTCATCAAGACCGGCAATGCGGAAGCGCTCGAAGGGCTGATCCGCAATGCATCCGAAGCGCGCTCCGGCTGGCAGATGGGTGCGGGCAAGCCCAGCTCGTCGCGCTGAAATCGTCGCGCAGAGACACGTCGCACTGCATTCCTGACTGACACCGCAGCGCAATGGTGCGCTGCCTCCGGCCGCCCATCGACCATGTTCTCGACACCTTTCATCGACCTTCCACCGCTGGCCAGTGCCGACGGCAGCGTCCGCCTGCCCGGCTCGAAGAGCATCTCCAACCGCGTGCTGCTGCTGGCCGGGCTCAGCGCCGGCACCACGGTCGTGCACGACCTGCTGGATTCCGACGACACCCAGGTGATGCTCGCCGCG
>Ga0065165_1001183_pt1 | contig 30282 bp, 24 predicted proteins | sample AraplaMF_Cvi_mMF_FD_63813 | JGI IMG/M metagenome (GOLD analysis project Ga0065165, IMG submission 63813) | Arabidopsis root microbial communities from the University of North Carolina, USA - plate scrape MF_Cvi_mMF (version 2) (version 3) | ecosystem: Host-associated > Plants > Roots >... | reverse complement strand
CGCACGGGCGACCCCAACAAGGGTGACAGCGTGGCGGCCCCCTGGCCCGCCTTCACCGGCCCGGACCAGGTGCTGGGCCTGGATGTGGCGTCGGGCGGCGGCGTGAAAGCGCTGCCCAGCTTCGAAGCCGACCACAAATGCAAAGCGCCCTGGAGCGTGGTGAGCTTCTAAGAAGTAGAGCAAGACGCTGCCAGCCAGGCCGAGCCGTGCGACATTGATAATCCGAAATTGTTAGATTATTGCTAACAATCTTGAACGAATCGGAACATCAATGCACGCTTTACCCACCGCACCCACATTGCGCGGCTCCGTCCGCGCCATCCTGCTGGCCGTGGCCGTGGCCGCCGGCGCCGCCCACGCTGCGCCGGCTGGTCTGCCTGCCGATCTACTCGCCGCGCCTCCTGCTGATTCCGTCGCGGCGCCCGCCGCCGTCCAGGACCAGGATCCGCTGCGCGAACCCGGCCCGCAAGCCGCGCCGCCCGTCGGCAGCTTCGACGCCCGGCCTTATAAAAGCTACGGCGCCGCCGCGCTCGAGATCCTGGCCTTCCAGGTCGTCCTGAACCGCGTCGACCACGCCTTCGTCACCCCGGACGACTACAAGGTCAGCGTGGGCTCGATCCGCCGCAACCTGCACAGCAGCTGGGTGGAAGACCGCGACCCCTTCGAAATCAACCAGATGGGCCACCCCTACCAGGGCTCGGTCTACTTCAACATCGCGCGCAGCAATGGCTTGAGTTTCTGGGAATCGATGGGCTATGCCTTCGCCGGCAGCGCCGTGTGGGAGATCGCCGGCGAGACCACGCCGCCGTCGCGCAACGACCAGATCACGACCAGCTTCGGCGGCAGCTTCCTCGGCGAGTCGCTCTACCGCATGGCCAACCTGTTGCTGGACCGGGGCCGCGGCGGCTCGAGCCCGCTGCTGCGCGAAGCCGGTGCGGCGGCGGTGTCGCCGGCACTCGGCTACAACCGCCAGAGCGGCCGCGGATGGCGCGCCGCCGAGCTGTGGGCCGGTGCGCCGCCGGCCACTTTCGGACGCCTGCAGCTGGGCGCCAGCAATCCGTCCAGCAGCAACGTCGGTCCCTCGCTGGCGACCAAGCAGCGCGAAGCCGCGGCCGACTTCTCGCTCGAGTACGGCCTCCCCGGCAAGGATGGCTATACCTACCACAAGCCCTTCGATTACTTTCTGTTCCAGGCTCGCGTGTCGAACGCGTCCAACGGTCTGGAAAGCCTGACGTCGCGCGGCACGCTGTTCGCCGTTCCCTACGCGACCCGCGCCCACCTGCGTGGCATCGCCGGCGTGTATGGCAGCTACGACTACCTGTCGCCGCAGCTGTTCCGCGTCGCCAGCACGGCGGTATCGCTGGGCAGCACGGCGCAGTGGTGGCTGGCGCAGGACCTGGCGCTGCAGGGCCATGCCTCGGCCGGCGTCGGCTACACCGCCACCGGAACCACCCGCGCCAACTCGATCGGCCAGTACCACTACGGTTTCGCGCCGCAGACTGTGCTGAACCTGCGCCTGATCTACGGCGACCGCCTGGCGCTTGAGCTGAACTCGCGCGCCTTCTTCGAGGGCAAAGTCACCAGCCCGGATACCGATGGCAGCGACCGTGTCTTGCGCGGCGACGCTTCGCTCAGCTACCGCGTGAGCGGCCCGCATGCGGTCGCGCTCAAATACATCACCTCGCGCCGCAAGTTCTCGTTCCCGAATGTGCTGGAACGGCAGCAGCGCTACGATTCGGTCGGCCTGTATTACAGCTACCAGCCGAGCAAGGGGATGGGGGCGGTGGACTGGTAAGCCGCATTAGAACGTCAGGTCCGCCCGTACGCCGAAGTAGCGGTGATAGTCGCGCGGCGGCAGCCACTCGGTGGTGTTCACGGCCAGCGGCACGTTCGGCGCCTTCGGGCTCCAGGTCCCGTTCGCGATGCTGCTGTTCAGGCCCGCCGCGTAGCGCTTGTCGAACAGGTTGTTGACGAACAGGCTGGCCTTCCAGCGCCCCTGGCGGTCGACCGCGCCGAAGCTCAGGTTGGTGATGCTGTAGGCCCCCTGGATGGTGTTCGGATCCTGGTTCAGCGAGTACTGGGTGCGGCTCTGGAAGCGCGTGGTACCAGCGATGAAGCCATTGAAGGGCATCGAGGCCAGCGGCAGGTCGAGCTGGCCGCCGAGGTTCAGCTTCACCTTCGGCGCGTTAGGCAGCGTCTTGCCGGCCAGGTCCTGGACGTTGGTGTTGTTGAATTCCGGACTCTGGTAGCAGCCGGGGCCTGGCGTGGCAGCGGTACCGGCCGCGTTCAGCACGTTGTAGCAGGGGCCGTTGCGGAACTCGCGGATTGTGGCTTTGGTATAGGCGAGGCTGGCGTTCAGCTGCAGCAGCTGGGTCGCCCGCACCGAGCCTTCGAGCTCCAGGCCCTCGGTGCGCAGGCCGCCGATGCTGTTCAGCGCCGTGCGGAAGATGCCGTCGTAATCGAAGAAGCCGGCAGATTGCTGGAAGTTGCGGAAGTCGGTGCGGAACAGGGCCGCCGACCACATCATCCGGTTGTTCCACAGGCTCTGCTTCCAGCCCACTTCATAGCTGCGCGCGGTTTCCGGCGCCACCGGCGGGCGTGCCGCCAGCACTGCCGTGAAGCTGGAGGTGAGGTCGTAGGCGATCCCTTTGTGGCCGGTCGATACGGTGCCGTACACCATCGCATCCTTGTCCAGGCGGTGCTCGAGGCCGAGCTTCCAGGTACGGCTGCTGTTGCTGTCCGAGCGCGTATAGAACTCGGTCTGGGCGAAGGCCTGCGGCCGCACCGTGTAGCGACGGAAGTTGTATCCGGTGTCCTCGTCGTTCAAGCGTCCGCCCACGGTCAGGCTGGTGTCGGGCAGGAAGTCCCAACTGCCCTGGCCGTAGAGCGCCTTGTTGGTGTTCCAGGCGTCGGCGCCGTAGTTGGTGCCGTAGTTGGCGATCAGCGGCACCTTGGCCAGTTCGCGATTCAGGTCGTTCTTGCCGTACCAGAGCCCGACCACATAGCGCAGGGCGCCGCGGTCCGGCGAAGTGAGACGGAATTCCTGGGTCGTCGACTTCACGTTGAACACACCGTACTGGTAGATCCCGCCGTGCATCTTCGTGGGCGAGCCGTCCTGCAGGGTAAGGAACTGCAGGATGTCGATATCGGTGGCGTCGTTGTCCTGGTAGTCGTCCATATGGTATTTGCTGTAGGACGAGATCGAACTCAGCGTATGGCCGCTCGCCAGCGCATAGTCGATCTTCAGGCCCGAGCCCCAGTCGTGGAACTTGCCGCCGGTCGGGTAATCGTTGCGGACGTCGCGGTTGGCCGGGTTGATGGCGATGCCGGCCAGGACCACCGACTGCGGCAGCTGCGGCGCATTGCGATACAGGCCGCCCGGCGTCATCGAGCTGAAGGCGGTGGTGCAGCAAAACTTTTCGGTGCGGTTGTAATGCGGCGACAGCGTGAACGTCAGGCTGTCGACGGGACGCCATTCGAACTTGGCATTCAGGTTGTCGCCCTTGCTGCCATTCAGCTTGCCGCCAGTGGTGAGGTTGTTGAGCGTGCCGTCGTAGTCGGTCTTGCTGGCGGCAACGCGCATGCGGAAGGTGTCGGACACCGCGCCCGATACGCTGACACCGGCGCGCCACTCGTTGTCGTTGGTCGCCAGCAGGGTCGCATTGGTCTTGACCGGCCCGCCGATCGGCTTGGTGGTGATGTTCAGCGCACCGGCGATCGAGCTTTTGCCGAACAGTGTGCTTTGCGGGCCTTTCAGCACCTCGATGCGGTTGACGTCGGCGAGGTCCTTGAAGGCGTTGGCCTGCATGCCGAGCGGGATGTCGTCGACGATCACGGCGACGTCGGCCTCGACGCCGATGCCCAGCGAGTAGGTGCCGACGCCGCGCATGTTGATGCTGAAGTTGCCGGGCTGGGTGCCGTAGGACAGGGTCAGGGCGGGGGAGAGCGCCGGCAGGTCGTCCAGCTCGCGGACGTTCGAGCGCTGCAGCACCGCGTCCCCGAGCACGGTGATCGAGGCCGGCACGTCCTGCAGGTTCTGGGTGCGCTTGTTGGCCGTGACGACAACCGTCTCCAGCTTCGGCTCTCCGGGCTGGGTTGTCTGCTGGGCCTGGGCCGATGGCGCAAGAAAGGCGGCGGCGACGGCGATCGCCATCGGACTGGCGAGGGGCTTTACTGTGTTTCGCATGAGTCTGTCTCCTTGTGTTGGCAACGTTTCCAATCGCGGCTGCAGGGCGGCTGGGATGAAACTGTCTTTTATGTGGGAGTATGGCAGTAGAGAAATATAACGTTTAATTCAAATTACGCTGCGCCAGGACCTGAGGTCCATAAAATCTGGAGAGCGAACGGGCTAGCATTGCGTTAAACGTTTTCCTGCCTTTTTCAAAATATACCAATATTGTGGCGAACACAAGATTCTTGAACATGGCCCTGTGTTTCCTGTTGCACGGTGCCCGCCGGATGCTTCGCGCACAATGGCGCTACCGGACAATTCCTGAATTCTTTGGAGAACGCGATGTCGGCCTTACCCATCACCGTCGAGCAGGGCATCCAGGCCGCAGGTGTCGGCCGCTTTCAGTACCGCCTGTTCCTGATTTTCGGCCTGGTGTGGATGGCCGACGCCATGCAGGTGCTGTCGATCGGCTTCAGCGCGCCATCGATTGCGAAGACGTTTGGCCTCGCGCTGCCGAAGGCACTGGAAACCGGCACGGTCTTCTTCGTCGGCATGCTGATCGGCGCCTTCGTCTTCGGCCGCCTGGCGGACCGCATCGGGCGCCGGCCGGTCTTGATGACGGCGGTGGTGATCGACGCCTGCTTCGGCGTGGCCTCGAGCTTCGCCCCTAGCTTCAGCTGGCTGCTGGTGCTACGCTTCCTGACGGGCGTCGGCGTGGGCGGCACGCTGCCGGTCGATTACACGATGATGGCGGAATTCCTGCCCAGCGACCGGCGCGGGCGCTGGCTGGTGCTGCTGGAATCCTTCTGGGCCGTCGGCACGCTGCTGCTGGCGGTGCTGGCGCTGGCGGCACTGCGCTGGGGCGACGACGCCTGGCGTGTGATCTTCTTCGTCACCGGCATCCCGGCTCTGGTGGGCGTCGTGCTGCGCATGAGCGTTCCCGAATCGCCGATGTACCTGAACCGCAGCGGCATGCCCGAGCAGGCGCGCACGGTGCTGGAGCGCGTCGCCAGGATCAATGGCCGCAGCGTCGCGATACCCGTCCTGCAGCCGGATAGCGCGGCCAGGCATTCGATGGCGGCACTGTTCGCCGGCGGCCTGCGGCGCCGCAGCGTGTCCCTCTTGGTGACATGGGCGCTGATCTCGGTCGCCTATTACGGCGTGTTCGTCTACCTGCCCGTCAAGCTGAGTGCCCAGGGCTTTGGCTTCATGCGCGGGCAGGAATTCCTGATTCTGCTGGCGCTGGTGCAGCTGCCGGGCTTCGCGCTGTCGGCCTACGGCGTCGAGCGCTGGGGACGCAAGCCGACCCTGGTCGGTTTCCTCTTGCTGAGCGCCGCCGGCTGCCTGTGCTACAGCCTGGGCAGCGCGGCCTGGCTGGTGGTCGGATCGACCCTGTTGATGAGTTTTGCGCTGCTGGGCACCTGGGGCGCGCTGTATGCCTTCACGCCCGAGGTCTACCCGACCGACCTGCGCGCCAGCGGCATGGGCACGGCGGGGGCGGTGGCGCGCTTCGGCGGCCTGTTCGCCCCGAGCATCGTCGCGCCGGTGATGGCGACGCAGTTCACGCTGTCGCTGGCGATGCTGGCCGCCTTCCTGCTGGCGGCGGCCGTCGCCATCCTGTGCGTCGACGTCGAGTCGCGCCGGCGCGTGCTGGAATGAGGTGGCTGTTCTTGTTCTTTCTCAATTGATTTAGCGCAAACATACGCGCCAAGACAAGCTTAGCATCGGCAGGATGGGAGGTGTCACCATGCTCATGAAGCAAACCCGCGACGTCATCGTCATCGGCGGCGGCCACAACGGCCTGGTCTGCGCCTTCTACCTGGCCCGAGCCGGGCTGAAGGTGACGGTGCTGGAGCAACGCCCGGTGGTCGGCGGCGCCGCCGTCACCGAGGAATTCCACCCGGGCTTCCGCAACTCGGTCGCCTCCTACACCGTCTCCCTGCTCAATCCGAAGATCATCGATGATCTCGACCTGGCCGTCCACGGCCTGCGCATCGTCGAGCGCCCGCTGTCGAATTTCCTGCCGCTGGACGAGGGCCGCTACCTCAAGCTCGGCGCCGGCAAGACCGCCGCCGAAGTCGCGAAGTTCTCGCAGCGCGATGCCGGCCGCCTCGAGGAATACGCACGCCACCTCGATGTCGCCGCCGACATGCTGCGCGACCTGGTGCTGCAGACGCCGCCCAACCGGGTGCAGGGTGGCTGGCTCGGCGCGCTGCCCGAACTGCTCAAGGTCGGCAAGCTCGGCAACCGGGTGCGCAAGCTGTCCCTGTCGGGCCAGCGCGAACTGCTCGACCTGTTCACCCGCTCGGCCGGCGACTACCTGGACGGCTGGTTCGAGAGCGCGCCGATCAAGGCGGCCTACGGCTTCGACAGCATCGTCGGGAATTACGCCAGCCCGTATTCGCCAGGCTCCGCCTATGTGCTGCTGCACCACGTGTTCGGCGAAGTGAACGGCAAGAAGGGCGCCTGGGGCCATGCGATCGGGGGCATGGGCGCCATTACCCAGGCGATGGCCAGCGCGGCCCGCTCGCGCGGCGTCGAGATCCGGACCGGCTGTGCGGTGCGCGAAGTGCTGGTGGAGAAGGGCCGCGCCACCGGTGTCGTCACCGCGAAGGGAGAACGCCTCGATGCCCGCGTCGTCGTGTCGAACCTGAATCCGCGCCTGCTCTACACCCGGCTGGTCGACGCCGCCGTGCTGCCGGCGGACTTCCTGCGCCGCATGCAGGCATGGCGCTGCGGCTCCGGCACCTTCCGCATGAACGTGGCCCTGTCCGAGCTGCCCGACTTCAGCTGCCTGCCCGGCAAGCAGGCTGCCGAGCACCATGGCAGCGGCATCATCATCGCGCCCAGCCTGCAGTACATGGAGCGGGCCTACCACGATGCCCGCGCATCCGGCTGGTCGCGCGAGCCCATCGTCGAGATGCTGATTCCGTCGACGCTGGACCAGACGCTGGCGCCGCCCGGCCAGCATGTGGCCAGCCTGTTCTGCCAGCACGTGGCGCCGCAGCTGCCGGATGGTTCGAGCTGGGACGCGCACCGCGAAGAGGTGGCCGACCTGATGATCGAAACCGTGAACCGCTACGCGCCGAATTTCAAGGCCGCGGTACTGGGCCGCCAGATCATGAGTCCCCTCGACCTCGAACGCACCTTCGGGCTGGTGGGCGGCGACATCTTCCACGGCGCGCTCGGGCTCGACCAGCTGTTCGCGGCCCGTCCCATGCTCGGGCATGCGGATTACCGCGGCCCGCTGGACGGCCTGTACATGTGCGGCGCCGGCACCCATCCCGGCGGCGGCGTGACCGGCGCACCCGGGCACAATGCCGCACGCGAGGTGCTGCGCGACCTGCGGCTGCGCGCAGCGGTTTAAATCGTGCCCTGGCGCAGGCGGTCCACCCGCAGGCGCTGGCGTTCGTCGCTGAGGGCGCGCACCGCCAGCAGCGCCGCGCCGACGGAGGCCAGCCCGCTGGCGCCGGCCAGCAGGAACATCAGGAGGATCTGGTACTTCACCGCCTCCACCGGGTCCATCCCTGCCAGCAGCTGCCCGGTCATGATGCCGGGCAGGGTGATGATGCCGGCGGCCGACATCTGGTTCGCCACCGGGATCATGCCGCGACGGGTGGCGCCGCGCACCAGCGGCCCGATCGCTTCGCGGAAGGGCGTGCCCAGCGCCAGCCGGGCTTCGATCCGGGCGCGCTCGCGCACGACCCCGTCCAGCACCCCGTCGAGCGCCAGGCTGGCGGCGTTCAGCACGCTGCCGAGGACGATGCCCATCAGCGGAATCGCGTAGCGCGGCTCGTACCAGGGGTCCGGCCGCACCGCGGTGGTGAGGGCCAGCAGGACGGTGGCGAAGCCGGAGATGCCGACGACCGCCGCGCTGATCTGGTAATTCATCTGGCGCTTGAGCCGCTGCCTGGGCCGTGTCGCGACTTCGCGCGCGGCGGCCGCAATCATGAACAGGATAACGGCGGCGGTGGCGATGGGCGAGGCGCTGGCGAACACATAGCGCAGCACCAGGCCGACCAGCAACAGCTGCACCACCATGCGCACTGCCGCCACCAGGATCTGGCGGTGCACGCCGAGCTTCAGCGCCAGTGACAAGGCCGCGTCCAGCAGGATCAGCAGGGCGGCCGCGACCAGGTCCCAGGCGCCGAGGTGGATGGCGTTCATGCGTCCTCTCCCGTCACGAGCTTCCCCTGTTCGAGGCGGAAGATGCGCTGGGCCAGCCGCTGCGCCTGTTCCGCCGAATGGGTCACGATCAGGATTGCCATGCCGTCGGCAAGGCCGGCGCGCAGCAGGGCTTCGGCCTTGCCGACCGAGTCGGGATCGAGGGCGGCGGTGGGTTCGTCGAGCAGCAGGACGGCGGGGCGGCGCGCCAGCGAGCGGACCAGGGCCAGGCGCTGGCGCTCGCCGGTGGACAGGCGCTCGACGTCGCTGTCGAGGATGCGGGCGTCGAGGCCGAGCGCCGCCAGCGACTGCTCGACGAAGCCACGCTCCGCGTCGTCGAAATGGGCGCCGGCGGTCGGCTCCCACCACGCCGGCTCGGCAGCCTGGTAGACGACCTTTGCGCGCCAAGCCGGCGCGGGCATGCTGGTGGCGCAGCGGCCGTCGAGCAGGGCTTCGCCCTCGTGCGGGTCGAGGTCGGCCAACATGCGCAGCAGGACGCTCTTGCCGGCGCCGGACGGACCCTGTACGGCGATGCATTCGCCGGCGTGAAGCTCGAACGTGAATGGGCCACCGTAGTGCGAACGCAGGCCGCGCGCGGTAAGCCGTGCTGGCCGGGAGTCAGGCCCGCTCAACGCAGGAAAGCCCGCAGCACGTCGGCGCTCTGCTCCATGCCCGCTTTCAGGCGCCGTTCGGCCAGCGCGGCGCATTGCTCGATGCTTCCGGCGCCCTGGTCGGCAGCGCGGGCGGCGATCGCCCTGGCCGCGACCCCGAATGCCAGGATGGCTTCATCCCAGCTCAATCCCGAGGCCAGCGCGTGTTCGACCACATGGGCCGAGAGCGCCCCCAGGCGCTCGACCCGCGCCTTGTCCATATTCCCCAGCTGTAGCATCCGTCTTCCTCCAAACCGACAGGGCAGTGCCCGACCATGTCATTTAAGCACAGACAGCGGCCGGCTTCCGTTCGGTTTGGGGCGTGCGGCGGGCGTTCTACCGGCGGCGCTGCAGGCGCACCTCGCGTCCGCACAGGGCGACGCACAGCCCTGCCGCGACCGCCCACAGGCACCAGGCAGCGGGAAGGACCGCCATCAGGATCGGCTCGAGGCCGGCCAGCGCCGGCACCAGGGCGGCGCCCGCCGTCACGGCAAGGAAGGACAGCAACAGGTGCTGCTGGTGCGCGCGGATCGCGGTCCACGGCGTGACGCAGGCCAGGACCGCCGGCACGGCGACCAGCATGACCGACCCGCTGGCGGCCGCCATGCCGAACAGGGCGCCGACCGCGAACAGCAGGCCCAGCACAAGCGCACCGGTGGCGCCGCGGGCCGGGCGCGACTCGCTGCGCAGGTGCCGCGGACAGGCCGCATGGAAGCGGCGGAGGGCGCAGAACAGCACCGGCGCACAGGCCAGGGTGGCAATCAGATGGGGCAGGGGGCCGGTGCCAGCGCTGAAGCTCCAGCGCTCGAGGATGGCCCAGCCAAGAAAGGTCAGCAGCAGGGCGCTGAAGGCGAGGTTGGCCGGGGACCGCTTCGCTGCCGGATACGCTGGTAAGGCTTTCGGTCTCATGTCAGCCGCTCCTCGTGTTGATGCAGCCTTCAGGATGCGCCAACAATTTCGGGAAGCAACTGCGCAATATCAATTTACGTTACCGGGATCGTCCGGCGTGCGGGCCACCGGCAGATGCCAGTCGTAGCGGATCGCGGCCATGCGCAGGGAAAAGCAAAGGCCCGCGCCGGCGCAGGCCATCGGGGCCGAGGGCAGGCCGAGAACATGGCCAAGCACCACCACGGTGGCGCCGGCCAGCGCTGCCACGGCATACACCTCGGCGCGCAGCACGGCCGGCACTTCGGACAGCAGCACGTCGCGCGCAACGCCGCCGCCGACGCCGGTCAGCATGCCGAGCAGGGCGGCCATCAGCGGCTCCAGGCCGAACACCAGCGCCTTCTGGGCGCCGGCCACGCAAAACAGGGCCAGGCCGGCGCCGTCGAATACCAGCACCGGGCTTTTCAGGTGGCGCAGCTTCGGATACCAGAAGAAGATCAGCAGGCCGGCCAGCACGGATACCACCAGGTAGCGCCAGTCGCTGAACGCGGCCGGCGGCGTCGCCCCGATCAGAAGGTCGCGCACGATGCCGCCGGAATTGGCGGCCACGAAAGAAAGCACCAGCACGCCGAAGATATCCAGCCGGCGCTTCACGCCGGCGGTGGCGCCGCTGAGGGCGAACACGAAGGTGCCGACCAGGTCGAGGGTGAGGACGAGCGTCTTGATGGCCGCCGCCACGTCGAGGGAAACTGCCGGGAACATCCTGGGTGTCTTTACGATGGTTGAGAAGGGGCGAAACACTATAGCATCGCGCTGGGGAAATCAAGCGCCTGGCATGCCCATATGGCCGCGTTTCATCGTACACTGCACCGTAGACTGGACATTCCGACAATGCGCACCAAGCCATGATCATCTCTTCCGCCACCGATTTCCGCGAAGCCGCGCGGCGCAAGCTGCCGCCCTTCCTGTTCCACTATCTCGACGGCGGCGCCGGCGCCGAGCAGACTCTGCGCGCCAACGTCGACGACCTCCAGGCCGTCAAGCTGCGCCAGCGTGTGCTGCGCGGTACCGAATCGCTCGACCTCACGACCCACTGGTTCGGCCAGCAGCACGCACTGCCGATCGCGCTGGCGCCGGTCGGCCTGGCCGGCATGTATGCGCGCCGCGGCGAAGTGCAGGCGGTGCAGGCGGCCAACCGCTTCAATGTGCCCTTCATCCAGTCGACGGTGTCGGTGTGCCCGCTGGCCGAGGTGGCCGCCAAGGCCTCGAAACCGATCTGGTTCCAGCTCTATGTGCTGAAGGACCGCGGCTTCATGCGCGACGTGATGCGCCGCGCGCGCGAGCTGGGCGCGACCACCTTGTTCTTCACGGTCGACATGCCGGTGCCGGGCAACCGCTACCGCGACCTCCACAGCGGCATGAGCGGCGCCGCCGGCCCGCGCCGCCGCATCTGGCAGGCGATGATGCATCCGCGCTGGGCCTGGGACGTCGGCCTGTTCGGCCGCCCGCACGACCTCGGCAACATCTCCGCCTACCGCGGCCACGCGACCGGACTCGAAGACTACATCGGCTGGCTCGGTTCCAACTTCGACCCCGGCATCAGCTGGCAGGACCTGCAATGGATCCGCGACGAGTGGAAGGGGGAGCTGATCCTGAAGGGCATCCTCGACGTCGAGGACGCGCGCGACGCCCTGAATTTCGGCGCCGACGGCATCGTCGTATCGAACCACGGCGGCCGCCAGCTGGACGGCGCGCCGTCCTCGGCCAGCGTGCTGCCGGCGATCGCCGAAGCGGTGAAGGGCAAGATGACCATCTTCGCCGACGGCGGCATCCGCACCGGCACCGACGTCTTCCGCATGCTGGCGCTGGGCGCGGACGGCGTCCTGATCGGCCGTGCCTTCATCTACGCGCTGGCCACCGGCGGCCAGGCCGGCGTCGAGAAGCTGCTGGCGATCATGGAGAAGGATATCCGTACGAATATGGTGCTGACCGGCGCGAAGTCGATCGCGGAGATCGGGCCGCATTTGCTGGCGGTTTGAAAGGGCATTCGATGGATTCTGAAGCGCACAAAGCTCCGCCGAAGCCCGGCAAAACGCCAACTCAGGCCAGCGGTGAGAACGACTTCGTCAACCGCTACATAGACGCTACAGGCGGTAACGATCCGTCCCGTGATGATCCGTCTCTCGCGAGTGCGCCGGTCGCGTCGCTCGTGGAAATGGTGATCCAATCCAAACGGGGTTCTGGTCCTCAGCCCCCCGGGCCGGACGAGCTCCTGGCCGACCAGGCGCCGGGACCTGGTGGCGAACCGATCGACGCGAGCCGCAATTGGGCAATGCTGGTCGGCCAGGGACCTACCCACGTCGAAAGCATCGCCAAGGACGATGCGCTGGCGCGCCAGGCGATCACCGAGGCGCTAGTGGCCCTGCTACGCAACCGCACCAATACCGATCCGATGACGATCGGCCTGTTCGGCGCTTGGGGCAGCGGCAAGAGTTCCCAGGTGAGCTTCGTCAAAGGGAAGCTTGAGGAGCAGGAGGAGGGAGCCCCCGAGCGCCCGGCCATCCGCGTTATCGAATTCAACGCCTGGGAGCACGAGAAGTGCGACAACCTGAGTGCCGCGCTGGCGCAGACCATCGTAGAGAACCTGATCAGGGACACCTCGCTGAGCGAGCAGTGGAAGCTGGCGCGCCAGCTCGCCGCGCGCAAGCGTGCGCACATCACGAAAGCGGCTGGCAAGGACCTTGCGGGCATCCACGTCAGGATTTACCAGGCGGTGGCGCCCTTCCTGTCCCTCGAAGTCGCCTCGGCAGCCGTGATCGTCCTGTTGGTGCTCCTCACGAACATGCCGCCTGGCTTGAAGACTGTCTTTTCCGGCGTCGCGGCATGGGTTGCCGGCTGGAAGGCATTCAACAAATATCTGACCGATAATCTGACGACCTGGTTCAAGCGGATTGCCGGGGGAGCCGGCGGCGGTCCGTTCGGTCTGCCGGACTATGCAGCCAAGCTGGGTACCTTCCACGAGATCCGCGAAACCCTGCAGCATTTGGTCTCACTGCGCGTCGGCGAAGAGAAACATGCCCGCAAAGGCGAGTACCTGCTGATCGTCGTCGATGACCTCGACCGCTGCAACGTCGGCACCATCAAGCTGGTGCTCGACGCCGTGCGTCTCGTGACCAGCCTGTCGCGTGTCGTTACGCTGGTGGCCGTCGACGATAGGATCGCCTACCCGGCGGTGGAATCTTTCTTCGAACAATTCAAAGGTTCGGGGCGCGACGCGTCAGTCGTGGCGCGCGATTACCTGGCCAAGGTCTTCAATGTGTCGATTACCCTGCCGCCGGTGCCCGAGGATCTGGCGACCGATTTTATTAAGAATCACCTTTTCGCGGATGTGTATGGCGAAGCGCCGCCGGCCGAGGATCATGGCGATCCGGCGGACGAGGGCGGTAGCTTGGCCACGCCGCCGGACAATGAATCCCGCACCGAAACCGATACCATCCCGCACGATACGGCGCTGGTTACGGCCAGGGAGATCAACGAATTTACCCGCTTGGCCCTGGCCATCGGCATGACCAACCCACGGGCCTTGTGGCGCATGAAGCAGGCCTGGTATCTGCTGCGGAACATGGCGCTTACCTTCGATCCGGCCGGCTCGTTCGAACCCTGGATGGGCAGCATGTTCGTCAGGGAAGCCGTCCTTGCGCAGCCGGCGGGGATCCGGCATTCGGTTGAAAGATGGGCCTATTGGGAAAGGAAAGGCCAGTCCCAGTCGCTCATGCCGACCGGCCTTCCGACCGATCTGAGCACCTTGTTGAAGGCACACCGGGCGGACGTCGCGAAGTGCTGGCACTACGTTGATATCGTGTTGCTGCCCGCTGCCACGCCTGTCGCCACATGATGCTCCTACTCCTGATCTTCCTCGCCGGCATCTGGGCCGGCATCCAGAACACCCTGGCCGGCGGCGGCTCCTTCGTGACGCTGCCGGCCCTGATCGTGTCCGGCATGTCTCCGCTCGCCGCCAACATCACGTCCACGGTGGCGCTGTTTCCCGGCCAGCTGACCTCGGGCTATGCCGGCCGCAAACTGGTGAGCGGCGCGGCCGGGCTGTCGTTCCGCGCCCTGTTCGGCCTGAGCGTGGTCGGCGGCGCGGTCGGCGGGCTGCTCCTGCTGAACACCTCGCCCAAGGTATTCGCCCACCTGGTACCCTGGCTGGTGCTGTTCGCCACCGCCATCTTCACCTGGGGCAGCTTTTTCCGCAAAGGCTCCGCCGAGAAAGCCGCCCACCTCGGCCCCTTTGCCACCGGCACGGCGCAGTTCCTGATCGCCGTCTACGGCGGCTACTTCGGCGGGGGCATCGGCATCCTGATGATGGCGGCGCTGACCATGGCCGGGCTGTCGGCGCGCAATGCTGGCGGCACCAAGAACGTGCTGGCCGGCGTGATGAATGCGTCGGCCGTGGTGCTGTTCCTTACTTCACCTGAACTGCACTGGCTGCAGGCCGGGGTGCTGGCCGCCGGCGCCATTCTCGGCGGCTTGGCCGGAACGTGGGCGCTGCACCGCGTGAACGAGAAGGCGCTGCGCATCGCCATCGTCTGTATCGGCGTGGCGCTGACCGCCGGGCTGTTCCTGCGGCCGCTGTAGGTCTCAGGCGGCGGCCGCGAAGTCGACCGTTACGCACAGGCCGGCACCGTCGGCACAGCCATCCAGCCGGATCGAGGCGCGGTTGCGCTCCGCCGCGCGCTCGGCAATCGCAAGGCCAAGCCCGCTGCCCGGCTGGTCCTGGCCGGGAATCCGGTAGAAGCGCTCGAACACCTTGTGGCGCAGGCTTGGCTCGATGCCCGGTCCCTGGTCGGCGATGCTCAGGCGGCAGCCGTCCGCGGTGGGCGCCAGCTCGACGGCGATGGTGCCGTTTTCCGGCGAATACTTGATGGCGTTGCTGACCAGGTTGTCGACCAGCGCCGCGATGCTTTCCACGTGCAGAGGCAGGTGGCACTCTGCGTCCGACTGGAACTCGATCTCGATGCCCCGTTGCAGGGCCAGCGGCACCGCGGCTGCCAGGCGGTCGCGCACCAGGCTCCCCAGCTCGAAGGGCGGCAAGGGCGCCGGCGCCGCTTCGATCTGGGTGCGTTCCAGCGCCAGCAGCTGGTGCACCATGCGGGTGGCGCGGTCGACGCCGTCGCGCAGGCCCGTAACGGCGTCCTGCGCCCGCGCCCGGGTCTCGAGGTCGCAGCGGCTGACCAGCACGTGGGCATTCAGCTGCACCGCCGCCAGCGGCGTCTTGAGCTCATGCGCGGCGTCGGTGAGGAACTGGTGCTCGCGTTCGATCCGCTCGCTGAGCCTTTTCATCAAGCGGTTGATGGCATCGACCAGTGGCGACAGCTCGCGGTACTTGGAGGCCGGCAGCGCGGTCAGGTCCGACACCGCGCGCTGTTCGATGGCGGCGGCGATCTCGCGCAGGGGCCGCAGGCCGATGCCGACGATCAGCCAGGCCGGCAGCAGCAGCAGGGGCAGGCTGAATACGGTCGAGGAGGCCAGGAAGCTGATGCCGGACATCGACAACATCCACAGATCGTCGACCTCGTGGCTGCGTTCGAGCCTCAGGCCGGTGGCGGTGTCGGTTTCAAGCGAAGTGACCCAGCCGTTTTCGCGCAGCAGCCGCACCTGGTCCGGATTCTTCAGCACCTCCGGCAGTCCGGGCAGCGAGTCGTACAGCAGGGCGCCGTGCTGCCAGACGCGCAGGCGCACCTTCGAGTGGTAGTCGAGGGTGGCGAACATGCGCTTGCGCACGGTCTCCAGTTCGCGCGCGGCCGCCACCAGCTGTGCCGGATCGCTGGCCAGCAGCGACAGGTGCAGCATCGCTTCGCGGGCGTGGGCCCGGTTCTCGGCCGCGGTGCGCGTGCGCTGGGTGATGCGGGCATCCTGCAGCACATAGGCGAAGCCGAGCAGGAACACGACCACGATGACCACGCTGAAGCCCAGCATCAGACGGCGAAACAGGGATGAGGGATGGTTCATGGCTTGGCAGCGTCAGGCGGCGTCGCGCTGGATCACGTAGCCCACGCCCCGCACGGTGCGGATCATGCGCTCGCCGATCTTACGCCGCAGGTTATAGATATGGACGTCCAGGGTCTGGCCTTCGCTGTGCGGCAGCACCCGGCGTTCGAGGTCGGCGCGCGTCAGCACCCGCCCGGCCTGCTTGACCAGGGTGAGCAGCAGTGCGTACTCGGTCGGCGACAGCGCCACCGTGGCGCCGGCGCGCGTGACCTGCATGCAGCCTTCGTCGATGGCCAGCTCGCCCACCTGCCATAGCTGCTCGCTGCGTTCGAGGGTGCCGCTGGCGCGCCGCACGATGGCGCGCAGGCGCACCAGCAGTTCGGGAATGTCGAAGGGTTTGATGAGATAGTCGTCGGCGCCGAGGTCGAAGCCTTGCAGCCGGTCTTCCAGGCTGTCGCGTGCGGTGATGATCAGCACCGGCAGTGACAGGCGGCGCGCGCGGATCGCCCGCAGCAGGTCGGTACCGTCGCCGTCGGGCAGGCCCAGGTCCAGCAGCATCGCATCGAAGTGTTCGGCCGCCATCCGCTCCATCGCGTGGGCCGCCATGCGGCACCAGACCACGCCGTGGCCGTTGTCCTGGAACACCGACAGGAGCGCCCGTCCGATCGACAGGTCGTCTTCCACCATCAAGATTTTCATGTCCCAAGTGTAACAGCCGTGCCGGCACGGCGGCACGGGGCGGCGGCCGCCAATCTTCACGCTTTCTTCAGGCGCCCGGTGCAGGGGACGCGAGCGCCGCATGCCGGATGCAATTGGCGATTTCGCCATGCTTGCAAACCTTATACGGCCTGGGCGGCGATATGGCAGAGCATATTCGGACTCTCGGTTCCGCGTGCAAATTTTCCGTACGGAACGCGCATGCGCGCCCTGGCGAATCTTTACGCCAGATTCATGTCTGCGCGGGATCGGTTTTGACGTGAGAAATGCTCAACCGCATCATGTGCACGCTGCATCGCCCCACAACGCCACTACAACAACGAGAGACGACGATGAAAAACGCAAGTTCCGCGCGTAAGTCCGCGGCACCCCTGTTTGCCCTGCATCCCCTTGCCGCCGCCTGCGCGCTGCTCCTGTGCGGCATGGGCGGCGCCACCGCCCAGCAAATCGATCCCAACGCCGCCGCACCGGTCCAGACCGGACAGCCGGCCGCCCAGCCCGAGCAGGACATCAAGCCGGGCGGCGCCCAGCCGGTGCAGCCCGATATCGCCCGGGTCGAGGTGTCCGGCATCCGCACCGGCATCGAAGCGGCCATTTCGCTGAAGAAGAACGCGAGCTCGATCGTGGAAGCCGTGTCGGCCGAGGACATCGGCAAGCTCCCCGACACCAGTGTGGCCGAATCGGTGTCGCGCCTGCCGGGCGTGACTACCCAGCGCAACAAGACCAATGGCAAGGCCACCGACGTCAGCGTGCGCGGCCTCTCGCCCAGCTTCAACGGCTCGCTGCTGAACGGCCGCGAGCAGGCGTCCACCAGCGATGCGCGCAGCCCCGAGTTCGATCTGTTCCCATCCGAGCTGACCGGCGCCGTGGTGATCTACAAGACCCCGGACGCCAGCCTGATGGGCCAGGGCCTGGCCTCGACCATCGACCTGCATACCCTGCGTCCGCTGGACTTCGGCAAGCGCGTGCTGGCCGCCAGCGCACGCAAGGAAAGGATCGGCTTCGATTCGGGCGCCGACATCGGTTCCGGGCACCGCGCCACGCTGACCTATGTCGACCAGTTCTTCAACCGCACGGTCGGCCTGTCGATCGGCCTGACCTCGCTGAAGGAAGACAACGGCGGCGAGCTGAAATTCGACAGCTGGGGCGGATTCATGGTCGACAAGCCCTACGACGGGCAAACCGTGAAGGTACCGGGCGGCTTCCTGGCGGAGACCTCGCGCCGCAAGAACGACCGCGACGCCGTCTCGGTCGGCCTGCAGTTCAAGCCGAGCCAGAATTTCAAGACCATGGTCGACGCCTTCTACTCCCATGGTTCGGAATCGACCAAGAAGACCGGCATCGAGGGCGCGGTCGGCGGCAGCACCGGCGTCTACGATCCGGACGGCGTCCTTAGCAACGCCGTCGTTTCGAACGGCATCGCCACCAGCGGCACGCTGTCGAACTACAAGGCCGACGTGCGCAACCACATGTATTCGAACAAGGACCGCCTGCTGTCGGTGGGCGTGAACAGCGAATGGAAATCGAACGGCTGGCGCGTCGAAGGCGACCTGTCGCACTCGCGCGGCGTCAAGGCCCTGTCGAACTACGAAACCACAGCCGGCCAGCCCGGCAACCTGCCGAATTCGCAGCTGGGCAGCATCAGCTATACCAATTTCGACGGCGTCCACTTCGACCAGGTGGTCTACAAGCCGAGCCTGAGCTATGCCGACCGCAAGGTGGCGGTGCTGACCGACGTCGACGGCTGGGGCGGCGGCCCGCTGACCCCGCAGGCCGGTTACGTGTCGCTGCCGCTGATCGAAGACCAGGTCGACAGCATCCGACTGACCGGCCACCGCGAGCTGGAGTGGGGACCGGTGGTCAACCTGCACTTCGGCGTCAACTTCACGAAACGCGACAAGTTGCGCAGCGGCGACGAGGGCCGCCTGTCGATCCTGAACGGCGATGGCTACGCCAGCGCCCCGGTGCCGGGCAGCGAGATCGCAATGGCTGGCGCCAGCGGCATCCCGGTGGTGTCTTTCGATCCGACCGGTACCCTCGGCACCGTGTATGCGCTCAACCGCTGGGTGGATGCGACGGTCCTTTCACGTAACTGGACGGTGGGCGAACGTGTCACCACCGCTTACCTGATGGCGGACCTGGACGGCACGCTGGGACGTCTGCCTTATACCGGCAACGTCGGCGTGCAGGTGGTCCGCACCAGGCAGAACGCCAGCGGCAACCAGGTCGACCTCGCGAACTGCACCGGCATCACGGTCGACACCTGCCCGTATGTGGTCCGCACCGACGGCACCAGCTACACCAATGTGCTCCCCAGCCTGAACCTGGCCTTCGACCTGCAGCGCGACCAGTACCTGCGCGTCGGCGCCGGCAAGCAGATCTCGCGCGCCAACCTGGACAACATGAAGGCCAGCATGGACTTCGGCCTGCAGAGCGCCACCGCGACCGCGCCGGCGCTGACGGGCTACGCCGGCAATCCGCAGCTGAAGCCCTACCAGGCCACTTCCTTCGACGTCTCCTACGAAAAATACTTCGGCAAGAAGGCCTACGTGAGCGCGGCGCTGTTCTACAAGAAGCTGGACAGCTACGTGATCAACGCCCCGCGCGAATTCGACTTCGCGGCCTACACGAGCGCCTCGACGCCGCTGCCGCAGACCGGGCCATACCAGAATTCGACGGTCGGCTTCCTGACCAAGCCGGAGAACGGCGAGGGCGGCAACATGCATGGCGTCGAGCTGGCGGTGAACATGCCCTTCTCGCTGTTCACCAAGGGCGCGCTGAATGGCTGGCTGGACGGCTTCGGCATCCAGGCCAGCCACTCCTACACCGACAGCTCGGTCAAGCTCCCGACCTCGGCCTTCGTCACCAAGAACAATGCACCGGTGTTCAACGGCGCGGTCGACAGCATCGGCCTGCCGGGCCTGTCGAAGAATGTCAGCAGCATGCGCCTCTACTACGAGAACCACGGCGTGCAGCTGGCCGTGGCGGGCTACAAGCGATCGGACTTCATCGGCCAGATCCTGGACTACCGCAGCGATTCGCAGTTCACCTTCATCAAGGGCGAAACCATCGTCGACCTGCAGGCGGCCTACGAATTCCAGCACGGCTGGCTGCGCGGCTGGACCATCCTGCTGCAGGGCCATAACATGACCAACCAGCCGTTCCGCGAGTACACCAAGGATCCGAACCAGATCACCAACGAGGTGAAGTACGGCCGGACCTATTATGCTGGCCTCAACGTCAAGTTCTGAACGATGAGGAAAGCGATCCTGTTCGCGGCCGTGCTGGCCGCAGTGGCGGCGGCGCCGGCCCTTGCGGCACCGCCCGCGCCGGCCGGCGTGCCCTACGTGAAGTTCGAGCACGCCGGCTGGACCCGTGACGCCACCATCTACCAGATCAACACCCGCCAGTTCACGCGCGAAGGCAGCCTGCGCGCGGCGGAGAAGGAGCTGCCGCGCCTGGCCGGCATGGGCGTCGGCATCCTGTGGCTGATGCCGATCCACCCGATCGGCGAGGCGAAGCGCAAGGGTAGGCTCGGCAGCCCCTATGCGGTGCGCGATTACCGCGCCGTGAATCCGGAGCTCGGCAGCCTGCAGGACCTGCGCAACTTCGTCGCCAGCGCCCACCGCCTCGGCATGCACGTGATCCTCGACTGGGTCGGCAACCACACGTCCTGGGACAACGCGCTGCTGGCCAGCCACCCGGAGTGGTATGCGCGCGACCGCCACGGCAAGCCGCACCCGACCCCGTGGTATGACTGGGACGACATCATCGACCTCGATTACGGCCAGCCCGGCCTGCGCCAGTACATGGCGGACGCGATGGCTTACTGGGTGAAGGAAGCGGACATCGACGGCTACCGTGCCGATGCCGCGGGCCTGGTGCCGCTGGACTTCTGGGAAGACACGGCGGCCCGGCTGCGCGCCATCAAGCCGGTGTTCCTGCTGGGCGAATGGGAGAGCCGTGACCTGCATGCGCGCGCCTTCGACGCTACCTATGCCTGGAGCTGGTGGGACACGATGAAGAACATCGCGGACGGCAAGCAGGACGCCACCGCGCTGCACACCTACTATGCCTGGAACGAGAAGTTCTACCCGGCCCAGGCTTACCGTCTGCTGGGCACGTCCAACCACGACAAGAACGCTTGGGAAGGCACCGAGTTCGAAACCTTCGGTCCGGCCGTGGAAGCGGCCGCCGTGTTTTCCTTCGTCAGCAGCGGCATGCCGATGATCTACAACGGCCAGGAAGCGGGCAACCGCAAGCGCCTGGCCTTTTTCGAGCGCGACCCGATCGCCTGGCAGGCCTCCAGCTGGGACACCCTGTACCGTAAGCTGATCGCCTTGAAGAAGGATAACCGGGCGCTGTGGAACGGCGCCGACGGCGGCGCCATGCAGCAGGTCCGCAACAGCGACGAGAAGCGGCTGTTCAGCTTCGTGCGCGAGCGTGGCGGCCAGCGCGTGTTCGCGGTGTTTAACTTTTCCGGCCAGGCGGTGGAAGCGCGCTTCGACGACGACCTGCAGCTCGGCGCCTACCGCGACTTCGCCGACGGCGCCGCCGTGACGGTCATGCCCGACACCCGCATCACGCTGCCGCCGTGGAGCTACCGCGTACTGGTCCGCTGAGGAGAACGCCATGCTGCTGCCACGTACACCGGCCTGCTGGTACAGCGCCAACCGGCGCATCGGCGGGATGGTACTTAGTTGTGCACCTGCCGAAGAACGGACGGCGCCGGGACCTGGCGCGCCAAGCGCGCCGCCGGGCCGCCAGGCCAGCCCGCCGGCCGGGCTTGTCCGGCCTGGCCCCATGCAGGAGGACAGGCGATGAAGATGGAAACGCTCAGCGAGATCGTGATCGTCGGCGGCGGCACGGCCGGCTGGATGTGTGCGGCGGCGCTGGCCACTGCTCTGGGCACCGGGCTGGATGGCCCCTATCGCATCCGCCTGGTCGAATCCGAGGACATCGGCACCGTCGGCGTCGGCGAGGCGACGATCCCGATGATCCACCGCTTCAACCAGTTCGTCGGCATCGACGAAACCAAGTTTCTGCGCGCCACCCACGGCACCTGCAAGCTCGGCATCGAGTTCGTCGGCTGGGGCAGCGAAGACACGCGCTACATCCACGGCTTCGGCCGGGTCGGCCAGCAACTGGCCGGCGTGCCTTTCCACCAGCACTGGGGCCGCATGCGTCGCCTTGGACGTGCCGGACCGCTGGACGACTACACCCTGGCCAGCGCGGCGGCGCGTGCCGGCCGCTTTGCCCGGCCCGATCCCTCTCTCGGCGATTCGCCGCTGGCGGATTTCGCCTACGCCTACCACTTCGACGCGAGCGCCTACGCAGCCTACCTGCGCCGCCTCGCCACCGCGCGCGGGGTCGTACGGGTCGAGGGCAAGATAGCTGGCGCCACGCTGGACGCGGACGGGAATGTCGCCAGCCTGGCGCTGGAAGACGGCCGCCGCGTGGACGGCCAGTTCTTCATCGACTGTTCGGGCTTCCGCGCGCTGCTGGCCGGCGAGACACTCGGCACGCCCTTCGAGGACTGGTCGCACTGGCTGCCTTGTGATCGGGCACTGGCCGTCGCCTGCGAACGCGCCGATCCGCTGCTGCCCTTGACACGCTCGACCGCCCGCCGCGCCGGCTGGCAATGGCGGATACCGCTCCAGCACCGTACCGGCAATGGCCACGTGTTCAGCAGCGCCCACATGAGCGAGGACGAGGCCGCCTCTATCCTGCTGGGCGGCCTGGATGGCGCACCCCTTGGCGAACCGCGCCTGCTGAAGTTCCGGGCCGGGCGCCGCCGGGCATGGACGCGCAACGTGGTGGCGATGGGACTGGCCGGCGGTTTCCTGGAACCGCTGGAATCGACCAGCATCCACCTGGTGCAAACCGCGATCGCGCGCTTGATCGACTTCTTTCCGGACGCCGGTTTCCATGCGGCCGACATCGCCGAGTACAACCGCCAGAGTGATTTCGAGCTCGAGCGCATCCGTGACTTCATCATCCTGCATTACCACCTGAACCGCCGCAGCGATTCGGCTTTCTGGCGCGACTGCGCGGCGATGGCCGTGCCGGACACCCTGCGCCACAAGATGGAGCTGTACCGCGCGCATGGACGCCTGGTCCGCATCGACAACGAGCTCTTTGCCGAAGCCGGCTGGCTACAGGTGTTCGAGGGCCAGGGCCTGCATCCGGAACGGCAGCATCCGCTGGCCGGGCTGCGCAGCGAAGCCGAAACCGAAGCCTACCTGGCCGGCGTGCGCGAGGTCGTCGGCAACTGTGTGCGGACGATGCCTGCGCACGCCGAGTTCATCGCGCGGCTCTAGGCCAGCCAGTCGAACACCGCCGGCCAGATCCGCGCGTGCGCACTGCGTCCCACCAGCACGCCCACGTGCTGCAGGTTGACCCCGACGTCGCCCTCGTAATACAGCACCTGCTTCCGGGTGCTGGACGCGGCTTCGTGGAAGGGCAGCATGGCGCTTGGCGGGATCAGGCGGCTGCGCGGATCGACCACGCTCAGCAGCGGCGCACGCAGGTCCTGCGGGCCGACACGGCGTGCGCCGATGGCCAGTTCGCCCTGCATCAGCTGGTCGCGCCGGTACAGGGATTCGACCAGGTCCGTGAACAGCTTGCCCGGCAGCGCGAATTCGTCATGCGTCCAGCGCTCCACCTGCATGTGCGTGGCCATGGCTTGCGGATCGCCCAGCGACAGCCAGCGGTCGGTCCAGCGTTCCCACTGGAAGGCTTGCGGCTCGGCCATGGCGCTCATGGTGTTGAGGAAGCTGCCGGGGACCTGGCCGAAGGTGTCGGCGATCTGGCGCGCATCCGGCGTGGCCGACACCAGCCGGTTGAAGCAGCAGAAGTCCGGCCGGAAGTGCAGCGGCGACTCCAGCAGGATGGTCGCGCGCAGCTGGTCCGGATACAGGCCGCTGTGGACGGCCGCCAGGATGCCGCCCAGCGAGTGGCCGGCGATGACCGGCGCTTCCTCCGCGCCATCCGCCGCGATGGCCTGGCGGCAGCTGGTCAGCAGGCGGTCGGCGTAGTCGGCCAGGCCGAGGTCATGGCCGCGGTCGTTCAAGCCCGGCTCGTTGAGCGGCATCCATTCGGCCAGGTAGACCCGGTAGCCGTGCTCCAGCCAGCGCCGCACCACGCTCACGTCGGGCGCCAGGTCCCAGATGTAGGCCCGCTTGATCGGCGCAGGCACCAGCAGCACCGGTGGGCCGCCGGCGGCGTCCAGCCCGTAGCGGCGCAGGTTCAGTCCCGGCTCGGCGTGGACGATGGTGGAGGGCGCCGGCTGCGGGCCGTGGCCGGCGCGTTCCAGCATGCGGCCGCGTTCCTGGCGGCTGCGGTCCATCTGCTTCAGGGCCATGGCACCGAAGGCGCCGAAGCCATTCCAGTAAGTCGTGTTCATGTCGGTCTCGTCGTATCGTCTTATTCGGGAAGACAGCACTGTACGCCAAGGACGGGTGCGCACGAATGCCGTTCCGGATCAATGATGGCTGTGCTTGAGACCGGCCAAACGGCGGCGCGGGCCGGGTTGCGGTAGCATGCCGGCATGCCTTATCGCCTGCTTGCCGACGCAGTCCTGCTGCTGCACCTGGCCTTCATCCTGTTCGTCGCCTTCGGCGCGCTGCTGGTGGCGCGCCGGCGCCGCCTGCTGCCGGTGCACCTGGCCGCCGCGGCCTGGGGCCTGTTCGTCGAAGCCAGCGGCGCCATCTGCCCGCTGACCTGGGCCGAAGTCCATTACCGCCGCCTGGCCGGACATGCCGGCTATGAGGGCGGATTCATCGACCATTATTTGTTGCCCTTGATCTACCCGGCGGGGCTCACGCGCAGCGTCCAGTTGCTGCTGGGTGTGGGCGTGCTGGCACTGAATGCGCTCCTGTACGCGTGGATCTGGCGCCGGCGGGAAGGCGCCGGCTCAGTGCGCCAATAAGGTCGGAATGCGGGTCTCGGCCAGCACGGTGCGGCTGGCGCCGCCCAGGCACAACTCGCGCAGGCGGCTGTGACCGTAGCAGCCCATCACCAGCAGGTCCGCGTTCAGTTCGTCGGCCACCGCCAGCAGCCCGCGGCCGGTGTCGCCGTCGTAGCTGAGGGCGCAGTCGCGCACCAGGACGCCGGGACGTACGCGGTGGCGCGTCAGGAAGCCGTTCAGCTCGGTCTGCTGGGCTTCGCATTCGCCCGGGGCCAGCGCCGGCCCGGACAGCATCGTGACCGTCACCGATTCCGCGTGGCGCAGCAGCGGCACCGCCGCGCTCATGGCGGTCGCCGCTTCCCGGCTGCCGTCCCAGGCCAGCAGGACGCGCCGTGCGAAACCCGCATCCGGCAGCGCTGCCCCGCGCGGAATCACCAGCACCGGGCGCGGGCTGTTGAGGATGACGTAATCCGGCATGTCCGGCACATGCCGCGCAAGCGATTCGTCCGGGTCGTCCTGGCTGACCACCACCAGGTCGGCAAAGCGCGACAGCATGGTGAGCCCGTCGTCGACCTCGTCCGGCACCAGCCGGGTGTCGTAGGCTACCCCGCATTCGCTGGCGATCGCCTCGAAGCGCACCAGCGCCTGGCGCGCGCTGTCGGCCAGCGGATCGAAGCAGGCGGCCGAGAAGCTGCCGGGCGCTTCCTGGTAACCGTTGGGGAAGACTGCGCGCGACACGCCCATCATGGCCGCGCCGGTGAGATGTGCGCCATGCTCGCGCGCCAGCATGGCGGCGGCATGGATGCGTGCCGGCGCGTGGCGCGACAGGTCGGCATGGACGAGGATGGACTGCAGCGACATCGGCATCTCCATTGGAAAGGTGAAACGGGCGGGCTCGGTGCGGCGGCGCGCTGCCGGAGCGCTGGGCTGCGGCAGCGGATGGACCGGGCGGGCCGCGCGTCCGTGTATGCGCGACGGTGCGGCGGGCGCCTGGGCGCGCCGCGTCAGGGGCAGGTCGGCGCTGATGCGGTGCAGCGACAGGATGTCGGTCAGCGCCGCCACCAGCTGACGGGCCGTCTCGAAATCGCCGTCCTCGACCTGCGGCAGGGTGTGGTGCAGGGCGGCCATGATGGCGGCGTTTTCCTGGCGCTGTTCGTGCAGGCGCTCCTGCAGGCGCTGCTCGCGGCTGGCTTCCAGCAGGGTCTCTTCGTGGCGCAGCTGGGCCTCGACCTCGGCGATGACTTCCACGTAGACCTGGGCGAAGCCTTCGTCCGGGGCGCCGGCGGTGTGCGCCAGGCGTTCGCACAGCAGGCGCCGCGTGTGGCGCAGCGCGGCTGTCGTCACCGGAGGGCGGGGTGGCGGGCGGCGGGGCAGCATCGTTGTGCGCTCAGTGCGCAATCAGGAGCGGCACCCGGGCCCGCTCGAGCAGCTCGCGGGTAGTCCCGCCCAGCATCCATTCGCGGTAGCGGCTGTGGCCGAAGGCGCCGGACACCAGCAGGCCGGCACCGCAGGCCTGCGTCAGCGAGAGCAGGGCGGCGCCGACGGTGGCGCGCGTATTTTCGACCACCACCTCGACCTGGGCCCCGTGGCGCGCCAGGTAGAGCGCCATGTCGGCGCCCGGCTGTTCGCCATGCAGCTCGGACAGGACGTCGGGATTGATCACCGCCAGCTTTACGGCGGCGGCGCGCGCCAGCAGGGGCAGGGCGGCGATGATGGCGCGCAGGGACTGGGTGCCGCCATCCCAGCCGACCACGGCGGTGCCCGGGATCGGCTCGCCCTGGTAGGTATCCGGCACCACCAGCACCGGCCGGGCGCCGCGCATGGCGAGGTGCTCGGGCAGGCCGCGCACGCGTGCCGGCTGGTCCGGTTCGGTGTCGAGATCCTGGCTCACCACCACCAGGTCGGCGTAGCGCGACTGCAGCAGCAGGGCGTAGCGCGGGTCGTCCTCGATCAAACGGGTCTCCACGGATTCGACGCCCAGGTGAGCGGCCTCCTGGCGGAAGGCTTCAAGCCGCACCGTGGCGGCATCGCGCATGCCCTGGAAATCGTCGAGCATCGCCGGCGCTGCCATCGATCCGGTCAGCAGGCTGAACTCCAGCCACGATATGCCGGTGGCGGCGCTGCCCACTAGGTGGGCGTTGTGCTTGATGGCGAGCAGGGCGGCGGCACGCAGGCGGCTTTCCTGGCAGGCACTGCCGTCGATGTGGATGACGATGGTCTTGTACATATCGGACATGGCGGCCTCCCTTGACGCGGTATGCATGTACTACTCTATGCCTGGCGGGTGCCGATGTCACCTGAAATTCCTTCAGCGGGGCCGGAACATTTTGAACAACTGTTCCGGTCCGATCGAAAAGTAATCTGCCGGCCCGCCGCCGCGCAGGATGGGTTGGGCGGCGGCGGTGTCGTAGATGCCATCCTTGAGCAGCGCGGCGTCGATGTGCACGCCGACGACCTCGCCGAGCACCAGCCAGGATTCGACCTTGCCGCCGTCGGCGCGCTGCAGCTGCAGCAGCTGGGTCAGCCGGCATTCCATCGACACCGGGCTCGCCGCCACGCGCGGCGCGGCAACCACTTGCGAGGGCGCCGTCGCCAGCCCGGCCAGCGCGAACTCGTCGACCTCGGGCGGCACGGCGGCGCAGGTCTGGTTCATGCGTTCGGCCAGCGGCCGCGTCGCCAGGTTCCAGCAGAACTCGCCGGTCTCCTCGATATTGCGCACCGTGTCCTTGTAGCCGATGCTGGCGAAACCGACGATCGGCGGCACGTAGTTGAAGGCATTGAAGAAGCTGTAGGGCGCCAGGTTGAGGACGCCGTCGCGGCTTTGCGACGAGATCCAGCCGATCGGACGCGGCCCGACGATGGCATTGAAGGGGTCGTGCGGCAGGCGGTGGCCGTCGCGCGGTTCGTAGAAGTGGATTGCTGTGCTCATGAAGACTCCGTGCTGAATCTGCAACGATAACGCATCACGGGCATAATCGCAGACTCAAGGATCGATCGGAAAGGGAAAACATGGTTCTGGAAAGTGCGGAAATCCTGGTCAAGCCGGGTATGGAGGAAGCCTTCGAAGCCGGCGTGCGCGAGGCGGCACCGCTGTTCAAACGTGCGCAGGGCTGTTCCGGCATGCGGCTGCAGCGCGGCATCGAGAATCCGCAGGCCTACCGCCTGCTGGTGGAATGGGCGACCCTGGAAGACCATACCGTGCACTTCCGCGGCAGCGAAGACTTCCAGGAATGGCGCCGCCTGGTCGGCCACTGCTTCGACGGCGCCCCGAATGTCACCCACCTGAACGGCGTGCTCGAGGCCTTCTGAGCGGCAGGCTGCACCGTGCGCAGCCGTCCGCGCTTTTCTGCGACCATAGGCCGACCAGAAATGCGAGGAGACCCCGATGAGCACCGAAAGCAGCCTCGATAGCGGCATCCAGGAACCGGGCAAGGACGCCCAGCTGCGCGCCGACGCCCTCGATTACCACCGCCAGCCCACGCGCGGCAAGATCGAGGTGGTGGCGACCAAGCCGCTGTCCAACCAGCGCGATCTGTCGCTGGCCTACTCGCCCGGCGTCGCCTATGCCTGCGAGGAAATCGCCGCCGATCCGTCCCTAGCCGCCGACTACACCTCGCGCGGTAACCTGGTGGCGGTGATCTCTAACGGGACCGCCGTCCTCGGCCTGGGCAATATCGGGCCGCTGGCCAGCAAGCCCGTCATGGAGGGCAAGGGCTGCCTGTTCAAGAAATTCGCCGGGGTCGACGTGTTCGACCTCGAACTCGCGGAGCTCGACCCGGACAAGCTGGTGGACGCCATCGCCATGCTCGAACCGACCGTGGGCGGCATCAACCTCGAGGACATCAAGGCGCCCGAATGCTTCTACATCGAGAAGCAGCTGCGCGAGCGCATGAACATCCCCGTCTTCCACGACGACCAGCACGGCACCGCCATCATTTCCTGCGCGGCGCTGATCAATGCGCTGAAAGTGGTCGGCAAGGAGATCGGCAGCGTGAAGCTGGCAGCATCGGGCGCTGGCGCGGCCGCCATCGCCTGCCTCGACATGATGGTCAGCCTGGGTATCAAGCGCGAGAACGTCTGGGTCACCGACTCGAAGGGCGTGATCTGGCGCGGCCGCGAAACGAACATGGAAGCCAACAAGGCGCGCTATGCCCAGGACACGCCGGCCCGCACGCTGGCCGATATCGTCAAGGGCGCCGACGTCTTCCTCGGTTGCTCGACCGCCGGCGTGCTGAGCGGCGAGATGGTGGCGACCATGGCCGACCGGCCCGTGATCCTGGCGCTGGCCAACCCGGAACCCGAGATCCGCCCGGAAGCGGCGAAAGCCGCGCGCCCGGACTGCATCGTCGCCACCGGCCGCTCGGACTATCCGAACCAGGTCAACAACGTGCTGTGCTTCCCCTACATCTTCCGCGGCGCCCTCGATTGCGGCGCGACCCGCATCACGGAAGAGATGAAGCTGGCCTGCGTCGGCGCGATCGCCAGCCTGGCCGAGGCCGAGCCGAATGACGCGGTCGCCGCGGCCTACGCCGGCCAGGACCTGCGCTTCGGCCCCGATTACATCATCCCCAAGCCCTTCGACCCGCGCCTGATGGCGGCCATTGCACCGGCAGTCGCGGAAGCGGCGGTGGCGTCCGGCGTTGCCACCCGTCCGATCCAGGATATGGATGCCTACCGCGAAAGGCTGGCGGCGATGGTCTACCACACCAGCTTCTTCATGCGGCCGGTGTTCGCCAAGGCGCGCGCCCAGCCGCGGCGTGTGGCCTATGCCGAGGCCTTCGATGCGCGCGTGCTGCGCGCGGTGCAGACGGTGGTCGACGAAGGCCTGGCGAAGCCGGTGCTGATCGGCCGTGGCGATGAGATCGAGAGTGCAATCCGCGCCGCCGGCCTGCGCCTGCGCCGCGACCTTGACTACACCCTGGCCGAATGCGCGGACGAGACGACGGCGCGCGGCACCGCGATGCTGGCCGCCGGCGAAGTGGACGCCCTGATCTGCGGCATGCAGGGCAGCTACGACAGCCACCTGGCCCACGTGAAGCGCGACATCGGCCTGGCGCCGGGCGCCACCGTGATGGCGGCGATGAACGCGCTGGTGCTGGACCGCCAGACCCTGTTCATCACCGACACCTACGTCAACGACCAGCCATCCGGCGCCGAGCTGGCGGCGATTGCGCGCATGGCGGCGCAGGAGCTGCGCCAGTTCGGCCTGGATCCGAAGGTGGCGCTGCTGTCGCACTCGATCTTCGGCTCATCCAGCCGGCCGTCGGCGCTGCGGGTGCGCGAAGCGCGAGGGATCCTGGGGCGCGAAGCCCCGGAGCTGGACGTGATCGGCGAAGTGCACGGCGACGCCGCCCTGGACGAGGCGATCCGCGCGGTCTACCTGCCGGCCGGCCAGCCCAACTTCGAAGGCAGCGCCAACCTGCTGGTGATGCCCTCGCTGGACGCCGCCAACATCCTGTTCAACGTGATGAAGGTCTCGTCCGGCAAGGGCGTGACGGTGGGACCGATCCTGCTGGGCGCGGCCAAGTCGGTGCACATCCTCAGCCCCAGCGCCACCGTGCGGCGGATCGTCAACATGACGGCGCTGGCGGTGGCGGATGTGAAGGACCCGGGCTAGCCACGCGGTCGTAGCGGGGCAAAAGAACCGGGGTGGCGTAGGGCATCAGCCTGATGGCGACACCCTCGCCATCCGCATGCTTGTGGAGGGCCGCGAGCGAGCGGCCGACCGGGATAATGGCGATCATGTAAGGATCGATGCGGAATGGTGCGACCGGATGGGCGCCGCCTTTGCTTTT
>Ga0065165_1001182_pt1 | contig 30306 bp, 20 predicted proteins | sample AraplaMF_Cvi_mMF_FD_63813 | JGI IMG/M metagenome (GOLD analysis project Ga0065165, IMG submission 63813) | Arabidopsis root microbial communities from the University of North Carolina, USA - plate scrape MF_Cvi_mMF (version 2) (version 3) | ecosystem: Host-associated > Plants > Roots >... | reverse complement strand
GGCGACCGGCGCTGGGTCGGCGAGGCGCCCACCTGCAGCAGGTCGAGCTCCGGTGCGGCCGTGCGCAGCCAGGTGGCCAGATCGTGCCGCCTGCGCCACCACGGTTGCGGGGCGCCCCGCCCGAGCACCAGTTTCGACAGGTTGTGCTGGCGTGCATAGTCCCGCAGGACGGCTGCTGGCGACTGGCCCGCAAGAACCGCCGTCGTGGCACCGAGGTCTTCGGCCAGCCGAACCACGCGCAGCACACGCTCGCGATCGGCGTCCGGCAAGCGGTGCAAGCGCGGGGTCTCGACGAAGACCGCGTGCCAGCTCACGGCCAGTTGCTGCGCGAGCTGCGCGGCGCTGCGCACCACGCCCTCGGCTTCGTCGCCAGGACCGATGGCGCACAGCACCGCCGACTCGGTCTTCCAGACCTGCGCAATCCGCTGGTTGCTTCGCCATGCCTGGACATCGTTCTCCACCCGGTCCGCCGTACGCCGCAGCGCGAGTTCACGCAGCGCCATCAGGTTGCCCTTGCGGAAGAAATGCTGCTGCGCCCGCTCGGCCTGAGGCCCCTGATAGACCTTGCCGGCCTTCAGCCGGCCGAGCAGCTCGTCCGCCGGCGTGTCCACGAGGACGACCTCGTCAGCGCGATCAAAGAAGGTGTCGGGCACCGTCTCCTGGACCCGCACGCCGGTGATGCCGCCCACCACATCATTCAGGCTTTCAAGATGCTGGACATTGACGGTGGTGTAGACGCTGATGCCGTTGGCCAGCAGTTCCTCCACATCCTGCCAGCGCTTGGGATGGCGGGACCCCGGCGCGTTGCTGTGCGCCAGCTCGTCCACCAGGACTAGCGCCTGCGGCTGCCCCTTGAGCCGTGACAGCGCTGCGTCCAGATCGAACTCCGGCAGGCTACGGCCCCGGTGGGGCAGCTGGCGCAGCGGAAGCTGCGGCAGCTGCGGCTGGCTCTCCAGCAGCGCCTGCGTATCGGCGCGCCCATGGGTCTCCACCACCCCGACCAGGGGCGCGCTGCCCCGGGCCTGCCACTGCCGGGCGGCCTGAAGCATGGCGTAGGTCTTGCCGACGCCAGCGCAGGCGCCGAAATAAATCCGCAAGCGGCCGCGCCCACCGACCTCGGCCTGCTCGCGCAGGTGTGCGAGCAGCGCATCGGGATCGGGGCGGTCGTCGCGGCTGGTCATCGAGGGATTGTCGCCTTGGTGGTGAGGCCGCACAAAGCGCTCCGCCTGGCCGATCAGTGCCCGGCCCCAGCCACGGCTGCCGCGGGCCTCGCGGCGTCGGTTGCCTCCTTTTCAAGCCGCGACGCGGGTGCCTGCCCCGGCAGTTCGTCCAGCGCCAGATTGAGCAGCAAGACGTTCACGCGCGGCTCGCCCAGCACTGCCAGGTCGCGTGCCTCGGTGTGTGCCTGGATCAGCGCTTGCACCGACTCCAGTGACAGGCCGCGCTCGCGCGCCACGCGTGCCGCCTGGTAGCGTGCGGCGGCCATGCTGATGTGCGGGTCCAAACCGCTGGCCGAGGCACTGACCAGGTCCACCGGCACCGGCGCCGTGTTGCCCGGATCGGCGCTGCGAAGCGCCGCGATGCGGGCCTTCACGACATCCACCAGGGCCGGATTCGTCGGGCCCAGGTTGGCCCCACCCGAATTGGCGGCATTGTTGGCCATCGGCCCGGTGGCCGATGGACGGCCCCAAAAATAGCGCGGCGCGCTGAAGTTCTGGCCGATCAGCGCCGAGCCGATTAGGTGGCCGTCGCGCTCGATGAGCGAGCCGGCGGCCTGGCTGGGGAACAGCCACTGGCCCACCACCGTGATGGCGGCTGGATAAAGAAGCCCGGTGATGGCGCTGAGCAGCACGAGGGACACAACCGCCGGACGCAGCATGCGCAGCAGCGATGGCGAGGCCTTCGCTTCGTCCTCGGCAGCGTTGTTGCCGGCGGCGGGATGGCGTCCCGCGGACGCGGGCACAGTATGGATTGACATGGTGTTGTCCTTGAATGGCTGACAGTGGCTGCGGCAGTGTTCAGACCAGCCGCAAGCTCACGAGCAGCAGGTCGATGGCCTTGATGCCGATGAAGGGCACCAGCAGGCCGCCCAGGCCGTAGATGCACAGGTTTCGCCGCAGCAGCGCGGCGGCGCCAATGGGCCGGTAGGCCACGCCCTTGAGCGCCAGCGGAATCAGCGCCACGATGATCAGCGCATTGAAGATCACCGCCGACAAGATGGCCGAGGCCGGGCTGTGGAGCTGCATCAGGTTCAGCGCCGCCAGTTGCGGATAGGCGCCCAGGAACATCGCCGGGATGATGGCGAAGTACTTCGCCACGTCGTTGGCAATGGAGAAGGTCGTGAGCGAGCCTCGCGTCATCAGCAGTTGCTTGCCGGTTTCCACGATCTCCAGCAGCTTGGTGGGATTGGAGTCCAGGTCCACCATGTTGCCCGCCTCCTTGGCCGCCTGGGTGCCGCTGGCCATGGCCACCGCCACATCCGCCTGGGCGAGCGCCGGCGCATCATTGGTGCCGTCACCCGTCATGGCGACCAACCGGCCCTGGGCCTGATGGTCACGGATCAACTGCAGCTTGGCTTCCGGCGTCGCCTCGGCCAGGAAGTCGTCCACACCGGCTTCGGCGGCAATCGCGGCGGCCGTCAGTCGGTTGTCGCCGGTGATCATCACCGTCCTGATGCCCATGCGCCGCAGCTGGGCAAAGCGGTCCTTGATGCCACCCTTGACGATGTCCTTGAGCTCCACGACACCCAGGACGCGGGCCACGCCGGCCTCCAGGTCGGCCACCACCAGCGGCGTGCTGCCGCGCCGGGCCACCTCGTCGGCCATCGCGCTCACCTGCGCAGGCATCTGGCCACCGTGGCTCTGCACGAAGCGTCGGATGGCGTCCACCGCCCCCTTGCGCAGTTGGCGGTGCGGCGCGTCGGCGGCCCCGAAGTCCACCCCGCTCATGCGCGTCTGGGCGGTGAACGGCACGAAGTGCGCCTGCAGGCTGGTCAGCTCCCGCTCCCGCAGATTGAAGCGCTGCTTGGCCAGCACGACGATGCTGCGGCCTTCCGGTGTTTCGTCGGCCAGCGAGGCCAGCTGGGCCGCATCCGCCAGGCCCTGTTCGCCCACACCTGGCGCCGACAGAAAAGCGCTGGCCTGGCGGTTGCCCAGTGTGATGGTGCCGGTCTTGTCCAGCATCAGCACGTCCACATCACCGGCAGCCTCCACCGCGCGGCCCGAGGTGGCCACCACGTTGGCCTGCATCAGGCGGCTCATGCCGGCCACGCCGATGGCCGAGAGCAGCCCGCCGATGGTGGTGGGGATCAGGCACACCAGCAGCGCCACCAGGGCCGTGATGGACACCACCGTGCCCGCACCCGCGGAGTTGACGCTGTAGAGCGAGAACGGCAGCAAACTCACCGTGACCACCAGGAACACCAGGGTCAGTGCGACCAGCAGGATGGTCAGCGCGATCTCGTTGGGCGTCTTCTGGCGCCGGGCCCCTTCCACCATGGCGATCATCCGGTCCAGGAAAGCTTCCCCTGGGTTGACGGCGATGCGCACCACCACCCAGTCCGACAGCACCCGGGTGCCGCCGGTGACGGCGGAAAAGTCTCCCCCGGACTCGCGGATCACCGGTGCGGATTCGCCGGTGATGGCGCTCTCGTCCACGGAGGCAACCCCCTCGATCACCTCGCCGTCCAGCGGCACAAGGTCCCCCGCCTCGACGAGAACGACGTGGCCCTTGCGCAGCTCATCCGCATTCACCGGATGCCAGGACGAACCATGGCGCGGCTGTTCCAGCTTCTTGGCCCAGGTCTTGGCCTTGAGGCCGCGCAGGGAGGCCGCCTGCGCCTTGGAACGACCCTCGGCCAACGCTTCGGCGAAGTTGGCGAAAAGCACCGTGAACCACAGCCACAGCGCGATGCCGAGCATGAAGCCCTGCCCCTCCCCTGCCGCGAGCGCCGGCATGCCAAAGCTGGCCAGCCACAGGCCGGTGGTGAGCAGACTCCCGGCGTACACCACGAACATCACGGGGTTGCGCAGCTGCACCGCTGGCGAGAGCTTGGCGATGGACTGGCGCAGCGCCTGCTTGACCAGCGCAGCCTCCCACAGGCCATGGTCCCGCACGCTGCGCGAGGGGATCGCCCCGGGCCTGGCCCGGGCCGCCCCGCCTGCAGCATTCGTTGGGAGCGATCCCCCAGGAACGGCCGCGCTTTGCGAATGAACGCCAGCCCTTGTCGCCGAGCCGGAATGGCCGGGCACCTGCGCCGGGGAGGAAGTCTTCAGTTGTGTAGTCATGTTGGGCTCCGGCGGTTCAATGGGTCCAGAGCATCAGGTGCTCGACGACCGGGCCCAGCGCGAGCGCGGGTACATAGTTCAGCAGGCCGACCAGTAGCACGGTGCCGATCAGCAGCAGCACGAACAGCGGGCCGTGGGTGGGCATGGTGCCCTCGCCCGTTGGCACCTTGTTCTTGGCGGCCAGGCTCCCTGCGATGGCCAGCACCGGCACGATCATCGGGAAGCGGCCCAGCCACATGGCGATGCCTAGCAGCGTGTTGTAGAAAGGCGTGTTGGCGGACAGTCCTGCGAAGGCGCTGCCGTTGTTGTTGGCCGCCGAGGTGAAGGCGTAGAGGATCTCGCTGAAGCCGTGCACGCCCGGATTGGCCACGCCGCCGGTTCCCGCAGGCGTGAGCACCGCTACGGCCGTGCCGGCCAGCACGACGACCGGCGTGACCAGCAGCGCCACCGCGCTCATCTTCATCTCGAAGGGCTCGATCTTCTTGCCGAGGTATTCAGGCGTGCGGCCGATCATCAAGCCGGCGATGAACACGGCCACAATGGCGAAGACCAGCATGCCGTAGAGGCCAGTACCGACCCCGCCGAACACCACCTCGCCCAGCATCATCATGACCATGGGCACGGCACCGCCGATGGGGGTGAAAGCGTCATGCATCGCGTTGACCGCGCCGCAGGAGGCCGCCGTGGTCACCACCGCGAACAAGGCGCTGGCGGAGATGCCGAAGCGGGTCTCCTTGCCCTCCATGTTGCCGCCGGCCTGCAGGCTGCTGGCCTGGATGTCCACGCCCTGCGCCGCAATGAGCGGATTGCCCGCCTGCTCAGCCGGGGTGGCCACCAGCACGCCGGCCACGAAAAGTACCGACATGGCGATCAACACCGCCGCGCCCTGGCGCCAATCCCCCACCAGTTGTCCGAAGCTCAGGCACAGGGCCGTCGGGATCACGAAGATGGCGAGGATCTGCAGCAGGTTGGTCAGCGGCGTCGGGTTCTCGTAGGGATGCGCCGAGTTGGCATTAAGGAACCCGCCGCCATTCGTGCCCAGCATCTTGATGGCCTCCTGGGAGGCGATGGGCCCCATGGCGAGGGTCTGGGTTGCCAGACGCTGACGCTGCATGACCGGCTGCCCTTGCAAGTCCCGCAGGGGCTGGCCATGCGCATCCAGGCTCGGCGTCTCGAACTCGGTGGCTTGCAGGGTCTGCGCGGTCTGGTAGCCATCCAGGTTCTGGATCACGCCCTGCTGCACGAAGACCAGCGCCAGCACCGCCGCCAGGGGCAGCAACAGCCATAGCGTGATGCGGCTGATATCCACCCAGACATTGCCCAGCTTGCCGCTCAACCGCTGGCAAAAGCCGCGGATCAAGGCAAATGCCACCGCAATGCCGGTGGCCGCCGAGAGGAAGTTCTGCACCGTCAGCGCCAGCATCTGCGTGAGATAGCTCATGGTGGCTTCGCCGCCATAGCCCTGCCAGTTGGTGTTGCTCACGAAGCTGATGGCGGTGTTGAAGGCGGAGTCGGCCGCAACGCCGGGCATGCCTTGCCGATTCAGCGGCAGCAGCCCTTGCAGACGCTGCAGGCCATACACCACCAGCACGCCCAGGAAGTTCAACAGCAGCAGCGCCAGGACGTAGTGCGTCCAGTGCATGCCTTGCGTCGGCCGGACGCCGGCCAGGCGAAACAGCGGGCGTTCGGCCGCCAGCATCCAGCCCGGCAGGCGGCCGGTGGCCAGCCGGGTGACCCAGCGGGACAGTGGCCAGGCCAGCAGCAGGACCAGGCCCAGGAACAAGACAAGATTCATCGTTGCCAAAGCAGTCATGGCCGGCTTTCAGAACCGCTCGGCGCGCCACAGCGCGACGAGCAGGTAGACCATCAGAGCAGCCGCGACGAGGCCGACCAGCGCATACAGCGTGTTCATTGCTCGCTCTCCTTGAGCCGGTGGCTCGCCGCGGCCAGGCCCGCGGCCACCAGGAACAGCAGCACCGTCAATCCAAGAAATAGGGCGTCCATGCGCTTCAAGGCCTCGTCGGACGAGGCGGTTTTGGGATGCTTGAACTGTAGGAATGGCCGCGTCAAAGCCTTGTAGAAGCCGGCCCGTCCCGCATCAAGATTCCATCAAGACGAACCCGAACACCCCCGGTGCGAGGCGTGGACGGGTGACGGACGCCGGTTTATCGAAAATCAGCATGCGAGGGCGTAGCGAGAGATAACCAACCTCAATGAGTCAGCGCTGGGGAGCTTCCTGACCTCAACTCGTCATTGGTGAGTGTTTTCACCGCTCATTAGCCTCTGGGGTTTTCCGCTGCAACCCCTTCTTGATGTCAGCAAGACCTTCATGGATTGGGTTGCCTTCGAAACTCCTCATCAGGAATGCCTCTTATGCGACCCATCAACCCTAGGTCGGACCTGTCCTCCAGCCTGGCCCTCTCCCGGGAGGAAGTGCCCACCGCGGCGGCCCCACCGGGGGACGCAGGCACGTCTGAAGAGCAGGTGTCGGTTGACGGCGGCACCGGGCTCGGGCCACACCCGCAAGGGTTGACCGACGGCCCTGGAGACACGCGGGCCCAACGTGTCGAGCAGTTGCTGCAGACCAGCGGCCTTGCGCTGCCAGGGGTAGGCCGCAGCCGCCAGTTCAGCGGTTCCTCGCAGGCCTCGGGCCGTTCGTCATCATCGAGGGCAAGCTCCGCTGGGTCGTCCACGGGGTCGACAAGGCTGTCCACGCGCTCGTACGCATCTTCCCAGGCATCGGTTCGTTCCGATGGCTCAACATCGCCGTCCACGTCCGCCCCGCAGCACGCTCGCGCCCCCTGGGGCAGCCCTGGGGCTTCCCGCCAGGCCCCGGACCAGGCACGCATCCGCCGGGCGGTGGCCGCCGACTTTATCCTGGACGTGCACATGCCCGCCTTGGAACAGGCCTCTCGCGAGGGCCGTTTCGCAGTCACTTTCCGGGCAGCCGGTGCAGCCACCCTGCGAGCGCTGGCCCAGGGCGCCGGGGCCAAGGGCCACGATGTGCTGGAAAAGACCGTCAAGCACAGTTCGGTGCTGAAGGCCTACCCGGAGCGCGGAGAAGCGCTGCTGCAGCAGTTGCGCGCCGCCGGGGTCGAGGGCTGCGTGGGCCATTGGGACAAGAAGACCCGTGCGCTGGTGGGGCTGTACCTCACGGATCCATCGCCCGAGGGGCACCGGCGCATTCACCCGATCGACGTGGACAACCTGGAGGGGTCGCTCGCGGAGCTCAAGGTACGCCCGCAGTGGCGGCGCGAATTGCTCAGCGGCGATTACGACATGCACGACATGATCGTTTTCGCAGGCGCCGGACGGCCTCGCACACCCCTGGTGGGGTCGAAGGAGGAGCGCCGGGTGATCGAGCGCCTGAATGCCGCGGTGGCGCGCGTGGACCCGCAGCGGCCCCTGGAAGACCGGGAACGCAACGTCGTGCGTCACGGCCCACAGGTGAACTTCCCCAGCTTCATGCTGAGCAGGGAGGCGGCCCAGGTGCAGGCGGACGGCGGATTCCTGGGTGCGGTGGCGCGTCCGGGCGAATTCCCGATCGCGGCCCTGGACCGCGGCACCTGGACCCTGATCGAGGACGTGCACGGCCTGGAACAGTTCTATCAAGGCCTGGGCGCCCGCATCAAGGAGTCCTGGCACCCTGACGGTGCCCGCGCCTATGCGCCGGTGGACGACCACCCGGGGATGGTGAAGCTGGGCCGCCCGGGCGCCCCGCCTGGCGCGCGCTCAGGCTCGCGGTCCGGTTCCCCGGACCAGGGCTGAGCCCTGCTGGAAAAGCCGCACCTGGGCGCTGCTGCGGGCGATGCTGTTGCGAATGTGCGTCCCCCCGCAGAGGGAACGACGCCCCTGCGCCGCTGAGGGATACTCCAGATGCGATCACCGAGGTCGCTTTTCTCGCGGAGCAGCGCCATGGGCCTGATGGACTTCATCAAGAAACAGTTCATAGACATCCTCCAGTGGACGGAGGACGACAACGGCGTCCTCGCCTGGCGCTATCCCATGCAGGACTTCGAAATCCAGTATGGCGCCTCGCTCACCGTGCGGGAGTCGCAGGTGGCTGTCTTCGTGAACGAAGGCAAGGTGGCCGACGTGTTCGGTCCGGGCATGTACAAGCTGACCACCCAGACCCTGCCGGTGCTCACCTACCTCAAGAACTGGGACAAGCTCTTCGAGTCCCCGTTCAAGAGCGACGTCTATTTCTTCAGCACCCGCCAGCAGGTGGACCAGCGCTGGGGCACCACCCAGCCGGTGACCATCCGCGACAAGGACTTCGGCGCCGTGCGCCTGCGCGGCTTCGGCAACTACAGCTACCGGGTGGCGGACGCCAAGCGCTTCCACACGGAAATCTCCGGCACGCGCGAGCGCTATACCGTCACCGAGCTGGACGGCCAGTTGCGCGGCCTGATGTTGCAGCACATCAGCGACGCCGTGGCCCAGTCCGGCATCCCCTTCCTGGACCTGGCCGCCAATCAGGTGGAGTTCGCCAAGGCCCTGCAGGCGGCCACCGCACCGGCCTTCGAAGCCCTGGGCCTGAAGCTGGAATCGGTCACCTTGCAGAACGTCTCCTTGCCGGAGGAACTGCAAAAGGTGCTGGACCAGAAGATCGGCATGGGCATGATTGGCCAGAACATGAACCAGTTCCTCCAGTACCAGACCGCCCAGGCCATTCCCAAGCTGGCCGAAGGCGTAGGCTCGGGCGGCGGTGGCGTGGCCGGCGATGCCATGGGGCTGGGGGCCGGCCTGGCCCTGGGCCAGACGCTTGCCCAGCAGTTGCAAGGCGGCTTGGCCCAGGGCAACGCCCCGGCGCAAGCGGCCGGTGCAGCTGCGCCGCTGCCGGTCAGCCAGAGCGCCGATGAGGTGCTGCTGCTGCTGGAAAAGCTGGGCGACCTCAAGGCCAAGGGCGTGCTGACCGATGAGGAATTTGCCGCCAAGAAGGCCGAGCTGCTGAAAAAGCTCAGTTGATCCCGAGCGCCTGATTGGCTACGTCCGCTCCCCAACGCCGCTGGCAGGCGTTCTGCCCGAATTGCGGTGGGCCGGTCGAGTTCGCCTCGCCCGCGTCCGCCAGCACGGTCTGCAGCTATTGCCGCTCCACGCTGCTGCGTGAGGGCGACGCACTGCGCCGCATCGGTCAAAGCGCCGAACTGTTCCAGGATTATTCGCCGCTCCAGCTGGGCGCGGCAGGCCGCTATGCGGGCAGCGGCTTCGTGGTGGTCGGCCGGCTGCAGATGGCCTATGCCGATGGCGCGTGGAACGAATGGCATGTGCTGTTCGATGCCGACACCGACCAGACCCCTCGTAGCGGCTGGCTTTCCGAGGACAACGGTCGCTTCGTCATGAGTGTGGAGGCGGCGCTGAATGAGCGTGCGCCCGACCCCGAGACCCTCTCCCCTGGCACGCTTCAGATGCTGGCGGGCACCGCATGGCAGGTGGCCTCCACCATCACCGCCAGCGTCGCCGCCGCCGAAGGCGAGCTGCCCCATGCGCCGCGCATGGAAGGCAGTTTCCCGGTGGTGGACCTGCGCAGCACGCAGGGCGAGGTCGCCACCCTCGACTACAGCGACCCGGCCGCGCCCACCTGGTCCGTGGGACGCTCCGTGCGTCTGGCCGACCTGTCCATGACCGGCCTGCGGGACAGCAGCGGCGCCACGCTGGCGTCCAGGGCCATGCCTTGCCCCCACTGCGGGGCGCCGCTGGAGCCGCGGCTTGACAGCACCAAGTCCATCGTCTGCCAGCAGTGCAAGTCGGTCGTGGACATTTCCACCGGCGCCGGCGCGGACCTGGCGGCCTACCAGCAGAGCACCGGCGGCGAGCCACAGATTCCGCTGGGCACCACGGGCGAGCTGGCAATAAGCGGCGGCTCACCCAAGCCCTGGCAGGTGGTGGGCTACATGGAGCGCTGCGACCTGCCCGAGAGCGACGAGGACGAACAGACCTTCTGGCGCGAGTACCTGCTGTTCAACCGGATGGAAGGCTTTGCCTTCCTCGTTGACACCGAGGAAGGCTGGAGCGCGGTGCGACCGCTCACCGGCGCGCCCGCCACCTCCCGCGGCGATACCGTCACCTACCAGGACAAGCCCTTCAAGCGGCGCTGGACCTACACCGCGAAGGTCACTTATGTGCTGGGCGAGTTTTATTGGCGCGTGCGGCGCGAGGAGCGCGCGCTGGTGCGCGACTATGAGTGGCGCAATGGGGGCCGGCTGGAGTTGCTCAGCGCTGAGCAGACCGGGCAGGAAGTGACCTGGAGCCACGGGCGGGCGCTGGACGCCGCCGAGGTGCGGCGTGCGTTTGCGCTGCCCGAAGACCGCATGCCGGCACTGCGGCGCGATGTGGCGTCCGGTCTCGACTCGTCGGCCCTGCTGGTGAAGATCGTGGTGGGCCTGCTGGTGGTGGCGGTGTTGATTGCGCTGCTGCGCGCCTGCAGCCGCGATGACTGCCAGGACTACAAAGACACCTATGGGGCCAGCAGTGCCGAATACCGGCAGTGCAAGCGCAGCGCCGGCAGCGGCGTGATCTATTCAGGCTCGGGCGGCGGCTCCTACGGGGGCTACAGCAGCGGTGGTGGTGGCCACAAGTGACGCAAGGAGAAGCAGATGGAATATGAATGGCTCAAGCCCAGCATCGTCGTGGGGTCCATCCTCTATGCCGTGATCGGCGTACTGGTCTTCTGGATCAGCTTCATCATCATCGACAAGCTCACGCCCTACAAGTTGTGGGAGGAGATCGTGGAGCACAAGAACATGGCGCTGGCCGTGGTGGTGGCCGCCATGTGCCTGTCCATCGGCCAGATCGTGGCGGCGGCCATCCACGGCTGAAGTGCCGGCCCTGGTGCGTCCGGGCCCCTGCCCTGATCGCGGCATTTGTCACAGAGCGGGCCGCGCTGATCGGTCAGGCTGTGACTGTCGGTAACTTCCGCTTGGCACGGGAAAACCCCGCCTCCTAGACTCGCGCACCCGGTCCGACCTGGACGCCGGGGATGGCGCGCCCTGCACCGCGGGCGGCTCTTTTGTTACCGCTGATCGGCCACATGACCTCGCCCACCGTTCCCGGCGCGCTGCACGACCCGCTGGCCCCGCCGCCAGACGAGCTTCCCACGACCCGTGAGCTGCCCATTGCATTGAAAGTGATCGCGGCCCTGCTGCTCGTGATCGCGCTGGCGATCCCGATGCTGGCGTCGGCCGGGGCGGATGCGCCCCTTGCCGCGCCCCGACCGATGGCCATCGCACCACGCGCCAAGGCTGCGCCAGCGCCGATGCCTGCGGCCCCGGTGGGTGCGGCGGACGAAGTCCCGCCCGATGATGGGTCCGACGAAGCGTTTCGGGCCCGTGCCGAGGCGCAGGCCCTGCGCAAGGTCGGTCCGGCGGCGCGTCGTGAAGGCCAGCGCCTGATGCTGTTCGTCGAGCAGGGCCGCCCGGTGATGCTGGACAGCCGCCGGCCGGAAGTCGATGACGGCGGACAGACCCCGTATGTGGATTTCCGGTTCGACGGTCTGTCGCCGGACAAAGGCTTCTTTGTGGTGCGAGCCACCATGGCTTTCGGCAGCGAAGTGCTGTGGATCTCCCGCAAGGATGGCGAGCGATTTGAAATGCATGGCAACGTGCATGCGTCGCCGGATGGCCGCTACCTGGTGGTGACACATGCCTCGCCGGGCGTGGAGTTCAACGGCGTGGTGGTGTGGGCGCTGGAAGGAGAGCGCCTGGTCGAGCGCTACAAGTTCGAGGCCTCGCCGGAGCAGCGGGGCGTGAGCTTCCGGTTCATGCGCTGGCGGGACGGCAACACGGTTGAACTGGAGCAGTTCGCAGAAGTCGAGCGCAGCACCTGCGCGACCGGCACCCTGTCCTCCCTGGCGCTGCTCACCCGAAAATCCGACCGCTGGATCCTGCGCAGCAACAGCAGCCCGCGATGTGATGAGCCTCGGGCCTGACATGAGTTCCTGACATGAGTTCCTGAGCCTGCTGACCGCCTTCAGCCCGGGAGCGCCGGCCGCAAAAGTTGCGACAGCAGCGGTTCGGCTTGCTTTCCTTCAGCGGGTGTAGGCGGCGTCCGACACAGCGCATGAGCCGGGCGGGCTACCGTGCAGGCATACGGTAGCTCCAGGCCCTTTCATGCCCCCGTCCGCGTCCACGTCCCCTTCTCCCTCCCCCACCGCCCCTTCAGGCCTCGCGGCCCAGGCCGCTGCACCCAAGAAACGCCGTCGCCGCCCCCCCGGTCTTTCGATGGCCGCATGGCGGCAGTTCCTGCAACTCGCCAAACCGTACTGGATGGGCGACCAGAAACGCGCCGCCTGGGCGCTGCTGGCCTTGCTCATCGTGCTGATGCTGTGCGAGACGCAGCTGGCGGTGATGCTCAACAACAAGACCGGTGAGCTGACCTCGGCACTGGCCGCGCGCGAGCACGACCGCTTCTGGCACGCAGTGCGAGACACCCTGCTGGTACTGGCCTTCGCCGTGCCCGTCTACGCGTTCTACTACTACATGCGGGACGCCTTCTCCAACCACTGGCGACGCTGGCTCACCGGCCGCTTCCTCGATGGCTATCTCGACGGCCGCAAGTACTACGACATTGGCAACGGCGGGGACATCGACAACCCCGACCAGCGCATCAGCGAGGACATCAACACCTTCACCGGCCGCTCCACCCATTTCCTGCTGATGCTGGTGGGTTCGGGCATGCAGCTGGTGGCCTTCTGCGCGGTGTTGTGGTCGCTGTCCAAACTGCTGGTGGCCTTCCTGGCGGTCTACGCCACGGTGGGCACCTTCCTGGCGCTGTTTGTGTTTGGCTCGCCGCTGATCCGGTTGAACTTCTGGCAACTGCGCCGCGAGGCCGACTTCCGCTTCGGCCTGATGCGCCTGCGCGAGAACGCGGAGTCCATCGCCTTCTACCGCGGCGAGCCGCAGGAGCGCGCCCATATCGAGCAGCGCTTCGAGGCGGTCTATCAAAACTACGCCAAGCTGATCAAGAAACAGCGTTCGCTCAACCTGTTCCAGCGGGGCTTCAGCCAGCTCACGCTGGTCGTGCCGGCCGTCATCCTGTCGGAGCGCGTGCTGTCGGGCGAGCTGGAAGTTGGCGCTGCGGTGCAGGCGGCCGGGGCCTTCGCTGCCGTGCTCACCGCGGTGTCGCTGATCGTGGACAACTTCGAAAGCCTCAGCCGCTTCGTGGCGGGCATCGACCGTCTGCACGCCCTCTCGGAACTCATCATCAAGAAGAAGTCCCGTGCCCTGCGCGAGCAGGAAAAGATCCGCACCAGCCACGCTGACCAGCTGGCCCTTCGCGAACTGACGCTGTTCACGCCCCAGTTCGACCGCATGCTGGTCGAGAAGCTGGATGTGGCCTTGAAGCCTGGCGAGAGCCTGTTGATTACCGGCGTCAGCGGCTGCGGCAAGAGCTCCTTGCTGCGGGCCATTGCGGGGCTGTGGAAAACCGGCAGCGGCACCATCGAGCATCCGGACCCGTCGGACATCTTCTTCCTGCCCCAGCGCCCATACCTGCAGCACGGCAGCTTGCGCAGCCAGATGATCTACCCCGACACCACCACCACGCTCAGCGACGAGGAACTCACCGAGATCCTGAGCGAAGTGTGCCTGCCCGAGTTGCTGGAGCGCGTAGGCGGGCTCGACGCGGTGCAGGACTGGGACAAGCTGCTGTCGATGGGCGAGCAGCAGCGGCTGGCTTTTGCACGGGTGCTGGTGCGCCGGCCGCGCATGGTGATCCTGGATGAGGCCACCAGCGCGCTGGACGGCCTCAACGAGAACCGTCTGTATGAACGGCTGTGTCGCGACGGCGTGACCCTGGTGAGCATTGCGCACCGCCCCGCGGTGCTCAAGCACCACAGCCACGTGCTGCATCTCAAGGGCAACGGGGCCTGGGAGCTTCATCCGGCTGAGGGGTTCAGCTTCGAGGAGCCGGAGGTGAAGCCATGATGACGGTAAGCAGCGCGACGCCGCTGATGACCGCAACCGGGACAGCCAGCGCCGCCTCCGCCAGCAACTGGGGCGAACAGGTGCTGGACACCCTCAGGCAGGAATTTTCCGATGTACCGGACATCGCCCAGGCCACCCGCATCGTCGTGCGGCTGCTTCTGGCGGCCCTGCTGGGCGGGATACTCGGCTTCGAGCGCGAAAGCCAGGGCAAGGCCGCCGGCATCCGCACCCACATGCTGGTCAGCCTGGGGGCTGCCTTGTTCGTGCTGGTGCCGCAGCAGGCAGGCATGGTCACCGCCGACATGAGCCGCGTGTTGCAAGGTGTAATTGCCGGTATCGGCTTCCTGGGCGCGGGTGCGATCATCAAGCACAAGGACACCCCGGGCCGGGTGCAGGGCCTGACCACTGCCGCCGGCATCTGGATGACAGCGGCCATGGGCATCGCTTGTGGTCTGGGCCGTGAAGCCACGGCAGTGCTGAGCATGTTGATTGCGCTGGGCATCCTGACCTGGGTGCCGCACCTGTTTGAAGCCCGGCGACGGTCGGCCGCCCTGCAAGACAAAGACGACGATGACTGACAACGCGCGCCACCAAGTCCCTGCCAACCGCTACAGCGCTGACGACGAAATGACAGCGCAGCGCGGCTGCGATAGCCTGGAGATCTGGCGCGCCAGGGCACGGTCCGCCCCGGGCGGCCGGGCGCGGAGTGCAAGCATGGATCTCGATACCGTCACCTACGTCTTCCAGGGGCCCGAGGGCACGTTCTCCATCAAGCCGCGCCTGTCCCGCCGCTGGCGGGTCAAACATGACAGTTCCCCCTGGGGCGACTCCTTCAGTACCGCCGAGGAGGCGGCACTGGCCCTCTCCCGCGAGTTCAACGTGCCGTCCGACCTCAAGGACTGGACCGAAGTCGGCGATTTCCATACCGACGTGGGCGGCTTGCTGCCCTGAGGGCGCTCACGCCGCGCCTCAGTCCCACCCGCCAGGTATCGGGCCGAACACCTGGCCCCCTCCCACCGCGTAACACGCCGCGCCCGGCGGCAGTCCGCTCAGCGTCGTGCCGGTGAAGGCGCCGAAGGCGGGCAGGATCAGTTGATCCTCCGTCAGGCAGAAGCACGGCAGACGGTGACGGTCACGGGCAGGCCCGCGCAGCATCACGGCGGGGTGCAGGTGTCCGGCCAGGACCAATCCTCCGCCCCGCGGGCCCGGATGGTGGCAGGCCAGGAAAGGCCCCATCGGAAATGGTTCGTCCACGATCTCGAAGCGCAGGGACGGCGGTGGATCGCCCGCGTGGCTGTCGTGGTTGCCCCGCACCAGCACACAGCTGAGCCCGGCCATTTGCGCGCGCCACTCGTGCACCTGGTCCAGCACCTGCGCCTGCTGCGCCGCGGCGGCGTGCAGGAAATCGCCCAGCACGACCAGCCGCTCCGCACCCGTCTGGCCGATCAGCGCTGCCAGGCGCATCAGGTTGTCCCGGGTGGTGCCGGCCGGCACCGGCTGCCCCAGGGCGCGAAAGCTGGCGCCCTTGCCGATATGGACGTCGGCCACAAACAAGGTGCGCTGCGCCGGCCACCAGGCGGCCAGGCCCGGCAGCAGGTCCAGCACGTCGCCGGCCGCGGTCAGGCGCCGCGCGCCCCTCAAGATGTCGGTCATTCCCGCACCGCCCGAGCCGCTGCAGGGCGCCGGCGCGACGCCCTCACCTTGGCCCGGAGCCGGTCTCGCGCCGTGCCGCGGCCACCGCTGCCAGCCGCCCGGTCACCGGAGGTGTCGCCCCGGGTCTCTAGCGCCAGCGACTGGCCCACCGCCATGTCCGGCGAATCGGGCCGGGCGAAGACGCGATCAGCGGGCTCATGCGCGGTGCCTACGGCGTCGCCGCCCGCGCTGCGCTCCAGTGCGGACACCATGCGGGCAATCCGGTCCGTCAGCGATTCGTTCGTCAGCTTTTCGCGGAAGCGCTCCACCATCAGCGGGAAAGCCAGCGGCGTGGGCTTGCGCAGCGCGTGGATGTGCAGGGACTGCCGCTGCATGCGCCCGAGGGCCTCGGCCAGGTTGTGCACGTCCAGTTCCTGGGTCAACAGCTCCCGCTCGGCCTGCTTGAGGAGCTGGTTGTCCGGGTCGTATTGCTGGAAGACCTCGAAGAACAGGCTAGCCGAGGCCTGTAGCTGCCGGTTGCTGCGCCGCTCGCCGGGATGGCTCTGGAAAATCAGCCCCGCGACCCGTGCGATCTCGCGGAAGCGCCGCCGCGCCAGCTCGGTGGCATTGAGGCTGGCCAGGACCTCGGCCAGCAGCTGGTCCATGGTCGGCAGGCCCAGCAACCCGGGCAGGCGCTCATGCCAGTCAATCGCCTTGGCGCTCAGCAACTCGATGCCGTAATCGTTCAGGGCAATGGAGAAGGTGCCGGTCTCCGGCTGGGCCGCGCGCCAGGCCAGCAACCCGGCGAGCCCCAGGTGCACCTGGCGCCCCGCGAACGGATAGAGGAAGAGATGCCAACCTTCGCGAGACTTGAAGGTCTCGGCCAGCAGTACTTCGGGTGTGGGCACGCCTGACCAGCGTCGCTGCACATCGATCAAGGGGCGCACGCACTGCATCTCCGGGCTGTCGAAGTGGCCCTGGTCGGCCGCCTCCAGCTCCCGCAAGACCGCATCGGCCAACGTGCTGGACAAGGGCATGCGGCCACCGTTCCAGCGAGGCAGGGCCACGCGTCCGGCGGTGGCCCGGCGCACCAGCGCCGTCATCTGTTCCACACGCACCAGCTCCAGCAGCCGACCGCTGAACATGAAGGCGTCGCCAGGCTTGAGCCGCGCAACGAAGCCCTCCTCCACCGTGCCGAGCCGGCCGCCGCCAAGGTATTGCACCGTCACGGCCGCATCGCTGACGATGGTGCCGATGTTGACCCGGTGCCGCCGGGCCAGACGGGCGTCGGGTACCCGCCAGACGCCCGCCTCGTCCGGGACGACCCGGTGATAGTCCGGGTAGGCCGCCAGCGAAGGTCCGCCCTGCCGGACGAAATCCAGGCACCACTGCCAGGACGACTCCGACAGCTGCGCGTAGGCGACGGTGCCCTTCACCTCGGCGAGCAGTTCCTCGGGCACGAAGCCTCCTCCCAGGGCGACGGTCACGAGGTGCTGCACCAGCACGTCCAGGGGTTCCCGGGGGCTGCGACGCGCCTCCACCTGGCCGGCCCGGACGGCCGCACGCGCCGCCGCGGCTTCCACCAGTTCCAGGCTGTTGGTGGGCACCAGGGTGATGCGCGAGGGCCTGCCCGGCGCATGCCCGGAGCGGCCGGCCCGCTGTACCAGCCGGGCCACCCCTTTGGCTGAGCCAACCTGGAGGACCCGGTCCACCGGCAGGAAGTCCACGCCCAGGTCCAGACTGGACGTGCAGACGGCCGCCTTGATGCGCCCTTCCTTCAGGCCCACCTCGACCCATTCCCGCACCTCGCGGTCCAGCGACCCGTGGTGCAGGGCCAGCACGCCGGCCCAGTCCGGCCGGGCTTCCAGCAGCGCCCGGTACCAGCGCTCGGCCTGCGAGCGCATGTTGGTGAAGACCAGGCAGCTGGCGCTCTCCTCGATCGCCTGCACCACCTGGGGCAGCATGCGCAGGCCCATGTGGCCAGCCCAGGCGAAGCGCTCGGCCGTGGCGGGCAGCAGGGTGTCGATGACCAGGGTCTTGTCCGTGGCGCCTTGCACCAGCGCCGCATCCCTGGCGCTGTCGCTGTGGCCCAGCAGGGTCCGCAGCGCTTCGTCCAGGTTGCCCAGGGTCGCCGAGAGCCCCCAGCACATCAGGGCCGGATTGAAGTGGCGCAAGCGGGCCAGGCCCAATTGCGCCTGCACGCCTCGCTTGTTGCCCATCAACTCGTGCCACTCATCCACCACCGCCAGCTTCACGTGGCGCAACTGCTCGGGTGCATCGGCGCGGGACATCAGCAGCGAGAGGCTCTCCGGCGTGGTGACCAGGACGGTTGGCAGGCGCCGGTCCTGGGCTGCCCGTTCGCTGGAGGTCGTATCCCCGCTGCGCAGGCCGATGGTCCAGCCGGGTTGAAGATCCCGCAGCGGCTCCACCAGGGCCCGGAAGGTATCCGCGGCCAGGGCGCGCATGGGCGTGATCCAGACGACGGACAAAGGCGGCGGTTTGTCCGCCCGGCCCTGCACCCCCATGGCCGGCACCGCGGCCAGCGCGCCGAGCCAGACGGCCAGGGTCTTGCCGCTGCCCGTGCTGGCATGAAGCAGGCCGCTGCGGCGCGCCGCCATGGCCGCCCACACCTCGCGCTGGAAGTCAAAGGCTCCCCAGCCCCGCTGCTCCAGCCACTGCTGCGGCGCCGCTGTCATGCGGCGCCCGGCAGCAAGGCCTGCAGGGTCTCCAGGGAATCGGCCTCCGCCACCGGCTTGTCCGTCCGCCAGCGCAGCATCCGCGGGAAGCGCACGGCGATGCCACTCTTGTGGCGGCTGCTGCGAGAAATGCCTTCGAAGCCGAGCTCGAACACCTGCGTGGGCTGCAGGCTGCGCACCGGCCCGAAGCTCTCCAGCGTGGTCTTGCGGATGATCGCGTCCACGGCGCGGATCTCCTCGTCCGTCAGCCCGGAATAGGCCTTGGCAAACGGCACCAGCTGGCGGGCGGGATCTTCCGGCGGACCGTTCCAGACGGCAAAGGTGTAGTCGGTGTAGAGGCTGGCGCGGCGCCCGTGGCCGCGCTGCGCATACAGCAGCACCGCATCCACTGACAGCGGGTCGATCTTCCATTTCCACCACACGCCCACGTCCTTGGTCCGGCCAATGCCATAGTGAGCATCCATCCGCTTGAGCATCATGCCTTCCACGCCGCGCTCGCGCGCCTCTTCCCGCTGGGTGGCCAGCGCGGCCCAGCTGTCGGCGGTCACCAGCGGGCTGGTGACCAGCGCCGGATGAGGGTGGGCCGCCAGCAACTGCTCCAGTCGCTGGCGACGCTCGTGCTGCGGCAGGCTGCGCAGGTCTTGCCCCTGCAGCTCAAGCACATCATAGGCACACAGGACGGCCGGCAGCTCCCGCAGCAACTTGGGGCCGAGCTGCTTGCGCCCGATGCGGCGCTGCAGCTCGGCGAACGGTTGCACGCGGCCGTCTCGCCAGATCAGCACCTCGCCGTCCAGCACGGTGCCGTCGGGCAGCGACTCACCCATGGCCTGCAACTCCGGGAAGCGGTCGCTGATCAGTTCTTCGCCGCGGGACCACAGCCACACCCCGCCGGCGCGCTTGACCAGCTGGGCTCGGATGCCATCCCATTTCCATTCCACCAGCCAGTCCTGCGGTGGACCCAGCAGGGCATCGAACTGCGCGACTGGCTGGTTGAAGGCATGCGCCAGGAAGAAGGGATAGGGCTGCCCGCCGCGCGCCTGTCCCTCGCCCTGCATATCTTCAGGGGCCACCAGCGCCTGGAAATCCTGCGCCGTCGGCCGCGCGCCGATATGGGTGTAGCCCATGAGCCGCTGGGCGATCTGCCTTGCATCGACGCCGCTGACGGCGGCCAGGGCCTGGGTCACCTGCAGCTTGGACACGCCCACGCGGAAGGCGCCGGTGATGAGCTTGAAATAGGCCAGCCGCTGGTCTGCCGCCAGCCAGTGCCATTGCCGCTCAAGGGTGGCGGCCAGCGCTTCGGGTGGCTGGCCTCGCAGCGGCAGCAAGTGCTGGTCCATCCAGACGGACAGGGGCAGTTCGGTGAGGTCGGTGGGCGGTGGCAGGAGCAGCGAGACCGTCTCGGCGAGATCGCCCACGGCCTCATAGCATTCGTCAAACAGCCATTCCGGCAGGCCTGCGGCGAGCCGCGCCTGTTCCCGCAGCAGGCGGGTCGGCACGAGCTGGCGCGGCTTGCCGCCCGCCAGGAAATAGACCGCCCAGGCGGCATCGGCCGGAGGCGCTTCGCGCAGGTAGGCTTGTAGCGCCGCCTGCTTGGCCAGGCTCGCCGTGGACGCATCCAGCGCCCGGTACAAGGCGGCGAACGCCTTCATGCGGCCTCCCCGTCCGGCGCGGGGGCTGCCCCCGCTGCGGCCACCGGGTCGGCAGCGGCTGGCACAGGCGTATCTTTGCCGTCCTCCTGGTCGTCCTCCTGGCCATATTCGGTGGCGAAAGCCTGTGCCTGCAGGCCCTGCTCCATCAGCCAGCGCACCATCACCGGCACGCTGCCGTGCGTCACAAACACGCGCTCGGCGCCGGTGGCCTGGATGGCCGCCTGCAGGCCCGGCCAGTCGGCATGGTCCGACACCACGAACCCCCGGTCCACACCGCGCCGCCTGCGGGTGCCCCGCAGCTGCATCCAGCCACTGGCAAAGGCATCAGCCGGGTCGGCCCCGAAGCGCCGCAGCCAGGTCGAGCGGCCCGCGGAAGGCGGCGCGATCACGAGCGAACGCCCAAGGCTGGCACGGTCGAGCGACGCATCGGTGGCCAACCGCGTTGGCGGCAGCCGCACGCCGAGTTGGCGATACACCTCATTGAGCGGTTCCACCGCGCCATGGCACACGATGGGACCGATGCCCGCATCCACCCCATGGAGCAGCCGCTGCGCCTTGCCCAGCGCATACGCATACAGCACGGACGCCCTGCCCTGCGCGGCATTGGCCTGCCACCAGGCGTTGATATCTCTGAACAGCTGCGGCTGGGACGGCCATCGGTAGATGGGCAGGCCAAAGGTCGATTCGGTGATGAAGGTATGGCAGCGCACCGGCTCGAACGGCGGGCAGGTACCGTCCGACTCCAGCTTGTAGTCGCCCGAGGCCACCCACACCTCACCGCCATGGGCCAACCGGACCTGGGCCGATCCCAGCACATGGCCCGCCGGATGCAGCGACAGCTGCACGCCGTGATGGTTGATGGTTTCGCCGTAACGCAGGGTCTGGAGATGGATATCCGCACCCAGGCGCCGTCTCAGGATGGCGGCGCTGTGCTCATGGGCCAGGTAATGCCCGTGACCCCAGCGCGCGTGGTCGCTATGGGCATGGGTGATGACGGCCCGTGCCACGGGACGCCAGGGGTCAATGTAGAAGTCGCCCGCCGGGCAGTACAGCCCCTCCGGCCGGGCGACGATCAGGTCGGATGCCGGACTCGTGCGCACAGTCATGCATGGATCGTAGATCGGCCCGAAGGTCAATAGCTGTAGGACGGCAACCCTTCCGGCGTCAGGGGCCGGCGCAAGCGGCCCGGGGTGGGTCGCGGCTACCATGGCAACACCTGCCCGGTATCAGGGAGAGCCGCATGGGGTCATTCGAGGACACGGCCTTGCCGCGTTCCACCGTCCTGGTCGTGGACGACACACCGATCAACCTGGCGCTCATGAGTGCGCTGCTGAGCCCGCACTATCAGGTCGTGATGGCGGTGGATGGCCATGAAGCGCTGCGGCTCGCCGCCGCCACGCCGCAGCCCGATCTCATCTTGCTGGACGTGATGATGCCGGGGCTGGACGGCTACGACACCTGCCTGGCCCTGAAGACGCTGCCCGCAACGCGCGATATTCCGGTGATCTTCCTGACGGCCAAGGTCGATCCGCAGGACGAGGCGCGCGGCTTCTCACTGGGCGCGGTCGACTACATCACCAAGCCGATCAGCCCGCCCTTGGTGCTGGCACGGGTGCGCACGCACCTGCAGCTCAAGGCCAGCGCCGACTTCCTGCGCGACAAGGCGGCCTACCTGGAACGTGAAGTGGCCCGACGCACAGCGGAACTCGCCGCCATCCAGGACGTGACCATTCACGCCATGGCCTCCCTGGCAGAAACACGTGACAACGAGACCGGACAGCATCTGCGCCGCACCCAGCACTACGTGAAGGTGCTGGCCGAAGCCTTGCGCACAAAACCCGGCTATGCCGCGCTGCTCACGGATCAATACATCGCCACCTTGTTCAAGTCGGCTCCGCTGCATGACATCGGCAAGGTGGGCATTCCGGACAATATCCTGCTCAAGCCAGGCCCGTTCGCGCCGGAAGAGTTCGAAGTGATGAAGACCCACACGACGCTCGGGCGGGACGCCATCGAGCAGGCGGAGCGGCAACTGGGCACGCCGGTGGAGTTTCTCAACACCGCCAAGGACATCGCCTACGGGCATCAGGAGAAATGGGACGGCACCGGCTATCCGCGCGGGCTGCGTGGCGAGGAAATTCCCATGCCCGCACGCTTGATGGCCGTGGCCGACGTGTACGACGCACTGATCTCCCGGCGGGTGTACAAGCCGCCCATGTCGCATGCGGAAGCGGCCCGGTTGATCGCCCAAGGGCGCGGCAGTCATTTCGACCCGGACGTGGTCGATGCCTTTCTGGAAGTGCAGGATCGCTTCCGCGACATTGCCATGCGGTACCAGGATCCCGAGCCGGCTGCCGCATGACACCTATGGGACCTCTCCTTGCAGGCGGGAAGCCGCAAACTCGACAGTCCGCACCCCGGTAGATCGCAAACAGGGGCTAGCGGTCCACCACTTGCTGCGATTGTGGGGGCCCCCCGCAGCGGGAACGATACGGGCGTTGTGTTAATCACCTGCGCTCCGGCGCTTCCCACGCATGCAAAGCCCACAAACACCTCCACCCCTGTGGCCCGGCCGTCCGGTCCGCCCCGTGGCCCGAACCCCTGCCATCGTGCTCAAGCCGTCGGCGCCCCGCGCAGGCGCCGCCTTGAGCCCTGCCCCTCACGGCACCGGCCAGCCGCCGGTGCCTGCCCACCGTATCGCCCGGGCGTTTCAACCGTCCGCGCGGCCGGCGCGTGGCTTCACGCTGGTGGAGACCGCCATCTCCGGCGTCGTGATCGCCGGCGTCACGGCCGGGTTGATGCTGGCCGTCCGATATTCCCAGATGGTCACGCAGGGCCGGGCTGTCGGCGAGCAACTCTCCACCATCAGCGAAGGCGCCGGCCGCTACATGAAGCAGTACGCCCGGCAGATCCTGGCGCTGGACCGTGCCTGCGCGGAACCGACGCTCCAGCTCGGCAGCAGCGAGCAGGGCACCGGCCCGGTGGGCGGGGAACCCGACTGCAAGCTTGTGCTTGACGGCACCCCCGTGAAGAACGGCTTCCATCCCACCGTGGACGAACTGAAACTCCTGCAACTGCTGCGCGCCGACGACGGACTCTTGCTGCCGTTCTCGCCTGGCATCGTGATGGACAAGCGCACCGGGCAGGCTGCCGTGCCCCGCATGGCGGTGTGGATCCGCCCGGTGCGGCAGTCCTCCGCGAACCCGGATGGCGGCACGTCGCCCGACCAGGCCGTGCTGCTGCGCACCAGCGCTCGGGCCGTGGGCACTGACCCGTCATTGCCTGACCGGCTAGCCCTGAACATGCCGCCCACCCTGTTCGGGGTGAGCTGCTACAACGGCGGCTCCAAGTCGGACGAAACGAGGCCGCTCAACCATGTGTTTCTCGAAGGTCCCGGCAGTCTGAAAGTGCGCTGGGATATCGATACGCCCGAGAAGGTGATGAAGGCGCTTGGGGAGAATGTGCCGCATCACGTCAACGGCGAGTCCTATTGCCGCGAGGTTTTGAAGGCCCATCCAGAGTTGGGCTTCTGGGGCACCAGCACCACCGCGCCGGGCGGCCCGGACGGCGTCACGCCCGGCAACGGCTCCGCCGGCTCCAGTGCCTGGACCTTGGAGTCCGTGGTGTTCAACACGCAGCCCTACTACTTCGGCATGAACACCTTGCCCATGGGGGCGGCCTCGCAGATAGGGGCTGCGCTGGAGCACACCGGCTACGCCGGCCGCCTGTCCATGCCGCAGCAAAGCGCGGCGAAGAGTCTGCTGCTGCAAGGCCTGTACGGCCGCACCGAGCTCGACAACCCGGTGAAATCGTCTGACGGCCAGCAGGGCTTGCCTGGTGTCCTGGCGGCTGTGCAGCTCATGGCCGACAGCGAGCATGTGGCCGGTGGTGGCGGTGGGGGTGGCTCTGGCGGAGGAGATCTCAGCTGGGATGCCGCTGGCAACAACCTGGTCAATGCCGGCCTGATGCAGGGTAGGCAGATCGCTGGCGAAACTGCCGTCGTGGGTACGGGCATCTCTCGCCCCACCGGGGCCCGCGACGCTGTCATGGCGGTGAATGGCAACATGGTGATGGGCCAGGACAGTGTGCTCATGGCTCACCACATGGACGTGGAGGGCCAAATGAAGTCCAACCACGTGAAGGCGTCCCTGGTGGAGGCCAACAGGCTGTTGCTGACAGGCCGAAGCCTGACGCTGGGCGAGCGCGACAAGGAGTACGCCGTCTATGTGCGCAACAACGCGGAATTTCGCTTCCCCCGCGTCAAGCCCGGCACGCCGTGTGGCCCCTTCAGCGACATGGCCATGACGCATGCCGTCTCCATTCAGTACATCGGTGGTGCAGCTCTGCCGACCAGGCGGTTTGTCATGCAGTGCACGCCCGACGCGCGAAGTCCGGAGCATACGATCCACGGGCCGGGCACCTCGCACTGGAGCAGTCCCGAGTATGAGGCTGCGCTGGCCGCTTACCCGACCAGCAAATACCGTTGGGTTTGGTTCAATTACAGCCCGGCGGACGACGACGATGCTCCTGACGAACGGCACTGAGCGGATGAACCGGCCCGCCTGATAAGCGGCGCCCCTGGCAGGGAGTCCACCCAGCGAGCCACCATGCTCGCCGCCATGGGGGCGCCCTCCCAGCGAGCCGGTGACAGGCCAGCCCTGGGCTGCAAACGGCCCAAGGGCCTGCCCTGCCCTCCCGCCTTCCTTCCTGCCTTCCTGCCTTTTAAGGCGCAGGGTCAAAGGCCTTGTGTCGGACGCGGCTGGCGGCACCCCTCTAGACTGCCGCCATGTCTGCAAAACTGTCCATTCTTGATCTGGCCTTCATTGTTGAAGGCGGCACGGCGGCCCAGGCGCTGCATGAGAGCATTGCGCTGGCGCAGTGGGCTGAACGGCTTGGTTATGAGCGTTTCTGGGTAGCCGAGCATCACAACATGGACGGCGTTGCCTCGTCGGCCACGGCGGTGTTGATCGGCCAGATTGCTGCGGCCACGCAGCGCATTCGTGTCGGGTCTGGCGGCATCATGCTGCCCAATCACGCGCCGCTGACCATCGCCGAGCAGTTCGGCACCCTTGCGACGCTGTTTCCTGGGCGTATTGATCTGGGCCTGGGGCGCGCGCCTGGGACGGACGGGCCAACGATGCGGGCTTTGCGCCGGCATCTGTCGACCGCGCATGAAGACCGGTTCCCGGAGGACGTTCTGGAACTGCAGGCCTATCTGGCACCGGCGGTGCCGGGCCAGGTGGTGCGTGCCGTGCCGGGCCAGGGCACCGAGGTGCCGCTGTGGTTGCTGGGGTCCAGCCTGTACGGCGCGCAGTTGGCCGCCTACATGGGCTTGCCTTTTGCGTTTGCTTCGCACTTTGCACCGGCCATGCTGATGCAGGCGCTGGAGATGTACCGAGCGCAATACCGTCCGAGCGAGCGCCATCCGAAGCCTTATGCCGCGGTGGGCTTGAACATCATTGTGGCGGACACGGACGCTGAGGCCCGCCACTTGTTCACTTCCATCCAGCAGCGTTTCCTTGGCATGCAACGCGGCCAGCGCGGCCTGCTGCCGCGCCCGGTGCCTCAGATGGACGACCTGTGGACGCCCTCCGAGCAATTCCAGGTGGAGCGCATGCTGGCCGAATCCATTGTGGGTTCACCTGCGACGGTACGTGCCGGCCTGGCGGAAGTTCAGTCACGCACCCAAGCCGACGAATTCATCGTCGCCTGCGCCGTCCACGACCCCAAGGCCCGCCGCCGCTCCTACGAATTGCTCTCTGGCCTCATCGGCTAATCCACCTGCGAGCACTCACGCAAGCCGCGAACTCTTCAACCGACTAGCGCTGCCGCCCGAAGCCGGCCGCGGAGCCGGGAGCTTAATTCGGACCGACTTGCGCTGGCGCCGGGCCGCCCCAAGCCGGCCGCATCGACCTGAGTTTGGGGCCTTCGCCCCAAACGAGGGTCACCCCCTCGGGGGGTGGCTTCACGTACCCGTGAAGCCGGGGGCACCCATCTCTCTGGCGCCGGGCCGCCCCAAGCCGGCCGCATCGACCTGAGTTTGGGGCCTTCGCCCCAAACGAGGGTCACCCCCTCGGGGGGTGGCTTCACGTACCCGTGAAGCCGGGGGCATCATGCCACCCACACGCGCGCATTGCGGAACATGCGCATCCACGGGCTGAAGGTCGACTTGTCGCCGCCTGTCCAGCTCATCTGGATATTGCGGAACACCCGCTCCGGATGCGGCATCAGCGCGGTGAAGCGTCCGTCTGCCGTGGTCACCGCCGTGAGGCCGCCAGGGCTGCCGTTGGGGTTGAGCGGATATTGCTCGGTCGGCTGACCCTGGCCATCCACATACCGCATGGCCCGCAGCACCTGCGCGGCATCACCGCGCTGGGAGAAGTCGGCAAAGCCCTCGCCGTGCGCCACCGCAATCGGCAACCGCGTGCCCGCCATGCCGGCGAAGAACAGGCTGGGCGACTCCAGCACTTCCACCTGCGCCAGACGGGCCTCGAACTGCTCACTGCGGTTGCGCACGAACTTGGGCCAGTGCTGCGCGCCCGGAATCATCGGCGACAGCGCCGCCAGCATCTGGCACCCGTTGCACACCCCCAGCGCGAAGCTGTCCTGCCGCGCAAAGAAGGCTTCGAACGCGTCCTTCAGGCGCGGATTGAACAGGATGGAACGGGCCCAGCCCTCCCCCGCCCCCAGCGTGTCGCCATAGCTGAAACCACCGCAGGCCACAAAGCCCTTGAACTGGCTCAGGTCCACAGCACCCGCCTGCAGATCACTCATGTGGACGTCGAAGCTGTCAAAGCCCGCCTGCGACATGGCATAGGCCATTTCAATGTGCGAGTTCACGCCCTGCTCACGCAGGATGGCCATCTTCGGGCGCACACCGGTCTGGATGAACGGCGCGGCCACGTCGGCATTCACGTCGAAGCTTGGCAGCCAGTGCAGGCCGCCCACCGGTGCGCCCGCCAGCGCATGTTCCTGGTCCGCGCAGGCCGGGTTGTCGCGGTCCCGGGCAATGCGCCAGGAGACCTGGTCCCATTCCTGATGCAGTTGCTGCAGCGGGGCGCCGAAGACCTTCTTCGCATCGCGCCACACCTCGACCTGGCCGGCATCGTTGGTCTTGCCCACGACATGCGACAGGCGCGACAGGCCATGCGCCCGCAAGGTCTGCAGCACCGCATCCCGGTCGCCCGTGGCCACCTGCAGCAGCACGCCCAGCTCTTCGTTGAACAGCGCCTTGAGGGTGAGTTCTTCCCGGCGGCCACTGACCTGGCTGGCCCAGTTCTTGGAGTCGCCCATCTCGGCACGGCTGTCGGAGATGCCGTCGCCTTCGGTCACCAGCAGGTCCACATTGAGGCTGACGCCCCGCTGCCCGGCAAAAGCCATTTCGGCGGCAGCGGCCAGCAGGCCACCATCGCTGCGGTCGTGGTACGCCAGCAGCTTGCCCTGCCCGCGCAGCTCATTGACGGCCGCAACCGTCTGCTTGAGCAGCGCCGGATCGTCCAGGTCCGGCACTTCCGGGCCAAACTGGTTGAGCGTCTGGGACAGGATGGCGCCGCCCATGCGCATGCGGCCCTGGCCCAGGTCGATCAGCACCAGCGTGGTGTCGCCCGGCTGCAGTTGCGGCGTCAGCGTGCCTCGCACATCAGGAAGCGACGCAAACGCCGAGACGATCAACGACACGGGCGCAGTGACCTGTCGGGTTTCTCCGTTCTCGCTCCAGCGGGTGCGCATGGACAGCGAATCCTTGCCCACCGGAATGGACACTCCCAGGGCGGGGCACAGCTCCATGCCGACCGCCTTGACGGTGTCGTACAGCGCCGCGTCTTCCCCCGCCTCGCCGCAAGCCGCCATCCAGTTGGCCGACAGCTTCACGCGCGAGAGTTCGATGGGCGCGGCCAGCAGGTTGGTGATGGCCTCTGCCACCGCCATGCGCCCGGACGCAGGCGCGTTCACGGCCGCCAGCGGCGTGCGTTCGCCCATGCTCATCGCTTCGCCGGCAAAGCCCTTGAAGTCCGCCAGGGTGACGGCGCAGTCCGCCACCGGCACCTGCCACGGACCGACCATCTGGTCACGGTGGCTCAGGCCGCCCACCGTGCGGTCGCCGATCGTGATCAGGAACCGCTTGGACGCCACGGTGGGATGCCGCAGCACCTGCGTGACGGCCTGGGCCAGGTCCACGCCGTCCAGGGTCAAGGCGCCGCCGGCACGGGCCACGCGCTTGACGTCGCGATGCACCTTGGGCGGCTTGCCCAGCAGCACGTCCATGGGCATGTCGATGGCGCGCTCGCCGCCCTCGCCGTCTTCCAGCACCAGCTCACGGCTCTCCGTGGTGACACCCACGACCGCAAACGGGCAGCGCTCACGCGCGCACATGCTTTCGAACAGCGGCAGGCTCTCGGGGGCGATGGCCAGGACATACCGCTCCTGGCTTTCGTTGCACCAGATTTCCTTGGGGGCCAACCCGCTCTCTTCCAGCGGGACGTGCCGCAGGTCGAAGCGAGCGCCCCGCCCGGCGTCGTTGACCAGTTCCGGGAAGGCGTTGGAGATGCCGCCCGCGCCAACGTCATGCACGGCCAGGATGGGGTTGCGCTCGGCCAGGCCCCAGCAGTGGTTGATGACTTCCTGCGCGCGGCGCTGGATTTCGGGGTTGCCGCGCTGGACCGAATCGAAGTCCAGGTCCGCGGTGTTGGTGCCGGCCGCCATGGAACTGGCGGCACCGCCGCCCATGCCGATGCGCATGCCGGGGCCACCCAGCTGGATCAGCAGCGTGCCGGCGGGGAACTCGATCTTCTTGGTCAGGTCGGCCCGGATGGCGCCGACGCCGCCGGCAATCATGATGGGCTTGTGGTAGCCGCGCTGGATGCCGTCCACCTCCTGCTCATACACGCGGAAATAGCCGCCCAGGTTCGGACGACCGAACTCGTTGTTGAACGCGGCGCCGCCCAGGGGCCCCTCGGTCATGATCTGCAGCGCGCTGGCGATGTGCGCCGGCTTGCCAATAGCACTGGCTTCCCACGGCTCGATCAGGCCGGGCAGCCGCAGGTTGGAGACCGAGAAGCCGGCCAGGCCGGCCTTGGGCTTGGCGCCACGGCCAGTGGCGCCTTCGTCGCGGATTTCGCCGCCGGCACCGGTGGAGGCGCCAGGATGCGGCGAAATGGCGGTGGGGTGGTTGTGCGTTTCCACCTTCATCAGCACATGGGCGGTTTCGGCGCGCGCTTCATAGCGCGGGGCCCGCTGGTCGCCCGCGGCCATCCAGCGCTCGATGGTGTGGCCTTCCATCACCGCGGCGTTGTCGGCGTAGGCGATGACGGTGTGCTGCGAGTTCAGCTTCTCGGTGTTGCGGATCATGCCGAACAGCGAGAGCGGCTGCGCCTGGCCGTCGATGGTGAACTGCGCATTGAAGATCTTGTGGCGGCAGTGCTCGCTGTTGGCCTGCGCGAACATCATCAGTTCCACGTCGCTGGGGTTGCGGCCCAGGCGCTGGAAGGCGGTGACCAGGTAGTCGATCTCGTCGTCCGACAGCGCCAGCCCCCAGGCGCCATTGGCTTCGTCCAGGGCGGCGCGGCCACGGCCCAGCACGTCCACATGCGCCAGCGGCTGGGCCTGCTTGTCGTCGAACAGATGGACGGCATCCTCCCGGCGCAGCAGCACGCTTTCGGTCATGCGGTCATGCAGCAGGTCGGCACAGGCCAGCAGCTCCTGCTCGGCCAGTGGCTTGGCCCCACCGGTCAGGCCGCCGGTGACGGTGCTGAGCAGGCCCGTCTTGAGCGTCAGGCGGTATTCGGTGACGCGCTCCACGCGCTTGATGTCCAGCCCGCAGTTGTGCGCGATGTCGGTCGCCTTGGAGGCCCAGGGGCTCAAGGTGCCCAGGCGCGGCGCGGTGACGATCAGGGCGCCGTCCGAAGGCCCTTCGTAGGCATCGCCATAGTTCAGCAATGCCGCCAGCTTGCCCTGGCTGACCTCATCCAGCGCGGTGTCGGTCCAGACCCAGTGCACATGGCGCGCATGCACCGCAGTGATGCGATCACTCACGGCCTGCAGGCGCGCCAGCAGCGCCGCGGCCCGGAAGGACGAGAGGGCATTGCCCCCCTCGAAGTGAATCAGATGCTTGGAGGAGGTGGTG